>OMOM01000004.1_pt1 | contig 352134 bp, 308 predicted proteins | sample 1646501 | NCBI WGS metagenome assembly OMOM01 (sample SAMN05416802, study PRJEB24817) | seawater metagenome | isolation source: Sea water | place: Canada:Atlantic | collected 2013-07
AAATTATGAAATGCTATCGGCATAATAAATAGTCCACAAAAGTGGTTAGGGATCACGCCCGCTGTGCTTGGCGTTAGCTGATGAATTATGACGGATACATGCATGACAGATATTGAGAAAATAGTGTGGGGCGGGTTGGCTGGTGTAACCATTTACGTCATCGGGCAACTGCTCTCAAAGTTTCTTATTGAGCCGCTGCATGAGTTGAGAAAGGTCGTTGGTGAAGTTCGTTTTAATCTCTCGTTTCATGCGCCGACAATACACACTCCTATCGGTCGGTCAAAGGAGACTTCGGAAGCCGCAAGGCAGGCACTTATGGAAAGCTCTTGTGATCTCATAGCAAAATTGCATGCTGTACCAGGTTATATGGTGTTTCGTCACTTATCCTTTGGAGCTTTACCAAATAGAAAAGATTTAAAAACGGCTGCAATTCAACTTCGCGGGCTTTCTACCTATGTTCATGAAGAAGGTGACAAGGCCAGTAAAAATATAGAAATCATTAATAAGCGTGTGGCCAAAATTGAGTCATTACTTCGCTTGAAGTCACTGGAATGAATATCTATTCAGCTAACAATTAGCTCCACCGGATTGCCAAAAGCGTCACTCCTTTTGCGTAAAACAAGCAAAAGAACCGCCACTTTTGTCAACAGGTGAGTAAGGCGTTATGCATAAGGAAGAAGTGAATGTCTGAGAGATGGGCTAGATACGATGCTGAGAGCAATGCTATAGATAATTTAGAAAAGGCTGCTCATTTTTTGAGGACAGTGAAAGATAATCCCGAAGATTGGAAATGGGTCGTTATTTGTATGTTTTCTTCGCTTTATGGCTTTGCTATTCAAGTAGCCAAAGGAAACGATGACTCTAGCGTTATAACTGTAACGAAAAAAGGCCACTCTAGACTATTGAGTTTTGGAGATGCTTTAAAAGACTGCAAAGTAACTATGGGCGCAAGGTCTGCACTCGTAACTACTGAAAAAGAAGATTGGGCTATCGACAAATTACAAAACGCTTTTAGAAATAAATTCGAGCACTACAATCCTGGTTCTTGGAGCATCGAGATATCGGGTTTTCCTGTTCTAATATTTCATGTTGTTAACGTTATTCGTCGTCTAGCGTTAGAACATAATTTTTATACACATATTTCAGTAGAACAAAGAGCAAATTTGGAGTATGTGCTAGATGAGTGCGTATTTATAACGGGTAAACTAAAGGCAATATATGCATAACAAGCGCATTCACTAACAAGCACGGAAGTCTCTCCCTCTTTTTGGGTTTTAGCCCCAGGGCAGCAAAGAATCGAAGCACAAACTGTCTACTATACGTCTACAAATGGAATTTTTAAGAATTATCGCAAGTGGCGATACTGGAAAAACTAACGTAACTCATTGATTTTATTGGTGCCCGGAGCCGGAATCGAACCGGCACGGCCGTGAAGCCGCAAGATTTTAAGTTATTTGTGTTTTTCTTTGCCGTTTCTTTATATTCTTTTAATAACATATAGTTACAACACTTTTAAAACATCATCTCTTTGAAGAAGCTTGCCATGTAGGCACGTTATTTGAAATAATGCTCCGACACTTTGCCTACATTCGCAAACAAATAACCATTTATACCCACAAATAATAGGTTAAAGAGAAGATGCCTCATATTCGAATATCAAATTCCCGTGTAGGCAGTATACAGCCTCCACAATCAAAACCTGATGGCAAACCCGTTCACACCTTCTACCGCGATGACGTATTGCAAGGCTTCGGGCTACGTGTCACCAGCAACGGGGCGAAGTCTTATTTCATCGAAAAACGAGTCAACGGCAAGAACAAACGCATCACCATTGGCCGTCATGGACAAATCACCCCTGAGCAGGCTCGCAAGGAAGCCCAAAAATTATTGGGTGAAATAACGTTCGGTGCAGACCCAATCGCCGAACGGCGCGACAAGCGTATAAAGACCATTACACTTAAACAGGCTTACCTGGATTACCTGTTAGCACGCAAAGACCTTAAGCCCAATACTTTGAGTGATTATAAAAGCTGTATCGAAGGCAAGTTAGGGGACTGGCTGGACAAGCCGTTAACCGACATCAGCAAGGATATGGTGGAACAGCGCCACCGGAAATTAGGTAAAGGCAGCCCTGCCCGCGCCAACAACACCATGCGTGTATTACGTGCTTTGTTTAACTTTGCCATGGAGCAATATGAAGATCAGAACAACAAGCCGATCATCACAATAAATCCAGTGAACCGTCTCAGTAAAAACCGAGCCTGGTATACAGTAAATCGCCGACAAACCCTATTAACCCCCAGCCAGCTAAAACCATGGTATGAAGCCACCTTATGGCTCAATCATGAAACTACGCGAGACTATTTACATTTTTTATTATTTACCGGCTTGCGTCGTTCAGAAGCAAGTCGAATGACATGGGATGACGTGGACTTCGATGAGCGCTCTTTCATCATTCCAGATACCAAAAACAAAGAACCCCACCGCCTACCCATGTCTGACTTTTTGGAAGACCTTCTTCAACGGCGCGCCCTACACGCAGAGAAAATATGGGTGTTTCCCTCTCCTCTCGCCAAAGGCCCACTAAAAGAACCACGAACTGCCCTAGCCCGTATAACCGAGCGGACGGATATTGAGTTTACGCTCCATGATTTACGGCGCACCTTTATCACCATCGCAGAAAGCCTCGACATCCCAGCCTATGCCCTCAAACGCCTGCTCAATCACAAATTTTCAAATGATGTAACCGCCGGGTATATTGTTCCTAACATGGAGCGCTTACGTAGACCTATGCAGCAAATAACAGACTACATCAAAGGACAATTTGAAAATGGGTAACTTTACTGAAGAGGAGCTTGAACAGCTAGGTGTCGTTCTACCAAATTACTGTAAATCACTTTGTACAAAAGCACTATACCTTTCCAAAAACAGCCTGGGCGAAGGAACGAAGGAAGAGTTTTTCAGTAACACTCTTGCCTTTTGTGAACTCCTTAAACTCGATGCTTATCCTTTAAAAAAAAATGAAATAGACACTTTCACATCAGTTATTCAGCCTATGTCTCAATTATTTAAGAACCCAACTAAAGCGGAAGAATTACTCGGCTTTGTGAATACATTAATACCCGATGACCACCCTATCCGAAAACTTGACGCATACCTGTCAACCGATTGCTCACCAAAAGCTTTTTATGCCGCTGCCATTTTCGCTCTAATAATAATGATGTCTGCTACTGAAAAGAAAATGAAAAGCGACGGAACCTCAAATGAAGATGTAATGCGCCGACTTGATACTTGGTCAGAGCATGTAAGACTTATGCATGAGCAACTGCTCTATTTTGATTCAGAACTGGAAAATATTAAGAACAATCAGGCAAAACGGAAAGCGGCTAAAAAATCCAATGCAGGACACACTGAATTGCATAAAAGATTTTTTGCCTACTATACGGAAAACAGTCAGGTTTGGAGCAAAGCTGAATCCGCTAGGCGATTTTACCGAAAACTTAACAACAGTGATAAAAGGCTATACACCAGTGAAAAGCACGCCGAGCGCCAACTCACAGAAGCACTCAGAAAATATCTAAAAAACCAATAACTACGAGCACATGCGCTCGTAGTACGAACGCACGCGCCCGGTCTATTTCTCAGAACACCCTTTAAAGCAAGCTATGCCCTGTTCTAAATCACAGGAGATAGCCAATGCAAGCTGTACTACTTAACACAAAACAAGCCGCAAATTATCTGGGCGTTAGTGCCGCCTTTCTGGAGCGAGACCGCTGGGCAGGCGCTCGAATTCAGTTCGTCAAGCTGGGCACCCGGTCGATCCGGTATCGACAGGAAGACCTTGATAATTTCATCCAGCAACAAATCCGGTATTCCACCTCGGAGGATACCGCCTGATGAGCGATGCCTACGAAAAGGACGACCCGTTTGAAGCTCTAGGTTATCAGCAACCTTCCAATGAACAGGCTAACCAGCCCTTAAAGGCCAACCCAGAATCTTCCAGGCCGCGAATCGAGGTCGCCCGGGAAAAACCAAGGACAATCCCAGAAGCTTCCCCGGAAATAACGAGCTCTAAAAAGTGTATTGAATACAAACTCCTCATGGAAAAAGCTCTTATAAGGGCAAAACCCACAATTGGCTGCCATGAGTGTGGTGGGGCTTTAGATTCATTTACCGATCGCACACCCGCTGGAAGAACCCAATTATTCCGGTTCTGTACCGGTTGTGGTGTGGTTGTTAGCCCGCGCCTTCTCCGTGAATCATAGTGACTCACTACCCAGCGTTTTCACCTTTTTAGCGCCGGGCGAACCCGAAGAAAGCCTAAAATGGCGTAAAACACGCATCAACCGGGCTCGGTGGTTTTCCAAACCACTTTGGAACCACTGGTTTACTATTTTCGAGGCTAAAGGATATGTGGAAGCCAACCTTTGGCTTAACCAGATTTATGAGCGGATGAAACTCGGTAACACCGGGTTATTTATCGACGCCGATGATGCAGAAATAAAAGATTACGCCATTGCCAAAACCCGCCTTATAGCGCTCGATACACGAGATGCGGCTCGTCGTCTTGATTCAAAAACCGCAGTGCTGACGATTAAAACGCTGTTTGAGCGAATCGGTATAGCCTTTCCCTTGAAGGATCGTTACAGGGAAGGTGATTACAATCTTCAAAAAGTCATGGCAGCAGTCACTCGCATCGAAGACCCCCGTTGGTTAGCCCGTCAGCTCCGCAATAAAGCCTCCAGGGCACTGGAAGCCATTTGCCGAGAATTGGGCATGGTGCAACGCAACAAGGCCGCCTATATTTCCGAGTTCTCGCTAAGGCGTTATTTCTATCGACAAAACTCAAACCGCAAATTATTAGAAAAGCTGGTTGCCACCAATGATCTTGGCCAGCAATACACACTAGCTGAGCTAGCAGACCTGGGCATTTCCAATCCCGCCATTCGTCGAACCGAGCTTATGGTACGCCTTCGCGGCTTTGAGACCTGGGCAGAAAATGACGCCCGCGCCTGGACGCCCTGGTTTTTAACACTGACAACACCTTCTAAATATCACCCTATTAGCGGCGCGGGCGGTCATTCCAAACTAAACCCCAAATTTAATGGCGCTACCCCCGCCGATGCACAACAGTATTTAAATAAAACCTGGCAACGCGCCCGAGCAGAACTTGGCCGCCAAGGTGTAGAGTATTTTGGTTTCAGGGTGGCAGAGCCACACCACGACGGCACACCCCATTGGCACTTGCTGTTATTCGTTGCCAAAGAGCACCAATCAACCCTCTTGAAGATTATGCGCACCTACGCCTTAGCAGAAGATGGCGATGAGCCAGGCGCACAAAAGCACCGCTTTGAAGCCGTACGAATAGACCCGGAGAAAGGCAGTGCCACCGGGTATGTTGCCAAATATATCTCAAAGAATGTGGATGGCTATAAGGTCGATACCGATAACGAAACGGGTAAAGCCGCGCCTTTGTCCGCTATCCGAGCGGGTGCCTGGGCCAGTATCTGGGGGATACGTCAATTTCAGCAAATAGGCGGGCCACCTGTTACGCCCTGGCGCGAGTTACGCCGGACAGAGGATATAAGCAATCAGCTTCCCGAAACTCTAGGCATTGAGGAACACCGCTTATTAGCAATACACACCGCAGCCGATGAGGGCGACTGGGCGCAATATATTGAATTAATGGGTGGTGGCATTTGCAAGCGCTCAGAACGGCCTTTACGAGCGAAGTACTTCATTGAGCCCGAAGCAGGTGGATACGGCGAAGACGTCGCCCGCCTAACCGGCTTATTGTCGATCCATGGCCATGACGTCAAAACACGTCTGCGTATCTGGACGGTTTCCATGGCACCTAAAGCATCATTATCCGTACCCACTACAGGTTATTTACACACCGGGCCACCCGAACCCGCCCCCTTGGAGTTCTGTCAATAACTGTACGGTGTACTTAAAATAGCAACGGGTGACGGCAAGTAATCACCGGCGATAAAAACCATTTCTCTTAAATTCCTTAATTGTTTCGAGTACACATCGTTCAATTTAGGTGAAGCATAAGTGATCATTTAAAGAAAGGAGCCGTTTTGCTAGATGAGCCCAGCCTTCATTTTAAAGAATTCTTCTAGATGGCTATTGATCGCGGATAAAGACATAAAATGTCCCACAACAAAGCAAGATGCCATATGCTGTATCAACTTAGTCATAGACTCTACCCTCTGGAACGTCTCAAATAATTCAGCAAGTAACATTGCCAACTTACGCTCAGCCTCACGGCCATCTTTACATTGCATTGAAGCATAACAACAGGCATTGAATATTCGCTCAACGTACCCGTTACTTTTTGGATTAGCACTCACCAACTCATTCAGCCTTTCACCATCTTGATAGGAATTTATCAAAACTAACCCTAGGGTTCGGTGTAAAAAATGGACTGCAGAATCCGTATCAGAAAAAGCATTCGGGTACATTCTCAACAATTCAGCCAAAAAATATTGATCATGGGTTTCTTTAGATTTGCTCAACTGGATCATGTCATCAAATGTAACTGGATAAGGCAAACCAGCTGTCACATGTAAATAAAGACCCTGGCACTTTTCATTGAGCGGAACCCCCTTCCCTAAAAGGGTAATTAATTGATTAGCATTAACTATCTTGTAACCCGATGTTTTAGAAAGCTGAGCAAATTTCAAATCAATACACAGCCATGGGATATCATTGGTGATTGATAACCTTAAACTGGATAGGACAGATAAATCGATAAAGTTTTCGACTTGCAGGATATCTGGAGGTAAATCAACAAGATTTGGCGTAACCACCTCTGACCTATCGATGAATAGATTTACAGCTGCTTGCACCGCAGCAGTCTCCCGCTGCACATCATCAGAAGTCCTTCGCCATAGCCCTCCACCCGGATGCACCCCAACAGAAAAATAGTCCTCCCGATTTAAATCACGAAGCCATTCATTCAAATAGTGCTTTGTCTCTGTCGTAAGTACAGTCTTTATTGGCGAATCCAATAATCCGTGTGATAAACCAGTAAGTGCGAAATACGCAACGGAATAAACATCCAAGACTACCTGAGCGGGGCTGGTCTCACCAAAATCAGGCAGTGGTGATTTTACCGCCAATTTATCAGCAAGAAGAACGAAAGCCGCCTTTACTGGAGATAACCTACCTTGTCGAAATCCCTTCATAAACAAGGGGATATCAGGCATAGCGTTCACTTTATCCTTGCCGCCATTAGAAGCAATAATCTTTTTCTGTAAGCTGTCAAACATCTCAACAGGATCATCTGGTAATGAAAAAGAGTGAAAACTGTCTGTCCCATCGTTGATAGCTTGCCTTAAAGCTGACGCTATCCTAAACGCAGCTATGTATGGAGGCAGGCGTTCCAACAACTTAATATCGGACATATTATGAAGGTTTGTTTCACCGACAACCATTTCAGAGAGTAGGATCCCTAAAGGCGATGAGGCAGCCAATAAAGCATGATGCCCCCCCACGGCATCAGAAACGAGTAATTTAACTACCTCATTACCATCCGATAAATAGCGCACACCACCTAAACAATCTCCCATTGAGCTCGACAAATCATACTCAGGCACGCTTTCTGCCGTTAGTGAATTAAGGTATACATTTGTAAAAGGTACTGAACTTGCCTCCGGGTCTGCAATAAACCATCTGATGAGTATTGATTCCGCCCTTGTAAAACTCCCACCAACTACCATCTCGGCTAATAATGTATAACCCCATTCTGTTGACTTGGAGAAAACGTCATCGGGCACCCGATCAAATGCCTCTTTTATATATAAAGTATTAGTAGATTTTTTTTTGAGGTAGATAAGTAGATACCAGCTATATATTTCGGTGGGATTGATACGGATAGCTTCTTCAATCGACTCAATGGCGCCGGGATTGTCATGTTGACAATCTAATTGTCTGGCCTTAATTTGCCAAACTGCTGCGCTCCAGCTACTTTGATCAATCTCGGCTAATGTCAAGTTAAGGGTCATCATTTGCCGGCTATCGAGCAAGGCATTTAGATAGCAGTGAACCATTGGTGAGAGCCATATATCGTGATCGGCTATAAGGGGCTTTAACAGCTCACAAACTATCGATGACAACCCTAGTACAAATAGCTTATCCACCAGGTCGAGTAATGACGGAGGATATAAATTTGGGAGCCTTGCCTTATGGTCGCTAATGAATTGACTGGCCTGCTGCCTCAGCTCTTCAACAGAACGAGGATCTTCATTGCAAACTGTCGCCGCTAAATCAAGTGCAATATAGTCAGCCTCAAAATCATCTGCAGTTGATATCTTGCCGCCACTGGCTATCCATTCCCTTATACTAGCCTTATCACCGACATTGCTTAATAGTGTGTAGTCTTCAGTCGTAATATCGGTTGAATCTGTGATTTTATCAACGATATTCTTACGGAAGGATGCGTCCTTCTGAGCTCTTTCCAATTTGTATAAAACACCATCCTGCCTTTGTGGGTGCTGCTCATACACATGGCGAATTTGCTCTGCAGCATCTGGTAACAATGCCTCAATTTCATGAATGTAAGACCAACAAGCAGCTGAAAGGTGCTCAATATCACCATGAACAAACTGGAGGAGCACTACAGACTCTTTGACAACCCTCCGATCCTTACCCTTACATACGCTCAAAAGATTAACAAAGCGCTCGCATAAGCAAAGTAATTCCTCCCTCAAACTAGCGGTTATACACCAGTAATGCTTACGATTAATCTCGGCATCGAGTAAAGTAATTTCAGAAAGCGCTACAAGGACACGACTGTTGAACGATGAGAAAGTAGAGTTCAAATATTCTGCGACGACTAGTGCATGTTTAGCATTATCAACTCTCAATTCCCCTCGGACTAAACCGCAAAGTTCAATATCAGAAAACCGAAGCTTTTGTTCTTCGAATGCGGCCTCTAGCTCATCAAAATCAGCCACACATTCAAAATATGCTTCACAAGTGTATTCCCCAGGTGCTTCAAGGTCACTGTATCGCTGACGGGCATCAGCTTTATGACCGTTTTTAACGTCAAGACGAATTTGAGCGGATACGGCCAAATCTTTGCACAATTCATCACCAGTGGCCTTTAGGCAAGACGCCAGCTCTTGGTAAGCGCCAGCAGGAGAAGCGTCGTCAGCCAATTCGAGTAACAAAGCTGCTATTTTGAGTGCAGCAATCGCATCCGCATTTAAATTTGCGGTTAATTTAAGGGTGCCAAGCTGCTCCCTTGCTTGAAGAGGCACACGATGGCGAAGGCTAGTTAGTATATTTTGAATAGGGGTGTGGAGCTCTACAGGCGATATGGCCTGAAGGACATACTTGTCACCCGCTACGTTATCGCCAGGCCCTCTGTGCGTTTGAGATGTAGTACTGGAGTTATTATTATCCCGGTTCATCAGTTATTGGTGATTTTATTACCTGCCACATTGTCTCCAGCTCCGGTGTGAATCTGTGTATTCTGTATAGATGGCTGTACTGATTTCAAAAGTGCTGTTAGCTCATCTGAGATCGCTAACTTCCTGGCTATTGCCACCTCACTCATTTCATCAGTTAGCTGAAGCTTGGAAAGCTCCCTTTCAATACTCCTAGCAACAGAATCATCGATTAACCAGCCCTGTAGATTTTCTTTGATATGTTTGGCGCTTAAAGAGACTCGGTGTTTGAGCATGTCATATAAAAAACTCGACAGTATTGCTCCAGATATAGCTTCCATCTAATCCTCCACTGATTTATCAATTACTCTGCCCTGGCTATAAGGCTTCCAAAGCGTCCCGTTGCTACCACTTAATATACCAACCGTCGCTTACAGGTGAAAGATCGTACCCTCAATAACCTTTAAAGCGTAGGGGGGAGGGGAATAAATACCTAGACATCACGTTTAAAGTTAGCCAAACATGATCAGTAAGTTAGACGACCAATACCAACAAACTATAATTTTTTAGGACTTAATATGGACTTAACACTACAAGCACAAAAAAGCCCGCGATTAAGCGGGCTTTCAAGTCATTGATTTAACAATGTTTTTTGGTGGATCCTAGCGGGATCGAACCGTTGACCTCAACACTGCCAGTGATATACCTATCCGCTACAAGCCTCATACTTCAAGCGCCTACACAACGCCTACATTGAAAAAACACCATGTGACAACAAACACTTATCAGGAGACTTTCTATCGTAACTTATTGATTTTATTGGTGCCCGGAGCCGGAATCGAACCGGCACGGCCGTGAAGCCGCAAGATTTTAAGTCTTGTGTGTCTACCAATTTCACCATCCGGGCAGTACTGCGGAGTGTTCTAAACTGTTTGCGCATCGCGCACTGATTTTATTGCTTTAGCTTACAGCACTGGCAAGTGTGCTGTACAAATAATGGAGGCTGGAGTCGGAATCGAACCGGCGTACACGGAGTTGCAGTCCGCTGCATGACCACTCTGCCATCCAGCCTCAAAAGAGGCGGAATTGTACCCGAGCATTTCAATAATGAACAGGGTTGATAGCGCCTTAATCCGGTTTTTCAGGTTTGGCCTGGGAACCCTGCAACAATTGCGGCGCAGCAATTTTCAGATAGAGCAGCATCGACCACAAGGTTAGTAGCGCGGCGGCATATAAAAGTACGTACCCGAGCCCACCCAGAAAACCAAACTGCGCGGGATTAAAGGCCAACAATACGATAATGGCGATCATTTGCAGGGTGGTTTTGATCTTGCCGATATTCGACACCGCGACGCTGGTGCGGTCGCCGATTTCAGCCATCCATTCACGCAGGGCGGAGATGACGATCTCGCGGCTGATAATGATGATAACGGGTATGGCGAAAGCCAGGGAAGGATTGCGTTCGAGCAAAACGATGAGCGCAACCGCCACGATAAGTTTGTCAGCCACGGGGTCGAGAAAGGCGCCAAAAGGCGTTTCCTGATTAAGTTTTCGGGCCAGATAGCCATCGAGCAGGTCTGTTAGGGCGGCGATGCCAAAAATAGCGCCACTGGCGATATAGCTCCATTGCCAGGGCAGATAAAAAACCACGACCAGCAAGGGAATGAGTGCCACCCGCAGTAGAGTGAGTATATTGGGTAAATTGAACATGAAAATCCGTGCTTAAAAAGTCGCTAGCAAGTTACCCGTTGTGAAGGGTGCTGTAAATGGTTTCGGCTACTTTTCGGTTGATTGAGGGTACGCGCATCAGGTCGGCAACGCTGGCTTTCTCCACTGCCGCGACACCGCCGAAAAATCGTAGCAACTCACGCCGTCGTTTTGGTCCAACACCGGCAATGCCTTCAAGGCGCGAGCTATGGCGTTTTTTGTCCCGTCGCTGACGATGCCCCGTTATGGCAAAACGATGAGCTTCATCGCGAATTTGCTGGATTAATAACAGGCCGCTGGGCTCGGGCAGAATTTCTCGTTCACCATTGTCGGTGGTCAGCAGCAGGGTTTCGAGGCCGGGCTTACGGCTCGACCCTTTCGCGATACCCACCAGTGTTACGCCCACCACACCGAGTTCGCCGAGTACCTCTTCGGCAATACGCAGTTGACCCTTGCCGCCGTCGATAAAGAGAATGTCAGGCAAGCTGCCCTCGCCGTCCTGTAGACGTTTATAGCGCCGTCGCAGGGCTTGCTCCATGGCGGCATAATCATCGCCAGGAGTAATATTTTCAATATTAAAACGGCGGTAATCTGATTTCAGCGGTCCTTCCTGGTTGAACACAACACACGAGGCGACGGTGGCTTCACCACTGCTGTGACTAATATCGAAGCATTCCAGCCGTTCGGGCAACTCGTCCAGTCCCAGGGTGCTTTGCAGTTTGACATAGCGCTGATACGTATTTGAAGCCGCCGCTAGCTTGCTAGTGAGATTTTGCTCGGCAGTGCGCGTTGCCAGTTCTATCCACTTGCGCCGTGTGCCCCGGCTGGCCGTATTAATCGAGACCTTGCGCCCGGCTGCTGTTTTCAACGCTTGCTCAAGTACGGCCTGCTCTTCAAGGCTGGCGCCAAGGGCAATTTCCCTGGGAATCTCGGCGGCTAAATTGGCCTTTAAATAATGTTGCGGAATGAATTCACTGAGCAGCTCGCTGCCTGTTATAGCCAGCGGGCTGCGCGGGTAAAAGCTGCGGCTACCGAGTATGCGGCCATGGCGAATATAAAGGGCGTGAATGCAAGCATCGCTACCTTCCATGGCAAAACCGAGCACATCGACATTGCCATTGCCCGACTCAATCACCTGCTCGGCCTGCACCTGGCGCATGGCGGCAATCTGGTCGCGGTAAGTGGCCGCGTCTTCAAACGCTAACTCACTACTGGCCTTATCCATAGCCTGTTCCAACTCTTTCATTAACGAGGGGTTCTCACCACTGAGGAACATCTGCGTATGGCGTACGTCGCGCTGGTAGTCGTCTTTTTCAATCAAGCCCACACAGGGCGCATTGCAGCGTTTGATTTGGTATTGCAGACAAGGTCGAGAGCGGTTTTTAAAGAAACTGTCCTGACACTGGCGCACGCGAAAGGTCTTTTGCAAAAAGCTCATGCTTTCGCGCACCGCCTGCACGCCGGGAAAGGGTCCAAAATAAGTGCCCTTGCGGCGCTTGGCGCCCCGATGAAAGGAGAGCCGTGGAAACTCATCATGACTCGACAGAAAAATATAGGGGTAAGATTTATCGTCGCGCAGCAGTATGTTGTAGGGCGGTTTGTATTGCTTGATCAGATTTTGCTCGAGCAATAAAGCTTCAAGCTCGGTCTCAGTCACCGTTACCTCAACATTAACGATGCGCTTAACCAGTGCGTGGGTTTTTGGCGCCAAGCCCGTTTTGCGAAAATAACTGCCCACGCGCTTGTGCAAATTTTTGGCTTTACCTACGTATAAGACAGCGTCGTCTTCACCCAGCATTTGGTAAACACCGGGGCGAGAGGTCAGGCTTTTCAGAAAAGTAGCGGCATCAAAAGACATAGCACTAACCAATAAAACGAGGACGTTTAAATAATTTCATCCGGGTCGACCAGTCGGTATTTTACAGCGATTAGCGTGAGTTCAACATCGTTGTGCACATTGAGCTTTTCAAATACTCGATATTTATGCGTATTAATGGTCTTGGGGCTGACGTTGAGTACGGCGGCTATTTTATTGGGCCGATGGCCACTACAAATCATTTGTGTGATCTGTAATTCTCGCTTTGACAAACGTGCAAAAGGCGACGCTTCCTGCCCGGAGGACAGGCCATTAATCACCAATTGCTGGGCGATGGCTGCACTCACATAGACCTCACCGACAAGCACCTTGTGTACCGCCTGACGTATTTCGTCGTGCTCGGCATTCTTGGTGATATAGCCTACGGCACCGGCTTTCAATAACTGGGTAGGATAAATCTCATCATTAAAAGCGCTAATCACAATCACTTTAAGATCGGGGTGAGAGGCCAGCAAACGATCTGTCGCTTCAAGCCCTCCCATGCCGGGCATGCGAATATCCATAAAGACAATGTCGGGGCGCAATTCACGCACCATGCCCAGAGCCTCTTCACCACTGGCGCACTCGCCGACAACGACGACACCGTCGATGTCGTCAATTAAACCGCAGATGCCCATGCGAACAAGATCATGGTCATCGACAACAATCACTTTATGCAATGCTTCACTCACTGGCTTAATTCCTATTTGTAGAGCTTATAGCGATCCTCGCAAGCCCAAAACCTGCGGCTCAATGGCCAAAAGAATACCAAAGCGCCGTTCAATATCCACAATAATATCCTCGGCCAACTGCAGTAACTGCCGCCCACTGCATCCGCCATTGTTAACCAGCACCAGAGCATGCTCGCGATGGACACTGCAACCCTGCCCCGCCGCACCCTTCCAGCCCGCTTGATCTATTAACCAGGCGGCAGGCAGCTTGACCCCACCATCAAGCTGGGGATAACCGGGCAGTTCGGGGTATTTTCCCCGCAATTGCTGCCAACGATCTTTGCTGATAACCGGATTTTTAAAGAAACTGCCCGCATTGGGTTGCAAGGTGGGGTCGGGCAACTTTTGCTCGCGAATACGGCACACCGCCTCACTAACTTGCTGGGGGCTAATTTGAGCCGAACCCAAGCTTAGCGCCCCCTCGGGGACACTGGATTGACGAATATCTGATGTCGTAGACAGTGCCGCCGCCAGGGCCGGATAAGAAATGTCGACATTGGGCTGCTCGCTTAAAGCCAGCGTTACTGAAGTGACGACAAATTGCCCCGCCGCAGCCTGCTTAAAAACACTTTCACGATAGCCAAACTGGCAGTCACTTTTACTAAAGCGCACAGTTTTACCCGTGCTTATTTCAAGCGCCTGCAAACTGACAAAGCGATCGCTAATCTCCAGCCCATAAGCGCCGATATTTTGTATCGGCGCGGCACCGACAAGGCCGGGAATTAATGACAGGTTTTCAAGGCCGTAACTTTTTTCAGCCAGGGTGTGTTGCACAAACTGATGCCAATTTTCACCGGCTGCCGCCGTCCAATGCAGCGTTTTACTATGGTCACCTTGCTCACAACGCTCGATCCCACGAGTCGCCACCTGAATAACCAGCCCTGATATATTGCTAGCGAGGATCACATTGCTACCACCGCCCAGTACCGTAACCTTGAGTTTATGGGCTTGGGCGTAAGCTAGCGCTTCGGCTAACTCGTCATTGTTATGCACCCGGCTGAAAAACTCTGCCTGTCCCGGAAGCGCCAGGGTATTTAGCGCATGAAGACTGACATTGGCCTTTATATTCAAATCATTGGCTCGGTGGAGATTCGTTTAAGGGGCCATCTCGCAAGTGCGCCAATAAGCCCTCTGCCGCTTGCTCCACCATGTCCAGTACTTGTTCAAAACCTTCCGTACCTCCAGCATAGGGGTCGGGCACCTCATCCATCGCGCTCTGCCCAAAGGGTAGAAACAAGCGTAAATGGCCTGTGAAATGAGGCGGCTGCAGTTGCTGTAAATTCGCCAGGTTTTTTCTATCCATCGCCAGAATATAATCAAACCGATCAAAATCCGTAGTTTTTACCTGCCGTGCCCGCAAATGACTCAAGTCATAACCCCGCTGCTGCGCGGCTAAAAGCGTCCGTGGGTCTGGCTGCTCACCCAGATGCCAGTCACCGGTACCTGCGGAGTCAATATGTATTTGGTTAGCCAAGCCCTGTTCAGTCACCCGTTTTGCAAACACTCCGTGAGCGGTCGGCGAACGACAAATGTTTCCCAGGCAAACAAACAAAACCGCTACGTCAGTATTCGCCATCTCAGACATCCGCCTTTTTAATATGTTGAATCACAAACTGTAAATCCTCTTCGGTGTCAACGCCGCCGGGTACGTCACGGCAAGCCGGGGCAACGTGAATTTTAATACCCTGGTACATAAAACGCAGTTGTTCGAGGCTCTCTAGCGATTCCAGGGGGGCCACTGGCCAACTAACAAAACGGTGTAACAGGGCGACCCGATAGGCGTAAATACCAATGTGACGCTGAAAATAACTGCCCCCTGCGCGGTCGCCACTGACAGGCAGAGCGACAGGCGTTTCGCCAAATTGATCGCGAGGCCAGGGAATGGGGGCACGGCTAAAATATAAAGCTCTACCGTCGTGGGCACTAACGACTTTGACCACATTGGGATTAACAAAAACCTCCACTTCGGTAATCGGCTCGCTCAGGGTTGCCACACCAGCTTCAGTATTTGCCGCCAAATTAGCGGCGACTTGATCAATGACCTGGGGCGGAATCAAGGGTTCATCACCCTGCACATTGACGACGATGTCATCCTCAGCCAGACCGCACTGGCGAGCGACCTCTTCCAGGCGATCAGTGCCGGAGACGTGGTCGGGCGACGTCATCACCACTTCGCCACCAAAGCTGTCAACCGCATGGACGATGCGCGGGTCGTCCGTAGCGACGATGACGCGACTTGCACTGCTTAACTGAGCCTGCTGATAAACCCGCTGAATCATGGTGCTACCAGCAATATCGCGCAAGGGCTTGCCGGGTAGACGTGTGGAGGCGTAGCGGGCGGGAATGATGACGGTGTATTTCATGATGGTTGCACCAAGTCGGGCATAAATAAAGCGCTCAGTTTAAAGCAATCCATTTAAACCAACAGCCCTTTAATAGCCTGCGCCAATGAGGGGTCAAGGTCGGCGGCGACTTCTAGCACCCAGGCATTGTCTGGGGCGAAAGCTTCGCATTTCACGGCGTCTTTCGAGGTCATGACAAGTGGCAGGTCATCAGCGAATTCGAGATCGGTTGGCGTAAACGAATGGTGATCGGCAAAGCTATGGAGTTGAGGCTCCAGCCCAAGTACTGACAGTGTTGTGCTAAAACGTTCGGGATTGCCAATACCAGCCACCGCATGAACGCTGCGCGGGCCGGTCCAGTTATTTGCAGGCACTCGCTGGCCGCTGCGTAAATGGCGAAAGAATGTGGGCTGTAGGCTCATGTTGATAATGTTTGCCGAAGCAGCCCCTGGCAAAAAAGTACTGCCAGATTCAACGACGCCATTACACACAATAAAGTCGACATCCGCCAAACGTGCGGGGGGTTCGCGCAGTGGCCCTGCCGGTAAACACTGGCCATTGCCCAGACCACGGCGCGCATCGAGCACGGCTATTTCGAGGTCGCGGTGCATGCGATAGTGCTGCAGGCCATCGTCGCTGAGCACCACATCGACAGCAAACTCATCGAGTAAAAATTCGACCGCAGCAACTCTGTCACTATCGACAACAACCGGGCAATTGGTTTCGCGAGCGATCAACACGGGTTCGTCACCAAATTCTTGTGCTGCGCTATCAGCGCTGACCTGGCGGGGCTGTTTCGACGGCTGTCCACCGTAACCACGACTGACAATGCCTGGACGAAGACCTTCCGCCTGCAGGCTGTGAACCAGGCGAATAATCAAGGGGGTTTTGCCGGTGCCACCGACCGCGATATTGCCGACAACCACCACCGGTACGGCAAACGGTTTTGCCTGAAAACGATGTTGCAGATAAGCCCTGCGCCGCGCCGCCACTGCCCGGAACAGATAGGACAGGGGCAGCAAAGCGAGAGCCCAGCTGCGGGGTTTATACCAAGCGCGTTCGAGGGCGCTCATACCCGCTAAGCCGCATCCTCGCTAAACTGCTGCTGATACAACGAGGCATAGCGACCCTGCGCCGCCAACAGGTCAGCATGGGAGCCTGATTCGATGATCTGGCCTTTCTCGAGTACCATAATGCGGTCGGCATTTTCGACGGTACTCAAGCGGTGAGCAATCACAAACGTGGTGCGTCCCTCCATTGCTACTTCAAGGGCCGCCTGTATGGCCCGTTCGGATTCGGTGTCGAGAGCCGAGGTGGCCTCATCGAGAATCAATATCGGCGCATCTTTCAGCAGGGCGCGAGCAATGGCCAAACGCTGGCGTTGCCCACCCGACAACATCACCCCGTCATCGCCAATCATGGTTTCAAAGCCGTCGGGTAACGCTTCAATAAAGTCGAGAGCATAGGCCTTGCTGGCAGCTTCTCGTACCGCCTCAGCACTGTGATTGGACAATTCACCGTAGGCAATATTGTTGTAAATGGTGTCGTTAAACAAGGTGACCTGCTGACTAACCAGGGCGATATGCTTACGCAGGTTGCTTAAGGTGTAATCGTTAACATCATGGCCATCGAGGCTAATGCGTCCGCTCTGGTAGTTGTAAAAACGTGGAATCAGGTTAACCAGAGAGGTTTTACCGCTGCCTGAAGAACCCACCAGGGCGATGGCCTCACCCGGTCTAACGGTAAAATTAATCCCTCGCAAAACCGGCTCGTCACCCTCATTGTAGCGAAAATCAACATTTTCAAAACTGAACTCACCATCGACCCGGTCTTTTTCAAGCTGGCCCCGGTCGACCTCTTCATCACCATCAATGGTTTCAAACAAGGTTGTGGCCGCAGTAATACCCTGTTGTATCAGACTATTTATTTGCGTCAACTGGCGTACGGGCTTAGCCAGCAAGGAGGCGGTAAATAAAAACTTGATAAAACCGCCCGTCGACATAGAGCTGAGAATATCAGGTCTCAAGGCCGTCCAGATCAGCAAACTTAACGCAGCCGATAGCAGGATTTGCACCACGGGTGTACTTAAGCCCTCGGCAATCGCCAACTTGAGATTTTGCCGTCGATTACGCTGGCTGGCCTTACTCATGCGCTGGTTTTCGTAGACTTCACCCCCATAGAGATGCATCTCGCGATAACCGTTGACGGCTTCCTGGGCAACGTGGGTCACATCGCCCACCGCCGTTTGAATGCGCTTGCTAATCACACGAAAACGTTTGCTAACAATGCCAACGATAGTGGCAATGATCGGCATGACTATCAAAAACACCAGGGCTAAGCGCCAGTTTAAGTAGATCAGATAAACCAGCAAACCAATGACTAAAAAGCCTTCGCGCACCACCACTTTAATGGCCTTGGTGCTGGCCGTCATGACCTGATTTACATGAAAGGTTAACTGCGCCACCATGTGCCCGGCCATCTGACCATCAAAATAGGCATTGGGCATACGTGTGTATTTGTCGAAGACCTCAGTGCGTATGTCATGCACCACCGACTGCGACACGTAGGCCATGCCGTAGTTGCCCACGAAAAAAGCCAATCCCCTTACCGCTGCAAGCCCCATCATCATGGTGGGTAACACGAGGCGACTTTGTTCGAGCACAGGGCCGTCGGCCATCAACCACTCGGCGAACTTCGAGGTCAACCCAGCATCCACTTTCATCATATTAATATCGGTGGGAATATCGCCATCACCGGTAACGACCGTGAGCACATTAATCATGTAGCCGAGTAGATCAATAAAGGCGATTTGCACTGAACTAAAGACCCATAATCCGAGGATGCTGACGATAAAAACTCGCCAGTATTTTTTTAAATAGGCAAGTATGCGCAGGTAAACCTGTAAGCCCGATGGCCCGGCTGCGGCTTTTTCAGTTTTCATAGGGTTTATTTTACTACGGGGAGGTGCGCTTGGGAGGGTTCGTCGAGAAACTTATCCCGGTGGTGACTACTTTTCAGGATCTTGCGTCGTAATACTGAGGTGCACGAAGCCACTACGGCCCGCTGCGTCCATAGCCGTCACCACTGCCTGATGACTGGCTTTAGCGTCGGCGCGAATGATGACCGGCCTGTCCGTATTACCCTCGGCCAGTTTATCGAGACCTTTCATGAGAGTGAGGACTTTCTGATTCACCAGCGCTGTATCGTTGAGCGAATAATGTCCCTCAGCATCAATGCCGATTTCGATACTATCGGGTACCGACTCGGTGACCTCACCGGCAGCCTCGGGCAGATTAATGGAGAGCTCGGTTTCCTTGGTAAAGGTGGTGGACACCATAAAGAAGATCAGTAACAAAAACACCACATCGATCAGTGGCGTGACATTAACCGTATTATCCGCTGTTTTTTGGCGGCGAAACTTCACTGGTTCTTACCTTTGCTGGCGCCTTTTACCGTACCTTGTACGTCGCTCGCCGGGCGGTCGCCATGCAAAGCATCGACCAGTTTAATGGCCTGGTCTTCCATGGTTATCACCAGAGAGTCGATGCGACGCTCAAAATAGCGATGGAAAATCACAGCGGGGATCGCCACTGATAAGCCCGCTGCGGTGGTAATTAATGCCTCAGAAATACCGCCGGCCAAAATGTTGGCGTTACCCGTACCCTGCAACATAATGGCGGTGAATACTTTAATCATACCGACCACAGTGCCCAGCAGACCGATTAGCGGGGTAATGGCAGCAATAGTGCCAAGGGGAGATAAATAGCGCTCCAGTTTATGGATCACCTGGGCAGCGGCCTCTTCAATACTGTCGCGCATCACTTCTCGACCGTGACTGGAATTGCTCAATCCTGCGGCAAGAATGCGACCCAAAGGCGAGGAGTTGCGCAGCTCCAACAATTTCTCTGCCGTCACTTCCTCATTTTTTAGCCAGCTCCAGACCTGGGCTAATAAATTATCGGGAGTCACTGTGTTCTCTCGCAGGGCAATAAAGCGTTCGACAGAAATAACCACTACGGCCATAGAGCATAAAATCAATGGCAGCATCAACCAGCCACCGGCAACAACCAAGTCGTACACTGAAAAATCTCCCTAAAAAACTCGCGCTACTCTATCACACCAGTTTGTCTCAAAATGGCCAAGCAGTGCTCGTATTGAGTCATTGATAGACGAAAATAAAGACGCTGCGGCAGGAGCTCAATGTTAAGTTAGCGCCAATAACGTCGACTCTTGTCCCGCCAAGGGTAGATATCAACATGTCCGTCGTTACTCCACTTAAAAATGATTGCACCCGATTCTGCCGTTCGCCAGGCACGAGCACCGCTACGCTGATAACGCTCAAATACTGTCTTTGCAGGGTGGCCAAAGTGATGATTAAAGCCTGCCGCATACACCACGTGGGTCGGCGATAAATAGTCGACAAATGCCTGACTCGACGAGGTGCGGCTGCCGTGGTGAGGTGCAACCAACACATCAACCGACTTCGGCAGCACACCTCGCGCTACCAACTGCGCTTCAACCTCAACGCTAATATCACCGGTCAAAAGGATGTTTTGACCACGATAGCGTATTAACAACACGCAGGAGCTGTCGTTATCGGATGGTTTATTTAAGTGTTCATTGACCGACTGGTTTGTCGCACTGAGTGATTCCGCTGCTCTTTCTTCGGGCCAGGGATAGAGAATTTCAAACGCCACCCCCGCCTGTTTCCAGCTTTGCCCAGCCAGGCCATCGCCCAAAAATGCTTGTCCCGCGACACAATAGTCAGCACCGGGCACTGTCAACTCACGAGGCTGGCCGGCCATTAGATGTGTCGGATTATAGTGTTCGAGCAAGCCCAGGGTGCCACCGACATGATCGGCATCGCCATGGCTGAGCATAAGTCCATCAAGCGTCGATACACCCTGATGACGCAGATAGGGTGCAATAATGCCACTGCCCGCGTTGAAACTATCGCTGTATTTTGGTCCGGTATCGTAAACCACTGCCCTGCCATTATTCACAGCCACTACACTCAAGCCCTGCCCAACATCGAGTACCGCAAGTGTCAAACCAGAGTTATCCAGTGATACATCCAGCTCACCGCTATCTTGCCCCTTTAACAGCGACTGACCGGACAGAGCGACGGCCAACAGCAGTATCATCGTCGTAGAACGCAGGCCCAAACCTTTGGGCATCAGGATTAAGGCACCGGCAAATAATAGAGACACACTGAGTAATACATTTCGTTCTGCCGGCAGGGTCCAGACAAAATAGGATGCATCATTCGACAGCCAGGTCGCAGCACGATCAAAAGCATCCAACTGCCAGGCAGCCAGGGTCCAAATGTCAACCGCTCTGTGTGGCGACAGTGGCAACAACAGCATACCGAGTAAGGCGAGGGGCACCACTGCCATACCCAACCAGGGAATAGCCAGTAAATTCACCAAGGGGCTGAGCAGTGAAACCTCGCCCTGAAAAAGTGACAACAAACCTGCCAAGGGTAAAAAAATAATCCACTGGGCAGTGAATAAATCCTGTAAATAACTTCCTCGAGGACGAGGAGTAAACCACAACAGAAAAGTTGCTACAGCGATAAAAGATAGCCAAAAGCCCGACGATAAAGCAGCCAGAGGATCGCTCGCCGCAACAATTGCCAAAGCCCAAAGCAGGGCCAACTCCGGCCGCAGCTTACGTTTCAGCAAAGTCGCCAACAGAAAAACACAGACCATAATTAACGCACGCTGAGTCGACAGTGAAAAACCGGCTAACAGCGCATAAGTCAGGGCCAGTGCCCCACTCAGCAATACCGCCATTTTCTGGCGGCTAACAGGAGCACCCAAAGCAGCAAGGCAACGGCCCAACCCATTTCCCAGTAACATACCCAGACCGGCAACCATGCCGATATGCAAGCCGGAGACAACCGCCAAGTGCACCGTGCCAGTCTGACGCATGTGCATCCAGGTTTCACTGTCGAGGCCCTGCTTGTCACCGATGGTCAGTGCTGCTAATAGTCCTTTACTGGCGGCACTGACATCAAGGGTCTCAATTTTCTGGCGCACAGCCCAGCGGAATTGATCAATAGCGTATCGCCCGCTTTGTTGTCGTTTTTTATTCACACCCTGGGCTCGAATATAGCCCGTCGCGGAAATTTGCCGGTGAAATAACCAACCGGCATAATCAAAACCTCCGGGGTTGGCAAAGCCACGGGGGGTTCGCAATCTCACGGTGAATTGCCAGCGCTCCCCCGGGCGGACCTTACTATCGCCATACCAACTGAGCATCACCCGCTGTAGAGCTGGTTTTTTCTCACTACTTAGTAGAGAGTCTCCCAGAAGCTCGACACTTTCTACATCTACGACAAAACGTGTGCGCAAGGGCGTTATGTGGGGCACACCGCTCACGACACCCACGAGAAGATAGTCCGTCTTATCCTGGGCCAGGGGCAATTGCTGAGCTTTCATCCAACCACCCCATACCGCGGCCCACATCACCCCGAAGACACAGACAACACTGACACGCACAAAGAACGGGAAGCAACGACGATAAAGACACCAGGCACCGAGCAAGCAAACAGTGACAAAACACTGTGGAAAAAATGGTGCGCAAGACCACGAGACACTAGTCCATGACAGACTGGGCCAAAAAGCCGAAGAGAGAACAGCGGCGGAAAACGCCAACAGGTAAATCTGCATACCACATCCATGTAGTAAGAAAGGACAGTGTAACCAGCTTTGCATCCCCGGCCAAGATTGCTTAGCCTTGTCGGATGAAGCGCTTAACCATTATCTATCACAGCCAAAGCGGCAACACCCAGCAACTTGCCGAAGCTGTTGCGGCAGGTGCCAGAGAAGAAGCCCTCAGCGACGGGGGTGAAAGAACGCTCACTGTCAGTGTAAAAACAGCTTTTAGTGCAGGGCTTGACGATTTGCTCAGCGCCGATGCTTTACTCTTCGGTACACCCGAAAACTTTGGCACGATGAGTGGCGCACTCAAAGATTTTTTTGACCGCACCTATTACCCCGCCGAACCCTATCAAATCAATCTGCCCTATGGCGTTTTTATCAGTGCTGGCAATGATGGCAGTGGGGCAGTGCGTGAAATTGGACGCATCGCCAAAGGTTATCCTATGCGCCGCGTCGCCGAAGCGCTGATCGCTACGGGCGAGATCAACGAGCAAGATCTGCAGCAATGCCGAGAACTGGGTCTGTCGATGGCGGCGGGACTGGTAATGGGTATTTATTAGATTTCTATGCCAACTTTAAGACAAGGATTAAACGGTAATCGATGACAACAGCTTTGGTTTTATCCGGCGGTGGGGCTCGCGCTGCCTATCAGGTAGGTGTACTGAAGGCCCTGGGGCAGTTACTACCGCGCACCAGCCATAACCCCTTCCCGATTATTTGCGGCACTTCGGCTGGCGCCATTAACGCCCTGGCCATCGCCGGCCGCCCGGGACCCTTTCGCTTGCGTACCCGCAGGTTAGAAGCTATCTGGCGCAATTTACATGCTGAAGATGTCTACCGCACCGATATCTGGGGCGTATTAAAAAACACCCTGCGCCTGAGCCTGTCGTTAATGCGCAGCGGCTACGGCAAAAACCGTTCTGTAGCACTACTCGACAATTCTCCCCTGGAGCAACTGCTCGCCAATTACATACGTTTTCGCCATATTGACGAGGCGATATTGAGCGGTGAATTAATGGCGGTTGGCACGACGGCGATGGACTATATCAGCGGTAAGTCTGTCGCTTTTTTTCAGGGCAATCACGAAAGCTGGACGCGCAGTCGCCGCCACGGTATTCGTACCGGACTGAATATCGACCACTTGATGGCATCCTCAGCTATACCTCTCATTTTTCCGGCCCGGGCCATCAATACGCGCTATTACGGTGATGGAGCCATGCGCCAGCTCAAACCGCTCAGCCCGGCACTACACCTCGGAGCAGACCGTATTTTTGTCATTGGCGTCAGCGACAACCCTTCTCACAATCAAACAGTCGAGGCCCCTCGACACTCCCCTTCTGTGGCACAAATCATTGGCCATTTGCTCAACAGTGCCTTTATCGACTCGGTCGAGAGTGATCTTGAAACATTGAAAGCCATTAATAAGCTGGTCACCACGCAGACCGCTGGTGCTGCCGAAGTCACCTTAGACACAGGCGAGCAAACCGCAGCCAGCCCCTTAAAATATATTGACCACCTGTGCATTTCCCCCACGACGCCCATAGATGATATTGCCCAGGAATACTTCCACGAATTACCCCAAAGTATGAAAGTGTTTTTGCGAGCCATCGGTGCAACAAAAAAAGGAGGGGGCAGCAGTGCTACGAGTTATCTTTTATTCGAACCCGGCTTTTGTCGCGAGCTGATTCAACTCGGTTACAACGATGCGATGGCACAGAAAGAGACCATTGAGCGTTTTTTTGGCCTGAGGAATTAACAATAATAAGCCATTAAAGCTGAAACAAACGGTCAAAATTATCGCTGCTGGCCTGCACTATGGCCTCAAAAGATACGCCTTTTATTTCAGCCACACATTGCGCTACTTCAACCACAAAGCGCGGCTCATTCTTTTTGCCACGGTAGGGAACCGGTGCCAGCCAGGGGGAATCCGTTTCCACCAGCAGCCTATCGAGTGGGACTTTTGCCACCACCTCTCGCAGAGCCGTGGCATTTTTAAAGGTCACGATGCCTGAGAAAGACAGATAGAAATTCATCGCCAGCGCGGCTTCTGCCATCTCCCAACTCTCGGTAAAACAGTGCAAAACACCGGCAAAAGTCGGGTCGACATACTGTTCAATCATCGCCAGGGTTTCCTGCTGAGCATCGCGGGTGTGAATGATCAAGGGTTTAGCGCAGGTACGGGCCACTTCAGCATGACGGATAAAACTTTCACGCTGCCAATCCATTGTCTCAGCTCCATAGTGGCGATCGAGACCCGTTTCACCGATGGCAATAACTCGCTCAGACTGGGCCAATTCACGCAGCTCAGCGACCTCGGGCAGGGCATGTCTTTCGGCATTCATGGGGTGTACCCCAACAGAGGCATAGACACCGGGCAACTCGGCGCTCATTGCCAACTGCTGACGCGAGGATTCAAGGTCGATACCCACGGTTAATACCCGATTCACACCACGGGCAGCGGTGTCGGCGAGCAGCTTTTCGAGACTACCCTCGTAGGGTTCGAGATCGAGGTGATCAAGATGGCAATGGGAATCGACAAGTAGGGAAGGTTTCACCATGCGAACAGACTCGTGCAGTGTTTATTTAATAGAGGGCGTTTTTTGAAATAGATCTGCTTTCTTATGATAAGAGATCAATTGATAAGCGATTACTTGGGTAAAACGCAACACATCCCTACATCGTATAAGTCGGTCGACCTGAAGAGAGCAGACCAACTAGATAGGTTTCAATACGCTGCACTACCTGGGTACTCTCAGCGGGAAACTGAATACCCACACCCTGTTTGCGATTACCAGACGTGCCCTTGGGTGTGACCCAAACAACCTTTCCGGTGAGCGGCAATTTATCCGCCTCGCCCATTAGCTCAAGCAGGACGAACACTTCGTCACCAATGGCAAACTGTTTTCGGGAAGGAATAAAAAGCCCCCCATTTTCAACAAAGGGCATATAACAGGCATATAACTCATCGGCATCTTTCAGGGAAAGATTAAGGATACCGCTACGAATCCCTCTCATAGGCTAATCATTACAAAGGTCGTTAAAGTACTGAGAGTAACACAGGCTGCTATGACGCGTTAAGAACTTGTTCCTACAGACTAAGTGGACTGACTTAAACTGAGAAATAGTTCTTCTAGAATCAATTGTGGGTTCAGATTCGTCTTACTTTCCAGTTTTTTACGCGTCGCTAAGAGCAAATCATAAAAGGCAAACTGGCGGGGTACGGCAACTCTGCCAGTTTTCGCATCATGAATCAGTTGACGGGAATAATAAGCCAACAACCACTCCAGTAGCTGAGCCAGAGGCTGCCCTTCAAAAGCTGCCGCCGATGATACCGGGGCCGCTTCACCTGCCTGCACCTGTTTTAGCACCTGCTCGAAACGGGCGATATCGTCGAGGGTATTGGCCTCGGCGAAAGCCAGTGCGCGCAGTGGCCGGCCTCCGGCTCGGGCCAGTAGCTCATCAACGGTGCCACTGACGTCGCCTAATTGTTCAGCCAACCATTCTCGTACCAGTGCAGGCGGCGGCAAACCCTGACTGACCACGCGGCAACGACTGCGAATAGTGGGCAACACCGTGGCCAACTGATCGTGGATTAAGAGCAATAAGGTTTTCTCACGAGGTTCTTCCAGTGTTTTCAGAAGGGCATTGGCTGCATTCAAGGTCAGCGCCTCAACCGGTGCTAGCAGAACGACTTTCCAGTGTTGCTGATGAGCGGTAATGACGGCAAATTCTGAAAGCTCTCGAATGGCATTGATAGAAATGGCTTTACCCGCCGATTCAGGTTCAATACGCTTAAAGTCCGGGTGGCCTCCACTGAGGTATAAACGACACTGTTTACACTCACCGCAGGCCATTTCGTTGACCGGAGTCGTGCAAAACAGGCGCTGTATAAAACGCTCCGCAAAATGACGCTTGCCAGTATCCTCCCCGCCACTGAGCATAATAGCGTGGGGCAGACGGTTACTGTTGAGCAGTCGACAAAGCTGTTGCCACTGTTCTTCCTGCCAGGGCAGACTCTGATTCAAAGATAATAAAGCTGTATCCGCCGCCGTCATTAAGGCTCTCCAACAAAGGCGTTTAAGGCCTCGACAATGTGCGCCTGCACTACCGCCAAGGGTTCCGAGGCATCGATCAGACAATAGCGTGAGGGCTTTGTACTGGCCCGCTCGCGATAGCCCGCACGCACCCGGTCAAAAAATGCCAATGCCTCACTTTCAAAGCGATCGAGCTCGCCACGGGCACGTACCCGCGACATGCCCAATTCGGGCTCGATATCGAGTATCAGCGTAAAGTCCGGGTGTAAATCGCCCTGTACCAGCGTTTCGAGACGGGCGATATGCTCGAGATTGAGACCTCGCCCAAATCCCTGATAAGCGTAGGTAGCATCGGTGAAACGGTCACACAGCACCCAGGTACCCGCCGCTAACGCGGGAATGATTTTTTCCTCAAGGTGTTGAGCCCGAGCGGCAAACATCAATAACAGTTCAGCGCTGGCAGCCATGCCGGTATTGTCTTTATCCAGTAAGAGGTCACGCACTTTTTCGCCCAGGGCCGTGCCTCCAGGTTCGCGTGTGGCAATATATGAGATACCACGCCCATCGAGCCACTCTGTCATCCGCTGAATATTGGTGCTTTTACCGACCCCTTCGGTGCCTTCAACGGTGATGAATTTGCCTTTCATAGTCTCAGTCATGCTCCGACCCTAGTGCTGCGAACCTCACCCTATTGTGGTGACGAGCGGTAATCTTTACGCCGCTGATTAATTTGATACTGCCTAACGGCCCGTTGATGTTCGGCCAAACTATTGGAAAAATAGTGCCCTCCATCGCCTTTGGCAACAAAATACAGCGCTTGACCCTCAGCCGGGTGCAAGGCAGCTTCAATGGCAGCCGCACCGGGATTGGCTATCGGCGTTGGCGGCAAGCCTTTAATACGATACGTATTGTAGGGCGAAGGTGAACTTAAATGCTTGCGACGCAAATTACCGGTGTAGTCTTCGCCGAGACCATAAATCACAGTTGGATCGGTCTGTAAGCGCATGCCTTTGCGTAAACGCCGTACAAACACTCCAGCAATGGCCGCCCGCTCCCCCACTGCGCCGGTTTCCTTTTCAATAATTGAAGCCATGATCAAGGCCTCGTAGGGTGATTCATAGGGCAGACCTGGCGCTCGACTCTGCCAGAGCATTGCTAACTGCGCTTGCATTTTTTGATGAGCTCGCCGAAGGACGCTCAAAGCGCTATCACCGGCGGCAAAGCTGTAAGTATCGGGCGCAAACCAGCCCTCAGGGTTAGTCGACGTGATACCCAGCGCAGCTCCAACCCCGGCTGCGTCAAGCCCAGGCATTGGCCGAATGTTTTCCCGGGCCTGCAAAAGAAGTAACCATTGATTCAGGGTTAAGCCCTCGGGAAACGTAATCTGGTAGTATTTGATGTCCCCGCTTTCTAATTTTTCGAGCAAACCCATTACTGTCACACCGGCGGCAAATTCATATTCACCAGCACGAATACGACCACGGTTGTTGAGGCGGGTAAAAATTTTCAACGGCCAGACATCAGGCAGTACACCCTCAGCTTCAAGCTGAACAGCCAACTGGTTGAGATTACTGCCCGCTGGCACCGTGAGCGTGTAACCGTCGTTTGGAATCGTTAAGGCTTTATTCATACCCTGCTCCAGCCATTGCCAGGCGATGCCCAGGGCAATGGCAGACAACACCAAGCTTATGAGAACTAAACGACGAAGCATTGTGCGCTAAAGCAGGGGTAAGTTTGTGTGAGTTGCGTGATGACTTTTTCTGTTTCCGAGCCACTAAATTCAAGAGTCCAACGTGCCAGCCCTTCCAGTTCACACACTGGCTGAATACCTCTAACCGCGTTACAGACAAAAACCTCGCTAGCACTAAGCAGACTCGTCAGGGCCAAAGGCTTGACGAGAACCTGGTGACCAAGACTGGGCATAATTTCCTCACACAGCAATCGTCGCATCACCCCAGCCACTCCACAGAGCTGCAGTTCGGGGGTTAGCCAGTTCTGACCATCGAACAGAAAAATATTACTGCTCAAGGCCTCAACCACATTGCTGTCAACGTCTAGCAGTAGACCCTCATAACCCTCCTTCAATTCGCCCGCAGCCAACACCTGGTCGAGTCGGTTGAGATGCTTGATACCCGCCAGCTGCGCATTGTGAGGCAACGCATAGTCGCAGAGCTGTAAGTGCAAAGCCCTTAGACGGGGCACCGCAGGCAAAGGGAAATACTGTAGTGCGTAGCTCGCTGACGGAATCTGCTGGCGATAACCACGTGGACCCACTCCGGCCGTCAATAAGAGTTTAAGCATGCCATCAGTGGGAAAAGCCTCCCGCGCTTGGTGTAAATATCGCTCCAGGCGGGACGAGTCATGTGCAATACCGAGTCTCTCAGCACCCATGACAAGGCGTTGGCAATGATAGCGCCACAGGGGTAGCTGCCCAGAAAACAGGCGCATGGTTTCAAACAGCCCATGGCCGTAGTTCAAGCCACGGTCATTAAGGGATAGAGAAGCCTGAGGCTTACCGTCGACAAAGCTGGAAGTGGTGGCCATCAAGACAGGATGCTGACATCAGATAGCGATACTAAACTCGACACATAACGAAAAAGTGCTGTCAGCCGACAGCGTGTCAATGTGAGGTATCGGAAAAAAGAGGGGGGGTATTAAAACTGCCGCCCGGCATGGCCCAGCGGCAATTGACACAATAGACAGTTGGAGATCAGCCGGGGTTTTTTTCAATATAGCTAATCGCATCCTGTACGCTGGCCAGTTTTTCGGCTTCTTCATCAGGAATCTCTGTGTCGAATTCTTCTTCGAGCGCCATGATAAGCTCAACGGTATCGAGAGAATCTGCACCCAGATCTTCAACAAAGGAAGAATCTGGCTTAACGTCTTCTTCTTTAACGCCCAGCTGCTCTGCAACCATTTTTATCACACGTTCTTGAGTGCTGCTCATGACGATTATTACTCCTATTTAATAACGATACTTTCTTAAACTACTGTTAAAAAAACCTGTCTTCACAAGGGAACATCCCTTAAGGCCGCGCATTTTACCTGAAAATTGACTCGGCGTAACCGCTTTATATCAAATGCAATTCACGCCGGTTAACGGGGCTATTAGCCCATATACATACCACCATTGACGTGAATGGTTTCACCGCTGATATAGGCGCCACCATCACCGGCCAAAAATTCGACAACGGCGGCTATTTCCTCTGGCTGACCGAGACGTGCCAGGGGAATACTCGACAGCATCGCTTCACGATTGGCCTCAGGCAGCTCTTTGGTCATATCAGTGTCGATAAAACCTGGCGCTACGGTGTTGACCGTTATATTGCGTGAACCCAATTCTTTCGCCAGTGCTCGACCGAAACCTGCAACACCCGCTTTTGTGGCGGCGTAATTAGACTGACCGGCGTTACCCATTGAACCCACTACGGAGCTAATGTTAATAATGCGACCCCAGCGTGCTTTGGTCATCCCTTTGGCACAAGCCTTGGTGATTCGATAGATAGCATTGAGATTGGTATCGATTACATCCGCCCATTCATCCTCTTTCATGCGCATCAGCAAGTTATCTTTGGTGATGCCCGCATTATTGACAAGAATGGTCGGCGCGCCGAAATCATCTGTAATGGCCTTTATAACGGCAAGGACTTCTTCGCCATCGGTGACATTGAGTTTGACCCCTTTGCCCTCAATTTGCTGCTCGGCAAAACGCGCGCTGATTTGCTCAGCACCACCTTCCGATGTCGAGGTCCCAATAACCGTAGCACCCGCTTTACCCAGCATGTCGGCAATAGCAACGCCAATACCACGACTAGCTCCGGTTACCAGGGCTACTTTTCCATCAAGGCTCATCTATTCTCTCTCCTCTAAATCGATTCGAACTGCAACTCGCGCAGCTTAACTTTGTGCCTGTGCATCCGCAACTGCGCCCTGTAAGTCGGACACCGTATCAGAGGAACGCATCTGCAGCGCCTTATCAATGCGCTTACTCAAGCCGCACAAGACTTTACCCGGACCGCACTCGACCACCAATTCAGCCCCCTGCGCTTGCAGCGCACGGACACAATCAACCCAGCGCACAGGGCTGTATATTTGTTCGATCATCAAGGTTTTGATCGCTTCAGGATCGCTTTCTGTCTGAGCGTGAACATTGTGCACCAAAGGAATTTGCGGTGCGTTAAATCTCACCGCTGCAATATCATTCGCCAGTCTTTCAGCCGCCGGCTTCATCAGCAGGGTATGGAACGGGGCGCTCACAGGCAGAGCCATCGCCCTTTTTGCACCCGCGTCTTTACACAAAATAATCGCTCTTTCCACCGCGGCACTGACACCGGCAATAACCACCTGACCAGGGGCATTAAAATTCACTGCGGCGACTTCCTCACCCTCACTGGCCCGCTCACAGCACGCGGCTATTTGCCCATCATCGAGGCCTAATATTGCCGCCATCGCGCCCTGCCCTACGGGTACCGCTGTTTGCATATAAGAACCGCGCAGTCGCACCAAATTCACCGCCGCACTAAAGTCGACCACACCGGCACACACCAACGCAGACCACTCGCCCAAACTGTGACCCGCTACAGCTACAGGCATAGCACCCTGTAATTGCTGCCAGACTCGCCAGATCGCCACACTGGCGCTCAGCAGTAGCGGCTGTGTCGTTTCAGTCAGGTTAATTTCTTCCTGTGACCCTTGCTGTACCAGCGACCAGAGATCGTAACTGAGCACGTCTGAAGCCTCGGCAAACGTCTGCTCAACCAGAGGGTAAGCCTCGGCAAGCTCGGCCAGCATGCCTATTTTTTGAGAACCCTGACCCGGAAAAATAAATGCCAGCTTTGGATTTTGCATAAAGTTGGTCTCTTTAGATGATTGGTTTCTTATTAAAGATAAATCTCGTCAACGATTCACGACTCGACTGTGCACAATGAATCGCTAAACCAGCTGTAAATAACGCCCACAAAAAAACTTCCCGAACAGGTGTCTAATACCCACTCAAGGAAGTTTTTTGCTATCCGGGCCAAGCCATCATACAGCTGACCTCAATAGGGCTTTTAGTCGTCGCTGCCCGTATCCATCACTTTACGGCCACGATAAAAACCATCGGCTGTCATGTGGTGGCGGATATGCTTTTCGCCCGTTACAGGGTCAACTGACAGGGCTGGACCATTACCCAGGGCATCATGTGAGCGACGCATGCCACGACGTGAACGGGTTTTACGACTTTTTTGTACGGCCATTATTTCTTCTCCTAATAGCTTGTTTCACAACAAGCGTGTTTCTTGCAAACTTACTTTAAAATTTGGCGGGAAAACCCAGGTAAAAGAACCCGCTTAACTCGCGCCGCTATTACTATTTCTCTTCGCTGTCATCCGTTTTAGTAGCCAGCTTCAAGCTTCCCAATATCTCAAAGGGGTTTTTCTTGTCCGGGACCACCTCGGTAAAATCACCGGTGGAATAATGCCCTTCAGCCTGGCAATCTGCCTTGTCATGATAGGCGACAATGGGCAGCGCTAGCAGCAGATCTTCTTCAACTGCCTCGTAGAGATCTGCCTCACCATCCTCATCCAACAACCAGCCTTCACACTCTTTTGGCAGGCTTTCGAGCTGTGTCTCACTAATAACAAGAAACAAGTCCATTCGCGCGTGCAAATCGTAATCAAAGGTTGAAAGACAACGCTGGCACTCAACAGAAACCAGGGCATCAAACTCACCGCTCATGACGCGATAGCCACTTTCATCACGAAAAAAATCTATTTTTGCCGTCACTTCACGCTGGATCGATACTACAGCGGCCGACAGGCGGGGTAGTTGATCCGGCATAATAATACCCTTATAACTTGCATCCTGCGTACACGCCTTGAGGGCATCTACCCGGCGAGGTATTACACTGGTTTTCGGGGCAGTCGACATAGGCGCGCAATTCTAGGGATATGGCCTTGATCTGTCAAAGAAAATTGCATATTTTTACGTCCCGTTGTGAGCAGCATGGCACAGCTTAATAGACAACAAAACGGCCAATAGACAATGAAACTACTCCTCGCCTCATCCTCTCCCTACCGACGCGAATTACTTTCGCGTCTGCAGATCCCTTTCGACTGGCAAGCCCCAGACGTCGATGAGCAAGCCCTGGCCGGAGAAAAGCCCCAGCAGCTGGCCCTGCGCCTATCCACCGATAAAACTCTAGCCCTCGCCGAAAACTATGACAAGCATCTGATTATTGGCTCCGATCAAGTCGCCTCTTGTCGGGGAAAGAGCATCAACAAGCCCGGCAATTACGCCAATGCATTTAAGCAACTACAGACATTATCCGGCCAGCGCGTCGACTTCTATACAGGTCTTTGTGTATACGATAGTGTCAGTGGACAAAGTATCGCCGACACCGTGATCACCGAGGTGGTATTCCGCCAACTTAGCGATACCGACATCGACAGCTATTTGAAATGTGAACAACCCTATAATTGCGCCGGTAGCTTTAAATCTGAGGGTCTGGGCATTAGTCTCTTCGAGAGGATTAGCAGCGACGACAACACCGCTATTATCGGCCTGCCTTTGATTCGCCTGCGACAAATGCTGGCAACATTTGATTACCATATTCTAGAGCACCTCTGTTGCGTCAACTCTTAGCGGGCGATCTCGCAAATCAGCAGTCGATCATTTGATTTGGGCAACTGTGCAACACCATCTGCCAGGGCTACGGCGCCGCCCCTTTCAAGCACTTGCTATGGACTCCTTCGGCAAACTCGACAACGGCCTGTTCTTTACTGTCTACCGCTTCGTGAACGGGGTACCCATAGGCTAAAGCCAAAATCAACTCACCATCCGCAGCGAGCGGCTCTAATACTTCAGCAACAGTTTCCCGTGCTGCGCCCGCCTGACGTGCCTGCATCACCCCCGTTGCCGCGTCGCGCAAACCGACACAGATCCCCTCACTATCCCCCGGCGCAACAGCTAGACTGTCCACCTGTTGCGATGCTGAATAGCCGCCGATATCCAACGCGTCAGTCACCACAAACATCGCAACAATTGAGGCTGCGACAACCAAACCACTAAAGCCCATACGCTTTCTTTGCACCATACAACCTTTCCCTTCCACAGACTTATCAAAAACACCCCAACCGAGGCTTTCACCGTCGCGGCATTGCATAGTGATGCCACAGGCACGACAGAGCAACACTCCATACAAAAACGGATAAGCCAAGGCCTGCAACAAAAGCTATTCAACGAAGAAAGAAACATCCAGGAAAGCGCAGCCCAAGCGGTCAACAAGCTGATTCAAGGGTGTATTCTTAAGCGAGGGCGAGAGCTCACTCGCGTGGAAACCCGAGTGGTCGCTCTGTGAATAACGCCCGTTTATGCGAGCGGTTTTTTTCGTTGCTTTTTACCAGACGCTGCCTTTTTAGGCCTTTTCCGATAAGATGGCCGGGCAGATTTCACACCTTTCAGTGCTATCGGCAATTTTGTAAAACTCTCTTCAATCAAACCATGCAAACGTGGTATTAAGCTACCCATAAAATCGCCGTAACTGGCCTGTTCTTCGACAATTGCATTTAACAGCGATTCCCACTTTGCTGTCATATCCGGTAAAGTCGCCGATTCCGGCAGGCTATTAATCAGCCCGCAGCCCGCTTCTGTTGCGTGAATCTGCTTACCTTGACGCGCTAAAAAATGGCGCTTAAACAATAGTTCAATAATACCTGCTCGCGTGGCTTCTGTGCCCAGTCCATCACTTTCTTTCAGTATTTTACGCACCTCACTATCAGTAACGAAACGCGCAATGCCGGTCATTGCAGCTAACAACGTGGCATCGGTAAAGGCACTGGGCGCCTGAGTATTTTTTTCGACACATTCGCCTTTCAGACACCGCAAAACATCACCCACTGCTAAAGGCGGTAAATATTGGTCGCTACCCTTATCCGTTTCCAGTTTTTCGGGCGCCGGCGTTTTTGACTTCGCCTGCACAGTATCAGTCTTCGCACCCCCAGTATTGCTATGGACCTCTGCCAATAACTTCTTCCAACCCATCTCTTTAATACATTTTGATGTGGCGCTAAAACGTCCGCCAGCAATGACGAGATTAATGCGGGTCTTTGTAAACGTATGGTGAGGATAAAACTGCAATAGGTACTGCCGTGCTATCAACGCATACAGTTTCGCTTCATGGCTGCTCAACTGACCCGGGGGCATTGTTTTTAGTGTCGGAATAATCGCGTGGTGGGCATTAACTTTGGCATCATTCCAGGCCTTACCTTTCAAGGTGTGGTCAGCTCCAGTCACAGCCCCTCGTAATGTGCCCACCATACGGCCAATGGCCGATAAAACATCCTTTGCCTGCCGATGATGTTCGCTAGGTAAATAGCGGCTATCAGAGCGCGGGTAGGTAATCAGCTTGTGTTTTTCATACAAGGACTGACAACCATCAAGTACCTGCTGTGCACTCATCGAAAAACGTTTAGCAGCATCAATCTGCAAGGCTGACAAATTGTAGGGTAGCGGCGGGGACTGACGCCCGGGTTTGTGTTGCACCGCTGTCACCTCAGCATCTTGCCCGGTAATACGCCCCACCACATTCTCGGCCAGGGCACGGGACAGCACTCGATCTTCCTCATCCATGTGCGGCTGACAAGCCTCACTGGGCTGCCACTTGGCGAGGAAAACAGCGTCTGGGTCTTTTCCCGGATCAACCTGCAAATGGGCGAGCACCTCATAAAAAGGTTTCGAGACGAAAGTCCTGATGGCCTCGTCACGCCGCACCACCAGGCCCAACAACGGTGTTTGGACACGGCCAACAGACAGCACACCGTCATAACCAACTTTACGCCCCTGCAGGGTAAAGGCGCGTGTCAAATTAATCCCGTACAGCCAGTCAGCGCGAGAACGCGCCAGTGCCGACGTCGACAAGGGAATGAAGTCACGATTATCACGCAAGTTAGCCAGGGCTTGGCGCACTGCACTCGGGTTCAGGTCATTAATCAATAAGCGCCGGATCGTCGCCCTTTTTGTCTTACTCACCTTGAGGTAATTAACCACTTCATCGACCAGTAACTGGCCTTCACGGTCCGGGTCACCCGCGTGAACGATGAACTGCGCCTGCTTCAGTAACTTACGCAACACTGCCAATTGCTTGCGAGTGGAAGCCTTCGGAACCAGCTGCCATTGCTCAGGGACTATGGGCAAATCCTCCGCCACCCATTTTTTATAGTGCGGCTTATACACATCCGGCTCGGCCTGCTCCAGTAAATGGCCAATGCACCAGCTGACGCAATCGCCATCACCGACCCAAATACAGCCCTCATCACGCCGATGCGGTTTGGGAAGCACATCAGCAATTGCCCGCCCAAGGCTGGGTTTCTCGGCGATATACAGCTTCACACGACACCACTACTGGTTAAATAAACAGTTATGATAATAGAGCAGCTGCAGGTTTTCCAGTCCCGGTTTTCTATCAGCCGACATGAAAATAAGGGGGGGGGTTATTCTAAGGAGAGCCAAGGGCATCCGACCCCTCGCAGGGTCGATCTTAGGTTCATAGTGCACCCTTACAAGCCATAGGGCGCGACAATATGTCACGGCGTAACGAATCGCTATGACTGACATAATCGCTGCGATTTTAAGGGGGAGTGAAATTTATGTCATTTTTGGTAGCTCTGGTCCCAACAGGGTTCGAGACTACATTCCTTCAGGTATCAGGCGGTATTTTGCGCCCTTCTTTACTTTCTTCTTATCTCGCTCGATTGATCCGGGACCTTCATTTCTGATGCCATCCCTTCGCGCGATTAGCAGACAGATTCATCTATGGTCCGGATTGAGTTTGGGGCTATTGCTGGCAGTACTCTGCCTGACCGGTGCGGCACTGGTGTTTTACATCGAAATTGATTCTGCACTGAACCCCTTAGAGCTTGGAGAAGCGCCCACTACCCCATTAAGTTGGGAGTCATCGGTCTGGGATGACCTCGTCAAAACAGCCCGCGATGCCTATCCCGATCCAAAGGGCGCATGGGCATTCGAAGTAAACGGTATCGCTGGTCCGATTCCAGCACGTTTTTATCCCTCCCAGGAACATGACGGCCACCACTCTGCGCGTCAAATGGTGTGGTTTTCCCCTGATGGCAAACAAGTGCTTCGGTCCGACACCTGGGGCCAATACACCATGAGCTGGATATACGAACTGCATATGCATCTGCTCACCGGTGAGACTGGGCGATTGGTTGTTGGGTGGGGTGGACTGGCTACGGTAATGCTGTTGATTTCTGGGCTCATAAACTGGTGGCCACGAGGCAACTGGCTGAAGGCCCTGTCTTTTAAAAGGAAAGCCGTTTTCATCCGTCGCCTGCGTGATTTGCACAAACACGCAGGCCTGTGGAGTGCACCCTTACTACTTCTGTTGATATTGACGGGCGTGCTACTCGCATTGCCTGGCGTAAAAAATCAGCTATTAACGACAATTCTGCTCGCACCTGATCAACTGCCTCAGCCGGCCAATGTTCAGCCCTCCGACACACCGGTACCCCTTACACAAGCGCTAGATGCTGCGCGGGCAGTAGTGCCGGGTTCGCGTTTGGCCTTTGTTGATGTGCCCACAGATTCAAGCTCACCTTATCGCATGAGAGTGCAGGTTACAGGCGACCCCCACTATCGCTTCCCAGGAAGCTTTGTCTTCGTTGACCGCTTCTCGGGAAAGGTTCTAGCGGTGCAGGATATCAGCAAACGCAATATCTCAACCCGTGTTTCAGCCTGGTTTCGTCCGATACACGACGGCTCTATTGCCGGGCTGGGCACACAAATTCTGGCTATTGTGCTGGGGATACTGCCAACAGTTCTGTTGATGACAGGTTTCCTGTACTGGCGTGAACGGCGCAATCGAAAGAAACAAACACATATCAAAATAAAAGAAGTTAATCGATGAAAAACAAGCTCACTTTGGCTGTGGCAGCGTTTATTTCCACATCACCTGTTTTAGCTCAAGATCAAAATGACGACGCGAACATTGAGGAGCTCGTTGTCACTGGCGTCCTCACCCGCCAGATTGATGCTGCCGGACGCCTGGGGTTAAGCAATCGGGAGACTCCCGCTATTGTTGACGTAATCACACAAGACGAACTGCAGAATCAGGGCATACGTACGGCTATTGAAGCAATGAATGCGGCGCCAGGCGTCACGTCTGGCGCTTTACCAGGTTCTATGGGTTCCGTGTCCATGCGAGGTTTTCACCGTGCCGTCAACTTTCTTTACGATGGTGTTCGAATGGCAAATTCCGATGTTGGCGTGCGCAACTGGGATGTCTGGGCCTATGAACGCATCGAAGTGATAAAAGGACCTGCCTCCGTAACTTCTGGTGAAGGAGCCCTGGCTGGTGCCATCAATTATGTACCGCGCCGCCCTCAGTTTGATGAGGCCTCCGCGGAGTTTTTTGCCAGCTTTGGTAGTTTTGCAAGCAAACGTGTGGCGGTAGATCTGAACACACCACACAGCGAATCTCTAGCCTCGCGTTTTAATGCCTCATGGTCAGAATCTGATGGCTGGATCGACGATACCGATTCCGATTCACTGGCGGTTAATGGTGCATTGACATTCAGGCCCACGGACCGCTTTTCAGCGACATTTCGAGCCGACTACTCGGAGGACCAATACGATACCGCCTATTATGGAACACCTGTCGTTTCGCGTGAAATCGCCCAACACCCGTCAGATGTGGTGTCAGGCAGCGCCGGTCTGGTTCTGGATGAAGCGATGGATGACCTCAATTTCAATGTCACGGACGGAGATATGGGTTCCGAAACCCTCTGGTTGCGGGTGAATGCCCAATACCAGTTGTCAGACAGTCTAAAAATTGTCAGTGATACCAGCTGGTATTCTTCCGATCGACGCTGGAAGGATTCAGATGAATACAGCTTTGACGCAAGTAGTGGGCTGATCAATCGCTATATGACCCATATCACGCATGACCACGAGTTTCTGAACCAGAAGGTACATCTGGTGCACGAGGGCGCTCTGGCTGATATGCGCAACCGGTTTAGTATCGGTGCCGAGTTCGGCAAAACGGACTTCTTCACGCTTCGTCGCTTTGGTGTAGGGACACCTGCCGACCCTTTTGATCCGGTACGAGAGACATTTCTAGCAGATACCCCGGCAAACTTCGGCACGCGTCAGGATGTTAGCGCCGAAGTACAATCCTGGGCGATCTTTGCAGAGAACGCCATTAACCTAACTTCGGATTGGCTGCTCGTTGCCGGTGCCCGCCTCGACACCTTTGAGCTCGATCGAACCGTGAAGAATGTTACCAGCAACACAAGCGAGCGCTATGGCCAAGACTATGACGGTACTTCATGGCGGCTTGGAGCGGTATATAGCGTAACGCCTCACACCCAGTTATTTGCTCAATATACTGAAGCGGTCACACCGGTTACCGGATTGCTCTTTATGAGTTCCTCGCGGGCAGAATTCGATTTGACCACGGGCTACTCCTACGAAGCCGGCGTAAAAACCTCTTTTATTGGCGAGGGTGTTGAGCTTACTGTTTCTGTCTTCAAGATTCGTCAGGACGACATCCTCACGCGGGATGTCAATGACCCCACCATTACCTACCAAGGCGGTAACCAGCAGTCCCAAGGGCTTGAATTTGCAATAAATTTACCCGCCACGGATGCCTTGAATATTGGCCTGAGCGCAAGCCTTCTCGACGCGGAATACGGAGAGTTGACTGTTGGTGGCGGTGTCAGCCACGCCGGTAATTTGCCGCAGAATGTCTCCGAAAAGCTTGCCGATCTTGTGGTGAGCTACTCTCCGGACGAGCTACCCTTCACTCTGTCGGGCAATATACGCTATAACGGTGGCTTTTATACCTCCAGCGCCAATACCGTAAAGGTCAATGCTTATACGACCCTGGACGCTGCCATAGCCTGGGATATACCCATTGGAACAGTCACATTGCGTGGCAGAAATCTGACCGATGAATTTTACGCCGACTGGTCAGGCTATTCTTCTGGCCTCGTTTTTGTTGGCGCATCGCGCAGTGTTGAACTATCGATGGCTATAAAATATTAAGCATTAGAGCGAACCGTGAAGAGCAGCAGCTTGCAGCTTTATCCATCAACAAACGGCTGCCTTCGTCTGTGTGTCTCTACTGGTGCGAACTTTCAAAGCCAGTTATACACGCTCATGTCATCATTCAATTTCACAGGCATTTCTGCATTAACCTGGCGCGTGCGGTAGTCAGTCTCCTGACCGACTCGTCTAATGTTGAGTTTACAAAACAAGCCATCTGCGCCATTCACCGTGAATGACCGGCTTGCTGTTTTTCGCAAACTATTGTCTTTCAATGTGTCATGCTTTCCTTAATTTATAATTCCCGGCCTCTCCATAGCAGACTTAATTTTTGATCAAAGTCAGCATAAATATCACTGGGATCAACACTATTGCCTTCACGTGAAATCAATCCTTGGCTTTTCAAACAATCATTGCTGTTATGTGCCGCAAAAAGTGGCTAACACCTCTTCGTCTGGTCTTGGCGGTCGAGCGAAATCGGCGTCTACTTCACGATAAACAAAGGGCTTCGCTAACACATCAACCAGCTTATGGAAGCGAGTGAAGTCATTATCGCGGGTCGCTTCATTTATAACGGCCTCGATTTGATGATTGCGGGGAATAAACACGGGGTTGTTATTGGCCATTAGTTGATGGGCCACAGCGTGATCAATATTTTCTTCCGCCAATACGTCCAACCACTCTTTTAACCAACCTTGCAATGCCGGGTGTAGAGGATAAAGTTCACCCAGCACATCTCCTGTCCCTTTTGGGGCGAGTTGATCCGTCAAGGCACGGAAAGTCAGCGTATAATCACAGCCCTGTTGGGCCATAATTTCTAAAAGGTCAGAAAACAATGGCGTGACTGTCGCACTGGGTGTCGCAAAACCTAACTTTGCAGCCATTAGTGTTTGATAGTGTTCGCCAAAGATTGCCGAAAACTGACTCAACGAACCTTGTGCTTTCTTAATCGCTTCGGCTTCCTCTTCGGCCATCAATGGCAACAAGGCCTGGGCCAGCCAACTGAGATTCCAGTGGCCGATATCCGCTTGGTTGCTATAGGCATAACGTCCGTGGGTATCGATAGAGCTAAAGACTTTTTGTGGATTGTAGGCATCCATAAAAGCACAGGGGCCATAATCAACCGTTTCGCCACAAACCAGCATATTATCGGTATTCATAACGCCGTGAATAAAGCCGATAGACATCCATTGGGCAATCAAGCGGGCCTGAGCTGCAACCACATAGCCTAACAGAGCCTTATACGGCTCAGTGTTGTCTCGGGCCTGGGGATAGTGTCTGTCGATCACGTAATCCGCCAGTACTTTTACCGCGTCGATATCGCCTTGTGCGGAAAAAAACTGGAAGGTGCCAATACGAATATGACTACTGGCGACGCGGGTTAATATCCCGCCAGGCAGAAAAGACTCTCGCACGACCTGTTCGCCTGTTGTTACGGCAGCCAGCGCGCGAGTAGTGGGTATACCTAAAGCGGCCATGGCCTCGCTGACAATATATTCGCGTAGCACTGGGCCGAGAGCCGAGCGACCATCGCCCCGCCGCGAATAAGGCGTTTGCCCCGAGCCCTTTAATTGTACATCGTAGCGTAGGCCATCTTGAGTAATAACCTCGCCGAGCAACACCGCTCGGCCATCGCCTAATTGCGGGTTCCAACCACCAAATTGATGAGCCGCATAAACAGTGGCAATCGGTTGGCTATTGTGTGGCACAGAATTACCGGCAAATATTTGTAGATTTTCAGGGCTTTCTAACTCGTCGACCGATAAGTTTAACTGTTCGGCAAGTGCTCGATTCACACGAATCAGCGTCGGATTAGCAACCGGTGTTGGTAACTGGTCTGTGGAAAACGGCTCACCCAGTTGGCGATAAGTGGCCTGTAAGGTTGTGGCATCAAAAATAGTCATAGCTTACCTGTTGATAGTCGTGGATAGCGCCGGCGGCGAGACACCTCGGGTATTATCTAACACCAGATAAAAAGCAGCTACGGCCTTCAAGCTCCCTTCACACTATTAGCTTCTTGTAAGGACTTGCGTTACTTATTATGTGGCACCCGAGGGAATACCTTCATCCACCAGAACACCATTGGCGACTAAATCGGCGATTTGTTGGGGAGAATAGTCAAGGTATTTTTCAAGCACCTCGCTATTATGCTCTCCCTTATAGGGCGCCTCTAGTTCGTTCTCTGTTGGATAGCCACTAAAACGCAAGGGCATGCCGGGCATTTTAAAAGTGCCTGCGCCGCGTTGGGTAACGGTGCGCACGGTGCCGCGCTCGACCAAGTGTGGATGCTCCATTGCCTCGGGCACACTCAGCACCGGCGCTACGGGAATTCTTGCAGCCTCCAATTTAGCAATCGCTGCTGCGTCACTGTCATGCCTTTGCAGCCATTGTTCAATAATGGGAATCAGCTCTCTGCGGTGGCGAATTCTGTCATTGGGATCAGCAAAACGCGGGTCCGTTTTTAACTCGGGCATTTCCATCACATCGCACATGCGCTCCCACTGGGGCGGCGTGGCAATAATGGTGACATAGCCATCCTTACCGGTAAAAACACCCATTGGGCAACCAAGCCGATGATGCGAACCCGGCCGTTTGGGTGCCAGTTTGCCATCACTGGCACTGTAATAACCGACATACATTTCGTGGCAATGAAAATAACTATCGAGCAGTGTTACGTCAATAAATTCTGCTTCACCGCCCATGGCACGATGAAACAACGCAGCATTAATTGCCGCCAGTGCATGAGCACCGGTCATGGTGTCACCCAGTGCTGCAGCGGGTATGCTCGGTGCTGTATCGGGGTCGCCAATTAAACCGGTAATACCCGCGTAACTTTGGCCAATATAATCAAAGCCCGGTAATTTTGACAACGGCCCAGTTTGGCCAAAAGTGGAAATTGAACACATGATGCATTCGGGGTTTAGCGCATGCACTACTTCCCAGCTACAACCTAGACGGCCAATAACGCCGGGCGCGAAATTCTCAATCAACACGTCGACTTTTTTAATCAAGCCGTGAAGTATTTTTTTACCCTCTTCAGTTTTTGCATCAACACACAGACTTTTTTTACCGCGATTTTGCTGCAAAAAATAAATACCCCGGCCTCCCTTTTGATAACCCATATTCCTAATTTGCTCACCGTAGGGTGCCAGCTCTACTTTAATCACTTCCGCGCCCATCTCCGCCATCATTCGTGTACAGCAAGGTCCGGCGACGTGCTGGCTTAAGTCGAGCACGGTAATCCCATCAAGTACGTGTTTTCTTTTCATCGTACATCTCCCATTTACAAAAAACATCGCCCTCTACCAATAGTTAATAAAGCGGCGCTCTAGATTGATTTATCAATAGTAGTCCAGCTCTCCACCCAGAACTCAGCGAAACACGCTACTCAAGTGTACCTTCCAACGATGCAAATTCAGTCGCCAGCGTCATAAACAGATAGCCTAAGCTCAATCCCCGACCTACGTAAAAACTAACAACTACCAACAAGCCGCCCTTCAAGAATGTCAGGTTTTTTTACAACCCTGTCGAAAACCCTGGCCAGATAGAAAAAAAACACAGCATTAACAATGAGTTGCAATATTGGCCTGATTAATGCTTTGTAAAGTGCGCTAACCAAATAGACTACAAACAGTAGGAATATAGAAATATGAATAACTCACTAAAAGGGCTTGTTGCCGCAAGCACGATGGTATTGGCCGGAGCAGCTAATGCAACAATTGTCACCGTATTTGACGGAATTACCAACGGGGTGGCGAGTTTTGACTCAACCGTAACTGGTGCTGGTTCAACTGTTGGCTTCGACATTTGGGCGGGTATGAGCAGTGGCGTCAGTATTGATCGCGGCGACTACGTCATTACCCAAAACGACAATGGATCCGGAGGTGTTAGTAGTTCCTATGGCACAATGTCTGGTCAAGTCATCAGCATCAACCCAAACTACCCAAACGCCGCTAGCCATCCGCGTACCGACCCCATGGATTACTTCTCTAGCGGTATCACTTTTACTTTTGATAGCGCTGTTAATGCGGTCGGCTTCGAAGTGGGCGATTGGGCAACCTGCTGCCACCCCGAGACTGAGTTGTTTATGTCTTTCGATGGTGGCGCCGCCATCAAAGTGGCAAGTGCTGATACGAATGCTGACGGCCTGTTTCCATCACAGGTGAGCGGTGCTAACGTCTATGAAATATTCGTAGCTGCCTTTGACGACACGGGCGATTTTACTCAGGTATCATTCTGGGGTAATGGCTCCGGTGAGGTTCTCTATGCTGGCGGTCAGCTACGTTATGCACTGCTTGATCAGGGCAGCTTACCACCGAGCGGGAGTGTTCCAGAACCCGCCACCATGGCTCTTTTTGGTCTTGGTCTCGCCGGACTTGGCTACTCTAGAAAAAAGAAAAAAGCCTAGCTTACTGATACACAAGCGGCGTTCTACTCAAGCCATCACTTCTAGAAGGTGGTTTGAGCACTGTAAAAACCAGCTGCCTAGTGTAGCTGGTTTTTTTTAGCCAATTCATCAATAGAAGCTGACAGTCAGCTCGAATTTACTGGCTACTCAAATGAAGACGATTCTCTAAAATAAGAAGCAACAAGCATCGAAGGTGGTATCCCCGCTTAATCTTCGCTCATTGCCACGCAGACAATGCGATTTTAATAAGCCATAACTATCGGCAAGCCTAAACCGAAACTAGCTCCTCAATAATCGATACCTTTTTACTGCTTATCGTAAAATTGCATCAAAAACTTGAACCTTCACCCTCTCCCCTTTCAGTAATATAGTCTCACCAGCCTCTAGTACAATAAAGCAGTTACTACGAGCAAAGGAGCTCAACGCACCTGAGCTTTGTTGTTTATCCGGAGTCACAAGCAGCTCACCATGACTATCTGTCGTTAAGCGAGCACGGAGAAATTCAAGGCGACTACGGTTACGTGGAATATCACAACTGGCCCGCGCAGAGAGGGCTACAGTCGGCTTCGATTCAAGACCCTGCATTTTTTGCAACACAGGCAAGACTAATTGATAAAAGGTCACCAGTGCCGACATTGGATTACCCGGCAAACCAAAAAAAACACTATTCGTCAGATGGCCAAACATAAAAGGCTTGCCCGGTTTAATGGCAACCTTCCAGAAACCGATATCGCCCAGCTCCCGCAATAGTTGGCGAGCGTAATCGGCTTCCCCCACCGACGCACCACCGCAGGTAATAACCGCATCGGCTGAGGCATCGGCCTTTATATAAGCGGCACGCAACAATTCAAGATCATCAGGAATGACGCCGATATCAATCACTTCACAGCCCAGGCGATCTAACATCGCCTTTAAAAAGTAACGATTGCTGTCATAAATTTCACCGGCTCCCAACACCTCACCCGGGGCACGTAATTCACTACCGTTGGCAAACACGGCGACTTTTAAGCGCGGCCGTACAGCCGCCTCAGCAATACCCATCGTCGCTAGCAAACCAATATCGACGGGACCAAGTCGATGACCAGCCCGAAATAGCGTTTCCCCCTTTTTTATATCTTCCCCGGCATAGCGCACATTGGCCTGGGGGCTGGGTATCTTTTTAAGGGTAATGGTCTCGCCGTCTGCCTCTACGTTTTCCTGCATCACTACCGTATCGCAACCTTCGGGCACTTCGGCCCCGGTCATAATGCGAAGACACTGGTCAGCCCGAACACTGCCGACATAGGGTTTTCCAGCCAGAGCCTTTCCCGCTAGTGTAAATACGACGCTTTCAGGCATAGCGTCGTCTATGGAAGCGAAATTAAACGCGTAACCGTCCATGGCAGAATTATCGGCGGGCGGCGCATTCACTGGCGACACGATATCGGCGGCCAGAATACGGTCTGGTAAGTCAGCTAACGAGACCCTCTCCTCTTTGATAAGCTCGTCATTGATATGCTCGCGACTGAGCGCTGCCAGCATATGGGCTCGGGCTTGATCGAGACTTAATAAAGACTGGGGACTAGTCAATGGATGCGAATTTTTCTTCTTCATAATTAAGCTCCGTCTCAGCTCACTCAATAACTACAGTTTTAATCAGCGCCAGTAGAACGGCTACACACCGGGCAGTCTTTCCACTGTTCAAGCTGAAAGGTTTGCCACTGACTATAAGCGCCGTCAAACAGCATTAATTTGCCGACCGGGACGGTACCTGCACCACCTAATAGCTTAAGGGTCTCCAAGGCTTGCAGGCTGCCAACAATACCCACCAATGGCGCTAATACGCCCGACTCAACACAGCTCAATTGCTGCTCTCCAAAGCGTTGGCTTAAACACTCATAACACGGAGTGGATTCTTGCATTGTGAAAACGGCGACCTGGCCTTCAAAGCGTATGGCAGCACCGGACACGAGTGGCGTTTCCGCCTGAAAACACAAGCGGTTGAGCTGACGCCGCGTATCGAGATTATCCGAGCAATCCAACACCACATGGCAGCTTTTTATTTTTTTCAGCAATGCGGCATCTGCCAATTTCTGCGCCACCGTTTCGATAGTGATGTCCGGATTCAGACGCAGCAAGCTATCGTGGGCTGAATCTACTTTTTGACGACCAATATCGGCTTCTCCATGTAAGACCTGACGCTGTAAATTGCTCAGTTCAACACTATCGTCGTCAACTAAAATTAAATGCCCAACACCGGCGGCACACAGATATTGAGCGGCTGCACAACCGAGGCCACCGACACCCAACACCATTACGGTACTCACTACTAATTGCTCCTGCGCATCAAAACCAAAACTTGGTAACAGAAGTTGCCGCGTGTAGCGCTTACGTTGATAGTCGGTGAGGCGCTCAGCCACGTCGATACTCCATTGTTTTATCTGTCTGTAGATATCAAGCGGACGGGGGTAAAGTGTTCATGTCTGATCCTATGCATTTGGAAGCACTTCCTCTAATATGATTCGAGGCAAAGCAAGCGCATTCGTTTGACAGACAACCGGCCCTATAATACTAACACTACTAACGCCGCTAACACTCAGCCTTCGCAGCCTGCCCCCTGACTCTAAGACTTAATGCATAACACTGGAGAACAGCCATGAAATTATACGACTTTCCCAAGGCACCCAATCCCCGTCGCGTCAATATTTTTCTTTCCGAAAAAGGTATTGAGGTAGACAAAGTGTTCGTAGATCTGCCTAACGGCGAGCACCTGTCGCCTGAATATAGGGCCAAAAACCCGGCCTGTGACATCCCCATGCTTGAGCTTGACAACGGCACCTGCATTAGCCAGATTCGCGGCATTTGCCGTTACTTTGAAGAGAGTAGCCCCAACCCGCCGATGCTGGGCTCAACGCCTGAAGAAAAGGCCATGGTCGAAATGTGGGAGCACCTGGCTTTCATGAACGGTTTACTGGCCGTTGCCGACGTATTCCGCAACACAGCAGAGGGTTTTGCCGACCGTGCCGTGGTAGGGCCACACAATTATAAGCAATTGCCTGAGTTGGCCGAGCGCGGTTCTCAACGTTTACAACATTTTTACACCGATTTTGATCAACGCCTCGCCACGAATGACTACCTCGCCGGTGGCTTTTATTCGCTGGCTGACATCACTGCATTCGTTGCCTGTGACTTTGCCAAATGGATTAAAGAAGACATTCCCGCCAGCTGCACAAATTTACAAGCGTGGTACGAAAAAGTCGCCCAAAGGCCAGCCGTGCAGGCCAACCCTTAGCCCACCATTATGGGGGATTTCGTGAAAGACTCTGCCACAGACTACGCAATAATGTAAGCCTGTTGACACTTACTACACATCCCGCCCTGTGATACATTAAAAGGCTTGGGGGGTAGACCTCCCCACAATACACTATAAAATTATCGCCGGTTGACTATTGGCTGACTAACCGGCCCGATATTACGCAGTACTAAAACCCGTTAGCCCTGCTCGCGGGTTTTTGCTGAATGTTTATTACTATTTCACATTGACCAACTGGAAAACTTAACCATGACTTTAGATGCACGAGAATTTCGCGACTCCCTTGGCGCTTTCGCCACCGGTATTACCGTTGTTACGACTAATGCCCCTGATGGCACAAAAGTGGGTTGCACCGCTAACAGCTTCTCTTCTGTTTCTCTTGAGCCGCCCTTGGTAATGTGGGCTATCGCGAGAAACGCCAACAGCTTTCAAGCCTTTAATGAAGCGAAAGATTTCGCCATTCATATCCTCCACGCGGGCCAAGAAGATGTATCGCGCTTATTCGCCACCAAAGATGTAGACAAATTTAGCCAAATTGAGTCTAGTGAGGGTCGTGCTGGTGTACCGCTACTGAACGATTACAGCGTACGGTTTGAATGCTCCACAGAGCACCTCTACGATGGTGGCGATCACGTCATTATCGTTGGCCGTGTCCACGAGATGTGCAATGCCAACAAAGAGCCACTAGGGTTTTACAAAGGCCAATACGCCAAAATTGATGTCAGCAAGTAAATTCGCGCTGACATCATTTGTTCAAAGCTGCTTCGGGAGACCGCACCATGACTTCATCCTTTAATGCTCTGCTCATCAACAAAAACGATAACAAGGTCAGCGCTTCAATTAAGCAGATCAGCCTTGCCGATCTACCGGACGAAGAGGTGCTGGTCGATGTAGCCTATTCCACTATCAACTATAAAGACGGCCTCGCGACGACGGGAACCTTACCCATCTGTCGCAAATTCCCTATGGTGGGAGGTATTGATTTAGCAGGTACTGTAATCGACTCGAAAAACCCAGCGTTTAAAGCCGGTGATCGCGTATTGGTCAACGGCTTTGGCTTGTCTGAGAGCTACTGGGGTGGCTATACACAAAAGCAAAAGCTAAAAGCCGAATGGCTGGTGCGTGTACCCGAGGCCTTTAGCCTGGAAGAGGCAATGGCCATCGGCACAGCCGGTTACACCGCTATGCTCTGTGTACTTGCTTTACAGGACTGGGGCGTTAAACCCGATGACGGCCCTATCGTCGTTACTGGCGCAGCCGGTGGCGTTGGCACTGTGGCGATTATGCTATTAGCCAAACTCGGTTATGACGTCACCGCCTCCACCGGCCGCGTTGACGAAGCTCGCCCACTGCTCGAAGCACTCGGGGCCAAAGACATTATTGCCCGTGACCAGCTTGCCCGAGACCCCGGTCCACTAGAAGCAGAAACCTGGGCCGGTGCTGTCGACAGTGTCGGCGACAACACCCTGGCCAGTGTTTTAGCGCAAACGCGCTACGAGGGTATGGTGACTGCGTGCGGGCTAGCGGGCAGCATTAACTTGCCCGCCACTGTGATGCCCTTTATTTTACGTGGCGTCACCTTGCGCGGCATTGATTCCGTCATGGCGCCCCTCGAACGCCGCCAGCGCGCCTGGCAGGGTTTGGCCGAGCTGGTCAATCTCGATCTACTACGTCAAATATACAGCGTAGAACCCCTCAGTAAAGTACCCGCACTTGCCAAAGATATTCTTGCCGGCAAAATCAAGGGCCGAATCGTGATTGACGTTAACGCTTAAGTCGATGGCTAACAGGGGGCTATCCACGTTGGATAACCCCCTAAACACACTCCTCTACACACAGCTTCCAACGCATTCCCCATCGATAATAACGGGAGCTGCATGGGAAAAACCTACTGTAAAAAAACAGCACATCCCAATTGAGTTCAGTGAACGCCCGCCGGTAATCCCATCGACGCAGACACGGCAAAGGATGACGACTGCGATCTTACGGTCTGTCGCAAGCAAGGTAGCCACTACTCTCTTGTATTAGCCACAGGCCTGTACGTTCGGGACTGCGAATCAACAGAGCCTCCTCCGAAACGGTCGTTCTATGGATAGCCAAGCACCGTGAATCCCTTAATTTCATGATCACTATCGCCTGTATTAAAACAGCCACCCTTCACCCGTGCGAAAATATCCCATGACCCATCGGGGAAAAACCGTAAAGCTTGCTTATATACTTTGTCATTAAATAGTTGAGATATCTCTTGAGATTTAATACGGTCCCTCAGGCTAGGCCTTTTCACACAGGACAAAATAATGACGACGAAAATCTTGAACGGAAAAATCGCTTTTGTCACCGGCGCCAGCCGAGGCATAGGCAAGGGTATTGCCATTGCTCTAGCAAATGCGGGAGCCCATGTGGCCTGCATTGCCACCAGAGCGGGAAATGCCAATGATGTTGTCACGACGATTCAGGCAAAAGGCGGCAAGGCCATGGCATTCGGCTGTAAGGTCGAAGAAGGTGGCGCTGTAGCAGCGACCTTTGCAGCGGTGAAAGAACACCTTGGCCCGGTCGACATACTCGTCAACAACGCGGGCATATCCAAGCCCCAGCCACTACTAGAAATGACGGAAGAAAACTGGAACAGCCATATGGACATCAATGCCAAATCGGTATTTTTGTGCTCTCAGGCAGCGATTCGACAAATGAAAGACGCCGGCAATGGAGGTTGCGTGATTAATATTGGCTCCATCGTCGGCCAAAATGCCATTCCCCAAACCCTTTCTTATTGCACATCAAAAGCGGCGGTTGAACACATGACTCGGGTATTGGCAGTGGAATGCGCTAAATACAACGTGCGCGTCAACTGTATTGCACCGGGCTATATTCGCACCGAGATGATTGAGCAACTGGCGGCCGATGGCAAACTGGCGGCTGATGCCATCGAAAAACGCACCCCCCAACGACGCATGGGCTCCGTTGAAGATATTGCCGCAGCTGTGATCTTTGTGGCTGGTCCGGGCGCAGGCTTTATGACTGGCGAAACCCTCAATATCGACGGCGGTTGGACGGCCTATGGCTATCTTTAAGCCGTACTGATCTTGAGCGGATAAAATGTTCTAACGCTACCAATACACGTTAAAAATGCTGACCGGTGCGGCCAGCCCCACTGAAAAAATCGTTGATCCGGAAATTCCGTCCATTTTTAAGCGCTGTTAAAAATAGAAGAGGGGGTAGATAGTGCCAAGCGCTGTATGGGCGTTACCCCGCCGAAAGCACCCCTTGCACACTGTTAGGACTGTGACATCAGTGATAGCTGGAAGGTTGACCAGTGAGAGCACATCAGGAGGAGGTCAGTGGGGAGCCTCATTCAAGAGCCACCTCTTGTAATAAGCAGTGTTAAAGTCGACGTTATCTTAATAAACTTGTTGAAAAGGCGAAAAGAGAAAATTCAATTTCCTCTTTTCGCCAGTTGACAGTTAAGGAACTTGTACGGACTTTATTGATTGGCCTCCGCTTTAAAATCTTCTATTGCTATTGTTTTAACACGCTTCAGGCTCTCCTTAATCCGCTGCCTTATTACTAAACCGTGACGTTCAACAACGGAGCCAATAATAATAGCCAGAGCGCCTAGAATAGCTAAGCTCGTCCAGTTCAAAAAATCAACATTTTCCAATAAGCCATACAGGACATTAACCAGGCCCAACAAACTGGTCGTTATTCCTAAAGCCACAATAAAACGCTGAGAAATCCAATGACCCATCATCACCACAATAAGCCCCACAAAACAGGTCGATAGACCCGCCAGTATGCCGTTATCCATCAGAAGGTTGCCGAGAAAACTGAAGCTAAGCATGAGACTCGCAGAAACTAATATACTGCTTTTATCCTTAGTAAAAGAAGCTCGCAAGGCAACTTCGACAAACAGCGCGCTGGCAATTAGAGCAAAGACAGGCAAGGCAATATTGGCCACCAACAAATTGTCGAACAGAGATGCCGCTGGTATAGCCGTACTAATCGCTACTGGTAATGCTGCCAGCTCCACTAATCGACGTGCAGTGGATGGGCTCGACATTTGTAAAGCCAGAACCCGCAGCGCCATAAATACAATTAGGCCCATAGCGCTATAAAGCACTTCATTGGCTTGATACAACCAGGTGCTGCGTACCAATAAAATAATGCTGGGCACAAACAACACAAGTCGAGAAAATTTACCTTCAGCAGTGCGTAATCCATTATCTTTTGCGCACTGTTTTACGCTAAATGCCAGTGTAAAAAATACCATCCCTGCCGCAAGTGCCGCCGAAAAGCTGACATCTCGAACTGGAATCAAGAGCATTGCATTAGACAACAAATAGACAATGGTCAGAGGTTTTGCCGATTGTCTGGCCATGACCTTAAAACCAAACAGAGTGGCTGGCAGCAATATAGCAATAGCACTACACAAGGCCAAACCGATGGACAGAGAATCATTGACCGACCATTGCGCCACACTGGGGTACTGGGCAAGCCCGCCATCCCACGGCATAAAGGAATACATCAATGCGCCAAGTGTTGTTATATTCGCCGAAACTGATAACAGGCCCAGACCAAGAAAAACACGAGCACCTTTGTTTTCTTTCATTAAATAACTTAAAGCAAAACCACCAAGGCCTAACAACAAGGTCTGGGAAAGCAACAAATAATAGCGGTTTATATCATTCCCAGCGTCCCAGCCTTGCAATAGAAAGAGCGACATAGAGGCAACAACAGAAAAACCACCTATGATGCGCAGTACATTCGACAGACCAGAAAAGCTTGAACTTGTCGTTATGTCTAATGGGTTTGATGTATATACTTTTGAGGCGGTGATCTGCTCTCCATCCCTTGAGTCACTTGCCGCTATATCCTTAGCTGGGAATCTTTGTGTGCTCATGATTTATCTCCCTGGCCGTAGTTGCTACTCTCACTATCTGGCTGTATTAGCGTTGCTAATTCTTCCCGCAAAGCCTCACAGCTCTCTCGTTGAGAAAATTCAACCTCCAAACTGTCAACCGACTGACCCTGCCCCACCTGATATTCCGTTTCAGTGAGCTTGATTTCCCATCGTTCGAAAATAGCATCAACCGTGTTATTCGCCAAACTGTCCACGTCATTTAAAGCTCTCATGGCATCTGCTGCGGCATGTCTCGAGCGCATAGAGTGGCGCTGCTGAACAATTTCTGCCAATCTGTTTTCCATTTGCTCAAGGGTCATACCCAGTTTCTGCTCTAATTCTTCTTGCTTAACAAGATTTGCGCGCAACTTGGATATTTGTTCACGACAGAGGTTGCGTCGCTGCAAACACGCCAGAGCTTTTTGTTCATCGTCTCTGGCTATCATCTTGGCACGCTCAACCCATGACGCCTCAGTTATTAACAATTCACTCAATTTATGGCGCATTTCCTGGCCTTCCTTAGCAATTTTGTCATTGCGAACTTTGGCTTTTGCAGCCAAAGTTCGGCTCTCTGTAATAGATGCATCTATCACCGCTTCATGGTTTTCAAACTGTGACACGGCCCTGTCAACCGAGGCACCAAGGCTTGCTGCTATACGATTTAAGATACTCATCGACGTTCTCCAGTGTTGTTGAAGGAGCAGTATCCCACCAGGTCTCATATTTCGAAACCATAATCCACAAAGAACTAGAAAGAACAACTAAAGGTATTATTATGCGATACTTTACAGCATCATCGAGCCATTTCTGAGGAGACACCAATACGATGTCACAGACCAAGAACTTACTTTCAACATTAAAAATAGCTCTCAAAGCCCAGAATAAAACTTATGCTGATGTTGCAAAGACCCTGGATCTGAGTGAGGCGAGTGTAAAGCGCTTATTTAATCAGCAAGAATTTTCCTTAAGCCGACTCGAAGAAACCTGCAAACTACTCAATATGACTATTTCTGATTTGGTGCAATTGATGAATGAACGCTACCAAAGCCAACTTCAACAATTAAGCGTCTGTCAGGAACAGGAAATCGCCGATGATTTGGTACTTTTGTTAATTACCGTTTGCGTTTTAAATCGTTGGTCGTTCAATGAGATCGTGATGTTTTATGACATCAGTAAACCCGAGTGCATCCGTAAACTGGTTCACCTGGACAAGCTTAAGATTATCGAATTACTCCCCAACAACCATATAAAACTACGCGTCAGTCCCCATTTCAGTTGGCGCGACAACGGGCCTATCCAACAATTTTTTCAACGGGTGATTAGCCATGAGTTTTTCCAATCGGACTTTCAGAAGGAAAATGAACAACTAGTAGTGCTAAACGGCATGCTATCACTACAGTCTAATGGGGAATTCCAACGTCGGTTAATGCGACTGGCCCGTGAATTTAATGAATTAAATGATCAGGACTCTGCTCTAGAATTAGACCAGCGTACCGGCTACACCGTCGTCATGGCATTGCGCACATGGCATTACGGTGTGTTTGAAAGCCATATTCGGACAGAAAATCGCGTAAAAAAGTAGTTCAACGAAACCTATCTTTTAATGTCTTAGCTCGACATATCACGATGAGTCCCCAGCAGCCTGTCTCGACACCCGAGCACCCCTGATGGCCGAAAAACCGCCATAGAGACTACCGCCAAGTACCAGGCTAGCGCCAATAAGGTCGCTGCCACTCACTGTAGCATCGAGCAAAAGCACCGCTAATACAATAGCGTAGACCGGTATCAGATTGAGATAGAGCGAGGCGTGACTGGCGCCTATCAGCTGCACGCCTCGATTCCACCAAAATAGCGATAACACCGTTGGCCCAATGCAGACAAAGGCCAGAACAGCAATTACCAAGGCATTGATTTCTGGTTTTATAAAAAAGAAACCCTCCACGGTGGCTAGTAATAGCGCCGGAATAATCGATAAAAACAAGCCGATTGCTGTGGTTTCCATTGCGCTCATGGTGAACATGACCCGCCGCCCTGCCATACCGTAAATACTCCACGACACCACTGCGAGCAGTATCAGTATATCGCCGATATTAAGATCCAGAGCGAGTAAGGCCGACAGTTGACCACCACTGAGCATCCAAGCAACACCGACCACGGTGGTGGCTGCTGCCAACCACTGGCTGCGGTGTAATTGTTCACGCAGAAAAATTGCTGACAACAGCGCCGTTGCCAGCGGTGTTAAAGCATTCATCAAGCCCGCATTGATCGGCGTAGTGTAGCGCAAGCCAAGATAGAGCAGAACCTGGAAGCCGAGTACACCACTAATAGACATGAGTACCAGTAGGGGCCAGCTTTTAACGCCACGTAATATATCCCGTCGCCCGCCAAGTCTGATGACCAGTATAAAAATGATACTGCCAGCCACAGCCCTACTGGCAACAATAAAACCGGGGCCAATATAGTCACTCAAAAGACTGCCGGCAATCAGGTTGCCAGCCCAGAACAATCCGGATAAATTGAGCAGAAGTGCGGCTTTAAGATAATCTTTTTTATGCAATAGAAGAACTGCTTTTAGTCTATTTTCGAAAAAGCGGAAAAGTGGTTGTCAATCAATGTGACTAAGCAATGGCGGGGCCACCTTTGTCGACCCAGGTTTTTAAATCAAAATATTCACGCCAATTGTTGATTTTACCCTCGGCATTAAATTCAAAGATACCTAGCACGGGTAGCTCTGACAGAGTGTTATCACCCAGTGTAAAACTATCGAGCCTTTCGGTAACGACTCGCTGATCATCAGCGACTGTGGTGAGAATCTGAAAACGGCAAAAACTGGCGGCACCGAGGAAACCTGTAAGAAAACCCCGGATTTGTTCCTGTCCCACCAGAGGTTCCATGGGCATGTTGTGGTAAACCGCATCTTCACTCATATAACCGAGTACAGCCTCAACATCGAGATTGTCCCAAGCCTGGCAGAAATCAATCACTGTTTTTTGACGCTCTTGTACTGTCATGATGTATCTCCTTTTCAAATGGCTATTTTTAGACCACAGTTTACAGCGGCTTCATGACAAAAATCGGAATATGCCGATCACCCACACGACTTTTGTAATGAGGGAAGCCCATATAGGTATCGAGAGCATAACCCCAATAACGCTCGTACTCCTCCCCCTCTAATTCGGTGGCCGTATAGTTCTGGGTTTGACCGCGGAGGGTACAACTGACCTGAGGGTGGGCCTTAAGATTGTAGTACCAGGCGGGGTTGTGGCTCTGACCAAAATTGGAGGCGACAATAGCAAAAGCACCAGGCTCGGCTTCATCTTCTATGCACAGCAAGGGGATGGCGCGAATCACACCACTCTTAGCACCCTTTGCAGACAATACCACTACTGACAGGCCGGTCATCATACCCGCCATAGTGGTACGACCACTCGATAGTGTAAAGACAACGCGGTCAAGGTGGTGCTGAGTGCGCGCCAGAAACCAGGCACCCGCACTCGTGGAGGCTACCTTGTGCATCCCGCGATGAAAGGCTGAGAGTGTTTTAGGTGGCATTACTACTCCTTGTTATGCGTTATCTTGATCGGAATTCACTCTCAGACTGGCCTGGACTCGCTAAAAAGTTAGGTTTTAGAGTGTTTGTGCCTCTAGCTTAGCCACCACACGCTCCCCAAATTCCTGAGTACTAATCATGGTAACACCGGAGCCTGGCTTGCTTAAATCAGCAGTAGAAAAACCATCCGCGAAAACACCCTGCATGGCAGCCCAAACATTTTCCGCTTCATCGCTCATATCGAAGCTGTTTTCCAGCATCATCGCTACCGAACCTATCATCGAATAAGGGTTGGCAATATTCTTGCCAGCAATATCTGGTGCAGAACCATGAGAGGGCTCATAGTAAGCCTTGTCAGGCCCCAGACAAGCGGAGGGCATTAAACCGAGAGAACCAAGAATACCGCCGCCCTGGTCGCTGAGAATATCGCCAAACATATTCTCCATCACCATGACATCGAATTGGGTGGGGTTTAAACACAATAGGGTGGCTGCAGCGTCAACCAGAATATGGACAACTTTGACTTCAGGATACTGCGGGGAGATCTCTTCGATAATTTCGTTCCACAAAACGCTCGATTTCAAGACGTTACTCTTGTGGATGTTGTGCAGCACCTTCTTACGACGCATAGCAATTTTAAAAGCTTCGTGAAGAATGCGCTTGATTTGACCTTCGTCATATTCGAGAGTTTCTCTCACATAGCGTAAACCTTCATCATTAACGCCCTCTTCTTTTTCACCAAAATAGAGGCCACCCACCAGCTCTCGCACCATAATCAAATCGATGCCCTCGCCGATAATTTCTGGCTTAAGGGGCGAAAAATGGGCCAGGGCTTTTGGCAGTGACACCGGACGAAAATTGGCAAAGGTATTATAGCGACGGCGCATGGGTAACAGTGCCGCTCGCTCGGGCAGCATGTCGACGGGAATTTTTTGAGACGCCTCGTGGCTTAAGCCAATAGGACCTTTGAGAATAGCATCGGCGGCATCGCAACTATCAATAGTCGCTTGCGGGAAGGGATGGCCACACTCAAAATACGCGTTGGCACCAAACGCTGACGGCATGAGTTCAAAGCTCACATCATTACGCGCCTCAATGACTTTCAATACTTTAAGTGCTTCTGCCATAATTTCTGGGCCAATGCCATCACCAGCCAATACTGCAATTTTGAAACTTTTCACTGAATATCTACCACTCGTCTATTGATTCAAAAAAATAAACCCAATCAAGCCGGCGCAAAAAACGGCAACGCCGTGGCTTCACCGGTGTCAATAAATGCCACTTTAACAGCCTGACCGATTTCAAGTTTGTCGAAATCACAGTCGATTAAATTGGTCATCATTGTTGGACCCTCATCAAGAGTCACATAGGCAATGGCCCACGGCTCCTTCGTTCTACGCATAACGCTGTAGGTGTAAATCGTGCCGCGTCCCGCTGTTTCTAGATACTCTGTATCGTCACTGAAACAAAAGGGGCAAAAGGTACGTGGGTAAAAATGATTTTCACCACAGCTATTACAGTGTTTAACGAGCAATTTACCCTCAGCCGTCGCGGCCCAAAAGTAGTGAGTTTCATCATTGACGCGAGGTGCCCGCACTTTACTGGGGCGATTCATGCCGTTTAAATTGCTCATGCGTCGGCCCCTCCCAATATCAATGTGGCACTGCCCATACGTGATCCCAGTAGCCCCCCCGTACCGTGGGCCAATGCGATATCGCAGTTGGGCACCTGTACTTTTGGGTGGGCTTCGCCACGCACTTGGCGCACAGCTTCAATAACTTTGGTTATGCCACCCCGATCGGTCGGATGATTGTTACATAGCCCACCGCCATCAGTATTAAAGGGCAATTTGCCGACTCCAGAAATCAGATTGCCGTCGGCGACAAATTTGCCGCCCTCGCCCTTGGCACAAAAGCCAAGGTCTTCGAGAGTTTCAACCACAGTAATGGTGAAGGAATCGTATATGGAGGCGTATTTAATATCGGCCTGTGTTACGCCAGCTTCTTCAAATGCCTTTGGCCCCGACCAGCGTGCGCCGGAATAGGTCAAATCGACTTTGCCACCGTTGAGGTGTTTTATGGCTTCGCCAGCACCCAGCACTTTGACGGTAGAACGCGTTAATTGCGCGGCAATTTCTGGAGCCACTACGATAACTGCCCCACCACCATCGCTCACCACACAGCAGTCGAGACGGTGTAGGGGGTCGCTGATCATCGGAGAATTCACTACCTCCTCCACTGTCACTACATTGCGCAGCATCGCGTGTTCGTTGTATTGGGCGTGGTGGGAGGCTGCGACTTTTACCCAGGCCAGCTGCTCACTGGTAGTACCATATTCATGCATATGGCGCATTGCTGCCATACCGTACATATTAGCGACCATTGGACGAAAAGGTGCCTCAAATCCGTAATCAGCAGGTGGACCACCGCCGGGGCGTGGGTGGTAACTTTCTTTGGCATCGGCGCGAGGGCGACCCGCGAGAGTGATTAATGCCACTTTGCAATGACCCATAGCGATAGCTTGCGCCGCGTGATTGACGTGTGCCACATAGGAAGAACCACCCACTTCAGTGCTGTCAAACTGGGTGATATTCAGGCCCATATATTCGGCCTGATTCAAAGGGCCAAGGCCCGGGACATCGCCAGCACAGTAGTAGGCGTCAATATCCTCTTTTCTCAGACCGGCGTCTTCCAGTGCACCCTTGGCAACCTCGGCATGTAGCTGGGGAACAGTCTTACCCGTGCCATCACGTAGTGGGTGCTCGTAAACCCCCGCAATAAAGGCCTTTCCTCTAATACTCAAAGTCCACTCCTCATTTTATCGTTATTGTATTTTTTGGGTGCCTCAGTGTTACAGTAATTCTCTGATTTAATAGCTAATTTCAAACACCAAAAGGGTGGCGTAGGACTATCGTTTCGATGCGGTCAGGGCCGGTAGAAACAATATCGATGGGCACACCGCAAAGCTCTTCAATGCGAGCGATATAGTTACGGGCTGCTGTGGGCAATTGATCAAGACTTCTTGCACCCACTGTCGATTCAGCCCAACCGGGCACTGTTTCATAAACCGGCACAACATTGTCGTAGTCATCGGCATGACTCGGGGCACTGATATGGTTGCCCTCGTTATCCTGATAGGCGACACAAATATCGATAGCGTCGAGACCGTCCAGTACGTCGAGCTTTGTCAGGCACAGGCCCGAAACACTATTAATCCGCACGGCTTGCTTCAGGGCAACAGCATCGAACCAACCGCAGCGTCGCGCACGACCGGTGGTGGCACCAAATTCATGCCCTTTTGCCGCCAGGTGCGCGCCTACGTCACAGAACAATTCCGTAGGAAAGGGACCGGAACCAACACGCGTGGTGTAGGCCTTGGTAATACCCAGCACGTAATCAAGGTACAAGGGGCCGAAACCACTGCCCGTGGCGGTGCCACCAGCGGTGGTGTTTGAAGAGGTGACGAAGGGGTAAGTGCCGTGATCGATATCGAGCAAGGAGCCCTGAGCGCCTTCAAACAAAATATTTTCGCCAGCTTCACGCGTGTCGTGCAAGGCGGCGGTAACATCCAGCACTAGAGGGCGTAACTCTTCCGCCCATGCCTGACACGATGCCAGTGTTGCCGCGTAATCACTGGCCTTGGCCTTATAGTAATTCGTTAACATAAAGTTGTGGTATTCCATCACTTCACGCAATTTGTCGGCAAAGCGCGTGCGATCGAAGAGATCGCCCAGACGCAAACCTCGACGTGCGACTTTATCTTCATAGGCCGGGCCAATACCGCGCCCGGTGGTGCCAATCGCGGCTGTGCCACGCGCCACTTCCCGCGCCTGATCGAGGGCGACGTGGTAGGGCAGAATCAGTGGGCAGGCTGGCGAAATACGCAAGCGCTCTCGCACCGGCACACCACTCTCTTCTAGCTGACGCATCTCTTTCAACAGGGCATCGGGGGCAAGCACCACGCCATTGCCGATCAAACACCGAACATTGTCACGTAAGATACCGGAGGGAATGAGGTGTAAAACCGTCTTTTCACCGTCGATGACCAGCGTATGGCCGGCATTGTGGCCGCCCTGAAAACGCGCCACGACAGAGGCCTGATCGGTCAGTAGATCGACGATTTTACCCTTGCCTTCATCGCCCCATTGGGTACCCAGTACTACTACATTCTTGCCCATCATTCGCTCTCATTACCGACCGCAGACGCGATCGCTGGTTCTATTTTAAAGCCATCATCACTCGCAATCAGCACGCGATTACAATGCAGTTCGTCATAATCTACATACTGGCCAGTAAAGCCACGCACCACTCGCTCGCCACTTTCGCGCAAGCGAGAAATTTCTTCAGCCCATAGGCCACAATTAACACCTTCTGTCGGAACAGGAGCATAAATACCCGCCGCAACACTGCTGCTGTACTCGACCAGACTCGCCAGCTTGCTCAGATCAATACCAAAACCCGTGGCTGGACGGGCGCGACCAAAGGCCTCACCTACATCGTCATAGCGCCCACCATTACCCAGCGCCAGTGTCGACTCGCTGGTGTAGGCCGCAAAGACAATACCAGTGTGGTAGTGATAACCACGCAGCTCGCTCAAATCGAGAAATAAAGCGACATTGGGCGAACGCGCAGCCACCTGACTAGCGACCGCTTCGACTTCATTTAATGCCTGCAATACTGTCGCGGGCGCCTTGGCCAAAATCTGTTTAGCCTGAGTCAACATTGTTACATCACCCGCCAAACCGGGTAACGCGGCCAACATCGTGGCTAAAGCGACGTCTGGCACATTATCTGTCAACCACTGCTGTAAACTGGCATCTTTACGCTGAAGCAAGGCAAAGAGTTCTGTACTTTGCTCGCTACTCAAGCCTGCCGCCTGTTCAAGAGCGCGATAAATACCGACGTGCCCAATATCGAGATAAATAGCGTCGAGACCGCTCGTGTTAAGGGTTTCGACCAGCAGAGACATGACCTCGATATCAGCCTCTATACTTGCCTCACCAAACAGCTCGACACCAAGCTGAATCGGCGCACGCGACTCTAGCGGCCCCCGCGCGCGGGTATACAGCACCTGAGCGGCATAACATAAACGATTGGGACTGTTGCGTTGCAAACTATGGGCATCCATACGCGCTGCCTGAGGGGTAATATCGGCACGCACACCCATCATCCGTCCGGTCAGCTGGTCGGTGATTTTGAAGGTCATCAAATCGAGATCTGAGCCCGAACCACTGAGCAGAGAATCAGTGAATTCAGCCAGTGGTGGTATAACCAGGTCGTAACCCCAGGAGTGGTAGAGGTCGAGAAGACGACGACGCAATCGCTCTACTTTGAGGGCGCGGTCGGGTAGGATCTCTTCAATACCATCGGGTAATAACCAACGATCAATCTTCGTCATAATTCCTATCTTAAATTATACAACTCTCAAAATAGCGTGGCTAAACACTCTCTACGCCCTGGCCTACCCTAAATAATTTTCCAACAGCTACCTCACCCAAGACAGCAACCCGGCACCCAACAACATACTCACCAGACCTAATAGGCGAATGTTTTTGTCATCAGTTTGCGCTAGAGACAACATCATATTACGCCAGCCTGAGGGTGCCAGAAACGGCATGAGACCCTCAATAATCAGGACTAAACACAATGCAGCCAAAAGATCTTGTGTCATCACCTTCACCTATATAAGGTTGCCCCATAAGGCCTACTCGCCCGCGACAATCGCAAAAAAACCGGGCTGCCCCGGTTTTTTTGCCATTTTACCACTCGAGACAATCGAGGGCTGTATTTTTTACAACAATCAAGCCTATAGAAACCTTCCCACAGAAGCCTTCAGCACAAAGCTCAATTCCCAGACTGGCCTTTCGAATTTTTTAGATATCGGAAAAATTCACTATCAGGCTCAACCAACAGGATATCGCCCTTTGATGAGAAAGCATTGTTATACGCTTTTAGACTCCGCGTAAAAGCATAAAACTCAGGGTCTTTACTATAAGCGTTGGCGTAAATCGCTGTTGCTTTCGCATCACCAGCACCACGCAATTGCTCGCTCTCTTTGTAAGCATTCGCTGCAATGACCGTTTCCTGCCGGTCGGCATCAGCACGAATTTCTTCAGCCGCTTCCTTGCCGATAGAGCGTAATTCTCGAGCTTCTTTCTCACGCTCAGCTTGCATGCGGCGGAACACCTGCTCGCTCACCTCGGAGGGAAGGTCAATGCGTTTAACACGAACATCCACCACTTCAACACCCAGAGACTGAGTAACGGTCTTGTTCAATTGCTGAGTAATATTGTGCATTAAAGCATCGCGCTCACCGGATACCACCTCGTGCAGAGTCCGCGTACCAAACTGATTACGCAGACCATCGTTAACACGATCACCAAGACGGGCATGGGCCACGGCTTCATCACCGCCGGTCGCCTTATAGTAAACCTCAACGTCCTTAATTCTCCACTTGGCAAAGGCATCGACGATCAAGCGTTTTTTCTCACGGGTCAAAAAACTATTTGGTTCGGCGTCAAGAGTGAGGACCCGCGCGTCAAATTTACGCACTTTGTCGGCCAGAGGCCATTTAAAGTGGAGACCTGGTGGAATATCGGCTTCGGTAATGCGACCAAAATGTAGCTTAACGCCCCTTTCCGTTTCTTTAATAACATAAATAAAACTATTGCTAAAGATAATCGCGAGGACAACAAGCACTAAAATCTTTGGAAAACTCTGGTTCATTAGCGTGACTCCCGGCGTTGATTATTGGATGACTGGTTGCGAATCCGGTCAATCACTGCCTCTGTAATCAGGTTGATATCCGCTGAAGTGAGCGATCTAACTTGATTTTTACTACTGCTGCCAGAGCTTGTGGCTTGCTGCTGCATAATCTTGTCCAACGGCAGATAAAGCATGTTATTGCCACCTTCAACATCGACCACCACTTTCGAGCTGTTTTCCATCACTGTTTGCATAGCATCGAGATAAAGCCGCTGGCGAGTAACCTCAGGCGCTTTTTGGTACTCAGCCAACAATTTATCGAAGCGTTCCGCTTCACCTTCTGCATCCGCGACAACGCGAGCCTGATAGCCTTTCGCTTCTTCAATCACACGCTTGGCTCGACCTCGCGCCTCAGGAACGATGCCATTAGCGTAAGCCTGAGCTTCATTAATCACACGCTCTCTATCTTCCCGCGCCTTGATCACATCATCGTAAGCCGCTTTGACGGCAGCGGGAGGCTTGGCTTCAAGAATATTCACCTTGACGACTTTAATGCCCGAGCCATAGCTATCGAGATAATTCTGCAAACGCTCTTTAACATCGACACTTAATTGTTCACGCCCCGTCGAAACCACCTCGTCGAGACCGCTGCTACCGACCACATGGCGCAAAGCACTGTCCGTGGCATGGCGCAAACTATATTCCGGCGCTTTCACATTGAGCACAAAATCTTTTACCGATCGAATGTTGTAGTGCACTGTTAGGGGTAGCTCGACAATATTTTCATCCTGGGTGAGCATCTGCCCGCGCGTTTGGTACTGTCGTTCTTCTGTAACACGAACTCGAGTAATATCGTCAATCAGGGGCGGGTTCCAGTGCAGACCATCGCCAATAATTTCATGGAACTTGCCCAGGCGCAGCACTACCGCCTTCTCCTTAGCATCTACCTGGTAAAAGCCCATGAGCCCCCAAATCACTATAGCAATGACGACAATGCCGACTATAGCCATGGCACCCATACCGCCGCCACTGCTATTGCCACTACCACTGCCACCAAAAATCTTGCCGAATTTATCGCCGATATCTTTCAGAGCTGCGTCGAGATCGGGCGGACTACCGCCTTTACCACTACCGTTACCCCAGGGATCTTTACCGCCACCCGGTTCATTCCAAGCCATTACTCACTCCAGTGAAAGTACAGGGCGCAAATTCTAACAAGCCCTGATTGAAAAGCCAGCAAACATCACCAACTAACACCAATGAAAAAAATATAAAAACGCATAAAACTGCACTATGACGACAGTTCCGCCCCTTTAAAATTACTCTATCTAAATCTCGCCTGCCTATACTCAACCCATCTCATTTAGAGACCGGCTACCACAGTGCCGTCATTACTGATTAAAATCGTCGACCGCCGGTAGCTCAGGCTGAAGCCGCACTTGCTGCGACGTCAAACCTGAGGCCTTTAATAAACGCAACCACTCCGTGCGTGGTAAGCGCACCTCAAGCAAACTACTGCCATCATCATGAAGAACTTCATCAAGGACAGCTCCCGCCTGAAACAATTGCGACCGAAAGCGCCCAAGTTCATGGCCCAGCGTACACTGACCATGAACTTGATCATGGCCCAATAACTCACGCAGTGCCAGCGGCAACAAGTCAAGGCCGATATCGTCCTTGGCAGACAACCAAATAGCAGTGGGCTTGCCCATATCATTGCGTTCAATACGCGGTGCGACGCCATCCAGTAAATCAATTTTGTTATAAATTTTCAGTACCGGGATATCGCCGGCACCAATTTCATTCAGCACCTCATCAACGCGCTCAACATTTTCAAGACGCTGTTCCGAACTGGCATCAATAATATGCAATAGTAGCGTTGCATTGGTCGCCTCATCGAGCGTCGCGCGGAAGGCTTCGACAAGTTTGTGGGGCAAATGACTGATAAAGCCTACGGTGTCGGCAAAAATAACCGAGCCAACTTCGGGCACTTTAAAGGCGCGCATGGTGGGATCGAGGGTGGCAAAGAGCTGATCAGCAGCGTAAACATCGGCACCCGTCAGCCGATTAAACAAAGTGGATTTGCCGGCGTTAGTGTAGCCCACTAAGGAGACTGTAGGCACCTCTGCTCGACGCCGCGAACGCCGCCCCTGCTCGCGCTGAACTCGCACCTTCTCAAGGCGCTTAAGAATGGATTTAATACGCACTCGCAACAAACGTCTATCGGTTTCGAGCTGAGTCTCACCGGGACCGCGCAAGCCAATACCGCCTTTTTGTCGCTCAAGGTGAGTCCAACCACGAATCAGGCGGGTACTCATGTGTTCTAACTGGGCGAGCTCAACCTGCAGCTTACCTTCGTGGGTTTGGGCACGTTGCGCAAAAATATCAAGGATTAAACCCGTGCGATCAAGTACCCGGCAAGAAAGCGCATGTTCTATATTTCGTTCCTGACTGGGCGTTAAGTTGTGATTAAAGATAACCAAACCCGCGCCACTACTGTCGACCTGCTGTTTTATTTCTTCAAGTTTGCCAGTCCCGACAAAAAATTTTGCCGTCGGAACATCTCGACTGCCGGTAATAAACGCAATCGGATCGCCACCCGCTGAAATTACCAGTTCTTCAAACTCGCGAGGGTCTTCCGGCTCGCGTTCGCTGCTTAAATTCAGATGAACAAGGACTGAAAGTTCACCAGATTTGGGGCGGTCAAAAAACAAACAGCCTCCTAATCGTCCGCATCCTCATCGTGGGGTACGGCCATAGGTAGCTTAACAGGACGCGAGGGCACCACTGTCGAAATGGCATGCTTGTAGACCATCTGGCTGACGGTATTTTTAAGTAACACCACAAACTGATCAAAGGACTCAACCTGGCCCTGCAACTTAATGCCATTGACCAGAAAGATTGACACAGGAATACGCTCTTTGCGCAAGACGTTGAGGAAAGGGTCTTGTAGATTATGCCCCTTTGACATGGTTGTTCTCCCAAAAGATTGAGCAATGAAAAGCGACTAATTCTTACGGCTCAAGTAATGAGCAAAAGAAGAACCACAAAATAGACGCAGAAATATGACGATAGCACTAATACAGAGCTAAATAACTCGTTCCACTACTGCCAAGCTGAGCCGCGCATCATACTATCCGGCGGCATTCTTGTATATGGCACTACTTTGCAAAATTTCTAGTACTTTCAACAAAATATCATCAACAGTAAGAACACCACCGTGCTGCGTAAAATCGGAGGTCAAACGGTGCAAGTCAGTCCAGCCCCTCAGCCAGGTCAATTGTCGCTTGGCCAGTTGACGGGTCGCAGCAACGCCTCGAGCGCGCATCTCATCGTAGGTGCATTCTCCATCGAGGTAAGCCCATATTTGACGATAGCCAACGGCTCGCACTGCAGGTAATTCTGTCGTCAAATCGCCGCGCTGGCGCAGAGCACTAACCTCCTCAATAAAGCCCTGCTGAAGCATTATGTCAAAACGTTGCTCGATACGCTGGTGCAGTACGGCCCTATCAGCGGGTATCAAAGCCAACTGTACGATGCGGTAATCTTTTTCGAGAGGAGCCACACCACAGCCCTTTTGCAACTGCTGCTCAATGAGCTGTGTTAGAGGCAAACCACTGACGCGATAAACCTCGAGCGCCCGAGAAATACGCTGCGAATGGTTGGGGTGAATGACAGCCGCACCCGCGGGGTCAACCTCAGCCAGTAAAGCGTGGACAAAGGGCCAACCCTTGTCGTGAGCTTGCTGCTCAATTTCTCTGCGAATTTTTTCATTAGCGGCAGGCAAGTCGGCAATACCTTCTCGGAGAGCTTTGAAATACAACATGGTGCCGCCGACTAACAGAGGAATGCGCCCGGCCGCACTAACGCCATCAATTTCGCGGCGCGCATCGCGTACAAACTCACCCACAGAATAGGCCTCCCCAGGGTCGCAAATATCAATCAGGCGATGGGGTGATTCATGCAACACACTGGGTTCGGGTTTGGCAGTGCCAATATCCATACCGCGATACACCTGTGAAGAATCAACACTAATGATGTCGCAGGGCAGCTTCTTGCTAAGCTCTATGGCGAGGTCGGTTTTTCCCGAAGCTGTCGGGCCCATTAAAAAGATAACTGGCGGGCGCTGGTTAACCACAGGATCAGTACCAGAGTCATCCAACACAGTTAGCGCCCTCTCATGAACAGAGCATCGAGCTCGTTCATTGACAACTGAGTCCAAGTGGGGCGGCCATGGTTACACTGACCACTACGCTCGGTCGCCTCCATCTCGCGCAGCAGCGCGTTCATTTCTGTGAGCGTTAATTGCCGCCCAGCGCGCACCGATCCATGGCAGGCCATCGTCGATAAAATTTCGTTGATATGCTCTTCAATGCGCCGCGTGGTGCCGTGAGTGAGCAAATCGGCGAGCACATCTCTGACCAAAGGTTCAACAGCGGCACCACGTAACAAAGCGGGTACCGCACGCACTAGCAAGCTCTCCGGTCCAGCACGCTGCAGCGTGATACCCAGCGTTTCAAACAGGGACAAATGGCTCTCCCCACAGTCTGCTTCTTTTTCACTCAACGCCAAGGCCTCGGGTACTAATAGAGGCTGAGCGGCAACGCCGACGCTGTTGTAGGCTGTTTTCATCTGCTCATAGGTAATGCGCTCGTGGGCAGCATGCATATCGACCAGTACCAAACCTTCACGATTTTCGGCCAGAATATAAATACCCCTTAATTGGCTGAGGGCATAACCGAGTGGCGGAATTTCAGTTTGCTCAGTCACGTCACCGTTCGAGCTGTTATTGCTCCCGGCCACACCATCCCCTTTTTGACCGGGCAACTGGTAAACCGCCATCTGCTCACCCACCGTGCCCCGATCACGCGCAGGGAAGATCACGGGGTGCTGATAAGCTGGAGTCGGAGTATCGTGCTGCATCGTCGCAGCGGAAATTCCGCCGTCAACATGAGTCACAGGTACACCTGTCACAATGCCAGATGATGGCTCACCCGCGTCACGACCCGGCCCCATTTCCGCAACGATACGAGACAGTGAGCCGTAAAGAAAACCGTGCACCGTCCGACTCTCGCGAAAACGGACTTCGTGTTTGGTCGGATGTACATTGACATCGACATCAGTGGCTGGCAATTCGAGAAATAACACATAGGCCGGATGGCGACCGTGGTAGAGCACATCTTGATAGGCCTGACGCACGGCATGACTCACCACCTTATCGCGAATACTTCGGCCGTTAACATAAAAGAACTGCAGATCCGCCTGGCTGCGCGAAAACGTCGGCGCGCCCAGCCAGCCCCACAAACGCAAGTCGCCAACCTCGGTATTAAAAAAGCGCGCCTGCTCCATAAATGCAGGGCCACAGACAGCCGCAACACGCCGCTCCTGCTCCAGCTGAGTGGTGGCCGCAGGGAAACGGCGAGCAGGCTTGCTATTGTGACGAAGCGTAAAAGCGACATCAAAATGACTGAGAGCCAATTTTTTGAGCACATCGTCAATGCGCGAATATTCAGTCTTTTCCGTACGCAAAAACTTGCGCCGTGCCGGTGTATTAAAAAACAGGTCTCGCACTTCAACACTGGTTCCCCGGGGATGGGCCGTCGGCTCGACACCCACTGTCATATCCCGTCCTTCACAACGGGCCAGCCAGCCAGCGCCTTCGTCGAATGTATTACTACTCAAAGATAACCGTGAAACGGAGGCGATACTAGCCAGCGCCTCACCGCGAAAACCGAGGGTGCCCACTGCTTCAAGATCATCAAGAGCGAGAATTTTACTGGTAGCGTGGCGACTAATGGCCAAGGGCAAGTCATCCTTGTCGATACCGCTGCCATTATCTCGAATTCGCATCCGCTTGATACCGCCCTGCTCGATATCAATATCGACAGTATCGGCACCCGCGTCGAGGCTGTTTTCAAGTAACTCTTTAACCACAGAGGCTGGACGTTCAACCACTTCCCCGGCAGCAATCTGATTGGCCAAGCGAGGGCTTAACAAGTGAATACGTGACATTAAGAATAAAGGCTCAGGAACGTTTTCAGGAGGAAATCGGAATTTTAATACGCTGACCAATTTTGATACGCGTGGACTTAAGACGGTTGTGGCGGCGCAAATCGGCGACCGAGACGCGATAGCGCTGGGCGATGTCCGAGAGGGTGTCACCCCGGGCAATAATATGTACTTTGCCAGATTTACGCTTGCGCTCAGCTAACAAGGTGCCCTCTGGCGGCTTTAACTGGAAATGGCGTTTTACCCCACTAAAGATAGCCCTGGCCATTTTCTGCTGATAAGCGGGCTGAGCCAATCTACCCGCCTCCTTGGGATTAGAAATAAAGCCCGTTTCAACCAAAATTGAGGGCATATCTGGCGATTTCAGCACCACAAAACCGGCCTGTTCAACGCGCTTTTTATGTAAGCGAGTAATACCACCCAGCGATTTAAGCACGTGCGTACCAACACCTAAACTACTTTCCAGAGTTGCCGTCATCGACAGGTCAAGCAACACACCGGCCAGGACCTTATCTTTATCCAGTAGACTGAGCACGCCGACACCACCGATCAGATCAGCGCGATTTTCTCGCTTCGCCAAATATCGCGCCGTCTCACTACTGGCACTGCGGGTCGACAGCGCGTAGACCGAAGCACCATTAGCCGAGGCTTGTTTAAAAGCATCGGCGTGAATTGAAATCATGAGATCAGCCCGATGCTTACGTGCTATATCTGTACGCTTGCGCAGCGGAATATAATAGTCGCCATCGCGTACCATCACGGCACGAAAGCCCGGTTCACGGTCGATCATACTCTGTATGACGCGACTGATAGCCAACACTACATTTTTCTCGCGCAGACGTTTTGGGCCGATAGCACCCGGGTCTTCACCACCGTGACCAGCGTCAATAGCAATAATAATATCGCGACTTTTCTGGCCCACCAGAGCATCGCCAACCGTTTTTTCTGAATTTTTAGCGCGATCATATAAATCAATTACCAGCCGGTCCCCATACTGCTCATTACTCGCCAAGACAAAGCTTCGAGGATTAATTTTCTCCCGTAATTCAAGGACAATACGCAGGTTATCGCCGTCAAACTGCGCGCTGCGCAACTCCGTAATGGGGGTATTGGCAAGCTTCAATTGCGAGGGTTTGGTCGCAAAAACGGTATGCTTAACATCAATCACCAAACGCTCAGGATTAGCCAGGGTAAATATTTTGTGCTCAACCTGCGCGGATAAATCGAACACCAGTCGCGTATGATCCGGCGCACGCCACAGACGCACACTATCAATTGTCGTTTTCGATGTACTCGGCCCAGCCGCCAAAACTGGCGTAGCTTTCAACACCAGGCCAGCGCAAAAAAAACTCACCAATAGCAGCAGACGCAAACCGGCTGTTGCGCCTGAGTGGCCTGTGGTCGCCCCTTGTTCAGTCAAGCTCAGCATTGCGCTTCCTCACTGATGGTTATACCTTTAATACTACTCCCTGCAAAATTCGATAGCACCCCAACAAGCACAGTTTCACCCTGGTGGGTATGAGAGGTCAAACTCAGGCTTCGCCCCGAAGGGATCACGGCAATCGTAAGTTCCAGATCGGGCATCGGCAGTATACCCCGCCCTTTGTCCGGCCACTCAATCAAGCATACATTACCCGACTCAAAATAATCCCTGATCCCCATGTACTCCAGCTCTTCGGGGTCGCCAAGGCGATACAGGTCAAAGTGGTAAACCGTAGACATGGGGAGCACATAAGGCTCTACCAGAGTATACGTGGGGCTCTTCACCGCCCCCCTGTGGCCACAAGCCTGCAAGATGCCTCGACAAAGAGTGGTTTTGCCAGCACCCAGTTCGCCTTGAAGATAAATAATCGTTGCTGCCCGATGACTCACCGCCAACAAGGACTCACCCAATAACTCGCCGAAGGCGACCATGGCCGCCTCAGCATCGGTATTAAAGGTACAGCGTGAATTCACTGACCGTTGACCAGCTGTCGCAGCGGGACAAACAGGTCACTCGCTAACAAACCTTTTTCACCACTTGCTGCTGCGGCTCGGTCTGCCGCAACACTGTGCAAACAAGCACCCAAACAAGTTGCGGTCGAGGCCTCCAAGCCTTGAGCCAATAAACCACCGATGATACCCGCCAGCACATCACCCATGCCACCGCTGGCCATGCCTGGATTGCCGTAAGGGCAGAGCCATAGAGACAGTTCAGCGGCGCTATCTGTGGCCCCTCCTCCTGCTTTTGCTTGTTCTCCGGTCATGGCAGAGCCCGCGATCAGGGTACCTGCCCCTTTTAACAACACCGTTGCTGAGTACTTCTTGGCGATCTCACAACAGGCTGCCAGGCGGTCAGCCTGAATATCAGCATTGCTACAGCCTAACAGCCGTGCCGCTTCACCAGGATGAGGAGTCAGCACCCAGCGACTGGTATCTGCATCGGTCGCAACGCTCGCCTTAGCCCCAACTCGACCCTCGCTGAGAATATTTAGTGCATCGGCATCCACTACCATCGGCAAGCCACTCGCTATTGCTTTTTGCAGCATTTGCTCCGACCAGGGCGAGCGACCCAGACCTGGGCCAATAACAATCAGCGTTGGACCCTGTAAATACGGCTCCAATTCCTGGCCCGAGGTCACGCCCTTGACCATTAACTCAGGTCGCCGCGCCAACAGTGCAGGCACATGCTCTGGACGTGTCGCAACACTCACCAAGCCTGCGCCAACGCGCAATGCTGCTTCTGCCGACATCGCTACCGCCCCGCCGTAGCCCTTGTCACCGCCAATAACCAGTACATGACCAAAACGCCCTTTATGGGCATCCCGTTCACGTCGAGGAAAGGTCGACAGCAAGGCCTCAAGCTCGAGTCGCTGCGCTGCAACAGGCATGGGTTTATCGGCCGAATCCTCATAAACAATTTCGGGTACGGTCAAACCTCGATACATCAGTTCGCCCACCAGGGCGGGGCCACGACCGGTTAACAGTCCCACTTTAAGACCGATAAAACTCACGGTCATCGCCGCCTCAACAGCGATACCCCGCACCGCACCGGTATCGCTACACAGGCCGGAGGGAATATCCACAGCCAGCACCGGCAACTTAGACTGATTAATACATGTGATAGCAGCGTGATAATCGGCACGCACCTCACCACTAATACCGGTGCCTAACAGGGCATCAACAATGACACTGTTCGTCAACTGCGTCCCACTGGATTGATAACTCTGCCAGGATTGCATTGCCACACCCGCCGCATTGGCAAAAACCCACGCTCGATGCGCGTCACCACTTAATTTTTGCGCATCGGCCAATTGAATGATTTCAACAGGGATCAAGGCTTGTTGTGCCAAACCAGCAATAATGTAGCCATCTCCACCATTATTACCACCACCACAAAATACGGTAATTTTGTCCGGCGCAGGCCAACGGGCTAACAGCGCATCAAAGGCCTCACTGCCAGCCCGCTTCATCAGTACAATACCCGGAATACCTTCATCCTCGATGGCCCGACGATCAAGTTCGCGTACCGCTTTGGCGGTATAGAGTCGATTAGAGATTTTTATCATTCGTTTTTCCCTGAGATCTGCCAGAATTATACGATAACCGGAGTACGCTGCGATAATGTCAGTCAAGCAATACACGCCCAGCACCCACCCTGTAAGAGTAACGGATATGCGCGCCGATATCCGCCGCTGGGGCCAGGAACTGGGCTTTCAGCAAGTCGGCTTTACTCACATCAACCTTAAGCGGGCAGGCGAGCGACTCCAATCCTGGTTAGCAGCTGGTTTTAATGGCTCCATGCAATGGCTGGCTGAACACGAAGACAAGCGCTGGCGTCCCGAACAACTTCTGCCCGGCACGGTATCTATTATCAGCGTTAGGATGAACTATCTGTCACCCGGCACCGATATCATCGCCCGTCTCAAGGATGGCGAGAGTGCTTATATCTCACGCTATGCTCTGGGCCGGGATTATCACAAGCTGATACGTAAACGCCTTGCCACTCTCGCCAAAAAGATTGAGCAACATAGCCAACAACCTGTGATTCAACGACCTTTTGTCGACAGCGCCCCGGTGATGGAAAAGCCCATTGCCGAACAAGCGGGGCTCGGCTGGATTGGCAAGCACACACTGGTACTCAATCGCGAAGCTGGTTCCTGGTTTTTCCTCGGCGAACTCTACACCAGTCTCGAATTGCCCGCCGATACCCCAACGACTGAAAAGCAATGTGGCAATTGCCGAGCCTGTCTCAAAATTTGCCCCACCCAGGCCTTTCCCGAACCCTATGTGCTCGATGCCCGGCGCTGTATTTCCTATCTCACCATTGAAAATAAAGGCCCCATCCCCCAAGAGTTTCGCCAAGCCATTGGCAATCGCGTTTTTGGTTGTGATGACTGTCAGATTATCTGCCCCTGGAATCGCTTCGCCAAAGCCAGCGACGAAGACGACTTTCGGCCCCGCCACAGCCTCGATAACAGCAAACTCACCACTTTATTTCAATGGACCGAAGAGGAATTTTTACAGCGCACCACAGGCTCCCCCATTCGTCGCATTGGCTACGAGAGATGGCAGCGCAATCTCGCTATTGGACTGGGCAATGCGCCGTGTTCACCTGAAATTATCGAGACCCTTGAACAGGCCCTGCCTCTAGCTTCACCTTTGGTCAGCGAGCATATCCAGTGGGCACTCGAGCAACAGCGCAAGTCCACACCAGATAAGCCACAGCTATTGCTATAAATTAAGCCTCGCTGTAGAATGCCCGACCTCGAAATCAGACTCAACTTATTACGGAGCACGCCAGGTGGCCAATTCACCCCAAGCACGAAAACGCGCCAAACAGAACGAAAATCGACGCCAGCACAACGCCAGCTTGCGCTCTATGGCTCGCACCTACTTGAAAAAAGTGATTGCCGCCATCGAATCGGGTGATGTTGAAGCAGCCAAGGCAGCCTACGCCACTGCAGTACCCATTATCGACCGCGTTGCCGACAAAGGTGGCGTTATGCACAAAAACAAAGCAGCACGGCATAAAAGTCGCCTTAACGCAAAAATTAAAGCGATGTCTGCTTAAAGCCAATTTACGGCTTTTCTAGCTCTGCAACTGTAACGCCCCATTAATTAAGTACCAATAGTCAGGGCGTCACTCGCAAATCGATAAAACTGAAACTCCCTCACCTAAGCGTGATATTTTCAGCTTACAATAAACCCCGCTCCTAGGAGTGGGGTTTATTGCTTCTAAAAGCGTTTAATTTAAACTGTTCAGACCACGCTTTATAAAATACCAACTACAAAAAAAACCGCGTTAAATAACGCGGTTTTTCGGGACTATTGCTATTTCTACTTAAAGCCTTCGGTCGTAATAGCGAACACTATTGATTAACCTTTCTTGGCAGAAGGAAAAACCGCAGGGCGTTTTTCTTTCACTGCGGCGATACCTTCAGCAGCATCTTCACCGAGGAAACAGAGCATTTCCATACGCAGTGAGTTGTCGAAGATGGGGGCAGCCATTTGCATCCAACCGTTGAGGGTAGACTTGGTGCCGCGAATAGCTTGCTGACTACCGGCGGCTAACTTGTCGGCGATGTCCATCGCTTTAGGTAACACCTCTTCGGGCGGCAAGCACAGACTTACCATACCCATACGCTCGGCTTCAACACCACTAATAAACTCGGCTGTCATCAGGTAGTATTTGGCTTTTGACATACCGCAAAGCAGAGGCCAGATAATGGCAGCATGGTCACCGGCACCAACACCAAGTTTGACGTGACCATCGGTAAATTTAGCGGTTTCAGACATCACGCTAATATCAGCCATCAGAGCAACAGCCAGACCTGCACCCACAGCGACACCATTAATAGCAGAGATAACAGGTTTTTCGAGAGCCAGTAAGCGATAGACGATATCCGCAGCCTCTTTCTGAATCCTTTGTACGCCTGCCGCATCACCCACCTGACCTTCAACCCAGTTCAAGTCACCACCGGCGGAGAATGCCTTACCGGCACCCGTGACAACGACAACATTGGTGTCATCATCGGCTGCAACGGTGTCCCAAACCTGGGTCAGCTCCCAATGCAAACGTGCATTAGTGGCGTTCATTACCTCAGGGCGATTGATGGTAATGGTCAATACACCGTTAGGCTTAAGATCAAACAGCAGATGTTGGTAATCTGAATATTCCATGGTATTTCCTCTATAAGGACTTTTTTGTGGACGGCCAACCCGTGGCGGCCTGGCAAATGGTGAGCTGGTAGGCCAAATTCGACTAACGCACCAGATCGGGATCGAGGGTCATACCCTCATCGAGCTGAACACCGAGGGTGTTCAAGGCCATCGACACCAGATTGTACTGCCCGGCGGTAAAAACGATGTCCATAATTTGTTGGGTATTGTAGTACTTGCACAGCCCTTGCCAGGTCTCATTACTGATAAAGGCGTCACCATGAAGTTCGTCGGTGGCTTTAATCAAGAGGGCTTCGTTTTCTTGCCAGTGGGCGGCGTCGGCCCCTTGCTTGATGAACTCCATTTCTTCATCGCTCATGCCGCACTCTTTACCAATCACGACATGCTGGCCCCACTCATAGCCCGACTTACACAGCCAGCCGATACGCAAGATAACAATTTCTCGGTCGCGCAGAGTAATCTCTGATTTACCCATAATGTGGTTGGCAAAAACCATCCAGCGCTTAGCCAGACCCGCATGATTGGCGAGGGTTTTAAAAATATTCAGCACCCGGCCGCCCATTTGGGCTTTACCCAGGGCTTCTCTCTGAGCGTCATTCCAGGCTTCAACCGGTATTGGCTCTACCCGTGGTGTCTTCATTCGCATCGCATTTTCCCCTTTAAATGATAACTGGCGCGCCGTTGACAGTTGCTTTAGCTAGCCATGAGTAACATTATCAATTTCGTATTCAACCTCGCCCGAGGGGGTTTTCACGACCACCACATCGCCAATCTCCTTACCAATTAGCGCCCGAGCAATCGGCGACTGGTAGGAAATCTTACTCTGTTTGATATCCGATTCGTCATCACCAACAATGGTGTAGGTAACCGAAGCATCGCTGTCGAGATTAATAATGGTCACCGTGACGCCAAAAATGACTTTGTCACCCTCAGGGATTTTACTCACATCGATGACCTGAGCGTGGCTGAGCTTGCCCTCAATTTCTTGAATACGCCCCTCAGTAAAACTCTGCTGCTCACGCGCAGCATGATATTCGGCATTTTCTTTCAGATCACCGTGGGCACGAGCTTCAGCAATCGCCTCGACGATGCGCGGGCGCTGCACTTTCTTTAAATCTTCAAGTTCAGCCCGCAATGCCGCTTCGCCCGACACTGTCATTGGTACTTTATTCATACTAAAAAACCTTCGTGAAGTTGCTGGAGTACCCGCACACGCATCTCACCTTGATGGCGCAAGGCCATACAAACCGCGTTGCCGCCAGCCAGGGTGGTCGTGTAGTAAACGCCATTGGCTTCGGCACTGGAGCGAATAGTCGAGGAGGCTTCAATCGCTGCACGACCTTCAGTGGTGTTGACGATCAAATCAATTTTGCCGTTTTTAATCATATCGACAATGTGGGGCCGACCCTGCTTCACCTTGTTAACAATTTCTACCTCAAGGCCGGCATCGAGAAGCAACTGGCCACTGCCCCGTGTCGAGACCAGCTTGAAACCCAGCTCAGCCAGTTGCCTGGCAATCCCGACCATCTCACCTTTGTCGCGCTCACGCACACTGATAAAGGCAGTGCCCTCGCTGGGAATTTCATCGCCTGCACCGAGCTGCGCTTTGGCATAAGCCTCGGCAAAGGTCTCACCGATACCCATTACCTCGCCCGTCGATTTCATCTCTGGACCGAGAATGGGATCGATACCCGGGAATTTATTAAAGGGGAACACCGCCTCTTTAACACTGAAGTGCTTCGGCACAATCTCTTTAGTGAAACCCTGGCTCGCCAGCGTTTGCCCAGCCATACAGCGGGCTGCAATTTTAGCCAACGATGCGCCAATACACTTGGAGACAAAAGGCACGGTGCGTGAAGCCCGCGGATTGACTTCAATCACGTATATTTTTTCGTCCTGCCAGGCCAATTGCACGTTCATCAGGCCTTTAACACCCAGTTCGCGGGCCATAGCTTTGACCACCGCTTTCATCTCTTCCTGCACATCGGCGGGCAAACTGTAAGGCGGCAGTGAGCAGGCCGAATCACCGGAGTGAATACCCGCCTGTTCGATATGCTGCATCAGCGCCCCAATCACGACCTCTTCACCGTCGGAGACCGCATCGATGTCCAGTTCAATAGCGGAGGAGAGAAAGTAGTCGAGTAAGACGGGCGACTCATCCGACACCTGTACCGCTTCGCGCATATAGCGGTTTAGTTCGTCCTCGCCATAAACAATTTCCATCGCTCGACCGCCGAGCACGTAGGAGGGCCGCACGACGAGTGGATAACCAATAGCGGCAGCCTTCTCAACGGCAGCTTCGACAGAGCGGACCGTGGCATTGGGCGGCTGCAACAGGCCGAGCTTTTCAATCATTTGCTGGAAGCGCTCACGGTCTTCCGCTCGGTCAATGGCGTCGGGTGTGGTGCCAATAATTGGTACACCTTCAGCGGCAAGGGCATTGGCTAACTTCAGAGGCGTTTGACCACCAAATTGCACAATCACACCCACTGGCTTTTCTAGGGCGACAATTTCCAGTACATCTTCGAGGGTTACCGATTCAAAATAGAGGCGGTCTGAGGTGTCGTAATCCGTTGAAACCGTTTCGGGATTACAGTTAACCATAATGGTTTCGTAGCCGTCTTCACGCATGGCCAAGGCGGCGTGCACACAGCAATAGTCAAACTCAATACCCTGACCAATGCGGTTGGGGCCGCCGCCGAGCACCAGAATTTTATCCCGGTCAGAGGGTGCCGCCTCGCACTCCTCTTCATAGGTAGAGTACATATAGGCGGTATCGGTAGCGAACTCAGCCGCACAGGTATCGACCCGTTTATAAACAGGCTTAATACCGAGTTCGCGACGGCGTGCTCTCACATCGGCCTCACTCACACCGAGTAAAGCGCCAATGCGTTTGTCGGCGAAACCCTTGCGCTTAAGGGCATACATCGTCGTTTCATCGAGACCGTCCAACTCATAACCTGCAAGGCTTTGTTCAATCTGTACCAGCTCGGCAATTTGCACTAAAAACCAGCGGTCAATTTTAGTCAGCTCAAACACGTCCTCCAGGCTCATTCCCGCTCTAAAAGCATCGGCTAAATACCAGATGCGTTCGGGTTGGGCTGAGGCAAGCTGCCCACGAATAATCCCTTCAGCGCCATCGCTGGCCGGATTAACATGGGGATCGAAACCGGCAACGTCCACCTCCAGGCCACGCAGAGCTTTCTGCATCGACTCCTGAAAAGTGCGACCTATGGCCATCACCTCACCCACCGATTTCATTTGCGTGGTGAGTACGGGGTTGGCTTTGCTAAATTTTTCAAAAGCAAAGCGCGGTATTTTAGTGACCACGTAGTCAATGCTTGGCTCAAACGAGGCCGGGGTGGCGCCACCGGTAATATCGTTTTGCAGCTCATCAAGGGTGTAGCCAACCGCTAATTTGGCCGCGATTTTAGCAATAGGGAAACCCGTCGCTTTTGAGGCCAACGCCGATGAACGGGACACCCGTGGGTTCATCTCAATCACCACCAGACGGCCATCCGCCGGGTTGACGCCAAACTGCACGTTGGAGCCACCGGTTTCAACGCCAATTTCCCGCAACACGGCCACCGAAGCGTTACGCATCAACTGATATTCTTTATCCGTCAGGGTTTGCGCCGGAGCCACGGTAATGGAGTCGCCCGTGTGAATACCCATGGGGTCGAAGTTTTCGATTGAACAGATAATGATGCAATTGTCATTTTTGTCTCGCACCACCTCCATTTCATATTCTTTCCAACCAATCAGCGACTCATCAATTAACAGCTCGTTGGTCGGTGACAGGTCGAGACCGCGCTTACAAATATCTTCAAATTCTTCACCATTGTAGGCGATACCACCGCCTGAGCCGCCCATCGTAAAGGATGGGCGAATAATACAGGGATAGCCAAACTGGTCTGGCACCTGCAGCGCTTCTTCCAGGCTGTGGACAATATAGGAGCGTGGCGTTTCAAGACCAATGGCCTTCATCGCCTTGTCGAAACGTTCTCTATCTTCGGCCTTGTCAATCGCGTCACTGCTGGCACCAATCAACTCGACGCCAAACTGTTCGAGCACGCCTTCACGAGCCAGATCGAGAGCGCAATTTAAGGCGGTCTGCCCACCCATGGTCGGCAAAATGGCGTCAGGCCGTTCCTGCTCAATGATCTTTGCCACCGTGCGCCACTCAACGGGCTCAATATAGGTGGCATCGGCCATCGCCGGGTCAGTCATGATCGTCGCCGGATTCGAGTTCACCAGTACTACCCGGTAGCCCTCTTCACGCAGCGCTTTACACGCCTGAGCGCCGGAGTAGTCGAACTCACAGGCCTGACCAATCACAATCGGGCCGGCACCGAGAATCAAAATACTGTGTAAGTCACTGCGTTTTGGCATAAGTGTTTATCGCGTCTATCTAAGAGGCCTCAATGAGGGCCTATGTATTGGAAGAGTGTTGAGACATCAAATCAAAAAAATGATCAAACAAGGGCGCTGCATCGTGGGGACCGGGGCTTGCTTCTGGATGACCCTGAAAACTAAACGCCGGTTTATCCGTGCGATGGATACCCTGCAAAGAACCATCAAATAGCGAGCGGTAAGTCGCACGTAAATTATCCGGCAAGCTCTGCTCGTCAACGGCAAAACAGTGATTCTGACTGGTAATTAGTACCGTTTTATCGTCAAGGTTTTGCACGGGGTGATTGGCCCCGTGGTGACCGAACTTCATTTTCAAGGTCGTGGCACCCGAAGCTAAGGCCAATAGCTGGTGACCCAGGCAAATGCCAAACAAGGGGATACCGGCTTCAAGCAGTTCTTGAATGGCAGCAATGGCGTAGTCGCAGGGCTCTGGGTCGCCCGGGCCGTTAGACAGAAAGACACCATCGGGCTCCATGGCCATCACCGCAGCCGCAGGAGTTTGAGCCGGTACAACATGCAACTCGCAATCGCGATCTACTAGCATACGCAAAATGTTGCGTTTGACACCGAAATCGTAGGCAACGACTTTATAGGGAGAAGACTTTGGGGAGGCGCTTGATGTCACAGGCTGAGCTATCGCACTCGCCAGTTGCCACGAGCCTTCGCTCCAGGTGTAGGGCTTACTAACGGCGACTTCTTTCGCCAGATCCATACCCTTCAAACCGACAAATTCTTGCGCAGCCGCTAAGGCCTGTTCGACATTGACATCCCCCGCCATCAGACAGCCGCTCTGTGCGCCTTTGCTCCGCAGCAAGCGCGTCAACTTGCGGGTATCAATATCGGCAATACCAACAATGCCCCGTGCTTTCAAATAGTCATCAAGGCTTTGTTCGCTGCGAAAGCTGCTCACTAACAGCGGCAGGTCGCGAATCACCAAACCTGCTGCCCAAATCTCCGTTGACTCTTCATCGTCATCATTAACACCCACATTGCCGATATGAGGGTAAGTCAGAGTCACGATTTGGCGCGCGTAGGAAGGATCAGTAAGAATTTCCTGATATCCGGTTAAGGCCGTATTAAAGACCACTTCGCCACTTGAGATGCCTTCGGCACCAATAGAAGTCCCTTTAAAAACAGTACCATCCGCAAGTACGAGAATGGCGGGGCGACGGGCAGGCAGATTCAATACAGACTCCTCTATCAACGAAAATGAACGAAACGAGACAACCTGCCGGTAACGATTAGTGCTTGGACCTGTACAAGTAAAACGACTTTTCTATGGCTGTAAAAAAACGAGATGAACCAGTCGTTCCATCTCGTTGAATTAGCGCATTCGTTAGGTCATTTCACCTCTTAGATACAGGTCCTCCGGGCAGTGGAAACCTGAGGCGGAATTTTAGGAGATTATGGCCATTGTGTCTAGCACCAAGCTTCACCTATCTGAAATGAATCCGAGCAAACAGGCGAACAAACAACGGCCCTATTGGAGGTGACTGATATACAACCAAACCGCTTCCCTAACACCACTCGATCACTCTTCCAACCCCCAGCTACTTTAACCCCAGCACATCCTGCATATCGTAATTCCCTGCTGGCTGCGCAACCACCCAGGCTGCAGCGCGTACAGCACCGCGGGCGAAGGACATGCGGCTTGAGGCTTTGTGGGTAACTTCAACCCGCTCACCATCGGCGGCAAAGATAACGGTGTGATCACCGACAATATCACCAGCGCGCACGGTAGCGAAGCCGATAGTTTCACGTTCACGGGTGCCGGTTTGACCCTCACGGCCGTAGACGGCAACGTTTGAAAGGTCTCTATCGAGAGCATTGGCGACGACTTTTCCCATGCTCAAGGCGGTGCCCGAGGGGGCATCCACTTTATGCCGGTGGTGAGCTTCGACGATTTCAACATCGACATCATCGCCGAGCACGCTGGCGGCGACATCGAGCAATTTAAAGCAAAGGTTAACACCGGTGCTGAAATTAGTCGCCATGCAAATGGCGGTGGATTCGGCCAGAGTATTGACCGCTGACATTTGCGTGTCGGTAAAACCCGTGGTGCCAATGACCATGTGTTTATTATGGGCCGCACAAAGCGTGGCGTTGGCAGCAGTGGCGACGGGGGCGGTGAAGTCGACGAGCACATCAAAGTCATTAATCACGGCTTCGAGACTATCAACCACGGCAATGCCATTGCGACCAATGCCTGCCAGCTCACCACTATCGACGCCAATCAGGGAGCTACCCGGTCGTTCGATAGCAGCAGTCAGCTGTACCTGCTCATTGATGCCTATAGCTTCAATCAGGGTTTTACCCATACGACCACCAGCACCGGTAACGGCTACTCTAATCATTTTATCGTCCTCATTTGACTGTCACTGTCAGTGCTTTTAGTCGTACTAAGGTTAGTGGTGCATCGGCGCTCGCTAAGCACTAAAACTATCAAAGAAATTTTTCACGCCTTTAAACCAGGAGGTGCGCTGAGGCGAGTGTTTATCGTGGTGCAGTGATTCGTTCAGCTCTCGGATTAATTCTTTCTGCTTAGAATTAAGCTTAATCGGTGTCTCAACCGTCACTCTGCATAGCAGGTCACCTGGCCCGCCACCGCGCACGGGAGCAACACCCTTACCGCGCATACGGAACAGCTTGCCTGTCTGTGTCTCAGGGGGGATTTTCAGCTTAACGCGACCATCCAACGTCGGTACCTCCAACTCACCACCCAGCGCTGCATCGGCAAAGCCAATTGGCACTTCGCAGTAAAGGTTGGCGCCGTCACGCTGGAAGATGGCGTGGTCGCGCACCACAATCTGCACATAGAGGTCACCCGATGGACCGCCGCCGGGCGCCGCCTCTCCCTCGCCCGAGAGACGAATACGGTCGCCGGTATCAACACCGGCCGGTACTTTCACCGATAGGGTTTTTTGTTCTTCAATCTGGCCACTGCCGTAGCACTTGCCACAGGGGTCGGCAATTATTTTGCCACGACCGCGACACTGGGGGCAGGTTTGCTGTACGGAGAAAAAACCCTGAGAAACGCGCACCTGACCAGCACCATGACAAGTGGTGCAGGTGATGGGCGAAGTACCCTTGCGCGCACCACTACCATTACATTCACCACAGTTAACCTTAACGGGCACGCGAATAGTGGTCTTGGTGCCCCTGGCAGCCTCTTCAAGATCGAGCTGTAAGTCGTAGCGTAAATCAGCACCGCGAGCCGGACCTCGACCACGGCCGCCACCACCAAAGATATCACCGAAGACATCACCAAAGACGTCACCAAAACCGCCGCCACCCCCAGCACCAGCCTGAGCGTTGACACCCTCATGGCCATAACGGTCATAGGCAGCGCGTTTCTGTTCGTCAGACAACACTTCATAGGCCTCGCTGGCCTCTTTAAATTTTTTCTCGGCACTGACATCACCAGGGTTTCTATCCGGGTGATGCTTCATCGCAACTCGACGATAAGCTTTTTTAATATCCTTCGCATCCGAGTCTTCCGACACGCCTAGTACTTCGTAGTAATCCCGCTTCGCCATAATTCACTCATTCATTTATTACTGCGCCAAGTTGTTACTGCACCACTCAGCACAAAACGCAGGGGTTTAAACCTGCGTTTTGTAACGGCACTTAATGCCGGGTTATTTCATCCGAATAAACGGCTATTTTGAGTCTTTCTCGTCCACCTCTTCAAACTCAGCGTCGACAACATCATCGCCGTTGTCAGCAGCTTCTCCACTCGCATCGCCCGCATCACCCGCCTGTGCCTGCTCAGCGTCGGCATACATCTTCTGCGCCAGACCACCAGAGATTTCAGAGAGCTTCGCCGCTGCCGCATCAATGGCTTCTTTGTCGTCACCTTTAACCGCTTCTTCGACGTTTTTAATAGCCTCTTCAATCTGGCCTTTATCTTCGTCAGTCGCTTTGTCACCGGCTTCGTCAAGAGTTTTCTGTGCCGCATGAGCGAGGCCGTCGGCGGTATTACGCGCCTGAGCCAACTCTTCAAACTTGCGATCGCTATCGGCATTAGCCTCAGCATCCTTAACCATTTTCTCGATTTCATCATCAGACAAACCGGAACTGGCTTTGATAATAATGGATTGCTCTTTGCCGGTTGCCTTGTCTTTCGCCGACACATTCAGGATACCGTTGGCATCAATGTCAAAAGACACTTCAATTTGTGGCACGCCCCGTGGCGCGGGGGGAATATCGGCCAGATCAAAACGGCCCAGGGATTTATTGCCCGCTGCTTGCTTGCGCTCGCCCTGAACAACGTGAATGGTCACGGCGCCCTGGTTGTCATCAGCCGTGGAAAAAATCTGCGACTTATTCGTTGGGATGGTAGTGTTTTTTTCGATGACGGGGGTGGCGACACCACCCATGGTTTCAATCCCTAGCGTTAAGGGAGTAACGTCCAGGAGAAGCACGTCGGTAACATCGCCAGACAACACGGCACCTTGAATCGCTGCGCCCACGGCAACGGCTTCATCAGGGTTAACATCGCGACGTGGTTCTTTACCGAAAAAGTCACTGACTTTTTTCTGTACCAGCGGCATGCGCGTCTGGCCACCGACCAAAATCACATCGCTAATATCAGCGGCCGACATACCAGCATCTTTCAAGGCCGTCTTGAGTGGCACTAGTGAGCGCTCGACCAGATCTTCAACCAATGACTCTAATTTAGACTGCGTTAATTTTACAACCAGGTGCTTGGGACCCGTGGCATCGGCAGTGATATAGGGCAGGTTGACTTCGGTTTGCTGCGCGGAAGACAGGGCAATTTTCGCGCTCTCAGCCGCCTCCTTCAGGCGCTGCATGGCCAGGGGGTCACCCTTGAGGTCTACGGAGTTGTCCTTCTTGAATTCGTCAGCAAGATATTCGATTAAACGCATGTCGAAATCTTCACCACCGAGAAAGGTGTCGCCATTGGTCGACAGCACTTCAAACTGGGTTTCACCATCAACATCGGCAATTTCAATAATAGAGATATCGAAAGTACCACCACCGAGGTCGTAAACAGCCACCACCTGATCGCCACTCGTACTGTCCATACCGTAAGCCAGTGCCGCCGCAGTGGGTTCGTTGATGATACGCTTGACATCGAGTCCCGCGAGTTTACCGGCATCTTTAGTTGCCTGACGCTGAGAATCGTTAAAGTATGCAGGAACCGTGATTACCGCTTCGCTGACACTCTCACCGAGATAATCCTCAGCGGTTTTTTTCATTTTGCTGAGAACTTCAGCAGAGATCTGTGGCGGAGCTTTTTGCTCACCATTGATTTCAACCCAGGCATCACCGTTATCAGCCTTGACGATGGAATAAGGCACCATAGCAATATCTTTTTGCACCACATCATCTTCAAAACGACGGCCAATCAAGCGCTTAACAGCGAACAAGGTTTTGGTTGGATTAGTCACTGACTGGCGTTTCGCCGACTGCCCGACCAGTGTTTCACCTTCTTCTGTGTAGGCGACAACCGAAGGAGTGGTACGTCCACCCTCTGAATTCTCAATAACTTTGGGCTTGTCACCCTCCATGACGGCAACACAAGAATTCGTTGTGCCCAAATCAATTCCAATAATCTTTCCCATGCCTGTTTTCTCCAAACCACAAATCGTTAATTTCGTTAAATCAAGTACAGCACTGCTATGCGCTTATATATTGTCCCAAGATTGATAAATTCAACCCTGCAACAGGGGAATTACTATTCAGCGCCCTTTGAAACCACCACCATCGCCGGCCTAACCAGCCGATCATTAAGTGTGTAGCCCTTTTGAAAAACCTCTATCACGGTATTAGCCGGGACATCAGGATTCGGTATCATTGAGATAGCCTGATGAAAATCAGGGTTAAAGGACTCGCCCGTGGGTTCTATCTGCTTCACTTTATGTCCTTCAAGCACCCCGAGGAAACTCTTCAATGTCAGCTCGATACCTTCCCGAACGGCTGTCAGCAACGCGTCATCGGCGCCGATAGCCGCTAGTGCCCTTTCGAGATTGTCAACGACCGGCAGCAGTTCGCCGACAAACTTTTCAAGTGCGAATTTGTGAGCATTTTCAACATCGCGATCAACTCGACGACGCAAATTTTGCATTTCAGCCTGGGTACGTAACACTTGATCCTTAGCCTGCTGCAAGGCTTCATTTAAAGCAGCAGTATCAAGCTCCCCAGCATCGTCTTCGCTTTGCACCTCGTTTTCCTGCTCCAGCAATTCTTCTGGTTCTTGTTCGGAATTTTGATTTTTCTGTTCTTCAGTGGTCACGTTTTACCAACCCTCGATAATGACTTCCTCGGCTATATTGGGTCGAAAAAAGTGCTTTCAAGTGAGCTTTGAAATAGACAATTGCAATTAACGCTAACTCTTCGGTATAACTGCGCTTGATTCTGACAATTGATGGCAACTGCATTGCTAACAGCTCTTACAATTAAGCACTTCACTCTAGTTGAGTCTATGGACGTTGAGTTCAATTCAGGTTTAACCACCATTACCGGTGAAACTGGCGCAGGCAAATCACTGGTGCTCGATGCCCTCGGTTTGGCCCTTGGCGATCGCGGTGACACCGACCGCATTCGCAAGGGTGCGGATCGAGCTGAAGTGTGTGCCAGCTTTATCGTGGACAATGCCTCCCCTGCCGCCCAATGGCTGGCAGACAACGACCTCGACAGCGCTGGTGACTGCCTGTTGCGTCGCATACTGACTCGCGATGCCCGCTCCCGTGGTTACATTAACGGCCAACCAGCCACCATGACGCAACTGCGCGCACTGGGCAGCCTGCTCATCGACATTCATCACCAGCACGAGCATCAATCGCTGCTCTCAAAAGAACACCAGCGCACCCTGCTCGATGAGTTCGGCGGCCATGAAAAGCTGCTCAAACAGGTGGGGGATGACTATAGAGCCTGGCATCAAGCTCAGGTTCGATTGGAAGAAATAGAATTGCGCGCCGATGAAACTCTAGCGCGCAAAGATCTACTCACCTTTCAGGCGCAAGAGCTCAACGAACTCAACCTGCAAGCCGGCGAAATAGAGGCTCTGGAGCAGGAACAGTCACAGCTGGCCAATGCCGACTCGATTCTTAATGACAGCCATCAGGTGCTTGCCTTATGTGATGGTGATGGCGTGGCCGCATCAGAACTGAGTGTCTTGCCTGCCCTGAGCCGCGCCAGTCAACTACTCGGCGCTATGGAGCAAACGAGTCCGCGCCTGAGAGAAGCCCTGGCTTTACTCGATAGTGCACATATTCAGGTTGAAGAGGCCTTGGGCGAATTGCAAACCTATATCAGCCAGGTGGAGCCCGATCCCGTCCGACTACAATGGGTTGAAGACCGGCTCTCAACTGCCTACCAACTGGCTCGCAAACACAAAGTACAGGCTAGCGAACTACCCGACCTCTGCCAGCAATTAAGTGTCGAACTTGCCAGCCTCTCAGCCGAAGACAATGATGCCGATACTCTTACCGAGCGTGTCAAAACACTGGCTGTCAGCTATCGAAACAACGCCAAAAAACTCTCTGAGGCAAGAGAGAAAGCCGCCAGGCAATTCGAGCGGGAAATCAACCAACAGCTGCAAGCGCTGGCGATGGCCGATGCCAGTCTAACAATCGCGCTGACACCTCTCGCCACTCATTACAGTCTGAAAGGTCTTGAAACTGTCGAGCTACTCATCAGCACCAATCCCGGCCAGGCTCACCGCCCCCTCAACAAAGTAGCATCGGGAGGCGAGCTCTCGCGCATCAGCCTGGCGATTCAAGTGGTAGCTGCTCACAACTCCACCATACCCGTGCTAGTTTTTGACGAAGTCGACGTCGGCATTGGCGGCGCCACAGCGCAGACCGTCGGCAAGCTGCTGCGCGAGCTAGGCGACAGCGGTCAGGTGATTTGCATCTCCCACTTACCACAGGTGGCCAGTTGCGCGCATCATCACTTAGTGGCAAAGAAACAAAAAAACGAAGAGTCGAATCAAAGCAGCCTTATCGCTTTAGATAAAAAAGCCCGGGTTGAAGAAATTGCCCGCATGCTCGGGGGCGAAAGAATCACAGCGAAAACGCGCTCTCATGCCGAGGAAATGCTCGAGACCGCAAAAGTAAGCTAACCCACAAACTGACTACAAAAAAATCGACCAAAATTTTTCCAGCCTGGCCTGACAGCTCCTAACGAGACCTTGTACTTAAACAGGGAGACAAACATTAGCACTAAGTGCTTACCCCTTACCCCTTAACTCTAGGAACAGACTAACTAGCAAAAGACACCAATACGGTTCACTGCACTCCTGGGCATTTTTGGCTAAATTTATCGGATCAGGTACAAAACAAGGCTTCAACCGTCAAAAAGCAAAAACCCCACCGCCGGTAAGACAGTGGGGTTTCATTTATGGCGGTGAGGGAGGGATTCGAACCCTCGATACCGATCAAGATATACTCCCTTAGCAGGGGAGCGCCTTCGGCCACTCGGCCACCTCACCAAAAACTGTAGCCACCCAATTTGCAGGGCAGTGCTTACTTTTTATCAATATTTATCCGTAATTCTCGGTTTACGCTAAATTGAGCAAACCCAGAACGACGTTATTCATCAATTGATAGTTAACGTTTCAGAAAACCTGGCCAGAATGTCTTATACAAACACATGTACAGACGAGAGAAACTGGCAGCCCGCTTCTGAGGGCGGGGATAATACCACACTGCCAGTAAAAACAAAGGGGCTAAACAGCCCCGGATTCACCGTTTTTTTCATCTTGTATACGTTGGTAAATTTCTTCTCTGTGTACTGAAATTTCTTTCGGCGCATTCACACCGAGACGAACCTGATTACCTTTGACACCTAATACTGTGACAGTGACGTCATCACCTATTACAAGGGTCTCTCCAACACGCCTTGTTAAAATAAGCATCGCTCATTCTCCTTGCTATAACAATTAATGTCGCAGCCTCTCAACTCTCAAGTAGCCACGACGCCTCCAATATCGGCGAGTATTTTTTATGTCCGATACTACCTTCGCTAGTACTACGTAACGATCACGCATTTTACCTGTTACATAAGAATTGTCTAATGCCGTCCATCGGCCTACAAATCAACACCCTAAGAACCAAGATAGTACAAAGACATTATTTTGCGTCGTATTCTAGCTCAAAGGCAGAATGCAGGGCCCGCACTGCCAGCTCGAGATATTTTTCATCGATCACTACTGCTATCTTAATTTCGGAAGTCGTGATCATCTGAATATTGATATTGTGTTCGGCCAGCGCGGTAAACATGCGTGAGGCAACACCAGCATGGGAGCGCATACCGACACCCACCAGGGAAACTTTTGCAATCTGGTCGTCGGTGACAACCGAGCGTGCTTTCAGCTCCATAGCAATGCTCTCCAGCAGACCCCGAGCGCGATTAAGGTCGTTGCGATGCACTGTAAATGTCAGCGATGTGGTGCCATCTTCTGAGACATTCTGAATAATTACATCGACTTCGATATTGGCCTCGCCAATGGGCGCGAGAATACGTGATGCCACACCTGGCGTATCGGGAATACCCTGAATCGTCAGCTTGGCCTCGTCACGGTTAAACGCTATGCCGGAAATTATGGGGTTTTCCATGCTGTCATTATCCTCAAGGGTTATTAATGTACCGGGACCGTCTTTGAAGCTCGACAAAACACGCAGCGGCACTTTGTATTTACCGGCAAACTCGACGGCCCGGATTTGCAAAACTTTGGAGCCCTGGCTGGACATTTCCAGCATTTCTTCAAAGGTGATTTGCGCCAGTCGTCGAGCGCCTTCGACGACGCGGGGGTCGGTCGTGTAAACACCATCAACATCGGTATAAATTTGACATTCATCGGCCTTTAAAGCAGCAGCTAGGGCTACAGCAGACGTATCGGAGCCGCCACGACCGAGGGTGGTAATATTACCGGCACTATCCACTCCCTGAAAACCAGCCACCACGAGTACCCGACCCTGTTTCAGATCTGCCTGCATGCGCTCAACATCAATTTCTTCAATACGCGCTTTGGTATGTGAGTCATCGGTCAGTATTTTCACCTGGGCACCGGTATAAGAGCGCGCCGCACAACCGAGCTTATTCAGCGCCATACTCAACAATGCAATAGTGACCTGCTCGCCGGTGGAGACCAGAACATCAATTTCGCGTGGGGCCGGTGTATCAGTAATCGCATCGGCAAGGGCCAACAGCCGGTTGGTTTCACCACTCATAGCCGAAACCACCACGACGATATCATCGCCGCGAGCACGGCAGGCCGCGACTTTTTCAGCCACAGCTTCAATGCGCTCGACCGAACCGACCGAGGTGCCACCGTATTTTTGGACAATTAAACTCATTTTTTTAACTCGACAGCTTAACTCGACAGTTAACAGTGTGAATGGGCGCCACAAAATGGCTTAGGACTCATGCCGATACCCAAAGGATTGACACCCATTGACGAGGGGCGCCAATGTACACCAGCCCATCAAAAAGAGAAACCTGATCAACACGAATAGGTCATGCATTCAAGTACTTAACGAAGTCTCAACCCAGGCTCTCCTCAACCCAGGTAAAAACTGAATCGAGGGCCGCCGGCAGTGCCGCGCTATCCGTACCGCCACCCTGAGCCATATCTGGCCGGCCGCCACCCTTGCCACCAATTTGCGGTGCTACAAACTGCATTAATGCGCCCGCCTTAATTTCGCCAGTGAGGTTTTTCGTGACACCAGCGCTCAAAGCAATTTTTCCATCGTTCTCAGCAGCGAGCAGTATGACGCCTTTATCCATGCGTGAACGCAGTTGATCGAGCATGTCGCGTAGGGTTTTCGCATCGGCGCCGTCAATTTTTTTCGCCAATACCGCAACGCCGGCAATGGTTTTAGCCTCATCGAGCAGGTCGCCACCCGAGGCTCTGGCCAGTTTCACCTTCAAAGCTTCCAATTCTTTATTTAAGGTGCGATTTGTTTCAACGAGTGTCGTCGCCTTATCGAGCACAGTGCTACGCCCTGCTTTTAAGGTGGTGATGACTTTATCCAGGGTTTGCTCTAGCTCGGAAAACCAGACGAGAGCAGGGGCACCGGCCACCGCCTCGACACGACGTACACCCGCAGCGACACCCGACTCGCCAGTAATATGGAACAGGCCAATATCACCGGTACGTTGGGCGTGAGTACCGCCACAGAGTTCAACAGAAAAACCATCTCCCATAGTTAGTACACGCACATTGTCACCATATTTCTCACCAAACAGCGCCATTGCTCCACTGTTCTGAGCATCCTCCATCGACATAAGCTCAGTTCGCACTGCACTGTTTTGCCGAATTTGGCTATTCACCATCGCTTCAACGGCGTTAATTTCATCCGCTGTCATCGCCTGCGGGTGGGCAAAATCAAAGCGTAAACGTTCAGCATCGACCAGCGAACCCTTTTGCACGACGTGGTCTCCCAGCACTTCGCGCAAAGCAGCATGCAATAGATGAGTCGCAGAATGGTTGACCGCCGTTGCCTGCCGCCTGTCGCTATCGATCTGAGCTGACACTACTTCGCCAATACGCATTTCACCTTCGACCAATCGCCCAAGATGCACATGGTTATCGCCCTGCTTCTGACAGTCACTAACGGCAAAGCGTCCCGTCGCAGTTAGCAGCTCGCCACTGTCGCCAACCTGACCGCCAGATTCTGCATAAAAAACTGTGCTATCGAGTACCAATATCGCCTCGTCACCGGCATGCAATATGTCTACTGCCGCTCCTTCGCGAAACAGGCCAGTAATTTTCGCGCTGGCCGTTAAGTCTTGATAGCCAACAAACCTTGTTGTACCGGTAAGATCTAAGTTCGCGCTGTCATCAACACCAAAACGACTCGCAGCGCGGGCGCGTGTTTTTTGTTCTTCCATACAGCGTTCGTAGCCGGCCTCATCCAACGCATAGCCCTTCTCACGGGCAATATCGTTGGTTAAATCGACAGGAAAACCGTAGGTGTCATAGAGTTTAAAGACTACTTCACCGGGTATCACTTTACCTGGCAAGTCAGCAAGAGCACTGCTCAATACGCCCATGCCCTTATCGAGAGTTTTACTGAATTGCTCTTCCTCAGCCAGCAGGGCTTTTTCAACCAGGGTCTGTTTGGCGACCAATTCAGGGTAGGCCGCACCCATTTGCTCAACCAGTGGCGCAACCAGGGTATAAAAGAAAGTACTGGTCATACCCAGCTTATGGCCATGGCGCAAAGCGCGGCGAATAATGCGCCGCAGTACATAGCCGCGCCCCTCATTGGAAGGCAATACGCCGTCGACAATTAAAAAAGAAGACGAGCGGATGTGGTCGGCAATCACTCTCAGAGAGTTGTTCCCAAGATCAGTAGTGTGGGTTGCTTTGGCCGCCGCTTTTATCAAGTGTTGAAAGAGATCAATCTCGTAGTTGCTATGCACCCCCTGCAGAATGGCCGCGATGCGCTCTAAACCCATACCGGTATCAATAGAGGGCCTGGGCAGCGGTGTCATCTCACCAGTACCATCACGTTCGTACTGCATAAACACCAGGTTCCAGATTTCGATATAACGATCGAGGTCGTCGTCATCGCTGCCCGGCGGGCCGCCCGGCACATCGGCACCGTGGTCGTAAAAAATTTCCGAACTTGGGCCACAGGGGCCGGTATCGCCCATTTGCCAGAAATTGTCTGCATCGAGACGAGAAAAACGTTCGGCACTAACGCCCATTTCGTCGAGCCAGATTTGCTCTGCTTCGTCGTCAGAAATATGCACGGTGACCCACAGTCTCTCTTCGGGCAAGCCCAGCACGTCAGTGAGAAAGGTCCAGGCCAGCTTGATGGCATCGCGCTTAAAGTAATCACCGAAGCTAAAGTTACCAAGCATTTCAAAGAAAGTGTGATGACGAGCTGTATAACCGACATTCTCTAAGTCATTGTGCTTGCCACCGGCCCGCACACAACGCTGAGCACTGGTGGCGCGCTGGTAATCGCGCTGCTCGGCGCCGAGAAAAACATCTTTAAACTGCACCATGCCTGCATTAGTAAACAACAGGGTTGGGTCATTGCCCGGCACCAAAGAACTGCTGGCAACAACGCGGTGGTCGCGCTCGGCAAAAAAATCCAGAAAAGCCTGGCGAATATCCGCACTCGATTTCACATCTAACATAAGAATCCCGCTCCGACCGGAGCACTCAATAAAAGACTAAATTACAGACTAGAAACGGCGGGCTAAAAGCCCAAAGAAGATTCAGAAAAGTCCTTGCCGCCGAGTATATGTACGTGCAGATGAAACACCGTTTGCCCGGCCCCTGCGCCGTTATTAACAATTAAACGGAAGGCATCAGCAATTCCAGCTTGCTCAGCCACCTTACCGGCGGCCAACATCAGGTGCCCCAGTAGTGCTTGGTCATCGGCCTCGGCGTCAATAATACGGGGAATGATTTTCCGTGGAATCACCAACAAATGAATGGGAGCCTTAGGCGCGATATCTTTAATCGCGATGCAATGCTCGTCTTCATAAACAATGTCAGCCGGAATTTCACCCTTAATAATTTTGCTAAACAGCGTTTCTTCTGTCATCTGTTTTTCCTCAATATTTGTTCGTCGCACACGGTCACCCAATGAGCGAAATCAGCCCGCTGAACTAGCGCTTGGGGCGTCGCTCCTTTTCCTCACAGCTCAGCTCTCGCGCCTCACTTTCCAGCATCACGGGAATACCATCGCGAATAGGGTAGGCCAAAGCGCTGGCATAGCAAATCAGCTCTTCATGTTCACGATCGTATTCGAGAGGTGCCTTAGTGACAGGGCAAACCAGAATACTCAATAACTGTTTATCGATCATATTTCTTTTCCCCAAGCCAGCCTATGCACAAGCAATGAATTTTAAGGCAATAGCCGCCCTAACACCATGCTTGAGCGGATATGTTCGAATAGCGAAATCGAGAGAAAAACAATGTCCTTATTGCCCGCTAGCAGCGGGAAAATATTTCAGTACCAGGGCCGGGTCGAGTCGCACATTAAACCAATTAACGCGCCAATCGAGATGAGGGCCTGTGGCACGGCCCGTAGAACCCACTTTTGCAATCGCTTCACCAGCTTCCACCCGCTGCCCTTCCTTAACTAACGCACCACTGAGGTGAATAAAAGAAGAGGTCAACCCATACCCGTGGTCGAGTACCAGAGTGCCACCGGAATAATACATGTCGGCATGCACTAACTTGACCATGCCAGCCGCCGGTGCAACCACCACTGTGCCCTTCGGACGAGCGATATCGAGGCCGTAATGAGGGTTTCTAGGCACACCGTTGTACACTCGCTGGCTACCATAAACGCCAGTGATTGGTCCCTCAAGAGGTTTGATAAAACCCTGGAGGAAATCTTCGCGGGGGTCATCATCTGCCCGAGCCTGCCGCACCAGACGCCCTTCGTGGCGAATGCGTTCAAGCACCTTACCAGAGGGTGGTGTCACCGTGCGCTGGGGCACGCCATCGACCCGCTGCACCTTGTATTCACGCTGCGCCACTGGGTAACTGTATAGCTGGCTTTCGTTACCCTCTCGCACCTCAACGACCACCGGACCTTTTACATCCCGGCCGAGACCGATAACAAAGTAGCCCTGAGGTGTAAGGCTAACAACGCGGTCTTGAAAAAACACGGTATTGCCCGGCTTTGTATGCCCCACCAGCATCGCACCCTGCTGCCAGACACCCTGAAACTCTAAAGCCGTTGCCAGTGGCATCAATAAAACACCACAGAGCAAACCTACAGCGCGCAGATGAGCTTTCATTGTCCTTTGTAACCTCTTCTTAATGATCGAGCTAACGACTCGATAGCGGATTAATCATTCAAAGCAGCGCGAATTTGCTCACCACTAAAACCCCGGTACTGCAAAAAACGCATACGCTTAGCTCGCTGTTTTGGATCAGAGGCCGGGCGTGCTCCAAAGCGTTTGTGTGCCACTTCTACCGCAAGCGCAAACCAATCGACATCACATTCACTTAAAGCGGCATCGCCGTCGACACCGCGTTCACGCAGTGCCATGCGAATTTTTACTGGCCCCTGCCCTTTGCCTACTCGCCAGCGCACGAAGGCTTCGCTGAAACGCTGATCCGATAAAAGGTCATCGGCCACGAGTTGATCGAGCACCGCATCGAGAAGTTCAACGGCAGGATCAAACTTGCGCAGTAATTTATCTCTGACCTCTTTGCGAGAGTGCTCTCTGCGCGCCAGAATATTCATGGCGCCAAGGCGCAGATCTTTTGCCGAAGCCGACTTTACAGTCTCTGGCTCGCTGGACAGGTAATCATCTACCAGAGGATCATCTGAAACGGAGCTATTCACTGCGGGACTATTATCTACGGAGCTATTATCTACGGCGCGATTACCTACGGAACTATTGGCTGACTGATTCACAGCCTAACTTACCGATTTTGGGAGAGTGAATAACAACGCGAGACGCACTCTGCTGCTGAGCTTACCGGCCTTGTCTACCCGGAGCGGAAATCGATCCGACATTATTCCTCCTCTTACTAGCTGCCGTATCAGCAGGCTGTGTTGTCATACAGTCCGACAACGGCAAATAGCTTAAAACTCCGCTTGCACTGCATATCATCATATTGAAAACAGGCAGACAAGCAATACTCTAAAGACTACCGCACCGCCCACACCCAAAAGCAGGAGCAGATTTTCAGACTAGTGTTTGCAGCTCTCTGTCGTACACATTCTTGCCAAGTTTCAAGGGCGACACCGCTGTCAAGCTGAGGCCACGACAAATTAGACATGAACAAAAAGAATTGAGTACTATCTATTAACTTATAACAATACTAATAGCAGAGCTTACAGATTATGACTGACCGACGCTACGAACAACTCAGCTGGAAAATTGGCGATGTATCCGTCACCCGCCTCGTCGAGGTGGTGATAAAAGCCCCCATCAATTCACTTTTCCCGGAGCGAAGTGCAGATGAATTAAGCGCCTACGACGACTGGTTACGGCCGCACTTTCTCGACGCAGATGGTGACATGACATTAAGCATTCACGCCTTTTTAATTCGTGCAGGCGAACTTAACATTATTGTCGACACCTGTGCCGGCAACGGCAAAAAACTGCCTTTATATGAGGAATGGGTTGATCTCAACACGCCCTTTCTGGAAAACATGGCCACGCTGGGCTTCCCTGCCGATAAAATCGACCGTGTGCTCTGTACCCATCTACACTTCGATCACGTGGGCTGGAACACCCATCAGGTCGACGGCAAATGGGTGCCCACCTTTCCCAATGCCCGTTACTTATTTGGCACAGCAGAGTGGGAATTCTGGAAAGATGAAGAAGACCCCTATGAAAGCAATGCATTAGACCACGCGTTAAAACCCATTTTTGAGGCAAACCTGGTTGACCTCGTCGACTCTACTCACCAAATTTGTGATGAAATAAGCCTCATTCCCACACCCGGACATACGCCCGGTCATGTCAGCATTCACATTCAATCGCAAGGTGAAGAAGCCGTTATTACCGGCGACATGTTTCACCACCCTCTGCAAATGGCAAAACCTGGCTGGATTGATGCTGCCGATGCAGAAAGTAGTCTGGCCGAAAAAACCCGCGTTGACTTTATGCAGCGTTTTGGCGACACCCGGACCACCGTGCTGGGCACCCACTTTGCCACACCCACCGCCGGTAAAATTGTCAGCGATGGCTCAGGTTACAAATTCGAAAGCTGAATACGCTTATCAACGTCATGGACTTAAATACCAAGGGAGAAAACAATGGGAGGTTTAGTTGCCAATAAGGTGGCCGTCGTCACCGGTGCCGGTTCGGGCATCGGTCGTGCCTCGGCCCTGGCATTTGTACGCGAAGGCGCGAAAGTAGTGCTCGGCGATGTGGATGCTGCTGGCGGTGCAGAAACTGTCAAACTGGTCGAGCAAGCGGGCGGCGAAGCTGTTTTCATCCACTGCGATATTAGCAGGGAGGCTGATGTAGAAGCCCTGGTTGCCCAGGGTGTTGCCACCTTTGGCCGCATTGACTGTGCCCATAACAATGCCGGCGCTCCCGGCGAGGGCTTCTCGATTGTCGACGATACGGTTGAGAACTTTGACTTCAATTACGCGGTCAATCTGAAGGGTGCCTGGTTGTCGATGAAGCATGTCGCCCGACAAATGATCGCCCAGGGAAATGGTGGCGCTATCGTTACTACCGCCTCCTACGCGGGCCTGGTCGGCATTCGCAATAGCGGCGCCTATGTTGCCGCCAAGCACGGCGTGGTGGGTCTGACCAAAACCGGGGCCATTGAGCTGGCCTCTAAAAACATTCGTGTTAACGCAGTGTGTCCCGGCCCTGTCGGCACATCGCTATTACTGACCGCCATTGGCGATAACGACGCAGCGCGCACGCACATGGAAAATCTGGCGCCCATGCGCCGCTTTGGCGAGCCCAACGAAATAGCCAATGCCGCCGTTTGGCTTTGCTCCGACCAGTCATCGTATATGACGGGCGTTGCCTTGCCCGTCGATGGCGGCATGGCGGCAACCTGAAGACGCCTTTAATAAGTCTTGTCCTTCTCTACAACTCTGCGACTATTAGGGGGTTAAAGACAATAGAGAGGCTTAAGGACAAAAAGGCATCATGAAGCAAACAGTAAATGACTTATACCAGGATGTCCTGGACTGCCGACTGTGTCGGACAGAGCTACCACTAGGGCCTCGACCGGTATTACAGGTGTCAAGCCAGGCGCGCCTTTTAATCGCTGGCCAAGCTCCGGGCATCAGAGTTCATGAAAGCGGTATTCCCTTCGACGACCCTAGCGGTGACCGACTGCGCGACTGGCTGGGTGTCGATAGGGCAACTTTCTATAACCCAGCACTTATCGCCCTGCTACCAATGGCTTTTTGCTATCCCGGGCGGGGTAAGTCTGGTGATCTGCCACCGCCAGCTCGCTGCGCAGTACACTGGCGGCAGTCCTTACTCGAACAGATGCCAAATATTGAGCTAACCCTATGCCTTGGTCAGTACGCTCAGGGCTGGCATTTGCAGACACGAGAAAAAAACCTGACAGAGACAGTGCGTCAATGGCGCAATTATGGGGAGCATCTCATGCCACTGCCCCATCCAAGCCCACGCAATAATGGCTGGTTAAAAAACAATCCCTGGTTTACGGAGGAGTTAGTGCCCGTCTTACAACAGCGAGTTGCCCGTTTACTCACAACAGATGTACTTAAGGGCGTCAGCCCCAATTAAGGACTCAACACTATGGGTTTAACCAGCGTTCGCGACGAATGCTCTTAACCGAGGTGTTTAAAAAAGCTTAGAAAAGGACGCTCCACTAAGCTCGGCGAATAAAGTAAATATAAAGCCCATCCTCTTCCCCGTGTGCCAATAACTCATGATTGAGAAACTGACAAAACTTGGGAATATCGCGCTCGGTTGAAGGGTCTGTCGCCACCACTTTGATCACCTGTCCGCTGGCCACATCGCGTACGGCACCGTGCAGTAGCATGACCGGTTCGGGGCACATCAAGCCCGAGGTGTCGAGCAAGGTATCAAAAGCCGGCGCCAGGAACTCTGGTTTATCACTAGATGCTTTCATCGTCATATTTTCTCAGAAGCCTGAGGACAGGAAAAGGGGCACCGCGTATGATGTCGATACGGGTTTCAGTATTTGTTTTGAGCGTTCACACAACAAAAAGACATGAAGCCCGGCAATTTGAGCCACCTATGCTCCATTTAGTTTAGCTTTATTTTTACAGAGTCCAGCAATGATCACCGTATTAATCGAACGTCACATCGCCCCCGGTATGGCTAGCACCTACGATAATTTTGCCCGCAAAATGCTGCAGGCCACCGTCACGGCACCCGGCTTTATTTCCGGAGAATCCCTACATGGCATCGAAGACCCGAATGTGCGTTATATTTTAATCAAGATGCAAAGCCGTAAAAACTGGTTAACCTGGTTGGCCTCGCCAGAGCGGCGCGAGGTGGTTTCACTGCTCTCTTCTATTCTGGTGCTACCCGAAAAAATCACTCTGCTTAGACACGGCGGCTAAGCACTCACTCGGCCCCTGGCTCAGCTCGCTATCCAGATAACGCTCGCCATGCGCCCTGTTTGCCCCTGCCGTCGGTAGGAATAAAAACGCGCCGTATCGGCATACGTGCAAAAGTCGCCGCCATAAATACGCCTCACACCGAGGCCGCGCAGCTGGAGGCGAGCCAGCTGGTAGAGGTCGGCATAATAATGCCCGTTACGATCTTTTGACGGCGTAAAACAAGCCTCGGTCAAGGACTGATCGCTTGACTCAGCCCTTGCCATAAAAGCTTCTTTCACCTCACCACCCACTTCAAAATATTCCTGGCTAATAGCCGGGCCCAGATAGGCTGAAATAGCCGAGCCTTCACCAGGCATTGCCGTCAGCGTCTCACCGAGAACTCCTGCGACGAGTCCGCGCCAACCCGCATGCGCTGCAGCCACTGCCGAGCCATCGTCGCGACACAGTAACACTGGCAGGCAATCGGCCGTTTGAACCACACAAGCGAGACCCGGGATACGACTGACACAGGCATCCGCATGGGGTGGGGACTGATGTTTTATAGCGTCGACCGCATCGACCACTCGACTACCGTGCTCCTGAGCCAACCAGGGAAAAGGCTGGGTAAGGCCCAGTTGCCCAACCAGCTCGCGACGATTGCGCAGTACCTTTTGTCGACATTCTTCAGTGTCATCGAGAAAATTCAGCAACTTTCCACGAGAACCCAGCGGTTGTCCCTGACATGTGGTGATGACACTTTTCACACCCGACGGTAGAGGCCAGTCGGGTATCAAGACCGGCAGCTTAAACAGGTGAGGACTCACCCTGTAAGACTCGTAATAATTGCTGCATATCCTCCGGCAGAGAAGATTCCCATTCGACAGCCTCACCAGAGATCGGATGGATAAAACTCAAGCGTAAAGCGTGCAGGGCCTGGCGCGGAAATTCACGCAGTGCAGTCGATAATTTTGTGCTGCCACCGGCACTTAAGCGTAGTCGCCCACCATAGACCACATCCCCCACCAATGGATACCCCAGATGCGCCATGTGCACGCGAATTTGATGGGTGCGGCCGGTTTCCAGCGCCACTTCAACATGACTGTGACTGACAAAGCGCTCCACCAAGCGATAGTGACTAATTGCTTCTCGATAGCGGTTACCTCCCTCCCGCCCGGGTCTCAATACCGCCATTCGTGTGCGGCTAGCGGGGTGGCGGCCTATCGGCACATCAATAGTGCCGCCGCCAGTCATCACCCCCTGCACGAGGGCTCGATAATGACGTTTGACAGTGCGGTCTTTGAGCTGAGAAGTCAGCGAGTGATGAGCCTCCAGGGTTTTCGCCACCACCATTAAACCCGTAGTGTCTTTATCGAGACGATGGACAATGCCGGCGCGAGGCACGGTGGCCAATTGTTCACAATGGTGAAGCAAGCCATTGAGAAGAGTGCCATCGGGGTTGCCCGCCCCTGGATGCACCACCAGCCCCGCCGCTTTATTGACGACAATGACACTGGCATCTTCATAAACAATCTCGAAAGGAACGGGCTGGGGCTGCCACTCGCCCTCCGCTTCTAGTCGAGCCTTAAGGGTGAGGTATTCTCCTCCGAGCAATTTTTCACGCGTCTTTCCGACCCGACCATCAACCCGCAGAGCACCCTCACGTATCCACTGCTGTAAACGCGTGCGCGAATAGGCCGCAAAAAGTTCGGCGGCCGCCTGATCAAAGCGCGCACCACTCAAATGGCTCGGAACCTCGGCCTGTAAAGCAATTTCACCTGGATCGGTAAACATTCGGTATTTAGCTTCTCACTGAGCTATGGTTAAATGGCAATTCTACAGGGCGATGCCCGACACGCAATAATAAACATTTTTTAGCCGAGAGCTTTGACGGCCAACCAATCGGAATTTTCACCACCATGCGTTTTTTTGTCCTTCTGATCGTAAGCTCACTATTGCTTTCTGCCTGCTCCTGGCTGCCCTTTGTCGACTCTGAGGAAGAACACGCACAGGAGACCCAAGAGGAAGCTTTGAATCTGAGTGAAGAACGGCTGCGCAATAAAATACGTGCCAATCTGGATGCTCGCAACTGGACCGATGCGACGGTTAACCTCAATGCCTTCGAAGCCCAGTTTCCCTTTGGCAACTACGCTGACCAAGCCCAGCTGGAATTGATTTACGTCTACCACGAGTCCGCCGACTACGAATCTGCTATCGCTTCGGCAGAGCGCTTTATACGACTCCACCCCCGTCACCCCAATGTCGATTACGCCTATTACATGAAAGGCCTCTCAGCAGCTTTGCAACATAAAGGGCTTTTTAGTAACCGCTCACCTATCGATGCAACGAAAAGAGACCCCGGTAGTGCGCGGACATCCTTTGCCAATTTCAGCGAATTGCTCAACTACTTCCCTGACAGTGTCTATTCCGCAGATGCCAGATATCGGATGCTCGAACTACGCAATCAATTAGCCCGGCATGAAATTCATGTCGCCAATTATTATTTCAAACGTCGTGCTTATTTAGCGGCGGCCAATCGCGGACGCTATGTGATTGAAAATTTTCAGAAGACGCCCGCTATGCCCGATGCCCTGGCAGTCATGGCTGAAGCTTACCACTTACTCGACCTCCACGATCTCGCTGCCACAGCAGCGGAAACACTGGCACTCAACTACCCTCGACATCCTTCTCTCAACGAACAAGGTGAGTTTCAATACCACGGAGCGGACGCGCTCATTCAGAACGACTGGTTAAGCCGACTGACCTTCGGCTACTATACACGGGAAAACCCACCCTTTTTTGATAGCAGACATATCTACAACAATCCCCAGTCAACCATTCTGGAAGATAAGAATCTGGCTAGACCGCCTGGCGATGATTCAACGCCTACAAAAGAACAATCCCTGTTCGACAAAATCACCTTTGGTGTGTTCGAGTAAACATACTAGGCTTTGAAATAACCAGCACTGAATAAAGCCAAGCTAAAGGCACCCAAGAATAGCGGTGCCGTCCAGTGTTCAAAGAGGCTCTCGACACAAACTCTGCTCAATTGAGCCTCTATTCCCCTGAACGCCAGCCATTGGTAATCGGGTACCGACGATCTCGACCAAAACCCCGCTGCGTAACCCGCAAACCGATAGGTGCTTGCCGACGTTTATATTCATTAATATCAACCATGCGCACGATGCGGTGCACATCATCAGCGTCAAAACCCTGAGCGATAATTTCCAGTGCCGACATATCTTTTTCGATATAAAGCTCTAATATTTGGTCAAGTATTTCATAGGGCGGCAGAGTGTCTTCATCAACCTGATCCGGTGCTAACTCTGCCGACGGAGGACGGGTAATCACCGATTCAGGAATGACCGGTGAGAGCGAATTTCGATAGCGGCATAAATCGAACACCCGCACTTTTCTCACATCTTTAAGTACATCAAGGCCGCCAGCCATATCGCCATAAAGGGTCGCATAACCCACGGACATTTCACTCTTATTACCCGTTGTTAATACCAGGTAACCTTTTTTATTGGAGATGGCCATCAGCAGTACCCCCCGAGAGCGGGCCTGAATGTTCTCCTCTGTTTTGTCCGCCGCCATACCCTCAAACTCATCGGCGAGTGCTTCACTAAAAGCATCATAAATGGGCTCGATACCGATCACTTTATAGTTCACACCCAGAGTGTCAGCCTCTGCCTGGGCATCATCGAGACTCAGCTGAGAGGTGTAACGAAAAGGCATCATCACAGCTTCGACGCGATCTGCACCCAAAGCATCAACGGCAATCGCCAGAGTCAACGCAGAATCGATACCTCCGGATAAGCCAAGCACCACCCCTTTAAAACCATTTTTATTCACATAGTCTCGCACGCCCAACACCAGCGCCTGATAAATCGTCGCTAGATCATCCGGGGTCGGCACAATAGTTTGTGGCTCAACTGTTACCCGCCCACCGCTCACTGACAAATCGACTGTAAAGACACCCTGCTCAAACATCGGCGCTTGATAACAAAGCTCTCCCACAGCATCAACCACTAAAGAACCGCCACAAAACACGAGCTCATCCTGGCCGCCAACCTGGTTAACATAAACAATGGGAATAGCATTCTCACGCGCCCGCTCGGCAACCGCCTGTACGCGCTCGGCCTGTTTGCCAACATGAAACGGTGAGGCGTTAATGTTAAAAATGACATCGGCACCCGCCTGCCGGGCGCGCTGTAAAGGACCATTCGACCAAATATCTTCGCAGACACTAAGGCCCACTCGGGCACCGCAAATATCAATCACACAGGGAGTATTACCGGTCTCAAAATAACGCTTTTCATCAAATACCTGGTAGTTAGGCAGGCAATTTTTGGCGTATTGCGCGATAAGTTTACGGTCCTGTATAACACCGGCCATATTGTAGAGATGACCATTTTCTCGCCAAGGGTAACCGATCACCGCAACAATACCCTCACAGGCTGCAGAGACTTCAGCCAGGGCTCTTTCAATGCGAACCTGAATACTGGGCCGCAACAACAGATCTTCTGGAGGATAACCACAGAGCACCAGCTCGGGGAAAATAACAATATCCGCTCCGAGTACATCCCGCGCATGGGTTAATGTTTCGATAACTAGTCGTGTATTACCGGGAATATCGCCGACCAAGGGGTTTATTTGGGCCAACGCAACTTTCAGAGATGTCATACTACTGACTGTTTCCATTAATGATTAAGCCTGCTATTTTCAGCTAAAATCCGATCAATAGCAAAACCCAGGTAGCGCAATGCAAACAGGCACGCCTAGCGTCGATCCCGGCCACCTCGCCCAGGGAGCGGCAAAGGTCTACATCTATTACCGTTTTGCACTTTCCATAGTGCTACTGGCCATTTTCTATTCTGGCACTGCAAGTCAGGTGTTTGGTGTAAACAATCCGCAGCTCTATCTGTTGACATCTATCAGCTATACCCTGCTAGCGTCACTGACTCTCGCTTTCCTGTTAATTTGGCGGAAAGGCACAAGTAGCAACCCATTACTCTTTACCCACTTTTTCCTCGATTTAATCGCCCTTATCTTACTGATACACAGTAGTGGCGGCCCCAGTAGCGGCCTTGGCCTGTTGATGCTGATCAGCGTCGCCGCGAGCTCGCTGGTTTTCAGTAATCAATTGGCTTTGTTGACCGCCGCTTTGGCCAGCATGTTTCTACTCACAGAAGAGCTGTATTCAGCCTACATCATAGGTGATACGACCCGAGCAATTTTTCCAGCCGGTTTGCTCGGCTTTATGTTCTTCTTCACAGCAGTATTGTTCAGAATGCTCAACGAACGTTTACGCCGCAGCGAACAAATTGCTTTACGCGAGTCTGATCAGGCCGCTCATTTACAAAATCTCAACGAAATGATTATTCAACGCATGCTGACAGGCATCGTTGTCGTCAACGCTGACGGAAAAATCGAGCTGATAAACAACGCCGCCATTGAACTGCTCGGTGCGGAGAAAACGGATATTTCCCTGGATAGTGGCACCAGCCTACGCTCCAGTCCTGTGTTGCAAGAAGGTTACGAGAACTGGTTAAGTAAACCCTGGCAAAAAATGGCCGCCTTTAAAGTCAGCGAAAGCAGTACTGAAATTCAGGCCAAGTTCGCCAACCTGGAGCGTGGTGAAAGTAAGAGTACGATTATTTTTCTCGAAGACACGCGCATCGCCGCACAAAACGCTCAGCGCTTAAAGCTCGCCTCTCTAGGACGACTCACAGGCAGTATTGCCCATGAAATCCGCAACCCCTTAGGTGCTATTAGTCACGCAGCCCAACTCCTCGCCGAAGAAGAGGGCCTGCAGCGTTCCAGTCAGCGCCTTAGCGAGATCATTATTAAACACACGCAACGGCTTAATCAGGTGATCGAAAACGTCAGCCAGCTTTCGCGCCGCAAGGCACCCAAGGCTCAAAATCTTCACCTCGAAAGCTGGCTAAGCAGCTTCATTGACGATTACAAAACCAGCTGTACCAACAACTGCTCCATCGAAATAGAAACTGACAACCCGGCTACAATTATTGTTTTTGATACTAGCCAGCTACACCAGGTACTGACTAATCTGCTAGAAAATGCTCACCGCCATAGTCTGGAATACAGCTCACAAGCCTGGGCCAGGTGCGTCTGCCACACGCCTCCCCTTACCCAAAGACCCTGCCTCGACATTTACGACCGTGGCGCGGGTATTAGTGCCGAGTTAGCGAATCAGGTTTTTGAACCCTTTTACACCACCTCTCACACGGGCTCGGGGCTGGGGCTTTATCTCGCCCGAGAGCTCTGTGAAATCAACTTTGCTACTCTCGATTACATGGTGGCTGAAAACAACACGCCGGGGTTCTTTAGAATTGGCTTTGCCCATCCCGAGCAAGCACAACAGAGATTACACAATGACTAAGAAAAGTGCCCTGATTGTCGACGACGAAGCGGACATTCGCGAATTACTGGCAATCACCTTGCGCCAAATGGATCTTAACGTTGCTGAAGCTGAAACGCTCAGTGATGCTGTCGAAGCTCTGAATAAAAACACCTATGCCTTTTGTCTGACCGATATGAATTTACCCGATGGCAGTGGCATGGACCTCATCAGCCTGATACAAAATAAATACCCCAACATGCCAGTTGCCATGATCACCGCCTACGGCAATACGGAAATTGCTGTGGAAGCCTTAAAACTGGGGGCCTTCGACTTCGTCACCAAACCAATCGAATTACTCCGGCTGCGCAACATGGTTGAAGCCGCACTGGCGCTATCGTCACAAACGCCCAAGGTTCTCAGCAAAAGCGCCGGCAAACTAACTGGCGACTCAGCCGTAATGAATAAACTGCGCCAGCAGGTCTCTCGCGTAGCTCGCAGTCAGGCGCCTATTTTCATCCATGGCGAATCCGGCAGCGGTAAAGAAATTGTCGCGCGTAATATTCACTACAGTGGCCCTAAAGCTAAAGGACCCTTCATCCCCGTCAACTGTGGCGCCATCCCTTCGGAACTCATGGAAAGCGAATTTTTCGGTCACACGAAAGGTAGCTTTACCGGTGCCCATCAGGATAAAAAAGGCCTGTTTCAAAATGCCGATGGCGGCACCTTGTTTCTCGATGAAGTCGCCGATCTTCCCCTTTCCATGCAGGTCAAACTGCTTCGTGGGATTCAGGAAAAAACGGTACGGCCCCTTGGCTCAGAGAGCGAAATAGCCGTCGATATCAGAATCCTCAGCGCCTCCCACAAAGACCTCGACGCCGAAATCGCCAAGGGGAATTTTCGCGAAGATCTCTACTACCGTATCAATGTTATTGAGCTGGAGGTGCCGCCGCTGCGGGATAGACAAGATGATATTCTCCAACTCGCCGATTTGTTTTTGGCAAAGTTTGCCGCCAACTTCAATACAGGGCCAGTAAAACTATCCAGCGAAGCCCAGAACACGCTACAACACTACCCCTTTCCCGGCAATGTGCGCGAGTTGGAAAACACCCTGGAAAGAGCCTTTACCCTATGTGACGGCGAGCTTATTGAAGCAGCTGATCTACAACTCAAGGCCCGCAAAGGCCATGCCGTTGCGGAGAACACCATTGTGGGTGATGAGCCCGATGCCATTAAGCCGCAGCAACGTCGACCCCTCGTGGACAGTGCCAGTCAGGACGAACACAGCCTCAATGGTCAATCTATCGACGACTATCTAGCCACGATTGAAAAAGCGCTATTGGAAAAAGCCCTGGAAGAATGCCGCTGGAACAAAACAGCCGCTGCCGAAAAACTGGGTATCACCTTCCGTCAACTGCGTTATAAACTGAAAAAATTACATATTGACTAAGGATTCGAAACGCTGTTTTTGCGCAGCTCTTTCGGTACTGAGAAACGAATATCCTCAACTTTCCCCGAGAGTTCTTTAACACTCTTCCTGTCACGTCCAGCCAGGGCATCAACCAATTCCTGTACTAGAGTTTCCGGTGCCGAAGCACCCGCACTCACCCCAACGATCGAATCAGGCGCAAACCATTCGCGCTTAATATCGGCACTGCTATCTACCAAATAAGCTTTCGCACCGCAACGCTCAGCTAGCTCGCGCAGACGATTCGAGTTAGAGCTATTGGCCGAACCAACGACCAACAGCACATCACACTCTAGTGCTAATTGTTTTATCGCATCCTGTCGATTTTGTGTGGCATAGCAGATATCGTCTTTGCGCGGGCCTTTGATAGCCGGAAAGCGTGCACGTAAGGCGTCAATCACCCGAGCAGTATCGTCGACTGACAGCGTGGTCTGAGTAACAAAAGCCAGGTCGTCGGGTCGATTAACGGGCAGTATCGCCACATCATCGACATTTTCCACTAGATAAATATCACCCCCATTAGCAGCATCGTACTGACCCATGGTGCCTTCTACTTCGGGGTGACCATAGTGACCAATCAACACGCATTCGCGGCCCTCGCGGCTGAAGCTTTCCACCTCGAGGTGCACCTTGGTCACCAGAGGGCAAGTGGCATCGAAGACCTTGAGACCGCGTTGTTCAGCTTCGGCACAGACTTCTTTCGAAACACCGTGAGCACTGAAAATAACGATCGATCCACGGGGAATATCTCTCAGCTCATCAACAAAAATCGCGCCGCGCTCACGCAGTTGGTCGACGACAAATTTATTGTGCACCACCTCATGGCGCACATAAATAGGCGCACCAAAAAGATCGAGAGCACGGTTGACGATATCAATGGCACGATCGACGCCAGCACAAAAGCCCCGTGGGTTCGCTAAACGTACTTCCACTACACCTCCTCAGAAACGCTGTTATCCACGGCGACAATCTCAACCTTGAAGGTTAGTGTTTTGCCCGCGAGAGGATGATTGAAATCAACCGTCACTTCATCATCATCGATACATTGAATGACACCGGGTAATTCACCCCGGTTGGCATCCGCAAAAGACACCACCAAACCTTCAGACAGCGCCATATCTTGTGCAAAACTCTTACGTTTGATGTGTTGAATATTTGAAGGGTTGTGCTGGCCAAAGGCTTTTTCCGGAAGCACGGTAAAACTGGCCGTTTGAGCAGCACGCATACCAATAAGATGCTCTTCAAAACCGGGTGGCAGGTTGCCATCGCCAATACGCAGTGTCGCGGGCATTTGCTCAAAGTTAGAATCAATAAGCGACCCGTCGTCAAGCGACAGGGAAAAATGCAGGCTTACCCGCGAGGCGCTGCCTATTCGCTCCCCTGTATTTACGTGCTCAGAACTCATTATCTAGACCTCAATAGCAGACTGTTCGAGGTGCTCAACCGCCAGGGGGAGAGCGAAAAGAATCTATCATCATAGCCACAGCACCCACACTGATGGCTGAATCGGCGATATTAAAAGCTGGCCAATAGTAGCCCTTATAATGCCATTGAATAAAATCGACCACATATCCCAGCGTGACCCTATCCCATAAATTGCCCAGGGCTCCAGCCAAAATCAATGCCAACGCAAATTTCAGCAGTATCGCAGTCGCCGGTGCGCGGTAAATCCACACCACGAGCACCACGCTAATGATGCTGGCAATGCCACCAAACAACCAATGCTGCCAACCACCCGCCGTGCTCAAAAAGCTGAAGGCGGCACCCGTGTTATGCAGCAAGGTTAAATTAAAAAAACGCGTTAGCACTACCGGTTCAGCATAATTGAGATGCGCCGTGGCAAGCGCTTTCGTCCACAAATCGAGCACTAGCAACGCAAGCGCCAACATATAGAAAACAAGGGCCGAAGCCCGATGAGATAGCATCAGGAATCTATCAGGCGAACGAACGCTGCTCACCCTCGCCCTCGACGTTGTCGACGCAACGAGCACAAATATCAGGATGTTTCGTATTGCTCCCCACATCCTCGCGGTGGTGCCAGCAACGCACGCATTTCTTGCCCTGGCTTAATTCAACCTGAATTCTAAGCCCGGCAATAGTGCTCTCACTAACGCCGCAGGCCGGCAATTCACTTGGCGAAAGGATCCTTGCACTGGAGGTAATCAAAATGAAGCGTAGCTCATCACCCACTTTTGCCAGAGTACTCGCCAACGCCTCGTCACAGTACAGTGTCACACTGGCTTCGAGAGACCCTTTCAAGCGACCCGCCTGACGCTCCACTTCCAGCGCCTTGTTGACGGCTTCTTTAACGGCAATCAATTGCTGCCAGTCGTCGTCGCTTAAGACCTTATCAGCCATCAGCACCGGCAGCTGATACCACTCGGCCAAATGCACAGAATCACTACGCTCGCCAGGCAGAGCCTGCCAGGCTTCCTCGGCGGTAAAACAAAGGATAGGGGCAATCCAACGCACGACGGCTTCGGCAACATGGTAGAGGGCCGTTTGTGCAGAGCGCCGCGCCAGACTTTCACTTTGGCAGGTGTACTGGCGATCTTTAATAATATCGAGATAAACACCACCGAGATCACCGGCACAGAAGTTGTGGATTTTCTGGTAAATACTGTGGAAATTATAGCTCTCGTAAGCGCTATTAATATCCGTTTGCAACTGTGTAGCACGGGCAATCACCCAGTTATCGAGGGACAGCAGATCTTCGCTGGCGACACAATCTTTAGCGGGGTCAAAACCATCCAGGTTAGATAGCATGAAGCGGATGGTATTACGAATACGGCGGTAGGAGTCGGCTGTACGACGCAGGATTTCGTCGGACACCGTCATTTCACCACTAAAATCGGTAGAGGCCACCCAGAGGCGTAACACGTCGGCCCCCAGCTCATTAATGACCTGTTGTGGGGCCATGACGTTGCCCAATGATTTAGACATTTTGTGGCCATTCGCATCGACGGTAAAACCGTGGGTCAGCACCGCTTTGTAGGGCGCGCTAGCATTGATAGCGATGGACGACTTCAGGGAGGATTGAAACCAGCCACGGTGTTGATCTGAGCCTTCGAGATAGAGGTCCGCCGGAAATCTCAAATTGTCGCGGCGGCGCAAAACCGCCTCGTGACTGACACCGGAGTCAAACCACACATCCAGGGTGTCACTGACTTTCTCGTATTGATCAGCCTCATCCCCGAGTAAATCCCTTGCATCGAGGTCATACCAGGCATCCATACCATCGCGTTCAACCAACTGAGCTACCTGCTCGATCAATGCTGGTGTATTGGGGTGAAGTTCGCCACTTTCGCCATGAATAAACAGTGCAATGGGCACACCCCAGGTGCGTTGGCGAGAAATACACCAGTCTGGGCTATGCTCAAGCATAGATTCCATGCGCGCCTGCCCCCACTCGGGAAACCATTCGACTTTTTTGACTTCAGCCTTCGCTGCATCGAGTAAACCGTGCGCGCTCATGCTAATAAACCACTGCGGCGTGGCGCGGAAAATCAGCGGCGTTTTGGTGCGCCAACAATGGGGGAAACTGTGAGTGATTTTACCGTCGGCCAATAAATGCTGGCGTTCACGCAGCAATTCGACAATTTTCTCATCAACTTTATAAACGTGCTCCCCTGCGAACAATTCCACCGAGGGACGATAGACGCCGTGATCATCGAGGGTATTGAGAGTGCCGATGCCGTATTTGCGAGACACGATAAAATCGTCGACACCATGGTCTGCGGCGGTGTGCACAGCGCCGGTACCCGCCTCGGTAGTGACATGATCACCAAGCAACACCGGCACTTGCCGATCGTAGAAAGGGTGTTGCAGTAATAAACCTTCCAGCTTTTTACCCTGACAACGGCCGGCAATAGAGGCGTCTTCGATTTGCCAGCGCGCCAGTGCAGATTCCATCAGATCAGCAGCGACCAACAAGCGACGAGGCTCGCCATGCACCGTGCATTGCAGCAACAGATAGTCGAGATCGGCATGCAGCGATACCGCCTGGTTGGCCGGCAAGGTCCACGGAGTGGTGGTCCAGATCACCACCGCTATTTCACCGTCACCACTTAGCCCTTCGCCTTGCTCATCGGCAAAAGCGTCAGCGAACTTGTCTTGATCAACAGCCGGAAACAATACATCGATGGAAAAGGAGGTTTTATCCTCATACTCCACCTCCGCTTCAGCCAGTGCAGAGGCACCGACCACACTCCAGTAAACCGGTTTATAGCCTTTGACGAGATGCCCATTTTCCGCAATTTTACCGAGGGCGCGGATAATATCGGCCTCGTACTGGTAATTAATACTCAAATAAGGATTATCCCACTCGCCGAAAACACCAAGGCGGATAAAGTCCTTCTTTTGCCCCTCAACCTGGCGCAAAGCATAGTCCCGACACTTCTGCCGGAACGCTTTATCGTCAATTTTAACACCGGCCTTACCGTGCTTTTTCTCAACCTGATGTTCAATGGGCAGGCCATGACAGTCCCAACCGGGCACATAGGGGGCGTCATAACCCATCATCGTGCGCGACTTAACGATAATATCCTTGAGGATTTTGTTGACCGCATGGCCAATATGAATAACGCCATTGGCGTAGGGCGGGCCGTCGTGAAGAATAAACTGTTCGCGCCCCGCTCGGGCCTTGCGAATGGCTGTGTACAGCTCATTCTGCTGCCATTTTTTTAGCATGCCCGGCTCGCGCTGGGCGAGATTAGCTTTCATTGGGAAAGCCGTTTTCGGCAAATTCAATGTCGATTTGTAGTCGTTCATAGGTTTTTGGTTTAACTCAAGTTCAATTCAATTTCAGATCAGTGCCGGGTAAAACCATAGCATTGACTGCTAATTCGATACGCTCGCGAAGTACTCCCGGGCGGCTTTGATATCCTGATGAATATTGATGACGAGTTCATCGAGGGTGGTAAATTTCTGCTCATCGCGAAGCTTGTGTTTAAATTCGACGGCAATACGCTGACCATAAATATCCCCCGTCCAGTCCAGTAAATGGACTTCTAACACGGGCTTGATTAAATCACCGACCGTTGGGCGCAAGCCCACATTAGCGACACCCTGCACACGCTCGTCAGCCAGCAGTACTTCTACCGCAAACACGCCACTTAAGGGTGCCCGGTAACGGTGCAAATTGACATTTGCCGTGGGAATACCCAGCTTACTGCCTAGCTGCTGCCCGTAACACACTTTGCCCGATATGCGGAAAGGACGGCCCAACAAAGCCTCAGCAACATCAAAACGACTCGCCTCGAGTTCAGCACGAATCCGGGTACTACTAACCCGCTGTCGGTCGGCCTTGATAGTTTGGGTCGAAACCACCTCAAAACCATGCTCCGCGCCCTCCTCCTCGAGCATCGCAAAATCACCCTTGCGATCACAGCCAAAGTGAAAGTCGTCACCAATAACCAGACACTTGATACCTAAGCCGTCAATCAGCAGGTCGTCGACAAATTGCTGAGCGGTAAGGCTGCGCATAGCGCGGTTAAACTGCAGGCACACCACTCGGTCGACACCGGCATCGAGCAGAGCATCAACTTTTTCGCGCAAGCGCATCAACCGCGCCGGCGCTTGCTCGCGGGAGAAATATTCTCGGGGCTGGGGCTCAAACATCGTCACGACAGAAGGCAAGTCGTAATAACTGGCTCGTTCATTTATTTGCGCGATAATTTTCTGATGGCCACGATGGACGCCATCGAAGGAACCGATGGTCGCGACGCAACCCCTATGCTCATCGCGAAGGTTGTGTAAGCCTCGAACAAAGAAATCCCCAATGCCTGTTACCACTATTCGCCCCAAGCCAACTAAAGATTGGAATTATACCCAGCCCTGCGACTGAAAGGCAGCCCTACAGTGCGAAAGTTAAACGGTAGTTAAAGCTCTCTATGAAATGAGTTATTTAGCAGGGCTACGCAACTGACTGAGTCGAAAGCCACAACATAAAAGAGTGACAACATAAGCGGCAAAACCAAGCCCACAAAGACCCAATACCGCCAGTGCTCGGTCCATAAAGCTCATCGTCAACCAGTCACCGAATTGCCCCAACGCAAGGTATAACACCCCTGCCATGACCACATTGCCCAGCAACAACATCCCCGCAAACGCACCCCAGCCACTTGGCGCACAATAGACAGCGCGACTGCGCAAGCCGCGAAACAATAAACCCGCATTGAGAAACGCCGCCAACGATGTTGCCAGGGCCAGGCCGACATGGCCTAAGGAGAAGTAGTGATGTAAAAAGAAAACAAACAACAGGTTCATCACCATATTCGCCGCCATTGCAGCGAGGCCAATCTTCACCGGTGTTTTAGTATCCTGGCGTGCAAAATAGCCCGGAGCCAACACCTTAATGAGCATAAAGGCCACCACGCCCAAGGCATAGGCACGCAGACTGAAACCGGCCATAACGATATCGCGCTGGTCAATTTCACGGCCATCGTAAAAAAGTGCGGCGAGCAGTGGCTCGGCAATCATCATTAAAGCAATAGAGGCAGGCACAGCAATTAATAACACGAAACGAATCGCCCAATCGAGGATGGCATTAAATTCTTCCGCCGATTGTGTCGCATGCTGGCGCGAAAGATTGGGCAAAATAACCGTCGCCGCCGCCACACCAAACACACCAAGCGGTAACTCAGCCAGTCGGTCAGAATAATAAAGCCATGAAACACTACCGGTGGGGAGGAAGGAGGCGATCACCGTGTCCAGCAGCAAATTGATTTGGCTCACAGAGACACCAAAAATGGCCGGAGCCATCAAACGAAGAATTTGTCGCACACCGGGGTATTGCCAATCCAGCTTCGGCGAGGGCAGCAAATGAAGACTCGCTAAGAAAGGAATTTGAAAAAGCATCTGGATGACACCGGCGGCAAACACCCCCCATGCCAGGGCAAAGACGGGGCGCTCAAACCAGGGCGCCGCCACTAGCGCAGCGCTGATCAAACAGACATTCAGCCAGACCGGAGTAAAAGCTGGCACCGCAAAACGATCGTAACTGTTTAAAATACCACCGGCAAAACCGGTTAATGAAATAAACAGCAAATAGGGAAAGGTGACCCTGATCATTTCTGTCGTGGCCTGAAATTTAGCCGCATCGCCGGCAAAGCCCGGGGCAAAAAGCCCAGCCAGCATAGGGGCGGCAATTACGGCAATAAGCGTAAGCACAATTAATACCGAACCCAAGGCCCCAGCGACGCGATCAACTAAGGCTTTTACAGCGGCATGCCCTCCCTCGTTGCGATAGTCGCTAAGCACTGGCACAAATGCCTGGGCAAAAGCACCCTCAGCAAACAGGCGGCGCAAAAAGTTGGGGATTTTAAAAGCGACAAAGAAAGCATCAGCAAAGCCATCGGCACCAATCACCCGGGCAAATACGACGTCCCGGATCAGTCCGAGTATGCGCGACAGCATAGTCATGGCACCAACAATGGCACTGGAGCCGAGCAAACTGCGTCGGGGCTTTTCAACCGGGGTTTCGACCGGGTCTTTTAGCGGGTCTCTTTGATGGGAGGGGTGCGGGGGCGTTTGATTATCGCGCAATGACCTGTCCTGTGACTAGCGAGCCTGTGAGTAGCTATGTCGCTATCAGCTACCGACCGAAACCGTGACACCATGCCGACCGGCTCAAATAAAATGATGAGTTATCTGTATTGACGTTCAGCGCCTGTTCGCGCCCAGTGTAGTGTAACGGTGCGCCAAGTCAGCACCAAGCGGCACGACAAAGAGCTGCAGAAAAACATTGAATTCGGTCACTCCCGTCCCCACATAGGCTTGAGCATACATCAAGGAGATTCCATTGGAACAATATCGAGGCACAACCATTCTTTCCGTCAGACGCAACGGCAAAGTCGTTATCGGTGGCGATGGCCAGGTTTCGTTGGGTAACACCATCATGAAAGGCAATGCGCGCAAAGTGCGCCGCTTGTACAACGATGAAGTTATCGCCGGCTTTGCCGGTGGCACCGCCGATGCCTTCACCCTATTCGAACGTTTTGAAGCCAAATTAGAAGAACACCGGGGCAACCTGGTACGCGCCGCGGTTGAACTGGCTAAAGACTGGCGCACTGACCGTATATTACGACGCCTTGAAGCCCTGCTTGCCGTAGCCAATAAAGATGCCTCGCTGATCATCACCGGTAATGGCGATGTGATTCAGCCTGAGAACGATTTAATCGCCATCGGTTCTGGTGGCCCCTTCGCCCAATCCGCGGCCAAAGCCCTGCTCGACAACACCGAGCTCAGCGCCCGAGACATCGTTGAAAAAGGTTTGGAGATTGCCGGTGATATCTGCATCTACACCAACCACAATCGCACCATTGAAGAGCTCGACAGCGCCGTTACTGAGCAGCCCGAGTAGAACCACCCCGCTTCAAAACCCGTCAATTTTAGGAAACATCCCATGTCAAATATGACCCCTCGTGAAATCGTCCACGAGCTCGACCGTCACATTGTTGGCCAAAACAAGGCCAAACGCGCCGTTGCCATTGCCCTGCGCAACCGTTGGCGTCGCATGCAGTTGAGCGAAGACCTGCGCAATGAAGTCACCCCCAAAAACATTTTAATGATCGGCCCCACTGGCGTTGGTAAAACTGAAATCGCCCGCCGATTAGCTAAGCTATCAAACGCGCCCTTTATTAAAGTGGAAGCCACCAAGTTCACCGAAGTGGGTTATGTTGGCCGCGATGTTGAATCAATTATTCGCGACCTGGTTGAAACCTCGGTTAAGTTGCTACGCGAACAGGAAGTCACCAAGGTAGATCAACGCGCTCAAGATCTGGCTGAAGAGCGCATTCTCGACGCACTGCTGCCCCCCGCGCGCGGTGACGAGGATAAAACAGAAGTCGAGGACTCCACTGCTCGCCAACTGTTCCGCAAAAAATTGCGCGAGGGCGACCTCGATGACAAAGAGATTGAAATTGATCTCAGCGCCGCCGCACCCAACGTCGAGATTATGGCGCCGCCCGGCATGGAAGAAATGACCAGTCAGCTGCAGGGCATGTTTTCCAATATGGCGGGCGGTAAAACAAAAACCCGCAAGCTCACCGTTGCCCAGGCGCTAAAACACCTCACAGAAGAGGAAGCGGCCAAGCTGGTTAACGAAGACGACATCAAAACTCGCGCAATCACCAATACCGAGCAAAACGGCATTGTCTTTATTGACGAACTCGACAAAGTCGCCAAACGCGGCGAAACCTCGGGTACAGATGTTTCTCGCGAAGGCGTACAGCGCGACCTGCTGCCATTGATAGAAGGCAGTACAGTGTCGACCAAGTACGGCATGATCAAAACCGATCACATCCTGTTTATCGCCTCGGGAGCCTTCCACTTTTCCAAACCCTCCGATTTAATTCCCGAACTGCAGGGCCGCTTGCCGATTCGTGTCGAGCTCGATTCACTCAATGCCGACGACTTCCAGCGCATCCTCACCGAGCCCAAAGCCTCTCTCACCGAACAGTATCGCGAGCTACTGGCCACCGAGGGCTTGGGTGTCAATTTTAGTGACGCGGGTGTTAAGCGTCTGGCAGAGATTGCTTCAGAAGTGAATGAGCGCACTGAGAATATTGGCGCACGTCGTTTACATACCGTCCTTGAGCGCTTGCTGGAAGAGGTGTCTTTTGAGGCCGCTGATCTGGCAGCCGATGGTAAAACCATCGATATCGATGCCGCCTTCGTCGACCAGCACCTCGACGCACTGGCCAGCGACGAAGATTTGTCACGTTTTATTCTTTAACTAGAAACCTATGCACGAGAGCCATTTTGTTCCCATGCTGCGTCGTTTAAAAACGCCTACTTTTGGTAAAAAAGTGCTCAATCGGTCATTTACACCTGTAAACTCCCTCATTGCGCGCTTTTTTGCCTTGCCTGGAAACAAAATCATCTCCCGTGCAAAGGCCTCTACTCAATGTACACATTACAGTCACTTCCACTATGCCCCTACTTCGACTCGACAACGTAAGCCTGCACTTTGGCACTCGCGACCTGCTGAAATCGGTCGACCTTACCCTGCACAAGAATCAGAAAATCGGTTTGCTGGGTCGCAATGGCGAGGGCAAAACCACCTTGCTGAAACTACTCGGTCAGCGTATTCAACCCGACAGTGGTGAGTACTGGCTGCGTCCCGGTTGTAAGATTGCCTGGCTAGAGCAAGATCTACCCGACGCCGACGAGTCCTCCGTCTACGATCTCGTGGCCAGCGGCCTCGACGATGTTGGCGCTTTGCTCGCGGCCTATCACCACAGCATTAATGACGGCGATATGGACGCGATGGCTCGAGTGCAGCAAGAACTCGAGGCCAAAGATGGCTGGGCCTTGCAACAAAAGGTCGACACAATTATTAGCCAGCTTGAGCTGCCCGCCGATGCGCTAATGAAGTCACTGTCGGGGGGTTGGCGCAAGCGTGTAGCTCTCGCCAAAGCTCTCGTCACCGACCCCGATATATTACTGCTGGATGAGCCGACCAACCACCTCGACATTCTCGCCATTGAGTGGCTCGAAAATCAGCTTAAAAACTTTCGCGGCGCTTTAATATTGGTGACTCACGACCGGGCCTTTTTGCAGCAAGTGGCGAATGAAATTGTTGAGTTAGACCGCGGCACGCTGCACGCCTGGAGTGGCGACTACCACGGCTTTCTTGTTTTTCGCGAACAGCAAATGGCCGAGGAAGAAAAGGCCAACGCCCTGTTCGACAAAAAACTCGCCCAGGAAGAAGTGTGGATACGCCAGGGTATTAAAGCCCGCCGCACCCGCAACGAAGGCCGCGTTCGCGCCCTGAAGAGTCTGCGCGAAGAACACTCCCAACGCGTTAGCCGTCAAGGCAAAGCCGACTTCAGCATCGAAGCCGGTGGCACCTCGGGTAAAATCGTCGCCGAGCTCGAGCACGTCAGCCACGCTTTTAACGGCACGCCCGTGATTAGCGACCTATCCCTGAAAGTGCTGCGCGGCGACCGCATCGGTTTTGTCGGTGCCAATGGGGCGGGCAAGTCGACCCTGCTCAAAGTCTTACTCGGAGAACTGGAACCCCAGGAAGGCACGGTGAAGCTCGGCACCAAAATGGAAATCGCCTATTTTGACCAGCTCAGAAACCAGCTCAACCCCGAGCAAAACTTGCTCGACAATGTTTGTGGCGGACGCGATTTTATCAGTATCAATGGTAAAGACCGCCACGCCATTAGCTACCTCAGCGACTTCCTATTCAGTCCCGATCGGGTACGTATTCCGGTAAAAACCCTCTCGGGTGGTGAGCAAAACCGCGCCATTTTAGCCAAGCTATTTAGCAAGCCCGCCAATGTACTCGTTCTCGATGAGCCAACCAACGATCTCGACATCGAAACCCTGGAGTTGCTCGAAGAGATTTTATTGGATTTCAACGGCACCGTGCTCTTAGTCAGCCACGACCGAGAATTTATGGACCACACTGTGACCCGTATTCTCACCTTTGACGGTCAGGGCAAAATCAGTGCCCACGTCGGCGGTTACAGCGACTGGGTGGCTAGAGGCGGCAAACTGCAGGCGGAAAGCCAAACGACTAGCCCGGTAAAAAATACCGAAGCCCCGCTCAAAGAGACCGGCAAAAGTACGACTGAAACCCCCACCGTGGTAAAAAAGAAACGCTCTTACAAAGCGCAACGTGAGCTCGATTCGCTCCCCGGGTTAATAGAAGAGCTAGAAAATCGTCAAGCTGAACTGGAAACCCGTATTGGTCAGGCCGACTTTTACAGTCTGGAACCCGCCACTCAGCAAGAAACCCTCGATGAAATGACAACACTCGCCGCTAAACTGGAAGAGAGCTACGCCCGCTGGGAAGAGCTCGATTCCGCTTAAACACCGAGCCGTCAACTTGGCCCTGCATCGACCTTGAAACTTTAAGCCTCACAAACTTCAGACGACACACCAAAAAATGCTTCAAATTGACACCCCGCCCCCCGCTCGCTTAAGGTGGCGGGCTACCTATTCAATACTAGACCTTCCAATACTAGACTATCCAACCCACAGTGGAGACACCCATGCCCAGTTCTGTTGAAATTGCACCCGGTCGTTATCGTGAATCTTATGGCCGCTACCTCGAAGATTTTAAGGTCGGCGACATTTACGAACACCGCCCCGGTCGCACCATTACTGAGACTGACAACACCTGGTTTACTTTACTTACGATGAACCAGCACCCGCTGCATTTCGACAAAGAGTACGCCAAGCACAGCGAATTCGGTAAAATTCTGGTTAACAGCACCATGACGCTGTCAATGGTGGCAGGTATGAGTGTCTCTGACGTCAGCCAGAAAACTATCGCCAACCTGGGCTGGGACAAAATTAAAATGCCAGCGCCCGTTTTCGTCGGCGACACTATTTATGCGGAATCTGAAGTCTTAGAAATTCGCGAATCAAAAAGCCGCCCCACAGCGGGTATTGTCACCGTCAGAACCCTGGGTAAAAATCAGGATGACGTTGTGATTATGGATTTTGTACGCTCCATGCTGATTCCCAAAACAGGTCACGCGGTTGACGATAGAGCCAACTACTAAAGCCAATCGTTTACAGCACACCCGGCTGTTAATGCCCCTTACTTAACAGCCTTAGTTCGCCTGTATCACCATTTGTCATTTTTACTGCACGGCTCTATCAGCCTGATAGCCACCCACTACCCACTACGAGACGCCCTATGTCAAACGAAGAAGAAACGCTCATCCTCGACAGTGTTAACCGTTGGTTGGAAAGAGATGTCGCCCCCTACGCCCACGACCTTGAACAAGCGGACGAATACCCCCACGCCATGGTTGAGCAAATGAAAGAATTGGGGCTGTTCGGCGCGACCATTAACCCGGAGTACGGCGGCCTCGGGCTCAGCGCCTCGACCTACTCCAAAATCGTGGCCGCTGTGGCCGAGGTGTGGATGTCACTATCGGGCATCTTCAACTCCCACCTGATCATGGCGCGCTGCGTACAGAGCTTCGGCACCGAAGAACAAAAGCAAAAATACCTCCCTCGCTTCGCCACGGGTGAACTGCGCGGTGGCATTGGCCTCACCGAACCCGATGCGGGCACCGACCTGCAAGGTATTCGTTGCACCGCCAAAAAAGACGGCGACTACTATGTTGTCAATGGTTCCAAAGCCTGGATCACCAATTCTGTTGAAGGCAGCGTTATCGGTCTGTTGGTTAAAACGGACCCCACCGCCACCCCGCCCCGCAAGGGCATGAGTATGTTTATCGCCGAAAATGGCGACGGCTTTAAGGTCACTAAAAAACTGAAAAAACTGGGCTATAAAGGCATTGATACCGCCGATATTAGCTTCGACAACTACCGCGTTCACAAAGACTGCCTCATTGGCGGTGTTGAAGGCCAGGGCTTTTACAATGCCGTTGGCGGCCTCGAACTGGGCCGTATCAACGTTGCCGCTCGTGGTGTCGGCGTTGCCACCGCAGCACTGAAACAAGCTACGGCCTACGCCCAACAGCGAAAAACCTTCGGCAAACCCATTTGTGAACACCAGGCTATTCAGCTCAAACTGGGCGAAATGGCCACCCGTACCGAAGCGGCCCGTCTGCTGCTTGAACAAGCCGCCAAAGCCTTTGACAGCGGTGAGCGTTGCGACATGGAAGCCGGTATGGCCAAGTACTTTGCCACCGAGGCCGCCGCCAAAAATGCCGACGAAAACCTGCGTATCCACGGCGCCTTTGGCTACTCCTGTGAAGCCGATGTCGAGCGTCTCTACCGCGATGCACCCTTGATGATTATTGGCGAGGGCACGAACGAAATGCAGCGTATTATTATTTCGCGCCAGCTCATCGAACGAAACCCTATCTAAGACCTAACCTGGCTTTTCTACTCCTCTATCTACAGCACCTTCAGCCCCTGGATTTATACGTCTAATAATAACAGCGGGGGCTTAAGGTGGATCGACCTTCTTTAGTTTTATTGATAAGTTGCATAATAAGGCCCATGAAGGGGCTTCAAGATATTCTGCAGACCATCGATATCATTGGATCTTCAAAAGGGGACGCTACCCTTTTTTAGGTCTCCCTTGCGACCTGTATCTCAGCGATCGACCTGCCAAAACCTCAAGTCCGTCAAGAAAGTCCTCACCACCACATGGCAAACCTTTCTCAGCATGCCTGCGCAACAAACCGATGTTTTCTTCTGTTTCTGGCACCGCAAGCCACTTCGCCCACTCGCTACTCGACAATGTGCGTAATGCCTGGGGTGGCTGCGCTAATAATGCACGACTTTCCAACCCACAATGACTGGCGGCACTTGACCATGGATAGGTCTCTGCTTGCGCCAACATGCCGGCCTCGACTGGATTTCTTTCCACATAACGAATCGCTGAACAGGTATAAGCCTCGTCCAATGCTGATGAAAAAAACCGACCCTGCCATAAATGTCCCCGCCACCCTTTTGCTTTATTAATATGTTGGGCATAACGCATATGAAGAGGTTTCAACACATTATGCAGGCCATCGACATCACTAGGTGGACATGGTTTGTCATCAGGCAATACGCAAGCACATCCACATTAAATTTCTGGCAATAGTGCGCCAGCCACTCTAAGTAAATAGAGCGGTCATCATCTTCAAAAAAGACATCTTCACGCCGATTACCTCGCTGGGTAATGTGATGTGGAATACCAGCAAAGACGTTTCTGGCTATTCTGGGCATGCGAGTGATCCTATAATAAAAAGGGTAGCGTCCCCTTTAGCTCTTAAAAGGATAGCGTCCCCTTTAGCTCTTTAATTCTTCAACAAAAAGGGGACGCTACCCTTTAATTTTCTTTAATCCTTTAATCCCAAGGTAAAAAAAAGCCCCGGCGTTAACCAGGGCTTTTTATGGTGAGGGGTCGGTATTAATTAAAACGTACCAGAACCCTCATCCCTTACTTACTGACAACCAGAAGGCAGAAATTTTGCGTCACCAGCTGTCGCACACGTCCAATCAGTTATGGGATCACCGGGAGCCACTTGAGTAGGTGTCAAAGTGAAAGTAAAGTTCCGTACCTTCGAGTTAACGGGGGCAGCATTATGTAATGTAACCGTGATTACGCCGTTACCATCGTGCGTAGCTGTATCTGTATAACGACCTGAATCTGCCGCATCAAACTGGTTCGTTGGAGGCAATGCACCCATGGAATCGTTGTACTCTGTAATACTGCTCTTAATCGCAGAAGCCGTCGCCATACCTTCTGCAACTTGAGAGCGTGCAATGAAATCTTGGTAAATAGGCAGAGCGACTGCTGCCAAAATGCCGATGATCGCAATTACAATCATCAATTCAATCAATGTAAAACCCTGTTGTTTGCTGTGTTTTTTCATGGTCTATCTCCTAGATAACATGCTGAAAATTAAGTTATGAGAGTTGCTCACGAGACTAAACAATACAAAGCTCGTGCCAACTCTATATTGTCTATACTAAACAATAGGTTATAGGATATTTCACTCCGCAGTTTATAACGATCCATTCTCCAATCAGGGCAGCAAGTGACCATTAATGTCACTAGCTGCCGATAGATGTCAACGTCATGCCAGGTGGTTCCAGGCCTCTGCTATCAACTATAAAACTGCACGCTGTCCTCATAAACAACCTTTCAGGCTTGCAGTTTGAAGTCTTTATAATAGACACTATGAGATCAATGCTTGGTGATTACCCCTACCATTTATCCGATTTTATTGAGCTAAGAATGAACGCGAATAATAAAGCGCTACACGGTCTCCCTAAACGCCTGGTGAGTGATGCCCTGCTTGATGAAGCGGCGGCTATCGACGCCAGCGACAAAGCGGCTCAGGGAAACATTCCTCTCGCACAATATCTGGTCGAACAACAGACACTTAGCGCTTATCAGGTCGCCAATGTCACGGCACAGGAGTTTGGCGTTCCCCTGTTCGATCTCAATAGTTTGGATATTAGCACCTGCCCCCGCAATATTGTCGACGCCAGTCTGCTGCGTAAACACCTGGCTCTGCCGTTATCCCTTAAGGCTAGCCGTTTACAAATCGGCATTATCGACCCCACCAACCATCACGTCATTAATGATATTCGCTTCCAGGTGGGTACGGCCGTCGAACCGATTGTTGTCGAATACGACAAACTAAAAACGGCTCTCGACGCCTATATTGAAGAAGGCGAAAGCGGTATGGGTACGGCTCTTGATACGCTGGATGACGCCCAGCTCGATGCCATTGACACAGATGGCTCCAGTGGGGCTCCCGATCAGGCCATTACCGCCGATGAAGACGATGCGCCTATTGTCCGCTTTGTGAATAAATTACTGCTCGATGCCATCAAAAAGGGCGCTTCGGATATTCATTTTGAGCCCTATGAAACCAGCTACCGGGTGCGCTTTCGCACCGATGGCATTCTTGAGGAAGTTGCCAAACCGCCAGCCAATCTGGGGTCTCGGTTCGCCGCGCGTTTGAAAGTGATGTCAAAGATGGATATATCCGAACGGCGCGTTCCTCAAGATGGCCGTATTAAAATGCGTCTCTCAGAACGACGTGCCATCGACTTTCGGGTTAACACCCTACCCACTCAGTACGGCGAAAAAATTGTACTGAGGATTCTCGACCCGACTAGTGCCCAGTTAGGCATCGAAGCGCTGGGCTACGAAGACGATCAAAAAGAAGCCTATTTGGAAACACTACATCAACCCCAGGGCATGATTTTGGTGACCGGGCCGACAGGTTCCGGTAAAACGGTTTCTCTTTATACCGGATTAAATATTCTCAACACTCCCGAGCGCAACCTGTCCACGGCAGAAGACCCTATTGAAATCAACCTGGAGGGTATCAATCAGGTACAGATGAACCCCCGTGTCGGTTTGACTTTTTCAGAAGCCTTGCGCGCGTTTTTACGGCAAGATCCCGACGTCATTATGGTTGGTGAGATTCGCGACCTGGAAACAGCAGAAATATCAATTAAAGCGGCACAGACGGGTCACCTGGTGCTCTCTACCCTACACACCAATAGTGCGCCAGAAACACTCACACGACTACTCAATATGGGTGTTCCGGCCTTTAACGTGGCAACATCCGTCAGTCTGATTATCGCCCAACGCCTGGCCCGCCGTTTGTGTAAGAGCTGCAAGGAGCCCGCCACCGATATTCCAGAAAATATTCTGATTGAAGAAGGCTTTGAGATGCTCGGTATTCCCTTGAACGAAATCGAAATTAACAAACCCGTCGGCTGTAACAAATGCGCCCATGGGTATAAGGGGCGAGTGGGTATTTATGAAGTGCTAAAGGTCACGCCAGGGGTCGCTAAAATGATTATGGAGGGCGGCAACTCCCTTGAAATTGCCGAACAAGCAAAGAAAGAAGGCTTCAGAACTTTGCGCCAGTCGGCATTACGAAAAGCAGCAGAAGGTATCATTAGCCTTGAGGAAACAAACCGAGTCACAAGAGATTAAACATGGCCACTGCAGCAGCCGAAAAAATCTATATTTACAAGGGAAAAAATAAAGACGGTGCGGTACAGGGTGAAATAAAGGGAAGTAACCCTGCCCTGATTAAAGCCCAATTGCGCCAGCAGGGAATTATTGCCAAATCGGTACGCCCCAAACCGAAAAGCCTGTTTGGCTCTAAAGCGATAAAGCCGGCTGATATTGCTCTGTTTAGCCGACAAATGGCGACCATGATGAAAGCCGGGGTTCCTCTCGTGCAAAGCTTTGAAATTGTTGAAGAGGGCGCTGAAAATGACAACCTTAAAAAGCTTATTATGACACTGCACGATGAGGTGGCTGCCGGTAACAGTTTTGCCTCAGCCCTGCGCAAACATCCTAAACACTTTGACGATTTGTATTGCAGTTTAATTGAAGCGGGCGAAAACTCTGGTGCTCTCGACACGCTCCTCGATCGGGTCGCAACGTATAAAGAAAAAACAGAGAAACTCAAAGCTAAAATCAAAAAAGCAATGACCTATCCTATTGCTGTTATTATTGTTGCGCTTATAGTTACTGCAATTCTATTGGTTAAAGTTGTGCCTGTCTTTGCCGAAACCTTTATGGATTTTGGCGCTGAGTTACCTGCGTTCACCCAACTTGTATTAAATATATCAAACTTCGCTCAGAACTGGTGGCTCCTTATCTTTATTTCGATTATTGGTATCGCTTACGGCTTTAAAAATGCCCGGATGCGCTCAAAGAAATTTTCAGACGCTGTCGACAAAGCCCTACTGAAGCTCCCTGCTGTCGGGCCTATCATTAACAATGCTGTTATTGCCCGCTACGCTCGCACCCTGGCAACCACCTTTGCAGCTGGTGTTCCATTAGTTGAAGCTCTTGAGTCAGTTGCCGGCGCAGCGGGGAATGCCGTTTACAGAGATGCCATCCTCAACGTTAGAGATAATGTATCAACCGGGCTAACCATGCAGGCGTCACTTAAAGGGACAGGCGTATTTCCTACAATGCTACTGCAGCTGACCGCCATAGGGGAAGAATCAGGCTCCCTTGATGAGATGATGGCAAAAGCTGCAGACCATTACGAAGAAGCTGTGGACAATGCAGTCGATAACATGACTGCCCTGCTCGAACCTTTAATTATGTCAGTACTTGGCGTGCTAGTGGGAGGCCTACTTATCGCAATGTACTTGCCCATATTCCAACTCGGTAGTGTCATGTAAGCCAATTCTTGGCCGTTACCCCTTTATAGATATTCATAAAACCCTATTATCTTGTCTTGGAGGCTTAACAGCTGTGGAGCAAGTACTTGCCATCTACCCACCAGAACTCACCCTTACTCTCAGCTTCATTTTCGGCCTGCTTGTCGGCAGTTTTTTAAACGTTGTCATTTACCGCTTGCCACTACAATTACAAAACACCTGGCAGCGAGATGCCCGGGACTTTCTGGGTCAAGAGCCTGTTGAAGCTGAGACAAAATTCAGCCTGATTTACCCACCCTCTCGTTGTACGAATTGCGAGACGTTACTCAAACCCTGGCACAATATTCCCCTCATTAGCTATCTTGTGCTGAAAGGGCGCTGTAATAGTTGTGCCGAGCCTATTTCATTACAGTACCCCGCCGTCGAAGTGATTTGCGGCCTGTTAACGCTTGCCGTGGTGTATCACTTTGGCTTTACGGTGCAAGCCGCATGGGCGCTGCTCTTTACCTGGGTATTGGTGGCCCTGACTGGCATCGATTTCAACCACCAGTTATTACCCGATAATCTCACCCTGCCCCTGCTCTGGCTGGGTTTACTGGTGAATATGTCAGCCACTTTTGTACCGCTGGCTGATGCTGTCGCCGGTGCTGTTGCGGGCTACCTGGTACTGTGGTGTGTTTACTGGGCTTTTAAGCTCATCACGGGCAAGGAAGGGATGGGACATGGGGATTTTAAACTTCTCGCCGCGATGGGTGCCTGGCTTGGCTGGCAACAGTTACCGATGATTATTTTACTCTCCTCGGCAGTCGGTGCATTGATCGGCACCGTCGGTATTTTATTGCATGGCCGAGAAAGGCAGGCGCAAATTGCTTTTGGCCCCTATCTCGCTATAGCCGGCTGGATTGCCTTGGTCGCCGGTGAAGAAATTACCCGTACTTATCTGCAGCTTTTTTAGCGGCTTTGGGTGACTTGACGCCAGTAAAGAGCTCATCCCCCTCAGCACGGACTATGAATTCAAGCCCCATCCTCTATAATCGGCAGCCAATATTTCGCTGTGGATGAAGCCTATGTTTGTACTCGGACTCACCGGTGGGATCGGTAGCGGTAAAAGCGCCGTGGCTGCCTGTTTTAAACGCTACGGTGTTAAGGTCGTGGACGCCGATATAGCCGCTCGCAAGGTTGTCGAGCCCGGTATGCCGGCACTGCAAGCCATCGCCAAACACTTTGGTGAGCAGGTATTGCAGGCCGATGGCACAATGGATCGCGCAGCATTGCGCAGTATTGTCTTTAACGATGAACAGCAGCGGCTTTGGCTCGAACAACTACTACACCCGGCAATCGCTGAATGGATCGTCGCAGAACTCGCCTCTGCCACCAGTCCCTATGCCATCCTTGAATCACCCCTGCTCCTCGAAACTGAACAGCGTAAATCCACGCAGCGCATACTCGTGGTCGACGTCAGTAAAGCACTACAAATCGAGAGGGCTACAGCGCGGGATGACAATAGTCACGAGCAGATCGAAGCGATTATTGCCGCACAATTACCTCGTGAAGAACGTCTGGCACGAGCCGATGATGTCATTGACAATAGCGGCTCACTCGCGGACTTAGAGAACGCGGTCCACACCCTACATCAGCAATACCTTGAGATTGCGGCATCCTATAACGACCAAGATACCTATTAAAATGCCTGAAAAAATAGCCGCGAGTAAGTCCGCCAGCAATATTGTGCTGCAGTGCCCCCAGTGTAAAAAGCCGGTGCACTGGAACGAGCGCTACCCGCACCGGCCCTTTTGCTCAAAACGCTGCCAGCAACTGGATTTTGGTGAATGGGCGACGGAGAAAAACAGCATTGCCGGTGATTCAGTGTTGCCGGATAGCCCCGACGAGCAAGACAAATAAGATTTATTTTTAGTGCTTATTTTTAATGTTTATATCAAACCCGCTGCCATTCCCTATGACGCGGACGCCGCAACGACCTTCTCAAGCACGGCATGATTGGCAGCGGGAAATGGATAGTCATTGAGCACACTGATATCAACCCAGTTAACACGTTGCCCTTCATTGCCTTTTGGCCGACCTTTGAATTTATGAACAGCCCATACGTCAAGCACAATTAGCTTATCGCTATAGTCGTGCTCAGTGCGTAAAAAGGGATGACAATCCGTCACGTCTATCGCCAGTTCTTCCATCAATTCCCGCTGCAAGGCCAACTCGGGAGTCTCTCCACTGGCCACCTTGCCACCGGGAAATTCCCAAAGACCGCCCTGATGCAAATGTACGGGGCGCCGAGCAATTAATACCTGTTGTTTTGTAGGGTGATAAATCACCCCGGCCACCACATGAATACGTTTAGGAGGGATGTTATCTTTGGTGACAGTCATTTTAGAGGCGTCCATTTTAGCGCCATTTTTTATAGTGTCTTCGGCGTTAAAAACTTAAGTACGGTATTCAGCATTAATGCGGATATAGTCGTAAGACAGATCGGTGGTCCATACGGTTTCACTGACATCGCCTCGCGCTAGGTCAATGCGAATCGTCAACTCGTCTTTATCCATAACCTGCTGGCCCGCCTGTTCTGTGTAGCTTGTGGCACGGCCACCCTGCTCGGTAATGAGCACATCATCTAACCAGACTTTTATCGGGTGTACATCGAGGTCGGCAACACCAGCGCGGCCAATGGCCGCGAGTATTCGTCCCCAGTTCGGATCACTGGCAAACAGTGCCGTTTTAACAAGGGGTGAATCGGCAACAGTGTAGGCAACCTTCAGGCACTCTTCAACACTGGTGCCGCCGGTCACCTTCACAGAGACAAATTTAGTGGCGCCTTCACCATCCCGGACAATAGCCTGGGCCAGCTCAATGCACACTTGCTCTACAGCTTCGGCAAAACCGGCGCTATCTTCGTCATTGCGGAATACTGCGCCCGCTTGCCCTGTGGCGACGAGTACCAGCGAGTCATTGGTCGATGTATCACCATCGATGGTGATGCGATTAAAAGACTTATTCACAGCACGGTTGAGAACCTGCTGTAAATAATCTGACGAACACTGCGCATCGGTTGCCACGTAGGCCAGCATAGTCGCCATATCGGGGCGAATCATGCCGGCACCTTTAGCTATGCCGGTAATGGTGACAGTTTCACCATTAATTTCAATCTGGCGACTAGCGCCTTTGGGTCGTGTGTCGGTGGTCATTATGCCTTCTGCCGCATCGGCCCACCCACCTTCACTTTCATTTAACATTGCAAAGGTTGCCGGCAAACCCGCCAATAAGGGTTCCATGGGGAGCGGTTCACCGATGACGCCGGTTGAAAAAGGCAGAACTTGTGTCACATCAACCCCGGCAATACTGGCTAAGGCGGCACAGGACTGTTGCGCGTCTGCCAAGCCCTGTTCACCCGTACCCGCATTGGCATTGCCCGTATTGGTCAATAAATAGCGTATTTTCTTCTCGCCCGTCGACGCTAACAAATGGTGTTTAGCAAGCTGCACCGGTGCCGCGCAAAAGGCATTGCGGGTAAAGACAGTCGCTATTTCACTGCCTTCGGCAAGCGCCATAATGACCAGATCTTTGCGTCCGGCGACTTTAATACCAGCACAGCCTGTCGCTAACCGAAAACCCTTCACCGGCAACATTGTCGGTAATTCACCCGTCCCTACTGCCATAAAGCAACGCCCTCTCTATTCAATGAATTACGTCAACAGACTCACGACAACTTACCGTGGCATTGCTTGAATTTTTTACCAGAGCCACAGGGACAAGGCGCATTTCTGCCTATTTTTTCACTGCTGCGTACGAAGGGTTGCTCCGGTAAGGTCGCCAGCTCTGCCACGGGTTCTTCATCCGCCAATGCCGACTGACTTTGCTCGTGATTGAATTCCATCTGCTGCTGATTGAACGCTTCCTGTCGCTGACGCTCCAACTCCTCAGCTTCATCATCGCGACGAATTTCAACGCGGCAGAGAAAACGTACCGTTTCGAGCTTGATATTTTCAAGCATTTCCTGGAACAGCTCAAACGATTCGCGCTTGTACTCCTGCTTTGGATTCTTCTGCGCATAGGCCCTCAAACCAATGCCCTGGCGCAGGTGGTCAATATTGGCAAGATGCTCTTTCCAAAGGTTGTCGAGCACCTGCAACATAACCTGCCTTTCAACGGTGTGGATATCATCACCAATGTGCTCACAGCGCTGCTGATAGGCTTCTTTCGCCGCCTCAATCACCTTGCTTTTTAAGCCCTCTTCATTAAGGCGTTTATCCTCATCCAACCACTGTTGTACCGGTAATTCTATATTGAGTTCAATCAACAGATCCTTTTCCAGTCCCTCGATATCCCATTGTTCGGGTAGGCTCTGCGGCGGTATTGAGTTCTCAACAATGCGATTCACCACGTCATGCTGGACAGCACTGATCACTTCGTTAATGTTTTCTGAAGCGAGCAGTTCATTGCGCTGTTCATAGACAACCTGACGCTGATCGTTAGCAACATCATCGTATTCAAGCAACTGCTTACGCATATCAAAGTTATGGCCTTCGACCTTGCGCTGAGCTCGCTCAATGGCACTCGTCACCATGCGATGCTCAATGGCTTCGCCCTGTTCCATACCAATGGCGCGCATCATGTTTTTAACCCGCTCTGAGGCAAACAGGCGCATCAGGCTATCTTCCAATGAGAGATAGAAACGTGAGACACCCGGGTCGCCCTGACGACCGGCACGACCGCGCAACTGATTGTCAATACGGCGGGATTCGTGACGCTCGGTCGACAGTATGTGCAATCCCCCCGCCTCAATCACCTGGTCATGACGCTGCTGCCATGCAGCTTTGGCCGCTTCAATTTGCTCTTTGCTCGGATTTTTTAGCGCCGCCAGCTCCACCTCTAAATTCCCACCGAGGACAATATCGGTGCCTCGTCCGGCCATGTTGGTGGCAATGGTCACCGTAGCAGGCAGACCGGCCTGGGCGACTATCTGGGCTTCCTTTTCATGAAATTTAGCATTCAGCACCTGATGCTGAATTTTTTCTTTATTTAATAATGCTGACAACAGCTCGGAGGTTTCAATCGATGCCGTACCCACCAGCACTGGCGCCCCCTTTTCAATACAGTCGCGAACATCCTCTACCACCGCATTAAATTTTTCTTCCTGAGTGAGAAAAATTAAATCGTTCAAGTCTTTACGCTGCACGGGCATATTGGTCGGTATAACGACCACTGGCAGACCATAGATTTGATGAAACTCGAAGGCTTCCGTATCAGCCGTGCCGGTCATTCCAGCCAGCTTACCGAAGAGACGGAAGTAGTTTTGAAAGGTAGTTGAGGCGAGAGTCTGACTCTCACTTTGAATTGTCACACCTTCTTTCGCCTCAATGGCCTGGTGCAGCCCCTCTGACAAACGGCGGCCCGGCATAGTCCGTCCGGTGTGCTCGTCAATCAATACCACTTCACCCTGCTGAACGATATATTCAACATCTTTGTGAAACATATGCTGGGCACGTAAAGCCCCATGCACGTGGTGTAACAAGCCGAGGTTAACCGCCTGGTAAAGGCTTGAGCCCTCTTCCAGCAAGCCTTCATTGAAGAGCATATCTTCAACTTTCTCATGGCCGATTTCGGTCAGTTCGACCTGGCGTATTTTCTCATCGACGATAAAATCGCCTTCGGACTCAAGCTCACCGTCGTGGCTGGTATTGGTACCGCCTTCGTCATCTTCAGCCGTTGGCTCAGGCTGAACCACTAAGCCCTGCACGAGCTTATTCACCTTTTTGTACAGTTCAGAACTGTCCTGAGCCTGTCCAGAAATAATTAAAGGAGTTCGCGCTTCATCAATCAGAATGGAGTCGACTTCATCGACAATGGCATAGGCAAGCCCACGCTGTGATTTTTGCTCCAGGCGCAACACCATATTGTCACGCAGGTAATCGAAACCAAATTCATTATTGGTACCGTAGGTGATATCGGCAGCATAAGCCTCCTGTCGACTCACAGGCTTTTCCCCTTCGTGATCGATCAGAAAAGAGCTATCACCTCCCACCGCATGGGACTGCACAATACCAACGTTCATACCCAGCGCAAGATACACGGGGCTCATCCAGCTGGCATCGCGCCGGGCCAGATAATCGTTGACTGTCACGAGGTAAACACCTTCGCCCGTCAGAGCATTAAGATAAGCAGGCAATGTCGCAACAAGGGTCTTACCTTCACCAGTGCGCATCTCGGCAATTTTGCCCTCATGCAAAACAATGCCGCCGATCATCTGCGTATCAAAGTGACGCATGCCCAAACTACGCCCAGCAGCTTCACGCACGGCGGAAAAAGCTTCGGGGAGTAGCTGATCCAGAGTTTCGCCTGCAGCGAGACGCTCTTTAAACTCGACGGTTTTATTACTCAGCTGCTCATCACTGAGTGAGCCAAAAGCCTCCTCGTGCTGATTAATTCGCCCTACAATTTTACGTAAGTTCTTCAGTTCACGATCATTTTTAGTACCGAAAACTTTCTTGAATATTTTACCGACCATGGCTATCGCCTAACCCTGTAATTAACTAACACTAAAAACCAGAAACCAACCCTATTTTATAGACGCGGGATCTCGAAAGCGGAGAGTAGAGAAAAAAGGAGGGGCTTAACGAATAGTGCGGCGGATATAACTGGCGGGATCGACTCTGCGGCCATTTTTATACACTTCAAAATGAACATGAGGACCAGTCGAGCGTCCCGTACTGCCCATTTGAGCAACGACCTGACCTTTTTTGACCAGGTCGCCCACTTCAACCAAGTTTGTCTTATTGTGTCCATAGCGAGTGACATAACCCTCACCGTGATCAATTTCAACGAGCTCGCCATAACCTTTATAGGACTCTGAGCGCGTGACAATACCAGAAGCAACGGAAATTACGTCAGAGCCTTCTTTACCCGCAAAATCGACACCTAAATGCCACACTTTACGGCCGTTGAAGGGGTCCGTTCTCTTACCGTAACGCGAAGACATCCAGCCTTTGGTAACCGGTCGCCCCGAAATAGTGTTTTCGCGCCGCAAATCACGATCAACGATCATCACCCGCAGTAAATCAAGCTGCTGTTCACGATTATCCATACGCGCTTCAAGCTCGGCGAACAAGTCCTGCAAGTCCGACGAAATAATAGTGCTCGCGCCCTGATCAACAGCGCTAAGATCGGCAGCATCAGCATCAGTAATTTCTTCGCCACCAGAATCGTCGTACTCAGCAGGCCCGCCAACGGCAGGCGCCTGGGTAAAATCAAATTCACCCTTATCGAGCCCGGCAATGTCAGTAATGCGCTCTCCCAAGGCATCCATGCGCACCATGCGAGCCTGAATCTCAGCCAATTTTTGCGAGTAAGCGGCAATCTTTTTATCGGCGTTGGCAACACCAAGCTGTAACTCCTGATGCTGTAGATCCAGTTCCGCTTGTACGGCAGCCAACGCTGCCCGTAGTGAAGCGTCACCACGATCGCTCTTCATGCCGATAACCAGGCCAGCGCCCAGGGGTACGCCGAGTACACACAATGAAAGCGCCACTTTGGCCCAGGCGTTCAAGGTGAGTGTCAAGGAATTGCGCTGACGGGGGCTAAGGAAAATAATCTTCATCATCAAATTACAATTGCGCGTTCATCAGCTAACTACCGATATATTTAACAGCGTTTGAGGTTCGGCCCACTCCAGTCGTCACAACTATCGACATCCTAGATCTAAACCCTACGTCTAAATTTTGTGTCTAAATGGCCGCGATGGCGGGCTTCGAATAGGAGATGGGTGCGTCCTGCTCATTGAGCTCGAACGTTACCACCTCCCAGGCATCCTTTTGTGTGAGCAGTTCACGCAAAAGCATATTGTTCAATGCGTGGCCCGATTTAAAGGCATTAAATTCGCCTATCAGACTATTACCCAGTAAGTACAAATCGCCAATGGCATCGAGAACTTTGTGTTTAACAAATTCATCCTCGTAACGCAAACCATCCTCATTCAAGACTTGGGCATCGTCTACCGCTATCGCGTTATCCATACTGGCGCCACGAGCGAGACCCTGTGAGCGCAAGTATTCAAATTCATGCATAAAACCAAAGGTACGGGCCCGACTCACTTCTTTAACAAAAGAGGTACTGGAAAAATCAATCGTCACTTCTCTATTGCGCTCTTTAAAAGCGGGGTGATCAAAGTGGATTGTGAAGGTGACTTTAAAACCATCGAAGGGTTTGAAGGAGGCTTTCTTATCTTCCTGGCTAACTTCTACCAGTTTTTTAATACGGATAAACTTTTTCGGAGCATCCTGTTCGATAATGCCCGCCGACTGAATCAAAAAAACGAAGGGCCCAGCACTACCGTCCATAATAGGGACTTCTGGGGCGGTCACATCAATGATGGCGTTGTCGATACCTAAGCCCGCCATCGCTGACAAAAGGTGCTCTACTGTGGAAACCCGTACATCGCCATTAACCAGGGACGTGGAGAGCGTTGTGTCGCCAACATTCATCGCTTTGGCTTCAATTTCAACCACTGGGTCAAGATCAGTGCGGCGAAACACAATCCCCGTATCCACCGCTGCCGGCTTTAGGGTCAGATAAACTTTCTCACCCGTGTGCAAGCCAACGCCGGTCGCACGGATAGTATTATTTAACGTACGCTGTCGTATCACTGCCTAGCCCCTTGAGTGTAAGCGCGCGATAGTAGCAAACCCCGTCGTTCGGCTCTACCCATAATGTCGGTCAAAACCCCGCAGAGGGGTAGGCAGGGTTAAGACCAACACCTTTACAGCACTGTTTTTAATCGGCCTGGCGACGCAAAAAGGCGGGTATATCGAGATAATCCATATCTGCGTCCTGGCGTGTCGCCACTTTGGCAATAGCTTCATCTTGAGATTCAGTTGCCATCCTTGCCGCTGTCGCTGCACCGCCGCGCAGAGAACCGCGTCCACCGGCGCGAGTAATTGTCGGCCGATCGAGCTGATCATAATCAATCTCACCGTTGGTCTTGAGCGTATTATCAACCACCTTGGCGGGCACGGGCCGGCTGATTTCTTCTGCACGGCCCAGGCCTGTAGCCACTACCGTGACGCGCAGCTCATCGCCCATCTCATCATCAATTACCGTGCCCACGACCACAGTCGCCTGATCCGAGGCAAACTCCTCAACGGTATCTCCGACCTCAGAAAACTCACCCAGAGAAAGGTTGGGACCGGCTGTGATATTCACAAGAATGCCGCGTGCGCCCCGCAGGTCGATATCTTCCAGCAGAGGACTGTGCACAGCCGCTTCTGCCGCTTCACGCGCACGATTTTCACCACTGGCGAGACCAGAGCCCATCATCGCCATACCCATCTCTGACATCACCGTACGCACGTCGGCGAAATCGACGTTGATCATACCGGGGCGAATAATCAGATCGGCGATGCCTTGTACCGCACCCAGCAACACATCGTTGGCCGCCTTAAAGGCATCCAGTAAAGTCGTGCTTTTACCCAGCACCGACAGCAGTTTTTCATTGGGTACAGTGATCAAGGAATCCACCTTGTCTTTTAACTGCTTGACCCCTTCATTGGCAATGGCCATGCGTTTACGGCCTTCAAAGGGAAAGGGACGAGTCACGACAGCGACAGTCAAAATACCCAGGTCCTTAGCAATATCAGCCACTACTGGCGCGGCTCCTGTACCCGTGCCACCACCCATACCAGCGGTGATAAAGACCATATCGGCACCCTCGAGCACCTCGGCGATACGCTCCCGGTCTTCCATCGCCGCCTGGCGGCCAATTTCAGGGTTTGCCCCTGCACCAAGCCCTTTCGTGATGCCATTACCCAACTGCAGCAATGTGGCATCCGACAGGCCCTTTAAAGCCTGGGAATCAGTATTGGCACAAATGAACTCAACGCCATCAACGTGGCTGTCGATCATATGCCGCACTGCATTGCCGCCGCCGCCGCCCACGCCGATGACCTTAATTTCTGCCGTTTCCGGTATGCTATCCACAATCTCAAACATGACTTTACCCTCAATTAACGTTGCTATTTAACTAGCGGCCTACCCATTAAAAATTTAAAAGTGTTCTTTAAACCAGGCCTTGATGCGAGACATCAAGCCGTCGCCTTGCTCACCCTGTTGCGCCTTACCCCCTTCACGCTGCTGCTCCAAGCCATAGAGCAACAAACCCACACCCGTTGAATAGATCGGGTTATTGACAATGTCACTCAAGCCTTGAATATTTTGCGGGCAGCCGAGCCGCACTGGCATATGAAAAATTTCCTCTGCCAACTCTACTACCCCTTCCATTTTTGCCGTGCCACCGGTTAAGACAATGCCGGCGGCGACCAGTTCTTCAAATCCACTGCGCCGTAATTCCGCCTGAACCAGCGTGAACAGTTCGTCGTAGCGAGGCTCTACCACCTCAGCCAGCGCCTGACGCGAAAGATCTCTTGGCGGTCTTTCACCGACACTGGGCACCTTGATGGTTTCTTCCGGCCGTGCCAGTTTCGCCAGTGCGCAGGCATATTTAATTTTCAACTCTTCCGCATTGGCGGTAGGTGTGCGCAAGGCCATAGCGATGTCATTGGTCACCTGATCGCCGGCAATCGGAATCACCCCCGTGTGGCGGATCGCGCCATCGGTAAAAATGGCGATATCCGTAGTGCCGCCGCCCAGGTCAACCATGCAAACACCGAGTTGCTTTTCATCTTCGGTCAGTACGGCGTAGCTCGACGCAAGCTGTTCGAGCATCACGTCGTCAACTTCCAGCCCACAGCGGCGGATACATTTTTTAATATTTTGCGCCGCATTGGCAGCGCCGGTCACCAAGTGGACTTTGGCCTCAAGCCGCACGCCCGACATCCCCAGGGGTTCACGGACACCCTCCTGGTTGTCGATAATGAATTCCTGTGGCAGCACATGGAGAATTTCCTGATCAGCGGGAATCGCCACCGCCCGTGCCGCATCAATCACCCGCTCAACATCAAGGCTGTGCACCTCTCGGTCGCGAATCGCAACGATGCCATGCGAGTTAAGGCTGCGAATATGACTACCGGCAATGCCCGCATACACCGAGTGGATCTGGCAACCGGCCATTAATTCGACCTCTTGCACTGCGCGCTCAATGGCTGCCACCGTCGATTCTATATTCACCACCACCCCCTTTTTCAAACCTGAAGAGGGATGCATGCCGGTGCCAACGATTTCCAGCTGCCCATCGGGACCCGCCACACCGACAATGGCCACCACTTTAGAGGTGCCAATATCGAGGCCGACAATCATTTGCTCGTTGCTATTATTTGCCATGAATTAAGCTCTTTTTCCCTTATCTTTAAACTGACTCATCAGCTCGACACATCACTTTTGCGCCACGACACCGCCACACCGTTGTCGTAACGCGCATCAATCGCGTTAATTTCTTGCTGACGACTCGCCAGTTCACCCTGCCAAATTGTCAGAAACCGTCTCACTTTAGCGATCACATCACTGCGACCTAGCACCACTTCGTGGCCGGAGGCCAGGGTCAAGCTACGCGTGTCGTGGGCATCAATACTAAAGGCCACGACTTTTAAACCCTGGCTGAACATCAATTCACTGATATCGCGAAATTCGCTCATCACCATTCGCGAATGACCTTCCTCGCCCACCAGATGTGGCAGGTTACTCAGGGTGCTATTGTCTGCCGCCTTGAGCGCCACACCACTGCGATTCAAAAAACCACTATCGCGCCAGCGAGCGATGGGCACTTCCTCCACGATGCGTAGCTGTAAACGATTGGGCCACTCTCGACGCACACTGGCTGACGCTATCCAGGGATGGGCCTCAAGGCGCTGACGCACGACACTCAAGTCAAGGCTAAGAAAACCACCGCTCGTAATATCCCCGGCCAGAACCTTAATCTCATCTTGTGTCACTCGCTGATAGGGGCTAATGACTGCGATGTGTTCCAAGGGTCTATCGATATAGCGGTACAGTGACACCGCGCCGGCCATTAAGGTCACCAACACAGCCAACAGTAGAGAAAAGCGCAGCGCGCTTTTGAGCCACTCCAGCACTTTCACAAGCGCATGTCTGCTTTTCGCTCCACGCTGCATTTGATTGCGTTTCGCGCCACGCTGCTTCACTTTAGAGGAGGCGATAGCTGCCATATCAGTCAGCACCTTCAGCAGTGCTCAACAAGGTCTTTGGCCCACTGTTATGCAAAGAGCTCTGCAATATTTCGAGCAGTAAATCTGTAAAACTTAAGCCTGCCGCAGCCGCAGCCATCGGCACCAAACTATGGTCAGTCATACCCGGTACGGTGTTGACTTCGAGTAAGCACGGCTCACCGGCCTCTGTCATCATCACGTCAATACGACCCCAGCCCTGGCAGCCAAGACTGGCAAAAGCCTCCAGCGCCAATGCCTGCATAGCTTGCTCATCGGCGGCGGACAAACCACAGGGACAAATATAGCGTGTGTCGTCGGCCAGATATTTCGCCTCGTAGTCGTAAAAGGGTCGATCCGTTTCCAGCTTGATGACCGGCAGTGGACGACCATTAAGAATAGCGACCGTATATTCGGCACCACCGAGCCAACGCTCGGCAATCACCACGCTGTCAAAGGCATTGGCAGCCAGCCAGGCTGCTTGCAGCTCATCACGATTACTGGCCCTGGCCATACCCAGGCTCGAGCCTTCGCTAGCCGGCTTAACCATCACCTCACCACCCAGCTCTGTCAGCAAAGCCGACCAGTCAGAGTCTTGTCGCAGCACAGCAAAATCCGCCGTTGGCAGACCCATGCCCCGCCATAATTGCTTGCAGCGCAGCTTGTCCATCGCCAGTGCAGAAGCCAATACACCACTGCCAGTGTAGGGCAGGCCCATACATTCCAGCGCACCTTGCACAGTGCCGTCTTCGCCACCCGCTCCGTGGAGAACGATGAAGACACGATCTGCCTGCAGTGCTTCTAGTTCTGTTATCCAGCCTGAGCGGAGATCCAACCCGTGGGCATCCAGACCTTCACTCTGTAGCACTGATAACACGGCCTTGCCCCCTTTCAAAGACACATCGCGCTCGCCCGACTGCCCGCCGTAGAGAACCACAATGCGACCTGGTGCGCTGTGCAAAGAGGATGATGTAGTGATAGCAGACATCTCTATTGCAGGCCTCCATCAGCAAGAAGCTTGACCAACTTACTCACACTGCCTGCACCCTGAGTCATGACAATATCACCGGGCTTCACCAGAGATTTGAGAATGTCGGGCACAGCCTCTATCGATTCCGCGTAAACAGGGTCAAGCTTGCCGCGCTGGCGTATGGAGCGACACAAATGTCGACTATTGGCGGCGGGAATTTCTTCCTCCCCTGCGGTATAAACGGGAACGATAATTAAGACATCCACATCGGAAAGAACTTCGACAAAGTCATCGTAAAGATCCCGTGTACGGGTATAGCGGTGTGGCTGAAAAATCAGCACCAGACGACGTTGTGGCCAACCTTCGCGCACCGCTTGCACTGTCGCTTTCACCTCACTGGGGTGATGACCGTAATCATCCACTAGCATGGCAGTGCCCGCACCTCCGGCAACGGGATAGTTGCCGTAGACTTCAAAACGCCGGCCCACACCCTGAAAGCCCGCCAGTCCAGCGCAAATCGCCTTATCATCAAGGCCTTCATCGGTGGCGACGGCAATAGCCGCTGTAGCATTCAACATGTTGTGGCGACCAGGAATGCTCAGCTTAATGTGTAGAGGACTCAAACCCTCTGGTCGATCCACTTTAAAATAGGCACTGCGCTCCTCAACTTCAGCTTCGCTGATGCGGTAATCGGCATCTTCGCTAAAGCCATAAGTCAGAACCGGACGCGACACCAGTGGCATAATCTCTCTCACCACCGGGTCGTCAATACACAACACCGCTAAACCGTAAAACGGCAGGTTGTGAAGGAATTCAATAAAGGTCTGCTTCAATTTTGAAAAATCAAAGTCGTAGGTTGCCATATGATCGGCTTCGATATTCGTCACCACCGCCACCATAGGCTGGAGGTGCAAAAACGAGGCATCACTTTCATCCGCCTCGGCGACCAGATAGCGGCTCTCGCCCAACTGGGCATTAGTCCCAGCACTGGTTACCTTACCGCCAATCACAAAGGTCGGTGCCCGCCCGGCTTCCGCCAGCACATTCGCCAACAGGCTAGTCGTGGTCGTTTTACCGTGAGTACCGGCAACGGCGATGCTGTGACGGTAGCGCATCAACTCAGCAAGCATCTCGGCGCGGCGCACCACGGGAATGCGAGACTCCCGAGCAACGATAATTTCTGGATTCTCTTCATTGACGGCGGAAGACTGCACCACCACGTCAGCACCCTGAGTTTGTTCACCCTTGTGACCAATATCAATATGGGCACCCATGCCGCGCAGACGCTGTATATTGGCATTTGCTGCCAGATCGGAACCTGAAATTGTATAGCCCTGGTTCAGTAGCACTTCGGCTATACCGCACATGCCACTACCGCCAATGCCAACAAAATGAATGCGACGGATACGACGCATTTCCGGAACTGCGTGAATAGCGCTCATGCCATCACCTCTTCACAGACGTCGGCTACGGTACGCCCCGCATCGGGCATAGCCAGGGCGCGAGCCGCCACGGCCATCGCGACCCGTTGTTGTTTATTTACGAGTAATTCTTTCAGCAAAGTCGCCAAAGCCTCCGGGGTAAGATCTTTTTGTTGCATCATCACAGCCGCACCTTTGTCGGCCAACCAACGCGCATTTTCGTTCTGGTGATCGTCTATGGCGTGAGGATAGGGAATTAACACCGCGCCTAAACCGGCAGCTGTCAGCTCAGAAACGGTCAATGCACCCGCTCGGCAAATGACAAAATCTGCCGCCCCGTAGGCCGCTGCCATATCATCGACAAAGGGCACCACCTCTGCGTCGACACCTCCGCTTTCATAGGCTTTACTAGTGATACCAAGATGTTTTTGACCACACTGGTGAACCACAACTGGACGCTCAGTTTCAGGCAGTAGGGCCAGAGCCTCAGGCACTACCTGATTGATAGCCAATGCGCCGAGACTGCCACCTAACACCAATAGATGGCAGCGTTGCCCTTCAGTTAAGGCCAAGCGGTTTTGCGGTGCTTCAAGGGCACTAATTTCTCGACGTACCGGGTTGCCGCAGTACTCGCCTGTTGCCAGAGCACCGGGGAAGGCTTCCAGCACACGGGTCGCCAGCTTTTGCAAAATTCTATTGGTAGTGCCAGCAATAGCATTCTGTTCATGAATCACCAATGGCTTACTCAATAGTCGAGCCGCCAGCCCCCCGGGGCCGGAGGCAAAACCACCGAAACCCAGAACACAGTGAGGTCCAACCTCACGTACCACACCAATGGCTTGCCACAACGCTTTCAATAACCCGAAGGGCGCTTTGAGTTTAGCCACGACACCGCGTTTGCCACGCAGGCCCACCACATCAATACAATGAAGCGGAAAGCCTGCAGCGGGAACCAGCTCGGCTTCGATACCGCGACGCGTACCCAGCCAGCTCACGGCTATGCCGCGCTCACGCAATTCCTCGGCCACCGCCAGTGCTGGAAATACGTGACCCCCGGTACCGCCGGCCATGATCAATAGGCGTCGCGACGTCATCGCGCCACCTTCGATTTGGCTTTACCGGTGCGTTTAGCCAACGCCGCCAGATCATCCATCTCTATACCGACCCGCATTACCAGGGCGATCATCGTCGCGCACACCAACAGACTACTGCCGCCGTAGCTAATAAAAGGCAGGGTTAAACCCTTCGTGGGAAGCAAGCCTGAAGTCACACCAATATTAATAAACACTTGCCCCGCCAACAGTATGCCGACACCAAATACCACATAGGCTGCGAACCAGTCCTGGCGCTGTACTGCCCTGCGGGCAATGATAAAAACCCGCGCAATCATTAAGGTAAACAATGCCATCACCACCAGCACGCCGAATAACCCAAATTCTTCGGCAAGTATGGCAAAGACAAAATCGGTATGAGCTTCAGGTAAATAGAAAAGCTTTTGCACACTGTTGCCCAAGCCCACGCCGAACCACTCTCCGCGACCAAAAGCGATGAGCGACTGAGTCAACTGATAGCCATCGCCAAATTGTTGTGCCCAAGGATCTAAAAAAGTCACCAATCGGCGAAAGCGATACTCTGACGTGAAGGCCAGCGCCGCGACGCCAGCAATACCCACAGCCATCAAACTTAGAAATTGCCACAGACGCACCCCGGCAATAAAAAGCATGACCAATACGGTTGCCGCCAACACCACCGTGGAGCCGAAGTCGGGCTCCAGTAGCAGTAAAAACGCGAACACGCCGACGACGGCCAGGGGAATGGCAAAGCTGTGCCAACTGTCCTGTAAACGCAATTGATGGCGCTGCAAATAGGCGGCAACAAAGAAGATCATGCAGACCTTAGCCAGCTCGGAAACCTGCAGCGTAAACATCCCCAGTTTGAACCAGCGGCGACTGCCATTCACCGAGTGTCCAACACCCGGAATCAGTACCAACGCTAACGCCAGACCCCCGATAACAACTAACCAGCCAGCATGTTCATACCACCAGGCCATGGAGATTTGCAGTATGAGGTAGGCGGCACTGGTGGCCATCAGTAAATACATGAGATGGCGCTTGGTGAAGAAAAAGGCATCACCGTACTTATGGTCGGCAAAACTGATCGAGGCTGACATAACCATCAACAGACCCACGGAAACCAACGCCAGCACAGTGAGCAGTAAATAGCGGTCAATATACTGCAGCGGCCTGGGCTGCCAGAAGCCGCTCAGCAGGGGCCATACAGGGAGATTGGCCGCTATACCCGTAGTCGCCGCCCCCTTCATTTTGACACTGCTCATGCGGGTGTCCCTGCGTCAAGAGCCTTCACGGCTGTCACAAAACAGTGGCCACGCTCCTCAAAACCAGAAAACATATCAAAGCTGGCACAAGCCGGTGACAGCAAAACGATATCTCCCGACTGAGCGAGACGCGCAGCACTATTCACGGCGGACTGTAACGACGTAGCGTAAATACTGGGGACGCTTTCGCCGCAGGCCTGGGCCAATTGGCTCGCATCTTCGCCTATCAATATGGCCTGTTTAACCCGGCCGGGAAGGGCTTTTACCAGGCTGCTAAAGTCCTGCCCCTTAGCCTGGCCACCGGCAATTAAAACGATATTGGCAGATTGGCTCTCTGCGTCTTTCTGCGTTTCAGATAAGCCATTAATCGCCGCCACCGTAGCGCCAACATTCGTTGCCTTGGAATCATTGATCCAGGCTACGCCCTCACGCTGCAAGACGTGTTCACAGCGGTGTGGCAGACCCGGAAAGCTGCGTAGAGCGGCCAACATCGCCTCACGGGGCAAACCTACAGCGTGGCCCAGCGCCAGAGCAGCCAGTGCATTGGCAACATTGTGGCGACCCTTAATTCGCACATCAGCTGCCCGAATCAATGGCTCGAACTGAAAAGCCAGCCAGCTTTCGCCCTGGTGCTCGAGCAAACCAAATGCGCAAAAATCGGGTTTACTTAAACCAAAACTCCAGTTAGTGACGGCATCACTAACCAAGGGCTGAGACAGGCAATCATCACGATTGACCACAATTTGCTTTGTGCCTTTAAACACCCGGTGCTTAGCGCGATGGTAATCGAGTATGGAAGCATAACGATCCATATGGTCGGCGCTAACATTCAGCACTACGGCGACTTCTGCTCGTAGAGTTTTAACACTTTCGAGCTGGAAGCTCGACAGCTCAAGCACATATAAATCTTTATCTTCGCCCAACACATCCAGCGCCGGAATACCAAGATTGCCGCCAACACCGGCATGTTTACCCGCTAACCGGGCCATTTCACCCAGCAGCGCGGTTACGGTACTTTTACCGTTAGAGCCGGTAATCGCCACAATGGGTGCCTGGGCGTAACGAGCGAAAAGCTCTATATCGCCAATCACTTCCACACCTGCGTTCACCGCCTCCAGCAGCGCCGGTGTATCGAGAGACAAACCGGGACTGACGATTAACTGATCAGCGCTGCACAGGGTAGCGCTGTCAAGGTGGCCGAGCTCGGTGCGCACCTCGGGCAATTCTTTTTGTAATTGTGCCAACGCTGGCGGTTGCTCACGGCTATCGACCACGACAAAAGGCTCGCCCTGAGCCGATAGAAAACGCGCCACAGACAAGCCGGTGGCGCCAAGGCCCACGACGACGGTCAGTCTGTTGCTCGCTATCAATTCTGTCACCTTATCCTCTTGCATCTTTATCTCTACCAATCCCTTGATGTCCGCTATTTTTCGCAGCTCTCTATCTTAATTTCAGCGTTGCCAGGCCAAAAAGCACCAGCATTACCGTGATAATCCAGAAGCGCACAATCACTCGTGGCTCCGGCCAACCCTTCAGTTCGAAATGATGGTGGATAGGCGCCATGCGAAAAATACGTTTGCCCGTTAACTTGAAAGAGGCCACCTGCATAATGACTGAAACAGTCTCCAACACAAAAATTCCACCCATAATGAAAAATACGATTTCCTGACGCACGATGATGGCTATAACACCCAGCGCAGCCCCCAGCGACAGCGCACCGACATCACCCATAAACACCTGTGCCGGATAGGTGTTAAACCAGAGAAAGCCAAGGCCCGCCCCACCCAGTGCCGAGCAAAAAATCAGCAACTCGCCAGCACCTCGAATAAATGGAATATGTAAATACTCGGCAAATGAGGCATGACCGGTGAGATAAGCAATGATGCCCAACGCGCCACCCACCAGCACTGACGGCATAATAGCCAGACCGTCGAGGCCGTCGGTGAGGTTGACCGCATTACTGGAGCCAACAATCACAAAATAACTCAGCACCACGTAAAACAAGCCCATGGGCCAGGCGATATTTTTAAAGAAGGGCACGATCAGCTCAGTTTCAGCGGGAGAAATTGCACTGCTATAGAGAAAAATACCCGCGGCCAAACCCGCCACCGACTGCCAGAGGTACTTCCAACGGGCGGGCAAACCCGCAGAATTTTTCTCCACCACTTTACGGTAGTCATCGACCCAGCCAATCAGACCAAAGGCCAGGGTGACCAACAGTACGGTCCACACGTAACGGTTTGTCAGATCTGCCCACAATAAGGTAGAGACAAAAATAGACAGCAAAATCAAGGCGCCACCCATGGTCGGCGTGCCCGATTTAATCAGATGAGTTTGCGGGCCATCGTTGCGTACCGATTGACCGATTTGCAATGCGTTGAGCTGCCTGATCATGTAGGGGCCGAACACCAGGGAAATAAGCAGCGAGGTCAACATGCCAAGAATCGCGCGCAGCGTCAGGTACTTGAAGACACCGAAAGCACTGTAGTATTCGCTTAAATAATCTGCCAGCCATAAAAGCATCAGTGGTTTTCCTCAATAATGTGTGCCACCACGTCTTCCATGGCAGCGCTGCGAGAGCCCTTTACCAGCACAGTGGCAGCGCTATTTAATTGTTTGTTCAAGGCTGCACTCAAGGCAGCTTTGTCGGCAAAATGTTCACTGCCCTCTCCAAACGCAGAGGCAGTCTCTGCACTGAGATCACCTGTGGTGAACAGCCCGTCGATGCCCGCATGGCGAGCGTAAGTACCCACCTCTCGATGCATGGACTTCTCGTTAGGGCCCAGCTCGGCCATATCGCCGAGCACCAGTAAGTGCCTGCCCGGCATGGCGACGAGGGCATCAATCGCTGCCTTGACCGAACCGGGGTTGGCGTTGTAGCTATCATCGATAATTCGCGCACCGCGAATCCCCGGCTTGCTTTGCATACGTCCGGGAGCTGCTGACATGGCGGCAAGCCCCGCAGCAACGCTGAGTAAATCAGCCCCCGCGGCTACTGCACAGGCCGCCGCCGCCAAAGCATTTGAGATATTATGAGCACCGGGAATGGCGAGTTGAATTTCAATCTCACCCAGCGGTGAATGCAGCGTAAAACGAGCGCAGGCCGCAGTGTTGAATTGCACGTTCGAAGCGTAAAAATCAGCGGCGCTATTCGCAACGCTAAAGCTCTGACTCTGTGTGCCATGGGCGCCTCGACGCCATTGCGCATACCAGGGCTCATCAAAATTCAAAATAGCAGTACCACATTTATCGAGGCCGCTATAAATCTCACCCTTAGCACTGGCAACGCCCGCCAGGGAGCCAAAACCGGCAACATGGGCGGGCATAACATTGGTCACCACGGCAATAGTGGGGCGCGCGATACTGCACAGGTAGTCGATTTCCCCCCCCGCACTGGCACCCATTTCAACCACCGCGAACTGGTGCTCGGCTTGTAACCTCAACAAAGTTTGCGGTACGCCGATCTGGTTGTTCAGATTGCCAGCCGTCGCTAAAACCTCACCTTTGCAGCCCAAAATAACAGCCAGCATGTCTTTGACCGTGGTTTTGCCACCACTGCCGGTGATCGCTATCAACGGCCCGCTAAAAGTATTGCGCGCCAGGGCGCCGAGTTGGCCGAGAGCCTGTACCGTATTGGGCACTACCCACTGGGGAATTGCCAAACGCTTGTCGGGGGTTTCAACCACCATGCCACAGGCCTTTAACGCGGCACTTTCAAGAAACTGATGTGCATCGAAATTATCGCCACGCAGAGCGACGAATAAATCACCATTGGCCAAACTGCGAGTATCGGTGCAAACACGAGCAAAGTGACAATCGGGATACAGCAAGGTACCGCCATAATTGACGGCAGCCTGAGACAGGCTAAGTGCTGTCGTATCTTGCAAGCTCACGCCTCACCTCTTTCACGCAGGGCCAAACGTGCTTCGGCGACATCGTTAAACGGTAAGCGCTGATCTTTAACGAGTTGGTAATCTTCATGACCCTTACCGGCAATCAGCACCACGTCCTGCTCAGCAGCATTGCTCACGGCAAAATGAATGGCGGCACGTCTATCGATAAAGACCTGGAGTTGGTCCGTCTTGCTGACAAGGTCAGACACCCCTTCCAGTACAGCGTCAATAATGGCTCGCGCATCTTCGCTACGGGGATTATCGCTGGTAATCACCAGCTGATCGGCCAGCTCAGCGGCAATAGCACCCATCATGGGACGCTTGCCCTGATCGCGATCACCCCCACAGCCAAAGACACACCAAAGGCGACCGCGACAGGCGGGGCGCAAAGCCGCGAGAGCTTTTTCAAGGGCATCGGCAGTGTGAGCATAGTCGACCACAACCACTGGCAAGACCTGGGCATCGACCACTTCTAGACGGCCCGGCACAGGCTTTAATTGTGCGATAGCAGCCAGCACGTCGGCCAAGGCGTAACCCTCAGCACAGGCGACACCAATCACGGCGAGCAAATTGCTCAGGTTAAAATCACCCTGCAGGTGGCTACATAACTCGCCGTCGCCCCATGGGGTCGTCAATTGAGCGCGCAGGCCCTGCATGTCGAAGGTCGGAACCGCAGCATAAATATCCGCCTCGCTTTGCGCACAGGAATAGCTGTAGCAACGAGGTTTACCGGTAGCGGCCAGTTCGTCAATAATCGCCCGACCCGCTGCGTCATCGCAATTAACGATGGCTGTTTTCAGCCCCGGCGCTTTAAACAGCCCGGCTTTCGCCCGCTGGTAAGCGGTCATTGTCTGATGGTAGTCAAGATGGTCCTGACTTAAGTTGGTAAACACAGCCGTACTAAAGTGAAGCCCCTCAACTCGGCCCTGGTCGAGACTGTGGGAGGAGACCTCCATCGCCACCACTTCTGCACCAGCGTCCAGTAAACCGGCAACAATGCCCTGCACACTCACCGCGTCCGGGGTTGTTAAACCGGTATCGGTCAAGCTGGATTGTGTGCTGGCCTCAGTCGACGGCAGCAGACCATAACCCAGCGTACCAATCACACCCGCCGATTTATCCAGCCGAGTGAACAACTGGGCCAGCAATTGCGTACAGGTGGTTTTGCCATTGGTGCCAGTTATGCCAATAACTGGCAGGTTGGCACTGGGGTCGGCATAGAAACGCCCGGCAATTGCACTGACTTTATGTGCCAAATCATTTATTGCAATCACTGGCAAAGGTGTTTCAGCCATTGTACTAAAGCCTTCACTTTCAACGAGAGCAGCCACAGCACCTGCCGTTTTTGCCTGCGCTAAATAATGCCGGCCATCGCTGTGCAAACCTGGGTAGGCCATAAATAAGTCACCGGGTTCCAGCTTGCGGCTGTCTAATTGCAAGCCACTGACTTTCAGAGCTGTCAGTTCGGCGGGCAAGCCTGAAGGCGACAAGTCCAGATTTGCTAGCAAATCACCCAGAGCGATGCCCGCTAAAGGACGGGGTGCTGTCATCACGAATCACCCCCGCGCTTTAAAACAGCGCCCTCAACCAGCTTCGGTTCAGGGACTTTCAAGGGCGGCACACTCATCAGGCGTAGTGCTTCAGCGGTGACTTTTGAAAACACTGGGGCCGCTACTAAACCACCGTAGTAATCTTTGCCGCGTGGGTCATCGATCACCACCACCGTCACTAAACGGGGCTTATCGGCCGGCGCCATACCGGCAAACAAACCGACATAGCGGTCCTCTTCATAACCGCCGGCGCCGACCTTATGGCTGGTGCCGGTTTTTCCCGCCACCTCATAAGTGTTAATGGCTGCACGGGTGCCTGTACCTTCTTTGTCGATCACCGCCTTCATCATCTGACGCACGCTGGCGACAATCTCCTGATCGATCACTTGCTCTTCAAGCCCCGGGGGAACACCCTCTGCGGCAGAAACCTTTAACAGTGAAACCTGCTTTTTAATGCCGTTATTGGCCAGCACGGCGTAGGCACTGGCCAGCTGCAAAGGTGTCGCAGCCATGCCGTAACCAAAGGCCAGGGTAGCCGTTTCCACGTCTCTCCAACGGCGCTTGCTTGGCAACAAACCAGCGCTTTCGCCAGGGAACCCTGTGCCGGGACTCTGGCCGAGACCCACGCGATCAAAAACGCCGCGAATATCCGCCGGATCCAGTTTCATGGCGATTTTTGTGGTGCCCACCTGGCTGGACTTGGCAAGAATACCGCTCATATCGAGCTTGCCGTAATTGCGATGATCGAGAAAAGTTTTACGTCCAACACGCAGGTAACCCGGGCTGGTATCGATCACGGTTGAGGGATGAAACTGACCGCTTTCCAGCGCTGCGACCATAGTCAATGGCTTCATGACCGAGCCCGGCTCCAACAAATCGGTGAGCGCACGATTGCGGGTGCTACCCGCTTTTAAACGCGAACGATCATTGGGGTTAAACGAAGGCTGATTCACCATCGCCAACACCTCACCCGTCTGTACATCGAGCACCACGACCGAGCCCGACTTGGCGCGAAACTGTTTCATTGCCGCTTTTAATTCGCGGTAGGCGATGTATTGCAAGCGTAAATCAATACTCAAGGCCAGGTTGCTGCCGGGTTTCTCGCTGTCAATCAACTGCAATTCTTTGATCACTCGGCCCTTGCGGTCTTTCAACACCCGCTTGCTACCAGTAGCGCCATAGAGCCAGTCATCAAACGCCAGCTCCATCCCCTCCTGGCCACGGTCATCAATACCCGTAAAGCCCACCAGCTGCGCCGCCACTTCACCCGCTGGATAATAGCGCTTGTATTCCTCGCGCTTGAAGATACCAACGATATCGAGATCGAGCACTGCCTCGGCCTGGGGTGGGGTTAACTGGCGCGCGAGATACATAAACTCTTTATTGCGATAACGCTCGATACGCTGTTTTAAATCGCCAACACGCAGCTTTAGGCGCCGCGCTAACATCGCCAACTTATCAGCATCTAACTCGAGTAACTGAGGATTCGCGCAGATAGAAACAACGGGGGTGCTGACCGCCAATGGTTCGCCTCGACGGTCGGTAATCACGCCGCGGTAGGCGGGTATATCGACCGTACGCAAGGTGCGGTTATTACCCTGATTCTGTAAAAATTCAAAGCCTCGATGCACGTCCGGCAACACCTGCAAACCGGCAACGTGACTCAAAGCCAGCACAGCCAGTGAGAACAGCGCAGCCACCATGGCCCAATAGCGCCAGGGCGCAATGCTGCGCACGCGCGCGCCCGAGCCGCGACGCACCGATACTCGGTCACGGCTTTTCGGACGCTGCTTGTCTGCGCTTTTACCCACTATTTCACCACTATTGTTGGGTCACTTTTTTAGCTCACCTTCAGGGTTTGACCCTGATAATTTCATCCAGAGCCGGCACCTGCATATCCAGCTTTCCGAGTGCTAATTTCTCCACCCGGTGTAACGACGCCAGGGCACTCGCCTCCAACAAATTCTGCCCGCGAGCAATTTCAAGACGGTTTTTCTCTTGCTGCAACTGCGCCAGCTCTCCGTATAACAAACGGCAATGATGACTGACATAGACCACACCCAGGCCACTGAGTAAAACCGCCATCCAGACCACAAACACACAGCCATGCAAACGCCCAAAGCTGAGTAAGCTTGCTGTCATAGCCACGTCAAACCACCTTCTCGGCAACCCGCATGACGGCACTACGTGACCGTGGGTTTTGTTCAACTTCCTCGGCACTCGCCTTTAATGCTTTGCCAATATTGCGGAGACGACGCACTATCTGATCTTCAGGAATCGCCAGACCTCTAGGCACCACGGGATGGGTGTGGCCACGAATAAAACGCTTAACAATACGGTCTTCCAGAGAGTGAAAACTAATCACCACTAGCCGACCACCCACTGCCAGCAGGTCAATGACGCAATCGAGCAATGAACGTAAATCATCCAGTTCCCGGTTCAGGAAAATGCGAATGGCCTGAAAGGCGCGCGTCGCTGGATGCTTACCTTTTTCCCACGCGGGGTTGGCGGCGGCGACGATGTCAGCCAGCTCGCCGGTACGGGTTATCGGCTTCTCCTCTCTCGCCTCAACAATGGCTTTTGCCATGCGGCGGGCGAACTTCTCTTCACCATAGTCTTTAATCACGCCAGCGATTTCGGCTTCATCGGCCACTGCAATCCATTGAGCGGCACTTAAACCCCGGGTTGTGTCCATGCGCATATCGAGAGGACCATCACGCAAAAAACTAAAACCTCGCTCCGCATCATCCAACTGGGGTGACGACACGCCAAGGTCGAGCAACACGCCACTGACTTTGCCGGCCTGCCCGCGCTCACGTAGCAAACTTTCGAGCTCGGCAAAAGAAGCCTGAACAATTTCAAAGCGCGCATCCTCACCGAACAACTCTCGCCCCACGGCGCAGGCCTCAGTATCTTTATCGATCGCCAGCAAATGGCCTTCACTGGACAAGCGCTCCAGCACCAGGCCCGAATGCCCTCCTCGGCCAAAAGTGCCATCAACATAATAACCATCAACGTCACTGAGCAAGGCATCGACGGCCCCCTCTAGCAGTACAGTGATATGCGCTTCGGCGTTGTTAACGGGCACGTTGTCCACCATTCTCACAAGGCCAATGATTGAAAGTCTTCGGGAATTTCTAGCCCATTCGCAAGCTCATCGAGCAAGGCTTTACGATTGGCATTCCAATTATCCGTATCCCACAACTCAAGGCGATGACTCTGCCCAACCAGGGTCACCCCTTTGCCCAACTCGGCATGATCGCGCAACAATTTCGGCACCAGCACCCGACCGCTGCCATCCAGCTCCAGATCGCGAGCGCTGCCAATCAGCAAGTGCTGCATACTGCGAGCAGATTTATTGAGCGTCGGCATGCTGGCAATTTTCGCTTCAAGCTCTTCCCATTCCGGGCGCGGGTAAATAAACAAACAGGTGTCGGTAAGGCTAATGGTCGCAACCAGGTTGCCGTTATACTCAGACACTAGGTCGTCACGATACCGAGCGGGAATTGGCATCCGCCCTTTAGCATCCATATTGACTTCGTCGCTGCCTCGAAACACCAAAAGCTCTCGCAATTATTATTAACAGGGCCACTTTGACCCACTTTCGCCCACAATTCGACACTATAGACTCGAAGCCGTTAAAGTCAACACTCGACAACGGGCAAACATGCACGAAAATGCTGACATTTCCCGCGAACTTACAGGGAAAACCCTATGAAGTACGCGAAGGAAAGCAAGATAAGCAAGGGAAAACAGTGCGATAAAAACCGAACTTAAAGTAACACTTTAAGAAAGAGACTAATTTGATCTATCAATAGTGATTGTTAAGAACAACAATCTCGGAACATGAGAACGGGTTACCCGATAGCCCTTAAACTGTGAGGCTTCCTATAACTTTAATGCGCTATGCTCACGCCAACCACAATCTCAACGGTACACTGACTTGAGCCCATCCTGCATTCGAAAAACCCACCGCTGGCTCGGTTTAATTGCCGCCATTCAGTTACTGATCTGGACGGGGTCTGGTTTGTTCTTTTCGATAGTGCCCATTAACGATGTGCGCGGCAGCCACCTACTCCAGGCCCCTCCCACATTGCGGCTGGAACATACCCGGCTCCTTTCGCCTAGCATTTTAGTCGCTCAGCACAGGGAACTCGCCATGTTGAGCCTGGGCAGGATTCAATTGCAGCAACGCCTACATACGCCTGTTTATGTCGTTAAACGGGCAGACAAGCTACTGGTCTACAACGCTGAAACAGGGCGAAAGCTCCTTCCACTGACCGAGACTGAAGCCCTCTCTATCGCCACGAATGCCTCTCGCTTGCCCGTTCTATCGGCAACTTGGGTCACCGAGGTCAAGCGGGGCAGCGAATATCGAGAGGGAGAGCTACCAGCCTGGAAAATTGAACTTAAGGGTGTGGACGAAGCCCATCTATGGATTGGTGCCAACACGGGAAAAGTGAGCGCTATTCGCACTAACACCTGGCGGCTTTACGATCTGCTATGGAGCCTGCACATCATGGATTACGTCGACCGAGATAATTTTAACTCCTGGCTACTGCGGGCTTTCGCCCTGTTGGGCGTGATGACAGTTGCCTCTGGTGTAGCGCTGTTCTTTGTATCGGCAAAACAGAGAAAACGCAGTTCAGCTAGAAGTTAGACGACACCCAGTACTGCGCTAAGCGCTAGAGTCTTCAGCGGGGGGGAGCCTTCAGCGGGGGGGGAGCCTTCAGCGAAGAAAGAACCCTTAACGAGAAGAAGGCCCCAGCAAAATAAAGGCTCAGTGGAAAGGAGCTCTTAGCATATAAAGAGCCCTCAGCAAAAAGGAGCCCTCAGCAAAAAGGAGCCCTCAGCATATAAAGAGCCCTCAGCAAAAAAAGTGGGAGCCGGCCTGTAAGCCGGGTTCTGTCGAGAACAGTCATTCCTCTGGGATGCACGTCGCCGTACACCTCAAGCAACCTACCCGGATCCAGCGCGGGCCACGCCTATGGATCCCTATTTGGTCTTGCTCCGAGTGGGGTTTACCCTGCCACGCCTGTTACCAGCCGCGCGGTGCGCTCTTACCGCACCATTTCACCCTTACCGGCAGCGAACTGCTTAGGCGGTATATTTTCTGCGGCACTTTCCGTAGGCTCACGCCCCCCAGGTGTTACCTGGCACTCTGCCCTATGGAGCCCGGACTTTCCTCCATCCCGTCCACCATTTGCTCATTAAAGAACAAATAACAAAACGGAACAGCGACTGCTCAGCCGACTCCCGCGCGGCAGGGTAGCAGAACTTGGCGATCAGACAAGTAGAAACTGAACAAAAAAACGTCTAACCACAAAATAGCGACACTAAGCTAAGCTGACACCTCCTCCTAAAAAGTAGACTATTATTCAGCGAACTGAATAAAAATAATAATTGATAGATCGTTGAGCTACCCACCAACTGATCAGTCCAATAACACTATTTATAAGAAAGGAGCATCGCTATGCCACAAGTAGAAACCGCTATGGGAGCCATCGATGTCGACGACATCGGTATGTGTCTAATGCACGAGCACATCATTATCGCCGACTGGGATATGCGCCAGAACTATGACGATTACGTCGATATTGAAAAAGAAGTGCCGAAAGCCGTTGGTTCACTGAATGCAGCAAAAGAGCGCGGAGTAAAAACGATTGTCGACCTGACCCCCGTCAACCTGGGTCGTGATATTCGCTCCATTATTGCCGTGTCAAAAGCGTCTGGTGTCAATGTCATTTGCCCAACCGGCTTTTACTGGACAGAGGAAGCCTGGATGCACGGCTGGGATGCCAACCACCTGTCAACGTACATGATCCGAGATATCACCGAAGGCATTCTCGATACCGATGTGAAAGCCGCCATTATCAAATGTGCCACCGACCACACTGGCGTCGATGAATTCAACAAAAAGCTCCTGCAGTCCACAGCCATCGCCCATCGCGAAACTGGCGCACCCATTTCCACTCACACCACTATCGCCAATACCTCGGCGCGGGATCAGGTTGCTGCCTTTAAAGAATTCGGCGTTGATATGAGCCGTGTGGTCATCGGTCACCTTGGCGATTCCACGGATATCGATTACCTCGAAGAGATCCTCAGTAGCGGCTGCTTTATCGGCATGGACCGCTTTGGCCTTGAAGCCTTTCTACCCACGGACGAGCGCGTTCAGACCGTAGTGACCTTGTGCGAAAAGGGCTACGCCGGTCAGATGGTTATCTCCCACGATGCCTGTAGCTTTCAAGATTTCTTCGACGGCGAATACGTCGAAAAGTTTGCCCCCAACTGGTGTTACGAGCACGTACCCCGCGACGTGCTGCCGGCACTACTGGCCGGTGGCGTCAGTCAGGCCGACGTTGACACCATGATGGTTGCCAATCCGAAAAAAGTGTTTTCAAACGGTGGCGCTTATTAACGCTAATCCAGCTAGCTCATCAAAAAGGCTCAGTGTTCTCATCATCACCGTGCCTTTTTGATTGTCCCCGCTTGATTGTCCCTGTCAGCACACAGTGCCAGCGCTATTCAACCGGCATACGAGCCATGCGAATCAAGCCCTCCTGAGTGCACGAAGCGACTAACGTGCCATCGCGACGGTAAAATTTGCCAAAGTTCAAGCCCCGCGAACCCGAGGCCGAGGTACTCTCCATCATATAGAGCACCCACTCATCCATACGAAACTCACGGTGGAACCACATGGCGTGGTCGAGGCTTGCAGCCAGCATACCGTCACTGGAAAAACGCTCGCCATGGGGACGCAGCGCCGTACCCATCAGGTAAAAGTCGGATGTATAAGCCAGCAAGGCCCGGTGCAAAAGAGGTGAATCGGGCACTTTCGTGTTGACCCGAATCCAAAAACCCTGCTCCGGAGGCCGATCACTTTTCTCCCATAGGTCATGGGGGTAAATCGGTCGCATTTCGACCGGTCGCACGCTGGTAAAAAAGGCGCGGCGATCCTCCGGCAACGTATCGGCCATGGCCATACGCAGTTCCGATTCACAGGGCAAGTCTTCCGGGGCTGGCACCTCAGGCATATCAGCCTGGTGGCAAAAACCTTCCTCGGCCTTCTGAAAAGAGACCGACAGAATAAATATCGGCTCACCTCGCTGGATTGCCACCACCCGGCGCGTGGTAAAACTACCGCCGTCGCGCACCCGTTCAACATCGTAAATAATCGGCACAGTTTTATCGCCCGGGCGCAAAAAATACGCATGCATCGAGTGGGCCTCTCGACCCTCGACGGTCTCCCCGGCCGCCATTAATGCCTGGCCGAGCACCTGGCCACCAAACACGGCAACGGCACCGATATCCTGATTTTGTCCACGAAATAAATTACTATCTAAACGTTCGAGTGTCAGCAGGCTCAGCAATTCGGTGGCATTCATACTATATTGACTTCCTAACAATAATTTCTAGTCACACTTTTAATAACCTAAAAAGCAATAACACAAAAAGGTAACGTTAATGAACACAGATACCGCTTATACGAAAAAAACCATGCGCATCAAGGGTTATGACATGCGCTATGTAGAAGTCGGGGAAGGCGAGCCCATCGTATTCTTACACGGCAACCCGACTTCCTCTTATCTGTGGCGCCACATAATACCCCATTGTGAATCCCTGGGCCGCTGCATTGCCCCTGACCTCATTGGTATGGGCGATTCACAAAAACTTTCACCCTCCGGGCCAGACAGCTACCGTTTTGTGGAACATCGCGATTACCTCGACGCCCTGCTTGAGCAATTGGGCGTACACGACAATGTCACGCTGGTACTGCACGACTGGGGCTCAGCGCTAGGCTTTGACTGGGCCAACCGCCACCGTACCTCGATGAAAGGCATTGTCTACATGGAAGCCATCGTCAAAACCATGAAATGGGAAGACTGGCCCCGCTCCATGAAACCCGTCTTTGAAGGTTTCCGCTCGCCAGCGGGTGATGCCATGGTGCTCGACAACAATGTTTTTATCGAACAAGTGCTACCCGCATCCATTATCCGCAAACTTTCTGAAGAAGAAATGGCCGAGTACCGTCGACCCTTTTTAAATCCTGGCGAAGACCGCCGTCCAACGCTCACCTGGCCACGACAAATACCGATCGATGGCGAACCCGCAGACGTCGCTGCCATTGTCGACAGCTATAGCCAGTGGTTGAGTCAGAGCGACCTGCCCAAGCTCTTTATCAATGCCGAACCTGGCGCCATTCTACGCGGCCCTGCACGGGACTTTTGCCGCACCTGGCCAAACCAAAGCGAAGTCACCGTCGACGGCATTCACTTTATTCAGGAAGATTCGCCCCACCCAATAGGCCAGGCTATTGTTGATTGGCTGAAATTTTAGGGGTTTTGATTCTTTCCTACGCAAGCAAACTATGCGCATTGCAAAACCCGTTTTTCTACGAATAATCCAACAGGGTATGTAAGGCTCAGCCCAAAATCAGGCGGCAACAATCGCGTACAGGGCGCGCAGTTAATTTTAGTGGATTCAAGCCTCTGCTTGATCATAGCGAAGGGAGATGAGCCTCTACCTTCGCCCGCCATGGGCTTCAGTGCTTTTTCTTTGAGAAGTCGGACAGTCTCTACGGCTCTTGCACGCAAGGCAGGTTACACACAGATGGGCAGGTCTTGTGCGCCGGTGTTTTATACCATGTTACCTCCCGAGGCGATCACGAGAGGATATCTTTTTTAACGTCAGTGATCGTGAAATCTGCTTATCTCCTTTTCTCAAATGTGCTCCCGGTTTAACTGGCGTTGTCATGTCTAGTGCTTGACGGATAATCACTGTCGCATTGCGATTGAAATCATTGAAGGCAATCTTTCTCAAGGTCTGCGCCAACTGAATGACGCCTATACGCAACAATCCAACTGCAAGCATGGCCTGCTTGTTCACCTGTTTCAGGTTCGAAACAAAACCATTCTATTTGAAAAAGAAGCCTACCTTCTTGAACTATTGCGTTACGTCGTGCTGAACCCTATTCGAACCGGTATGGTCAACTATATGGAGGATTGGCTATGAAGTAGCGACCCCGCGTTGATGATAGATGCGACTGCGCCAGAATGGTGGGAAACCGACTGGCTGTTGAACCAATTTGAGAAATTCAGAAAAAGCCGCCACAGAGAATTATAAGAATTTGTGCGTGAAAGGATTGAGCTACCGCCGATTTGGGAAGCGTTAACTTCTCAAATCTACCTGGGGGATGATACCTTCGTGAAAATCCCAGGCGCGGAAAATATGGAAATCATCAGCAAAAAAGGTACGGAAATCCGTCACTATGAAGGAGAGGCATCCGCCACGGGCAAAGGAAAAGGCAAAAAAGTCGGCACGGCTTATCAGCTTGAATCTGGAGAAATTGTGTATCTCCCCGAGTGAGGGTGAAAGATGGTTCCGCGACCACATCACAGTCTTTACCCACATCCTTACAGGTGTCTATCTCTACACAGGCGACCATAGCAAAAGACGACAATGCTGCATAAAATAATGCTTCATTTTATGTCTGACGGGCTTGCTTGTTGATCGAACTACCCGCTTTTTTACTGGTAGCCTTAACCCTCGTGGCCTTTGTTGCCGGTTTTATTTCATCAATTGCTGGAGCTGGTGGCTTACTGACTTTGCCTGTTTTACTTTGGGCTGGTCTACCACCTATCAACGCATTGGCCACCAATAAATTGCAAAGTTCTCTCGGCTCGCTATCTTCAAGCTGGAATTTTTACCGCAAAGGACACCTCCAGCTTGACGAGATACGTTGGGCGCTAAGCCTTGCATTACTCGGCGCCATTTGCGGCACCTTTGCCGTTCAACAAGTTGGCAACGAGGCGTTGCTCCGGCTAATCCCGGTCCTGCTGATAGTGATTGCCGTCTATTTTTTATTTTCGCCCCGCATCGCCGACCATAATACAGTCCCGCGACTGAGCTCAAAACAGTTTGCTATTGTAGCGGCGTTGCCCATGGGTTTTTACGGCGGTTTCTTTGGCCCTGGAATGGGCTCTATTCTACCCTTCCTTTTTGTTTGGCTCTGTGGCTATAACCTGCGTAAAGCAACAGCGCAAACCAAAGTCATCATACTACTAGTCAATGGTAGCTCTGCGCTATTGTTTGCCCTGCGGGGTGACGTGCTTTGGGAGCTAGCCTTGTGTATGTCAGCCGCCCAGGTCATAGGAGCCCGTATCGGGTCTAACATGGTCATTAGCCGTGGCGCTGTGCTTGTACAACCTTTAATTGTCGTGGTGACATTAGCGCTGGCGATAAAGCTTTTATTCTTTTCATAAGTACGGTGCTACCCCTTGGCACCCAACTGCTCCTCTGGCAACAACGCCAAAGCGCAGGGCCAGAGGACCGGGTGTATCGATAAGTCCGCAAGAGGTCGGTGTAGCTAAGAAATGTGCCCCTATACACGACCAGAGGCCAACGCAAGCTCTCTAACTCACCACGATGTAATTCCCCAGCAGTCCATTAACCGATTTTGGACAATAGTGAATTTTATCTACTTTTGAAAATGAATCGAGCGGCGTATTCAAATACACCTTACTAGAGGCTATTAGGCTAAATACTGATTCGTGGATCCTGGGCTTATCAGTGCTGCTTTCATTGTCTTTGAGGACTTGAATTTTCCGCCTTTCTTTCGCCACACCATCACCATGGTAATGAAGTTGAAACTCATCAGACATCTGATATTGGCTGAGTTCTGCTAACTTCCCTTCATTAAATCGAATGGGCTGCCCTGTAAACACCTGATTTAAGCGATTTATCATATACGCTGCTGGAATTTTACTAAGCTGGTTGTGCCGGTAACCACCACCTATATCCGAATGAACACCGGCAAACCATACTTCGTCAATATGTTTTGCTTTGTTACACAGTGTCGGGATAAAAGGTGTTCGACTCTCATCAATGCTCACACAATGCACAACCTGATCGACATTTCCTGCCACATTTAAATCTTTAAATAAATTCAATTTTTGAAAGCCAAACCCCAGGTCGATGGGTATACCAAAGGCACCGACAGTATCAAAGATCCCGAGAAAATCGACCTTTACCTTGCTGTTATCTGTACTTTTATTGGCATATTTTTTATAAACCTTTTCGACACAGCCTGTGGACTTATTTTCTTCTTCGTTTGTGTGTATTTCTATTGATGCAGCAACACCTTCTTTCTCCAGATCAGCAGCTAACAGCCTGGCACTGGCAGAGCCTCTACTAAAGCCAAACAGGCTTATTCTGTCGCCTTTGCGATAGTGTTCAACAATGCCGCAGTAGGCGCTGTCTCTAATGCGTTTTTCACTGCCACCGAAGGCACCTTTATGCCATGACCCGATCATATTATTGTCATCATCATTACCAATTCCCCTGTAATAAAGGGCCACATGTTCCTCATGGGTAATAATGTGGGGGACGGAATCACAGGTAAGCTGGCCTTCTAATGCCCTGAATAATTTATAGATATTGGTAGTGATACCGTCATTGGCAACACCGTTTTCATCATTCCATGTGCCGTCCATAAAGACCAGCAAATGGCGGGGTTCACCACGGTAGTTTAAATCACTGCATACCACTCTTTTATCGGTCATTTCTTACTCCTTATAACGCTTGCCGAACCCATGACGACATAGCAGAGCCTCGCCAGTTAGCCTACCAAGTTGGTCAACATAGACGGCATTCGAATATCATCATCGCCAGCAAAGGGTGTCTCAGTAGGCTAAAAGCCCCTACACTAAATAAAATTTTCGCCCGCTAAAATAATAGAACTTGCTACCAGGAAGCCTCTATACATCAAGAACGCTTATCAACTGGGGATGGATTGATCAATAGCCACGAACAGGTCAGCCACTGCTTCAATCACTGGCCTTTAAGTCGAGCGCTTTTTTGTACAGAGCATTACGCTGGGCACCACATATTTGTGCCGCCAACGTTGCCGCCTGTTTGACGGGCAAATCGACCAGGAGCAGCTTTAGTACACGCTCTTCTTCCTGTTCCTTAACACTTGCTATTTCGCCATCAAAACCGCGAACCACCAATACCATCTCACCTTTTTGCTGGTTTATATCGTTTTTTATTTGCGTGAGCAATTCACTCAAATTGCCATTGAGCACGGTCTCATAGGTTTTGGTGAGCTCCCGAGCCAAGGTGACTTCGCGCGCGGCACCAAAAATGTCGAGTAAATCTTCAAGGGTCGCAATAATGCGATGGGGCGCTTCGTAAAAAATAAGGGTGCGGGGTTCGTTTACCAGTAAAGCCAAAGCTTTACGGCGCTGACTTTGCTTGGCCGGTAAAAACCCCTCGAAACAAAAGCGATCGCTGGGCAAGCCAGCAGCACTCAGAGCGGCAATTGCCGCACAGGGGCCGGGCAGAGGTATGACTTTATACGCGCCCTCCCGCGCACTTCGCACCAGTCGAAAGCCGGGGTCTGAGACTAAAGGGGTGCCCGCATCAGAAATGAGCGCGACATCTTGCCCCTCATCCAGCGCAGCAAAAATGCGTTCACCCTGGGCCTCATTGCCATGATCGTGATAGGCCACCAGTGGTGTGGTAATCTGGAAATGACTCATTAATCGACCGCTGTGGCGAGTGTCTTCAGCGGCAATTAAATCGACCGACTGTAAGACCGCTATAGCTCTGGCACTGATATCGTCCCTATTGCCGATGGGTGTCGCCACCACAAAAAGTGTTCCCGCCATAAGACTACAAGTCCCCGCTTACAGACTAAAATTCAGGGCAGAAGGATACAGTAGATACGCTCGTAGTGCCTCGGCAAGCATAGCTCCACCGTGGATTTTTAGAAAAAACGGTGACACTGCCTGACTCATCCCGTCCGCCGCTGTCTAGTATCCAAAGCGATCACTAAAGACTTAGTCATTGATCAGTACTCATTACTCACCAAGGGTGTGCACTGACAAGCGGACTGGCTCAGTAGTCGCCGTTTAAGCCAGTGTTTCAAACCTCCGACACCCACAGGATAAACGCGGGGCCGAAGGTTTAGGCAGGCCTGTGTAGCCAGGCTGCTGGTATTAGCAGCGACATTCTCTACCAGGGTGTTTTTATTAGAGGCTTTATTTAATCTCCATACCTGCAAGATTGCCGTCTTCACGCCACTCTTTCAGAATCTGAAAGAACTTCACAGCACCACCTCCATACTGACCTGAAATAAAACCGTTTTTATTAGAGCCACCGCCTTCGTTGTTGTAGTAGCCAGGAGTGCACTGCGCGAGAAGCTGTTCGGTTTTATCACCATAGCTGTCACAGATATCACACCATTCGTCCTCGCCCTGTTTAGTAGCCTCGACGGTAGCAGCGTGACGTGCTCTCGCTTCTTTAACGATATAGGCCATTTGACTGGCTTGTTCATCAAGCATGTGAGTCGCATTGGGCGTCACACCCGTTTGAGTAAAACCGAGAATAAAGCAATTAGGGAAATTGTGGGTGGTCAAACCGTGGTGGGTACGCAGGCCATTGGCCCATTTCTCGCTCAATCGCGTGTTATTTTTACCAATCAGGTCATAACCGGACTGGCTAGTGTAGCTACTGCCCGTTTCAAAGCCAGTGGAGAAAATCAGGCAATCCAGTGCATATTCAACGCCATCAACAATTACACCAGATTCCGTAATTTCATCAACCCCCTGGCCATTCGTATCGACCAAAGTCACACTGGGGCGGTTATACGTTTGCAGGTATTCATCATGAAAACCGGGACGTTTACAGAATTGACGATAGTAGGCCTTGAGCTTATTTGCCGTTTCAGGGTCTTCAACAATGCTATCAGTGCGGTCGCGTATCTCCTGCATTTTCTGAAAATCGCCCAGCTCGAAAACTTCGTCTTTTTGCTCTTCTGTTAAGTTATCGACATCACCGGTCACAATGCCACCGACGTTGCGAAAGATATCGGTCCAGCCGTCGCCCACCATATCGTCGTCGGTATAGGCGCCCCCCAGGGTGTTGTTGAAATTTTCCACACGCTTTTTGTGCCAGCCGGGCTTTAGTTTGGCCTTCCATTCAGGATCAGTCGGGGCGTTATAGCGCGCATCAACTGAAGTGGGCGTACGCTGAAAGACATGCAGTGATTTAGCGTCTTCACCAAGGTGGGGGATACACTGAATCGCCGTGGCGCCAGTGCCGATAATACCGACGCGTTTGTCGGCTAGTCTGGTCATGCCACCTTCGGGACTACCGCCAGTGTAGTTGTAATCCCAACGGCTGGTATGGAAGGTATGGCCCTTAAATTTTTCGACACCACGAATGCCGGGCAGCTTGGGGCGCGTCAAGGGACCATTGGCCATGGCGATATACTGAGCTTTCATCGCATCGCCCCGATTGGTGTGAATAATCCAGCGTTTACTGCTCTCATCCCAATTGATTTCAGACACCTCAGTCTGGAAGACAGTATCCTTGTAAAGGTCGTAATGCCTGGCGATATTACGACTATGCTCGAGTAATTCGGGCGCGTGGGCGTAGCGTTCGGTCGGCACGTAATCGAGCTCATCGAGTAAAGGCATGTAAACGTAAGCTTCGATATCACACTGGGCTCCGGGGTAGCGGTTCCAGTACCAGGTGCCACCAAAGTCACCGGCTTTGTCGATCATGCGAATGCTTTCAACGCCAATCTCGCGCAGTCGAGCACCGGCCAAAAGGCCGCCGTAGCCACCACCAATAATGGCGACTTCAACCTCGTCAGTCAGGGGTTCACGGGTAAAACCGGGATCGACATAGTGGTCGACCATGTACTCTTCCAGCTCTCCGGCTGCGGCTTTATATTGACCGAAACCTTCTTTACGAATGCGCTTATCGCGTTCGTGATTGTATTTAGCACGGAGTTCTTCGGGGTCAAAGCCGAGGTCGGCCGGGTCAGTTGAATAGGGTTTAGTTGCACTCATGGGAAAATCTCCTGGTCGTTGGATTTAAAGGTTATTAATCAGTCACACATGGGAAAAAGGCATCAATTGCAAATATTGTTGTTGGCGAGCAGTGCATTCAACATCCCTGCCTATCGGCTTGGGCCGCCATTCTTTATCGTATGTACTGGGCTGCAGGGCGGTCTCGTCACGCTCCAGCTAACTAGCTAATACAGTCATGCTAGCCCTGATCTCAAGGTAATGATGTCGTCCAAGACCCTGGTTTCGAAATCGACGCCGGTGATATTATGGTTTTGCCCCGGCGAACACATTGACAACAGCAGACGCCGAGTCAGGCGCAAATCATATACCCACAAGCTGAACAAGGCTAATAGCTATCACTACCCTTATTTCTCACGTCACACGCCATCCTAGGGTCGACAGTCTTTACGGCGACTACCGCACCCGCTCTATGCTCGGCCAAAATGGCCGTTTTTCGGCAATGTTTTGCAATATCATTCTCTTTTCTAGTTCTTATTGTGGCGATAGGTTTTAATCGAGAAGCCTTACTCAGCAATAGGAAGCCAGGCTTGTCAGCACGTCACTGGTATTATCATTGGTATTAATGGCAGGCTGTTTACGAGCTCGATGTCTCTACTCTGGGGCACGAGACTTCACTCATTTCGGGAAAAACCAAGGTCACACTCGTACCCTGCCCTGAGCTGCTCAAAACCTCAAGCTTCCAACCAAAACGGTCACAAATGCGTTTAACAAGGTTGAGGCCCATACCCGTACCGCCGGCTTTAGTCGTATAACTACGATCAAAAATGTAGGGCAAATTTTCCTCTGGAATACCTTCACCGGTATCGGCAATAACTAGCTTTCGGTCGCTCAGTGTAATGTTAATTTCGCCACCGTCGTTGTGCTCGATGGCGTTGCGCAAAATATTACCGAGGGTAATTTGAATAACGCTTTGCGGTTGATTGATCACCACTGTCGAAAGATAAGTCGTTTTTAGCGCTATATCGTATTCCTTAAGCTTACTTTTATTATCTTCGATCAGAGTCTCGACTATGCTTTGGATATTGGCGGGTGAACCCTGATTAATCGCGCTGGCCTCCTCCCTGGAAAGAAACAGGGTTGCTTCAATAAAAGCGAGCATTTCAGCGCAGGCTCGCTGGATGCGTTTAAGTGCCCTACTCGAAGGCGCGGTCTGGGGGTTGGCATCGAGCACATCTACCGCACCCATCATGACAGCTAAAGGTGTCCTCAGCTCATGACTAGCGGCGGCAGTAAAAGATTGCTCCCGCTCGACAAATTCATCAAGCCGCTCTAAATAAACATCCACCGCATTGGCAATTTGATCAATTTCAGTCCCTTCAAAATCACTGCCAAGGCGAACTTTTCGCTGCCCCGGCTGTATGCCGGAAACTCTCGCCGTCAGCTCTCGAACCGGCGATAAAATAGCCCGCGAAGCTCTGGCCCCCATAAAAATAGCGGCAATTAAAATAATACATACGCCATAGACGAGGGCTTCTAGCAGGGCGTGCTCCTGTTCCTCCCACTCGCTGACATCGTAAAGCAAGTAGACCGGCTGCTGCTGCCACCAGCCAACCTCCACGTGGTAATAACCTTTACCCATGCGCACGCTATGGTGTGAGCCCTTCCCTAACTCACGCACTGCTGCTGGCAGGGACGCCACGTTTTGCCCACTGTAAAAATGCCAATCTTTAAACATGGGGTTTGCCAGTAGAGCCTGGGGATCAGGCTGGGTGAGCAACACCTGTAGTTGATCAGCCACCATATGGCCAAAAGTAACTTCTTCCAATCGTTGTTTAAGGAGCAGTAAAGCAGCACCAAACAGAGTACTCGTCAGGGTGACAATCAACACGATGGTGAGAATGATGCGGGTTTTTAAACTCTTTCTTTTCATTCCGTTGATCGCCCTCATGCCGATGAAAGCCGGTAACCGATGCCATGAACCGTGTGCAGCAGCCTGGTTTCAAAAGGTTTGTCGATAACGTTCCGCAAACTGTAAACATGGGTGCGAAGAATATCTTTGTCGGGTGGTTCCTCACCCCAAATCTGTTGTTCGAGTTCGCCGCGCGTGACCACACGCTCAGAGTTCCTCATCAAAAACTCCAGCAGTTTGCGCTGAATAGGATTGAGTTTTAAGGCAATGTTGGCGCGGCTTGCCTGGTAGGTACCCGGTTCGTATTCGAGGTCTCCGACACTCAGTAGCGTTTCCTGGTTTTGCGATTGTCCTCTTTTTATCAAAGCCAGAAGGCGTGCCTCCAGCTCCTTTAGAGAAAACGGTTTTACCAGATAGTCATCTGCCCCCGATTTAAAGCCCTCCAGCTTATCGTCGAGCTGATCTTTGGCCGTAAGCATCAATATAGGTGTATCGAGATGCAGATCCTGGCGCAATTTTCGGCACAGGCTCATACCATCGAGGCGAGGCATCATAAGATCGAGAACAATCACATCAAAATCATGGGCTTGGGCAATGTGCAGGCCGACAAGGCCATCGGCTGCAAAGTCAAGACTGTGGCCCAGAGGCTCGAAATAATCGGCGATATTTTCGGCGATATCTTTGTTGTCTTCGACAATCAATATTTTCACGCTGAAATGACCTCGAGTCATTTTTCTCTTCTGCTCACAGATTGATATTCGCATTGTCGCCCGAGCAATGCCAAAGAAATGTCAACAAGAAGCCCACACCTAAACACAAAGGACCATGGTCCACTGCAAGCGATTGTTAGCTCTTGTGTAGACAAAATTTTGACATGCCATTTTTTATTATTCGCATCGATGAAAACATAGAGGATTCCCGAACCCGTGAAACCACTTATTCAGGTTCTAGCTTTATCCGCTCTCAGTGTGTTTTTGCCGACCCTGGCTTTAGCAGAGTCGGCACCGCACGACCCTATAATACTGCTGCGTAGCGAGGCATTAACCTACGCCGAGGTATTTGAGGCAGCTTTAAATAAGGCACCAGAATCCAGCACCCGGCAGCCGAGAGAGCAGCAAGTCCTCGCTTACCAAGACCTGGCTAAAAGCTGGACGACCGGCAACCCTCGAGTGTCCCTTAATTACCTTGGTGACCAGGTATTTGACAACAGAGGCCTACAGGAACTTGAGGTGGGCCTGGAATGGCAGCTGTGGTCTGTCGAGTCCCGGCGCAGTAACCAGAAGCTGGGGCAGTCTTACCAACGGGAATTTGTTGCCTGGCAAGACTATTTACAACTGCTCATCAGCGGGCGAGTACGCAGGGCATTAGCTGATATTCGCGAGACAGAAATGCAGGTCCACAAGGCTGAGAATGCCAGAGACGAGGCCCACAAACTGGTCGCTATTGCCCAACGCCGACTCCTCGCCGGCGATGCCTCCCAAGATGCGCAGTTACAGGCCCAAACCCTGCTGCTGGAAAAGGAGAAAGACCTGCTGCAGGCAAATGCTGAACGGGTTGACGCCCAGCGCAACTACGCCAACCTCACCGGGCTCTCGATACGCCCAGCACACGACTTTCGGGAAGAGCGCTCTGCCCTTGATCAGATTAGCCCCGACCATCCTGCCTTGCGCTTTTTACAAAGTGCGGCGGATATTGCCAGCGACCAGATTACCCAGTCTAAAGAAGAGGCTCGGGGTAAACCCTCCCTTAATGTGGGTCTCAAAAGGCTACGCGGCGAACGATCGGAAGATGACAACGATGCTCTGGTTCTGGGTGTCAGTCTACCTTTCGGCACCAGTGCCTACGCATCAGCACAAACCAGTGACGCCCGCCGCCATCTCGCAGAGGTTCAGGTGCAGTACCAGAGCGCCAGACGTCAACTGCAACAAACCTTGCATGAAGTGGAACACGAACTGGCGGTCACACAGACTGCCATCAAGCTGAGTCGTGAACAGGTCAGCCTCAACAGGCAGCGTTCAACCATGGCCCACAAGGCCTTTGAACTGGGAGAAATCACCATGACGCGGGTCGTACAGATCCTCCAGCAACAGCAGCTTGCAGACACCGAATACCAGTTATTACAGCTCAAACAACAAAGACTTATTGGCGAATTTAACCAAAGCGTTGGGGTACTACCATGAAAAGCGTCCACTTATTTCTGCTGTTAATCACCCTCATCACCTCGCCTTTGCTCAAAGCACAGACGCTGGCACTCACTCAAGCGGATATCGCACGCCACGGCATTGCATTTGCGCCAGTGAAAGGTCTCGATGCACGCACCGGCACCCGAGTACCGGCAAGGGTTATCAACTCCCCACAACGCCAATCGACCATCATCGCACCTTATGCGGGCATCCTGGAAAAATGGCGTGTTCCGCTGGGGGAAAAGGTGACGACGGGCACCGTATTGGCCAGCCTGAGAAGCCAGCAGATAGTGGACATACAACAGCAATGGCTCGCCGCCAATACCCTACTCGATCAAGCTCGCTTTGAACGCCAGAAAGACCAGCAATTGTTTGCAGCCGGCATTATTGCCGCCCAGCGCCTCAAGCAAACGAAAGCTGACTACAGTAGGGCAAGGTTTCAACAGCTTGCGCTCACAGAGAAATTGCAACAGGCGGGTTTTAACCAGGCCGACCTCAAGCAACTGAGCTCCGGCGGCATGAACCCCGGTATCTATTTCATTGTCGCCACCGTTGACGGCAGATTGAGCCAGAGACGCGTCGACACTGGCGATTACCTTCACGCCAACAGCCCTGTCGCCGCATTGCAGCAATCGACATTACCCTGGATACGCGCGCAAATCCCCACCAGTTTGGCGGGAGGGCTGCAAGTGGGTCAGGCATTGAGCATTCACGCGACCAAGGATCCATTAACACTCAAGCAGAAAGACCTGCAGGTCAATCCTGGCACTCAGACCCTGGAGATTTTGGCCGAATTCAATCAGCCCACCGCATTAATGACGGGCCAGATTGTGTCGCTAGTTCTACCGCCCAGCGAAAGTGGTGTGCTGGTACCCGCCAGCGCCGTCGTACACACTGGAGATGAAACCCGTGTCTTTGTACGCACCCCCACTGGCGTAGAGGTACGCCAATTAGAGCTGCGCCCGGTGGGTAGCCATTATCGAGCACAGCGCGGCATCGCTATTGGCGAAGAGCTTGTTGTTAGCGGTGCCGCCCTGCTCAAGGGTCTGCAATTGGGTTTAGGCGGAGATGAATAATGTTAAGTCATTTGATTCAGTTCTCCCTCAGCCAAAGACTACTAATCGGCCTATTGACCCTGTTGCTGATGGCATTTGGCGCCCAGTCGCTGATTAACCTGCCGATTGATGCCTTCCCCGACATTTCACCCACCCAGGTAAAAATTATTATCAAAGCCCCGGGTATGACACCCGAAGAGGTGGAATCACTGATCACGCAACCGATTGAAGTCGAATTATTAGGCATTCCCAAACAGACGGTACTGCGCTCCGTCTCTAAATACGCTCTCAGCTCCATTACACTGGATTTTGTCGAGGGCACGGATATTTACTGGGCGCGACAGCAGGTGGCCGAACGCATTAACAATACCTGGGAGTCATTGCCCGACACGATCAGTGGCGGCCTGGCACCGATGAGCACACCACTCGGTGACATGTTTATGTTTACCGTGGAAAACCCGCATATGTCTCTGCAGGAGAAACGTTTTCTGCTGGACTGGACTATTCGCCCGGCACTGAGAACAGTCCCCGGCGTCGCTGACGTTAACGCCCTCGGTGGCTTTGTTAAAACCTATGCCGTGGCACCCCGGCGAGAGGCCATGGCTGAGTTGAAAATTCGTAATAAAGACATCGTTGAGGCCCTGCAAAATAACAACAAAAATGATGGCGCAGGGCGAATCAATCAAGGGGAGGAGGCTATTCTGGTGCGGGTTGCCGGTGCCATTACCAGCCTTGATGACATCGGCAGTATTCTCGTCACTAGTGCTCAGGGTAAAACCGTTCCCCTCTCCCAGATCGCCGATATTGCCATGGGCTCTCTGGAACGCTATGGCCTGGTGACTGCCGATGGCCAATCGGAAGCGGTGCAAGGCCTGGTCATTGGTCTGCGCGGCGCCAATGCTAGAAAAATTGTCGCCGCAACACGCAAGAAACTTGAAGAGCTGCAAAGCACGCTCCCCGAAGGCACCAGCACTCCGGTGTTTTATGACCGTAGCGTATTAATTGAACAGGCTGTCAAAACCGTTGCCAGGGCCTTGCTTGAGGCAGTGCTATTAGTGGTTGTTATTCTGGTGCTGTTTCTCGGTAATCTGCGCGCCGCACTCACAGTCGCCACGATATTGCCTCTGTCGGCATTAGTCACTTTTCTGATGATGGACAAAATGGACATGAGTGCAAATATCATGAGCCTGGGCGGACTGGTTATTGCCATCGGCATGTTGGTGGACCCCTCCATTGTGATTATCGAAAACATGATGTCATCACTGGCACAGCGGAAAAACACGGCCTCGCGTTTACCTCAATTGCACATTCTCTTTCGAGCGGTAAAAGATGTCGCGGTGCCCGTCACCTCTGGCGTTGCCATTATCGCCATCGTCTTTTTACCCCTACTGACACTCGAAGGCTTAGAGGGCAAGCTTTTTGGACCCGTGACACTGACCATTATCTTCGCCCTGCTCGGCGCGCTGGTGCTGTCTATAACGGTTATTCCTGTGCTCGCTTCTTACGTGCTAAAAACCACCACCGACAAAGAACCCTGGTTGAGTCGCAAGTTATTGGCCGCTTACCAGCCCTTACTCGATAAGGCCCTGGAAAAACCCCAATATCTGGTTGCAGCCGCCACGGTATTACTGCTGTTTTCAGTCGCTATATTCCCTTTTATTGGCAAAACCTTTATGCCCACAATGGACGAAGGCGACATTATTATTCAACTGGAAACCATCCCCTCGATCAATCTCGAGAGCACACAAAACATCGTGTCGCAGGTGGAAAAGGCCTTGCTGAGCGAAGTATCTGAAATCGAGCGCATTGTCTCTCGCAGTGGTTCAGATGAAATTGGCATGGACCCGATGGGCTTGAACGAGACCGATATGTTTTTGCAGCTCAAATCCAGGGCTCAGTGGCAGGTCAACGATAAGGCCGAACTGGAACAAAAGCTACGCGCAGTGATGACCCCGTTCAAAGGGCTGAACTTTGCCTTCACCCAGCCAATCGACATGCGTATTTCCGAGATGCTCACCGGCTCGCGTGGAGACGTGGCGATCAAACTCTTCGGCCCCGACCTCAAGCAGCTCAACCACTACGGTCAGCGCATTGGCGAAGAGGTTGCAAAAATTGAAGGCAGCGTCGATACCAATGCCACCCTTAACGAAGGTGCTCAATACTTGCAGGTGGAAGTGAACCGCTATCGTAGTGGCCAGCTCGGTATCAATGCCGATGACTTGCAACAGCGACTGCGGGCAGAAATTGAGGGCCTGCCCGTGGGCACCGTCATTGAGAAAGGTGCCCGCGTCCCTTTGATGGTGCGCTACAGCGGCTATCGCGGCGATGGCCTGGAACAACTGCGCAACAATCTTATAACGCTGCCCGATGGCGGTGCCATTCCTCTCTCTGAACTGGCGAACATCAAACATGTGGAAGGGCCAGTCAGCATCTCGCGAGAATCGAGCCAACGCTTTAGCGTCGTGCGTAGCAATGTTGAGGGACGAGATTTGGTCGGCTTTGTCGATGAGGCAAAAAGTAGAATTGCCGAGACCGTCGACCTGCCCGAGGGTTACACCCTGGTGTGGGGCGGGCAATTTGAAAACCAGCAACGGGCCGCCGCTCGACTGATGCTGGTTGTACCCATCGCATTGGCTTTAATTGCCCTACTGCTGTTCCTCACTTTTCGCTCGCTCAAACAAACCCTGATTATTCTCTCCAATATCCCCTTCGCTTTAACGGGCGGTCTAATTGCCCTGTGGATCACCGGGGGCTTTCTGTCGGTACCGGCATCGGTGGGCTTTATCGCCTTGTTGGGCATTGCGGTGATGAATGCCGTGGTGATGATGACTTACTTTAATAATCTGATGGCCAGAGGGCTCGACATAGCCACCGTTGTTAAAGAGGGGGCCGCCCGCCGGCTGCGACCGGTGATGATGACCGCTACCACCTGCGGCTTTGGTCTGGTGCCTTTATTGATTGCCTCGGGCCCCGGTTCTGAAATACAGAAGCCGCTGGCGATTGTCGTCATCGGCGGTCTCATCAGCTCAACGCTGCTGACCCTGTTTTTATTGCCGATTATTTACCGCAAATTCCACCGCGAAGCCCGCTAAAGGAGTCAATCATAATGAGTGAAAGTCAACGTAATACCTTACTGGTCTTAAATATCGCACCGCAAATAGAGGATGAAATGGTCGACTATCTACTCGCTCAAAGCTCTGTCAGCGGATTCACCTCTTACCCGGTTAGGGGCCACGGTGAGCACAGTTACCTGTCAATTGCCGAACAGGTCAGCGGCAGGCGAAAGCGCATACAATTTGAAATCATCATGGCTGTACCAGAAGTTGACGAGTTACTGGCCGGACTCGCCGCCAATGTGGGTAAAGAGATTGCCTATTGGCAGTTGCAGATCATCAATTTTGGCCGTGTAGGCAACGAGATCTAGCTGCGTGTAAATAATCAGCGCTACTTCCCGTCACCTGATACCCTCATGACCTTCACCAACTCATCAGCATAAGGACCTGAATTGGGTAAAAAGGCTTTACGCCTAATTGCTAAGCCCTCGGTTGCCAACCCCCGGCAAAAAATCGGCAATTATCTATCTGGAGTATCCCCAACTCGCGCTGTACCATAGCTGCTATCAATTTTCGTCCACAGGGTCAGAACCCGTCGCTATCTTTGAGTGAATCATGCTCCCCAATTTCCGCCTGCCAACCTTGTTTTTACTTATCGCTGTGCTGCTCTCGGCCTGTGCCAGAACCCCCGTGCCCCCCTCGCCACAGCCAAGCCCTGAAGAACGTTTATTACAGCGTGCCGAAGCGACTCTCAACCAGGCACAAGACAGTGCCTCCCCCCAGCGCGAGACGCTTTTGATCGAGGCTGCAAAGCTCTACCTTCAACTCAATGACAAGGCCAATGCCAAACAGGTACTTGAGCAAATTGCGCCTCATCAGCTCTCCGGGCGCCAATACGTGACTTACGCCCTGCTCTACAGCGATGCCTTGCTCGAAGACGGGCACTATTTTCTGGCTCGCGACCTGTTAACCAGCCCCCAAATTGAAGCCCTGTTTAAGGAGATGACACCCGAGCAACAGATCGCCTGGCGGGGCAAGCGCGCCGATTTATTTTCCCTGCTCGGCGAAGACGAAATTGCCACCCATGAATATATCGCCCTCTCACAGCTTCAAGCCCTGCCCGCCGATATCACCGAGACCCATGAGAAAATCTGGCAACTGTTAATCAACACGCCCGAAACCACCTTGAGCACCCTGGAAGCAGCTGCCAGCCAGCGCACCTTAAAAGGTTGGTATAACCTGGCCCTGCTGGGTCGCCAATATCAGGGCGACCTGCGTCGTTGGGCCGAGCAATTAAAACGCTGGCACAGCCGCTGGCCCGGTCATCCAGCGGCACTTTTCCCGCCATCAAGTCAAACGCAGATAGAGGCCGTCGCCAATACCGTACCCGGCCAACTGGCTCTATTACTGCCTTTAAGCGGCAAATATGCCCGCGCCGGAAAAACTATCCGCGACGGTTTTCTCAGTGCCTATTACAATATTCTTGAAAACGAAGGCATCACCGCCCCCCTGCATATTTACGATACCAACGGCGCTGACATTGTCAGTCTCTACCAACAGGCTGTTGCCAGTGGTGCTGAAATTGTTATCGGCCCCCTGCGTAAAGAAAACCTGGCGACACTCGCCGCTCAACCCGTATTATCGACTCCGCTCATCGGCCTCAATTATTTAAACGATACCGATCAGGCCCTCGCTCCGGCCCACGACAAATTGCTGCAATTCGGTCTCTCTGTTGATGACGAGGCTCGCCAAATTGCGCATCGCGCGTGGTTGGAGGGGCACCGTTCAGCGTTGATCATCACCCCCGATACCCAGTGGGCCGCCACTGCACAAGAAGCCTTCGACAAATACTGGACTGAACTCGGCGGACGTTTAATTAAGGCCACTCCCTACGATCTGAAACAAACTGATTTTTCAGCCATTGTCAGGCCCGCCCTGTTACTTGACCAAAGCAAGCAACGGCGCAATAAATTGCGTCGCACTCTGGGTAAGAACCTTGAGATGACAGAGCAGCGGCGACAGGATATTGATATGGTTTTCATCATTGCCTATCCCAATCAGGGACGACAACTCAAACCCACGCTGGACTTTTACTACGCCGGCGATCTGCCCACCTACGCCACCTCGCATATTTACACCGGCACCGAGAACCCCAGACGCAATCGTGACCTGGAAGGTATTCGCTTTAGCGCCATGCCATGGACCATACCCGGCACCGTCTCTGACAAACTCAAACCGACGGCTACCTTGCGCTCAACCTATCGCAATCTCTTTGCCCTCGGCGTCGACGCCTACCAATTGCACCAGTGGGCTGACATGATGCGAGCCTACCCACAAACGCCTTTTTTCGGCCACACCGGCACTCTCACCCTGGGCCCTCATGACCGTATTCAACACAGCTACCCCTGGGCAGAGTTTTATCAGGGCAAAGTCCGCCTCGCGCCCGCATTGAAAGACGATTAGGACTGACCTGTGGTTAAGCTGCCTTTTCGCTCAAATCCGCATTCGGGTAAACCCGGTAAAGGGGCCACTGCCGAAAATCTCGCCTGCCGCTACCTTAGCCAGCAGGGTCTCAACATTGTTGAGCGCAACTACCGCACTCAACGTGGTGAAATCGATATTATTGCCCGCGACAAAAACGCTCTGGTGTTTGTCGAAGTACGTCTGCGCAGCCATCCTGGTTTTGGTGGTGCCGCGCAAAGCATTAACCCTCAGAAACAGGCGCGACTGATCAGCGCCGCCCAGCATTATTTACTGAAAACAGGTCTCACCGATGCCCAGCCCTGTCGTTTTGATGCTATTTGTATGAGCACTATCGATGACAACACCTTGAAAACACAGCCCAACAACCAGCAGATCGACTGGATTCGCGATGCCTTTCGCCCCGAGGCCTAGCATGACCGCTCGCACAGCATTTCAAACAACAGCACTTCAAATAACAGCACCCCAAACAGCAGCCAAGCTATGAACTCTGACCCCCATCACTCGGACCCTCAGCAGCAGGTTATTGAGCTTTTTCACCGCAGTATAGAAGCCAAGATGTCGGTCGGTGAAGCCCTGGCAGCGCCCCTGTCAGCTGCAGCGCAGCGACTGGTCGCCCAATTGCTACAGGGCAGTAAGGCGCTCACCTGTGGCGAGGGCCTGAGCAACGCGGCCGCCGCCACACTGAGCCGCTGCCTTACCCACGGTTATCGCATGCAACGCCCTGGCTTTGCGGCACTGACCTTACAGGCAGAAGCCGCACCGGGTGATCTCAACGATATTTCGGCCCAGGCCAGCCCCTATCAACAACCCATTAACGCGCTGGGTGCTGAAGGCGACGTGTTGATTCTATTCAGCGCCGGTCATGCCAGTCTTAATTTACTCGGTGCCGTTGAGGCAGCCCACGGACGGGGTCTGTACATTATCGCCTTCACGGCTACCGGCGACCACAGTCTGTCCCACCTGCTCAGTGACAGTGATATTGAACTCCACGTCTCTCTTGATGACCAATACCGCATTCAGGAGATTCATCAACTCTGTGTATTTTGCCTTTGCGACCTGATTGAAAACCAATTATTCGGAGAACACTCTTGAGACCACAAGCGACTCCCCTCTTACGCCTGGCTCTGCTGCTCACTGCTGCTCTCAACCTCGCTGCCTGCACCAGCCTTATCAATGTAGTGACCAGTGAGCCGATTGAGCCGGACCCCAGCGAAACGTCTATTGGCACCGATATCGACGACTGGCAAATGAGCACCATGATCGGCGTCAATATCAAAAAAGCCTCGCCACAACTGGCTCGCTCGCACATCAATGTCAGTACCTATAACAAAGTGGTGCTGCTCACTGGTGAAGTAGCGACTAACGAACTCAGAACCCTGGCCGGTACAACGGCACGCAACTACAAAGGCGTACGACAGGTCTATAACGAACTGAAATTGCAGGGCTCATCATCGCTACTGGCGCGCACCAACGACAGCTGGTTGACCACCAAGGTGAAAACCAAGCTACTGGCCAATAATGAAATTGCCGGTAGTCAGATAGAAGTTGTCACTGAAAGCGGCATTGTGTATCTAATGGGCGTTGTTTCCCGCAGCACCGCCGACAAAGCGAGTACCGTTGCCAGCAACACGGGGGGAGTGATCAAAGTGGTACGCGTCTTCGAATATCTTGATTAGAGAGGGATTAAAAACCTGGTGAGCGGGCCTAATTAATGACTCGATAATAAAACTCAACATAAAATGCCCGGATAAAGACCTGAAATAAAGACAAAGAAGCCCAGTACCGTACGGCGCCCCATCAAAGGACTGGCATCGATTTCCGCTTTAGGACTTACTTTACGCCTGAGGCTGTTTATAATTCTGCGTTTTGCGCACCAGCGTCTGCCCTCCATAAGAGAAGATCCATGGCCACAGTTCCCACAGCAAGCCCCCTTTGGCAAGCCACTAGCGAAGCCATCGACAACAGCAATTTAAGCGACTATCAACGCTTTATTAAGGGCGAGCACGGTGTTACTTTCGAAAATTACCAAGCGCTACATCAGTGGTCAGTAGATAACAGCGAGGATTTCTGGGAGAGCATTTGGCAGTTTAGCGGCGTCATCGCCAGCCGGCGCTACGATGCCGTACTGGAAGACAAAGAACGCTTCCCCGGTGCCCGATGGTTTCCCGGTGCCGAGTTGAACTTTGCAGAGAATCTACTGCGCTATGCCCAACACGAAAATGCCGCCCGTAAAATAGCCATCGTCGCCCGACTGGAAAACGGTGAACGCCGCGAGTTGAGCTACGCCGAACTTTACGGGGAAGTAGAACAACTCGCCGCCGGGCTTAAAGCGGCTGGCGTGACAGTCGGTGATCGTGTCGCCGCCTTTATGCCCAATGTGCCAGAAACCATTATCGCCATGCTCGCCGCCAACAGTCTCGGCGCGATGTGGACCTCCTGCTCGCCGGATTTTGGCATCAATGGCGTGATGGATAGATTCGGGCAAATCGAGCCAAAAATTCTTTTTGCCTGCGATGGTTACCACTACAACGGTAAGGTCATCGACTCCCTGCCCCGCGTCACCGCCATTGCCGAGCAAATCGACAGTATTGAACAGGTCATTGTGGTGCCGGTTTTAAACCGAACGACACTCGATCAATTAGATGTCAGTGGTATCCCTAGCGCACGGCTCTACCCTGATGTCAAAGTCACGGAAAATACCCCCGCCCTTGAGTTCGTACAGCTACCCTTCGACTTTCCGCTCTACATTATGTATTCCTCCGGCACCACCGGAGCACCCAAGTGCATCGTCCATTCGGCGGGCGGTACTTTGTTGCAACATTTGAAAGAGCACCAGCTGCACACCGATGTCAAACCCGAGGACACCCTGTTTTACTTCACCACCTGCGGTTGGATGATGTGGAACTGGTTGGTCAGTGGGCTCGCCAGTGGCGCCACCCTGGTGCTCTACGACGGCTCGCCCTTTGCACCCCAGCCCACTAGTTTGATCGACATGATCGACGAGGAAAACATTTCCATCTTCGGCACCAGCGCCAAGTACATTGCAGCGCTAGAAAAAGAGGGCATTGTGCCCCGTGAAAGTCATAAACTGACGCACCTAAAAGCTATTCTCTCCACCGGTTCACCGCTATCTCACGAGAGTTTCCGCTACGTCTACCGCGATGTGAAAAAGGATGTTTGCCTGTCGTCGATTTCTGGTGGCACCGACATTATCTCCTGCTTTGCGCTGGGCAACCCTAACCTGCCGGTTTACGAGGGCGAGCTGCAGTGCTTTGGCCTCGGCATGGCGGTGGCCATATGGAACGACGCGGGCGAAAGTGTCGTCGAGGAAAAGGGCGAGCTGGTTTGCACAAAACCCTTCCCCTCCTGCCCTATCGCTTTCTGGGCCGACGAGCATGGTGAAAAATTTCACGCCGCCTATTTCGATACCTACCCCAATATCTGGGCCCACGGCGATTACGGCGAGGTCACTGCCAATGGTGGCATTGTCATACACGGCCGTAGCGACGCGGTGTTAAACCCCGGTGGCGTACGCATCGGTACCGCCGAAATCTACCGTCAGGTTGAAAAGGTTGAAGCTGTGCTCGATTCGATTTGCATTGGCCAGCAGTGGGGCGACGACGTGCGCGTGGTCCTCTTCGTGGTGTTGCGCGAAGGCCTGAGTCTCGACGATGAGCTTATTAAAACCATTCGCAATACTATCCGCGCCAACACCACACCACGCCACGTGCCCGCAAAGGTGATTCAAGTCGCCGATATCCCGCGCACGATTAGCGGCAAAATTGTCGAGCTGGCCGTGCGCAAAATCGTCCACGGCGACGTCGTCAAAAACACGGATGCTCTGGCCAACCCCGAGGCCCTGGCTCACTTTGCCAATTTACCCGAACTCGCGTCTTAACCCTGCATTCCGGCAATCCAGGACAACCTTGATTAAAAGAGAATCGCTATGAATCACACTTTGAAATATGTCAGTTTAACCATCGCCCTCTTGCTCAGCCCATTGTCTGCCGTGCAACAGGCTTCAGCCTCCCCCGCCGTGAACACTGATTCGCCCCCTCTCCCTAAAGAAACCCGAGTCACCCTGAACACGACTCTCGGCGACATTGTGATCGAACTCTACAACACCCGCGCTCCCCTGACCGTGGCCAACTTTGTCGGCTATGTGAACAGCGGCCACTACGAAGGCACGGTTTTTCACCGGGTTATTCCAGGCTTTATGGCCCAGGGCGGTGGTTTTACCCCGCAATTGCGAAAGAAAACCACCTTACCTCCTATACCTAATGAAGCCGACAATGGTCTAAAAAACAAACGTGGCACTATTGCCATGGCACGCACCAATGATCCCCACTCTGCATCCAGCCAGTTTTTTATTAACTTTTCTAATAATGAGATGCTCGACCACTCCAGTAAAACAAGCCGGGGCTGGGGTTACGCAGTGTTCGGCAAAGTGATTAAAGGCATGGATGTGGTCGATAAAATGGCCTCTATTCCCACTCGCGGTCGTGGCCCTTTTAGGTCCGATGTGCCCAGTGATACCATCGAAATTACAGGGGCTGAGGCTGAATAAAGCCTACCATTAGCCGACATTAACAGCCCCGTTTTTAGCTAGCCATTATTTAGTACCACTTAATCGTGACAAGGGCCGTCACTCGCCGTCCAGGAGTTCCCATGAATTTTGACCCGCTGCTACAACCTCTCGACCTAGGCTTCACCACTCTTAAAAACCGTATCATGATGGGCTCAATGCACAGCCGTATGGAATTGCTCGACCGCCCCTACGAGCGTTTAGCCGCCTTCTATGGTGAACGAGCCAAAGGCGGCGCGAGCCTGATTGTCACCGGTGGTTACTCACCCAACGAGAGTGGTGTGATCGAAACCGGTGCGCCGGTCTTCGACAACGAGGACGAGCTGCCCGAGCACCAGCTCGTCACCGACCGTGTTCATGCCGAGGGCGGCAAAATTTTAATACAACTGCTACACACTGGACGCAATGCGAAAATCCCCCAGCCGGTGGGTGCATCCGACATTCCCTCGCGCATCAACCCCTGTACACCGCATATATTGACCAGCGATGAGATCGAGCAAACGATCGAAGACTTTGCCCACAGTGCCGCCCTCGCGAAAAAAGCCGGTTACGACGGCGTTGAAATCATGGCCTCGGAGGGCTATCTGCTCAATCAAATGTTGGTTGAGCGCACCAATAATCGCAGCGACCAGTGGGGCGGCAGCTACGAAAACCGCATGCGCATGCCACTGGAAATTGTCCGCAAAGTTAAAGCGGCTGTCGGCGATGACTTTATCGTGATGTACCGCATTTCTGCCATCGACCTGGTTGAGGACGGCGCCACCGGCGCGGAAATTATCGAGCTGGCTCAGGCCCTTGAAGCAGCGGGCGTTACTCTGCTCAATACCGGTATTGGCTGGCACGAGGCACGCATTCCCACCATCGCCTATATGGTGCCGCGCGCTGCCTGGCGCTTTGCCATTCGCCATCTGAGCGAAGCGGTGAATATTCCCGTCATCGCCTCAAACCGCATCAATACGCCCGAGGTCGCCAACGATATCGTTGCCAGCGGTGATGCCGCCATGGTTTCGATGGCCCGCCCGATGCTGGCCGACCCCCACTTTGCCAACAAAGTGGCAGAAGATCGCAGCGAAGAAATCAACACCTGCATTGGCTGTAATCAAGCCTGTCTGGACTTTATCTTTACCGGGCGCGTCACTAGCTGTCTGGTCAACCCCAGGGCGGGTCGCGAGCTGGAATTTGCAGAAAATGTCAGTCTTCAGGGTGACAGCAAAAGCATCGCCATCATCGGGGCCGGCCCGGCGGGCTTATCGGCAGCCTGCACCGCGGCGGAACGCGGCCACAAAGTCACTTTATTCGACGCCAGCAGCGAAATTGGCGGCCAGTTAAATCTCGCCAAAATTGTCCCCGACAAAACTGAGTTCTACGAATTTATTCGCTACTTCAAAACCCATCTCGACAAGTACGGGGTCGATGTCCAACTCAACAGCACTGTCGATGCGGCAACTCTTGGCAACAACTTCGACGAAGTGATTGTCGCTACGGGCATCGTACCGCGTATTCCCGACATCGACGGTATTGATCACCCCTCGGTGATTTCCTACCTCGACCTGCTCAGCGGAAAAGCCACCCCGGGCAAACGCGTGGCCATTCTTGGCGCCGGCGGTATCGGTTTTGATGTCGCCGTTTTACTCACCCACGGCAAGAGTACGGGTGCCCCAGATACCGAAACCTTCCTGCAAAAATGGGGTGTCGATACCACTATGACGACACCGGGTTGTCTCGCTGCCAGCGGTCCGCAGTTCCCCCCACCTGCCCACGAGATCACCATGCTGCAACGCAAGCCCAAATCTCTAGGGCGTGGCCTTGGCTTAACCAGCGGCTGGGTACTGCGCGCTGAACTCGATGCCGCCGGTGTCAAAATGGTCCCGGGGGCCACTTATCAAAAGATTGACGATGCCGGTCTGCACTACAGCATCGACGGTGAAGATAAACTACTTGAAGTCGACAGCATTGTGCTCTGTACAGGTCAAGATTCCAATAATGCCCTGTATCAGCAGCTCACCAGTGCAGGTATTGCATGCAAACTGATTGGCGGTGCCTCTGAAGCGAAGGAACTGGATGCTCTAGCCGCTGTCAGCCAAGGACTGCAGATCGGAGGCAGTCTTTAAGGTTTAACGTCTCTCGTCATTTCAAGCTCCGTGTTACGGAGAATTATTCACTATAGGAACTTCAATGTATTTTCAGAAAACAAAGGGCTTCACCAAAAACCGAATATTCGCAACGTCGGCCCTGCTCGCCCTTTCCCTGCCGACAATCGCTGATGAACTCGTCATGAAAGATGGCTCCCGCCTACTGGGGACTGTCGTTAAAAAAGATGGCGGCAGCAGCTTTGATTTTAAAACGTCCTATGCGGGTGTTATTACTATTCAGTGGGCAGAGGTCAAACAACTCATTGCCGAGGAACCCATCACTGTACTGCTGAAAAGTGGTAACACCTACGACGTAGTGAGCGCCAACAAAAATGGTGAAGGCGTGACCACGCTAAGCGGAGCAGACACCACCCAGACAACCACGCTGAGCGAAGTGGCCTATTTTAATCCGGAACCCTGGCGCCTGGGTCAGGGCTGGCACTGGCAGGGTAATACCAACATTGCCCTCAGCTACGAACGCGGCAACACCGATCAGGATGACCTCGAAGCGGACTTTGCCATGACCTTCCGTCGCCTTGATGATCGACTGAAACTAAACGGTGACTACGACAGGGAAAAGAGCAATGAAGTGCTCACTAACGAAGATTGGCGTTTAGTGACCCGTTACGACCACTTTGTGAGTGACAAACTTTTTTATGGTGCCACACTAGGTTTCGAGCACGATCGTTTCGCAGATCTCCAATTGCGTACGACGCTTGGTCCACTGATCGGTTATGAGTTTTATGACAGTAAAGCTATGAATCTCGACATCGCAAGCGGCCCAATTTACGTGAAAGAAAATTATTACAGTGCTGAAAATGACGAATACGCCGCCCTGGGCTGGCAGTTAAATTTTGACCGCTTCATCACCGACAGTATCCAGTTTTACCACCGCCACACCGGCTTACTCTCAATGGAAGATACTAAAGACTTCGCATGGGATAGCTGGACGGGCCTGCGCTTCCCTATTTACGCAGGTATTGTTGCCAGCACTGAGATCAAAATTGAATACGACGGTGGCGCCCAGGAAGACGTCGACAAAACGGACACCACCTACAGTGTTAAGCTGGGCTATCGATGGTAAAGCTTGAAAAGTGAAACGAAGAACAGTCTTCTCTATTGACCAAAGTTCTTCCCCACACCATTAGTTACCAAGAAACCGCGGCTTTCTCTTCTCAAGAAAAGCCGCTTGCCCTTCTTTTAAATCACTACTGCGGAAAGATCCGGCTACCAGCTCGTCAACTTCTTTCACCTCCGTGCCACTAAGGGCTGGCTCTTCAATAATATTCATAATGCGTTTAATGCCCCGCAGTGCCAACGGCGCATTGCTGGCAATTTCTTCAGCCATCATCAACACGGTATGCTCCAGCTCTTCAGCCGGAACGAGCTGTCCCACCAGGCCCATTTCTGCAATCTGCTGGCCCTCATAAGTCCTGCCGGTAAAAAACATTTCTCGAGTTTTGGCAGAACCCAGCGTCTGAATAAATTGCGTCAGACCTTCAGCGCCGTACACCATGCCCAGTTTGGCCGGCGGCATAGCCATGGCAATATGGTCGGCGGCAATACGAATATCGCAGCACAAAGCCATATGCAGTGCACCGCCAAAGCAGTGGCCATTGAGCATGGCGATAGTCGGATAAGGGAAGTTTTTGACGGCGGCCAAACCCCGCTCTAAGACGGTTTGTTGCGGTTCGTTATTATCAGAGGTTTTATGCTCAGGACCGACAGTGGCGATGGCATTAATGTCGTAACCGGCTGAAAAGGCTTTGTCACCCGCACCCGTTAAAATGACGACCCGCACTTCGCCGCTGGCAGCCCAGGCCGCGAGCACAGCACAGAGCTCAGTCAGCAATTGAGCCGACAGCGCATTATGTTGCGCGGGACGATTAAAAGTAATAATACCGATATAGCCACGCTGCTCACTTAATAAAACCCCACTCTGCTGATCACTATTCACTGTCGACCTCACTGTCTATTAAAAGCTTGTTGGCACTCAGTTTATCGGACTTTAACTGTCGTCGCCTATCGCGTAGCCAGCAAATAGACGCTATCCTATCCTCAAACAATAAATGGGAAACCTCTAATGTCTGCAATGGAACACCCTATCTGGGATAGTTTACGTGGTAGTTCACCCCTCGCCCCCTGCAGTGAATTACTGGGTATGCGCGTTATCGACATAGCTCCGCAGGGCGGGCGAATGAAGTTTCAATACCAACCCACCCCCGCCATGTGTAACCCGATGGGCTTTGTGCAAGGTGGTTTTGTCACCGCCATGCTAGACGATGTGATGGCCCCTGCTTTAATCAGCACCTGTGCGCCTGACACCTCTATTCCCACCCTGGAAATTAAAACCAGCTTTATTAAAGGCGTTAAACCGGGGCCTGTCATTGCCGAGGGCTGGATCGTCAAGAAAACCCGATCAGTGGCCTTTATGGCGGCAGAAATACAATCCACTGATGGAGAATTACTGGCGATGGCCTCAGCCACTTTTCGTATAATCGCCCCGGAATAACAAAGCCACACCGCCGGCTTTTAAAGAGCCAACCTTATGAGCGAGCGCATCGAACAACTCAAAGAGCTATTGACCCACTGCCAGCGTGCGGTTGTGTTTACCGGCGCAGGTATTAGCACCGAATCGGGCATTCCCGATTTCCGTAGCCCCGGCGGAATCTGGAGCAAGCACCAGCCGGTAGATTTTAGTGACTTTGTTACCTCCGCCGATGCCCGCCGAGCGTCCTGGCGCTTAAAGCTCATGTTCGACCAGGATATGCAAGATGCCAAACCCAATCTCGGCCACCTGGCCATTGCCAACCTGGTTGCAGATGACGTTGTCAGTCATGTGATTACGCAGAATGTCGACGGCCTGCACCAACTTTCCGGTGTCCCCGACGACAAAATTATTGAGCTACACGGCAATGCCACCTACGCCCACTGTCTTGACTGCGGGCAGCGCTACGACCTGGCCTTGATCAAAGAAAACTTCGAGCGCGATGAAAGTTTGCCAGTGTGCGACCACTGCGATGGTTTGGTTAAAGCGGCGACTATCTCCTTCGGCCAGGCCATGCCCGAACAGGCCATGCTACAGGCACAGGTGGCAGCCAGTGAGTGCGATCTTTTTCTAGCGATTGGCTCATCATTACAAGTGTATCCGGCGGCTGGCTTTCCCCTGGTTGCCAAACGCAACGGCGCTAAACTGGTGATTATCAATCGCGATCCCACCGATCTCGATGCCAGCGCCGACTTGCTGATTCACGATGAAATTGGCCTAACTCTCAACCGAGCCTTGCCAGAATCGCGGCTTTAATGACCTGAATCGCGACTCTATTAGCGCAATAGCAGGTATTAGCCAAGATCTTCAGACATAAGCTCGTCTCTCTTTCAAACTACCCCTTTCGAACTACCTCTTTCACGCTCTACCATTCAGTGCAAAATGCGGCTTTAGAACGTCTCACCCCAGACATGATCTACATCAGAGCATCAGCAAATAAGTACTGGCTGGCCACATTTAGTCACGGTTTGCCCCGATTGCTGAGATAGAATCAAGATCAATAATTATTCACCATTTAATAAAAAGGTAAGAATCATGAGTCAGGCAGAAGATATCGCCAGCTTAACGTCATGCTGGGCAAAAGAAGGGCGCACTCCTCGTATCGCCATTGTCGGTGCCGGTTTGTCTGGTATCGGCGCTGTTATTGCTCTGCGTAAGGCGGGGTACACCGATTTAACCGTTTACGAAAAAGCCGATAAAATCGGTGGTACCTGGCGCGACAATCGTTACCCGGGCTTATCCTGCGACGTCCCCTCTTACTGGTACTCCTATTCCTTCGCACCCAATCCTGACTGGTCCCACCGCTTCTCATACGGCCCAGAAATCTTTCGGTATATCGAAGGTGTTGCGAAAGAATTCGACGTGATGTCGGTCGTCAACTTGAACAGCCCCGTGACCGAAATGACCTACCTCGGCCCCAAGTGGCGGCTCAAGGCAGAAGGCCACGAAGAGCAGATTTTTGATTTTTTAATATCGGCCACGGGCATACTCCATCACCCCAACTACCCCGATATTAAGGGCATCGATAGTTTTAAAGGCGCCATGTTCCACACGGCTCGTTGGGACGATTCGGTATCACTTGAAGGCAAGCGAGTCGGCATTATTGGCACCGGTTCTACCTCCGCACAAATTGTTGGCGCCGTGACCAAAAAAGTGAAGAAAATGAGCGTGTTCCAACGGACACCCCACTGGATAGCCCCCCTGCCACAGAAAAAATACAGCTTTATCTGGAAGAAAATACTGCGAGTTTGCCCGTGGATGCACCCCCACCTGAGCAATTTCTATAAACGCCATATGCTTAACACCTTTGCCAAAGCGACGATTGGCGATGTCAAAGAACAGCGCAAAATTGAGCAAGCCTGCCTGAAAACACTCGCTAAGGACGTTACTGACCCGGCATTGCGCGTCAAGCTAACCCCCAGCTACAAAGCAACCTGTAAACGGCTCATCTTTTGCTCTGATTTTTACCCCGCCATCAGTCGCGACAATGCCGAGCTAGTCACCGAAGGTATTACCTGTATTGAGCCCGAGGGTATTCGCACCGAAGATGGGCGCCTGCACGAACTCGATGTGCTCATTCTCGCCACCGGTTTTAAGGTCTCGGAGTTTATGCTGCCCGCCAAAGTCTACGGCGAAAACAACCTGGAGCTCAGCGAAGTATGGGACGGGGCACCCCGCGCCCACCGTGCCATGACTATCCCCAATTTCCCCAATTTCTGGATGCTCGAAGGCCCCACCGGGCCGGTCGGCAACCTCTCGTTAATTTCTATTACCGAAACCCAACTCGCTTACATGATTAAATGCCTCGACCAAATGAAGGCAGAAAAAGCCGCCAGCATCGCCGTAAAACAAGAGACCTTCGATGCTTTCAACAAAGCCATTGCCGAAGAAGTCGTCGGTACCACCTGGGCCACCGGCGGTTGCGATAGCTGGTATATCGACAAAACTGGGACGCCCAACCTCTATCCCTGGCACCCCAGTATTTTTTATAATGAAATGCAACAACCTGACTTCAGTGAATATCAATTGAGTCAGGAGAGCGTCAGTTCAACCTAAGGCATCATAAAAGTGACCGGCACGTCGACTGCACTGAAGCTCAAAACGGATCGGCACTGCACAATGGCCATCTTGCAACTTGCCCATTGTGCAGCTGGCCTTGTGAAACCCATCACTGCACTCGACCCCACATAAGCCATAAACTAATGTCGGTCACAGTTCAAAACCCGCCCTTTTGAATGCTAGCCAGATACAGCAAACTCACCTAGACTGCTTAAACTGCTTAAACTGCTTAAAGAGTACCTGACGGGAAGGTCATGGCCCCTAGAAAAAAATAGGGCTGCCCTCTTTCATAAAGAAAGGCTACAACATGAAGTTAATTCCTAAAATAATTATCTTGGTTGCCTGCTTAGCTGCCATCGCTATGGTGATTTACCCTCCCATGCATACTCTGCATAAGTACGGCACCTATAGCGTTGGCTATACGTTTATATGGAAAGAATATACCGTATCTGCTGCCCAGCTTAGTATCCAGTTAGTTGTACTTTTCGTCGTCGCAGGCGCTTTAAGTTTTATCACTAACTTACCCAGCGTCGAGAAAGTAAAGAATGGTGAAGACGACGAGCAAGAAGGCGATTACAAATAATAAAGTGGTTTAGATCGGATAGCACCATCAACTGTCTGTTAGAGAACTAATTAAATAGTGCAGGTCAGTCTTACAACAATGTGCGAATGTACGCCATAGCCGAACGTACACAGGCTCTCTATCGATACGGAAAAAATCTCCGCATCCTTACAAAAAAAGGACCGATTGCAGTGTGAGTTATTGCGAAGCACTGCAACAAAGATACTGATCATTTTAGCCTCCCTTCATACTACCCATAATACATCTCTACAAAAAATGTACTTTTTTAAGCCTTGTGCGCTCGATCGACAGTAGCTTTCATGCTTTTAATCACGCATTATCTGCGTAATCACGTTAATAAAAATAATTAAACTGAGGAAGCCCCATGAAAATTGGTTACATGATGATGCTGGCAAATCACCACGATGATTTGTCCGATGCACAAATGATCCGTGAAGAAATGCGCGTCGCCGAATTGGCGGAAGAGGTCGGCTACGATTCTATCTGGTGTGCCGAACACCATTTTGATACCTACTCTATGGCCGTGGACAATATTCAGGTACTCACCTGGTTAGCAGCTCGCACCAAAAATATTCTGCTCGGTAGTGCCGCCATTATTTTGCCCTGGTGGACACAGCCCGTGCGCCTGGTTGAAAAGATTGCCACCATCGACGCCATGACCGACGGCCGCTATTTAATTGGCTTTGGCCGGGGACTGGCACGAAAGGAATACGATGCTTTCGACATCCCCATGGACGAAACCCGCTCGCGTTTTGATGAGTCGGCAAAAATGATTATCAAAGCCCTGGAGACAGGTTACATTGAAGGCGATGGCCCCCATTTCCCCCAGGCACGCACAGAGATAAAACCCAAACCCCCACAAAATGCCAAAGACCGACTTTATGGCGTCGCCATGTCACCGGAGTCCGCCCAGGTAATGGGTGAACTAGGCTCGCGCATGATGTGCTTCGTACAATTCGATATGGCCATGCACCTACCCAATATCGAACGCTATCGCAGCGCCTTTTCCGAAGGGCATAAGCGCCCTGCACCACCCCCTTTACTGCTCGATTTTTGCTACTGCGATAAAGACCCGGGCAAGGCCAAAGATCGCGCGCGTAAATATCTGGCCGTCAATTACCTCTCCATCCTCCAGCACTACGAATTCATGGAGGACTACCACAAAGAAATTAAAGGCTACGAAGCCTACGGAAAATCTGCTGAATTCCTGAATTCACTGGGGCTTGAAGAAGCCGTGGAAGACTATATCAGCCACCAGGCCTGGGGTACGCCACAACAAATTCTCGACCAGCTCGAAGCGCGACGTGGCGTTATTGGCGACTACGAATGGAACTCTATTGTCAGCTACGGCGGCATGCCTTTCGACCTTGTCGAAGACAGCATGCGCTTGATTGGCAAAGAGATATTGCCAGAGTTGAGGAAATGGTAGTTGGAGCACCAATTGAGCAATACGTAAAGTTACCGTCTTTGTCTGCGAACAAGATGTTAGCCATGCACAGTAAAGCTGAGTGATTACTCAACTAACCGAGCAATAGAATAGGGCAGACTTGGCCCTATACTTTACAGAACCGTGGATCAGAAGCCACTGGCTCTATAACACCTATTAACCACCCATAGGCCATTGATTTATATCAGCACTAAAATTTCAACAGAAGCCGAAGGAAGTATCACCACAGCAAAGGATGGCGCAGCATGTCAGCACTTCAAACAACAACACCGCACCAAGCTATTGTTTTTAAAAACAATAAAGCCAACCATTCGCTGAACGCCCTGATATTGGGCGCCAAAGTGATAGAGTCCCGGCGGCTTTATAATTCACTGTTGTGTGTCTTACCGAAGCTAACACTATGAATCTGGGATATTACTTTACCCTACGAATTAATTCCAAATGGCTTCATCAAACAAAGGGGTCTCCAAACTTGATCGATATAGCCATATCGCACTGGAAAAAGATAAGACAAATACCCCTTGCTATTACATCAAGAGCAACAGAGTCATTGACTCTCTGGCACGCCAGAGGTTGGCAATATCTATATCTTGGGAGAAACTGGCTTTTCAATTTTAAGTCTAAATATGCTGGCAGATTAGGCTTGATCTTTCTAGCAGTGCTAATGATTGCAAGTGCAATCTCTGTTCCAACGTTTCAAAGTTATCTAGAACCATATTTTTCCCAATCAGGACGACTAGACTCGCTTAGAGCTCTATTCCTTTCTCTTGGTGGCGCCATGATCGGTGCCACCGCGATTGCGTTCTCACTCATTATGTTTGCAATGCAGGTAAATGTTGAGCGCATGCCGCATGGCTTGTTTAGTAAGTTTAGCTCAGACGTAAAGCTGCTTGGTGCATTTACTTCTACATTCTCACTGGCATTGATAATCGCAGTATTTTCACTAATTCCAAATAAATCTTGGGTGTCCGCCGCTACATTAGCAACAGTCTGGTTCTCGTTTTTAATTATATTGTTATTTGTGCTTGCGTATCGTAGGGCGCTTGCTTTGATTAGCCCTACTATGCAACTTGATCTTGTAGTCAATAACACGAAAAGAGATTTTAAACTCTGGGATAGAGCAATAAAACGAACGACACCGCTACTTCGAGAAAATGAAAATGATGGGGCGGAAGGTGACGAATTAAGAACTAAGTGCGATATGGACCGTGTTACTTATTTTCAGCTACATCCAAATTGGACATCATCCGCCGATCAAGCAATATCCTATTGTATTGCCTTTTCAAGGCGCTACGCTGAACAAGGCGACCATGAGGTTTCACGGGTTGCGCTTAATGGGATAGTAGCAATCAATGCGTTATATATTAAATCAAAAGGAAAGACCTTTTTTTCAAACAGTGACTTTTTTGATAACCCGCTGGCATCTGACACTTTTCTCACAAGTACACTTGAACATTTTAGGAAGAATATCCAAGTAGGAATTTCACGCAAAGATGAGCAATTCATAGAACAAAATTTACATAGCCTACTTCAGCTCACACAGCTTTATTTGTCCATTGAATATGGCGATGCACATGCTGCACGGTCTCATGCTCATCTTGTGACTGGCTATCTGACAAGTGCAGTGGAAAGTGTTATTCCGCATGATATGGCTGATGTATTAATTGAGGGGGTAAGCCTACTTGGAAATGCAGGTCGACTAATCGTACAGAACGACAAGCCTGAGCACATAGCTACTATCTCTGAGAAAATTGCACAAGTCGCTTGCACAGGAGCAGTTAACAAAAATTACCGGCCGATAACTCAGGTGGCAGTAAAGCAGCTCGCAAGTCTGACTTTTGAACTATTGAGAAGCAAGTCATGGGATGTGACTTTTGCAATCAAAGAGGTTCGATATGATGTAAAACTGATTGCTAAAATTTACCTCAAAATACCGGATACACCGCTAACAAGAGAGCATAACAAAAGCCTAGCACCTTACTATGGAACCAGCAACGATACATTAATAGCATGGTTTACGGACCTAGCAAATGCTTTATCCAATGCAGAACCCGGTGATGAGGCAGCACAGCGAGTTGTTAGCCATATAGAAAAGTGGGGAGATAGGTTATATCAAACTGAAAAAGAATTATTATTGCTGGCTATTGAGAAAAGATCCCAGCTTACGTTGGACTTAATCCACTGGATAGTACACATCACAAAATTACTCCTCGCTGTTTCTTGTTCGGATGTTTGCGATGTTCATCATAGAGACAAACTAAGAAAATCGGCCATTTGGTTGATTAGTGTTTTCTCTTGGGTTCCTGATGATGAAGAAACAATAAAATATATAGAAACGTACCGTATCGCAGATAATATCTTCGAATCCGCAGTAGATGCACATAAACGTGGTTGTGATATCGAAGCACTTGAAATTCGAAGCTTACTTCTTAGCTGGACACGTAAGGCCGGTAAATATCAGACTGGTTGGGCATCCTTAGAATCAGCTTGTTGTGGCTTGGCATGCTTGAATCTAATCCTTGAATTGCCAGATGAGAAGCTGTTCACTGATATTGATACATATATTTCCAAGGATGATGCCTCTAATTTCGATATCCGTTCAAGAGCAGCTTCTGAACTACATGAAGAAGCAGATAAATACCGCTCCGGATATGGTCACAGCAATATAGATATGGCAATGGTACATGCCAACCAATCGAGGCTTAGTATACTACTGCATGGAATAGCAGATCACTTATGTCCAGAAACTCATGGCATTGGAATAGTTGAATCTTCGAGTGAAAGCTAGTATGTACCACACTACAAGTAGCTGCACCGGAAAAAATACTCGCTGCGCTCGCATTTTCCCGGTGAACTAGGCGCTAGGCGCCCACACAAATATTTCGATTTTCAAGACCTCAATTCGGTAGACGACAAATTCTTCTGCCTTATAAAATCTAGAAGGAGATAGTGAAATGTTTAGCCATATAATGATCGGTTCAAATGATATCGAGAGATCAAAGCGCTTTTATAATATCGTCCTTGGCGTTTTTGGTACTGGAGAGGCCGTAGTTAATATCAATGATACTGGTCAGACACGTCTTTTCTACATTAATAAGGGTTCTACCTTCTGCGTTACCGAACCTATTAATAATAAACCAGCAAGTATAGCCAACGGCTCCACTATTGGCTTTGCCTGTGACTCACCAGAACAAGTAAAAAAATTCCATGATGTTGCTGTAGAAAATGGGGCAACTAGCATTGAAGATCTACCAGGTTTTCGCGACAACTCAACAGGGAAAAAACACTTATGCTATTTCTTAGACCCTGATGGTCATAAAATTTGTGGTATGTACCGTTGTGATTAATAACAAAGAAAAAATAGACCTTTTAAATTTAACCAGGATGGCCAGGGGCATCGGGGGAAGATCAATGTCAAGCACTCACTGATATCCCCTATCACTCGCAATAATATTATCACCCCTGGCAATGCCAACACCCTGAGAACAGGCCGGCGACTCCTTCCTTGACACTGCTGAGAATTGGCGGAACAGCGCCATCATCCGCCCCTGTGTTTCACCCTCGACAATGGCCATGCCGGGTTTAATACCCATTTCAGAGGCTTCAAAGGCTTTCATGGTGTTGCAGATTTGTCCGTCGAGGCGTACACCTATACCTTGCAGGTCGATGGCGACGCCAATTTTCCCAAACATTTCCAAGGTCAGCTCACAGGCCGTTATCATAAAAACCACTGTGTGGTCGGACCAGTTTTGCTGGGCCTCGATCATTTTTTCGCCAATATAATGCACGGTGGTAATAAATAACGGCACCACTTGGGTGTCAGGCAGGCTGTGCACACATTTGCCAATAAAGCACTGGCCGCACACCGGGTCGCCGGCATCATGAATGCAGGCATCGGTGAAGCGACCAGCCGGGCATTCAAAGGGTTTGTGGCAGTAGGAAAAGCCGACCACCAGCACGGAATCGAGGGCATCGAGTTGGGTTTCAAATTCTGTCAGATTTTTTAAACCGTAGAGAAAAAAATCACCATCGCGACGGTAACTCTTGCGTTTTAAGAGGGCGACAAACAAACCCCAGCCGTGTTTGAGAGGTCGCTGCCAAAAGTAGCGGCCCAGTTTACCGCTATAGTCATGATGATGGAGATAGGAGAGCGTTTTCCAGCTGAGGTTTTTACGGCTCTTACGGCGAATGCCGGGCAACCGAGGGTTTTTTCTAAAGGTTTTCAAGGGCGAATCGGCCGCGAGTTTTTCTGCCCGCTCATCCCAGGCCCGTTCTGCTTCGCGCCAGTCGTCGTAACGCTGCCAAAATTTAACCTGACTTTTCATCGCGTAATGCCTTGCTGGCACTTTCGTCGGTTCAAATTCAGCACCCACTGTTGTCTTATTGTTACTTAAAAGTACCTTTTAAACATTGCCATTATTACCATGGCATAAAGCGAGAGGCCTTAAGCCTGCTATAAGATGTTAAGCCTGATACAAAGTGTAGGCACCGATCACTATAAAGCCAGTACCAGCGATATAAGCTAATGTTTTTTCGTTAATATACGCTGCCAAAAAGGTGCCCGCGAGCACACCCAGCGCCGAGGCAACAACCAGCGCCAGCGATGCCGCAAAGAAAACAGTCAGCTTATTAACCTCTTTGTCAGCGGCAAAAAGCATCGTTGCCAATTGTGTTTTGTCGCCCAGCTCAGCAATGAGTACGGTCGCAAATATTGTCGTGAATATTTTCCAGTCCATGGTCGCGATCATAGCAGGACTCTCAGACAGGACAACAGCCATTGCTTAAACCCGAAAGGCTATTGGCGCTGGCAAGCTCGGTGGCATTGTGAGAAATCATCTTCACTTTGCTTTATAATTTGTCATTTTGTTTACATTCTTGTTTACATTCAGGAATGTGTAAGCAACTGACCCAATACTAACAATATCAATGCAACAACACTCTACGGGAGTTGAGCCATGAGCCCAGCAAGCGATAACCCGGCGATTGACACAATTATTGATCGTCTCAAAGATTTACCCGGCGCGCTGCTGCCAATACTCCATGAAATTCAGCACACGGTGGGCTACGTGCCCGCCGAATCCGTACCCTCCATCGCAACAGCCCTAAGCCTGTCGCGCGCCGAGGTACACGGGGTCATTAGCTTTTACCATCACTTTCACAGCGAGCCCATGGGCCAACACACCGTGCAAATTTGTCGCGCCGAGGCCTGCCAGGCGGTCGGCGCCCGTGAACTTGAGCAGCATGCAACCCGTAAATTATCCACCGAACTGGGCTGCACAACAGCCGATGGTACCGTGAGTCTTGAACCGGTTTACTGCCTGGGCAATTGTGCCTGTGGGCCATCGGTGCAAATTGGTGACGAAGTACATGCCCGTGTGACGCCCGAGCGCTTCGATACGCTGATTAGCGGACTGGAGAAAAAACAATGATAACTGTTTATGTACCCCGTGATACCACTGCCTGCGCCCTGGGTGCCGATGCCGTAGCCGAGGCAATCAAGGCCGAAGCCGCCAAACGCAACCTGGCGCTCAATCTTGTGCGCAACGGTTCCCGCGGACTGTTCTGGCTCGAAACTCTGGTTGAGGTGGCCACAGACAAAGGCCGCGTTGCTTATGGGCCCGTTAATGCTGCAGACGTTAGCGCCCTGTTTGACGCTGGTTTTCTAGAAGGTAAAGACGGCCATCTCGCTTTGGGCCTGACCGAAGAGATCCCCTATTTAAAAAACCAGCAGCGAATCAATTTTGCCCGCGCCGGTATTATCGACCCCCTCAGTGTCGACGACTATACAGCCCACGGTGGCTATGCCGGTCTGACACGCGCCTTAGCCATGCAGCCCCAGGCCATTGTCGATGAGGTCAAAGAATCTGGCCTGCGTGGTCGCGGTGGAGCGGCTTTCCCCGCTGGTATTAAATGGCAAACCGTGCACGATACCCCGCCCCAGCAAAAATACATTGTCTGCAACGCCGATGAGGGCGATTCGGGTACCTTTGCCGACCGCTTGTTAATGGAGGCCGATCCCCTACAGTTAATAGAGGGCATGACAATTGCCGGGCTGGCAGTCGGTGCCACACAGGGTTACATCTATTTGCGCTCGGAATATCCCAAGGCCCATGCCGTATTACAAGCAGCACTGGCCAATGCTTACGCAGCGGGCTATTTGGGCGACAATATTGCCGGTAGTGGCAAGCACTTTGACTTAGAAGTGCGCCTGGGTGCCGGTGCCTATATTTGCGGTGAGGAAACATCCCTGCTCGACAGCCTTGAGGGCAAGCGCGGCATGGTGCGTGCCAAACCACCGCTGCCCGCCATTGTCGGTCTCTTTGGTCAACCCACCGTTATTAATAACGTACTCACTCTGGCCTCGGTATCGAGCATTTTTGAGAAGGGCGCGGCTCACTATAAAAGCCTCGGCGTTGGCCGCTCCACCGGTACACTTCCCATGCAGTTGGCGGGCAATATCAAACGCGGCGGCATCGTTGAGCTGGCCTTTGGCAGCACCCTGCGCAGCTTGCTCGAAGACTTTGGCGACGGCACACTCAGCGGTAAGGCGATTAAAGCGGTACAGGTTGGCGGCCCTCTCGGTGCCTATCTACCCGAGTCGGCGCTGGATATCAGCCTCGATTACGAAAGCTTTGCCGCCGCCAGCGCCATGCTCGGCCACGGCGGTGTAGTGGTGTTTGACGATAGCGCCGATATGCTCGAACAGGCGCGCTTTGCCATGGAGTTCTGCGTAGTGGAGTCTTGCGGCAAGTGCACCCCCTGCCGGGTTGGCTCCACTCGAGGGGTCGAGGTGATTGACAAAATTCGCGCAGGCGAACAGCGCGATGACAATCTAATATTACTGGAAGACCTGTGTGAAACGATGGAATTTGGTTCACTGTGCGCCATGGGTGGCTTAACCCCCTTCCCTGTGCGCAGCGCCATTAAACACTTTCCCGAAGACTTCGGTGGCTAGCCGGCTCACTGACTGAGCACTGCTAAACCCACCCAGAGGAAAAACGCTATGTTGCAATTCTACGAACCGCAAAAGGACTACGGCACCCCGGCCAGCCTTTCAAAAGAAACCGTCACTCTGAATATCGACGGCGTTGCCGTCTCAGTGCCCGCGGGCACCTCGGTCATGCGCGCCGCCGCCGAAGCTGGCATCAAAGTACCCAAGCTTTGTGCGACTGACAGTCTCGAAGTCTTTGGTTCCTGCCGTATGTGTATGGTCGAAATCGAGGGTCGCAAGGGCTATCCGGCCTCGTGTACTACGCCGGCAGAAAACGGCATGGTGGTGAATACACAAACCGAAAAAGTCGCCGATCTGCGGCGCAATGTCATGGAGCTGTATATCTCCGACCACCCCCTCGACTGCCTCACCTGCCCCACCAATGGCAACTGTGAATTACAGGACACTGCCGGACAAGTGGGTTTGCGCGAAGTGCGCTACGGCTATGAAGGCAATAACCACCTCGACGCCGAGAAAGATGAATCCAACCCCTATTTCACCTTTGATGCCTCAAAATGCATCGTCTGCTCACGCTGTGTACGCGCCTGTGAAGAAACCCAGGGCACCTTTGCGCTGACTATCGACGGTCGTGGTTTTGAGTCGACGGTCAGCCCCGGGCAAAAAGAGAGCTTTATGGACTCTGACTGCGTCTCCTGCGGTGCCTGTGTCTCTGCCTGTCCGACCGCAACACTGACCGAGAACACCATTATTAAACTTGGCCAGCCCGAGCACAGCGTTATCACCACCTGCGCCTACTGTGGCGTTGGCTGCTCCTTCAAAGCCGAGATGCGCGGCAATACCGTGGTCAACATGACCCCCTGGAAAGACGGCAAGGCCAACGAGGGCCACGCCTGCGTGAAGGGCCGCTTTGCCTTTGGTTATGCCACCCACCAGGACCGTATTACCTCGCCCATGGTGCGCGATAGCATTGAAGACGAATGGCGCGAAGTCAGCTGGGACGAAGCCTTTCGCTTTGCCGCCGAGCGTATGCGCAGCATTCAGAAAAAACACGGTAATAACAGTATTGGAGCCATCAGCTCTTCACGTTGTACCAACGAAGAAGTCTGGTTGGTGCAAAAACTGGTGCGAGCTGGTTTTGGCAATAACAATATCGACACCTGTGCCCGGGTTTGCCACTCACCCACCGGCTATGGTTTGAAAACCACCCTGGGAGAATCCGCTGGTACCCAGTCTTTTGCCTCCGTCGCGCAAACTGACGTGGTCATGGTAATGGGCTCCAATCCCACCGACGCCCACCCGGTATTTGGCTCGCGGTTGAAAAAACGCCTGCGCGAAGGTGCCAAGCTGATTGTCGTCGACCCGCGCAAAATTGAACTGGTCGGCGCTCCCCACATTAAAGCCGACTATCATCTACCGGTAAGGCCCGGCACTAATGTCGCTTTTATCAATGCGATGGCCCACGTCATTATTGATGAAGGCTTAGAAGCTAGCGCGTTTATTGCCGAACGCTGTGAAACCCCAGCCTTTGAACAGTGGCGTGCCTTTATCAGTGACAGCAAACACGCGCCCGAAGCAACGGAGAGCATCACCGGCATCCCAGCCGCCGATATTCGTGCTGCTGCTCGACTCTTCGCCACTGGTGGCAATGCCGCTATTTATTACGGCCTGGGCGTTACTGAGCACAGTCAGGGCTCGACCGCTGTCATGGGCATCGCTAATCTAGCCATGCTCACTGGCAATATCGGCCGTGAGGGCGTTGGCGTTAACCCCATGCGCGGCCAGAACAATGTACAGGGCTCCTGTGATATGGGTTCCTTCCCCCACGAGTTGCCGGGCTATCGTCACATTTCCGATGGTGACACCCGCTCGCTTTTTGAGCGTGACTGGCAGGTCGGCCTCGACCCCGAGCCCGGTCTACGTATCCCCAATATGTTTGACGCCGCCATCGATGGCGAGTTTAAAGGCCTGTACTGCCACGGCGAAGATATCGCCCAGTCAGACCCCAATACGCATCACGTCGAGTCTGCACTCTCGTCATTGGAATGCCTGGTCGTGCAAGACCTTTTCCTCAACGAAACGGCCAAATTTGCCCATGTGTTCTTTCCCGGCTCATCCTTTCTGGAGAAAGACGGTACCTTTACTAATGCCGAGCGCCGCATTTCGCCTGTTCGCCAGGCCATGCCCCCCAAAGCGGGTTTAGCCGACTGGGAGGCAACGCTCGGTTTTGCCAAGGCTTTGGGTGTGGATATGCACTACGACCACCCCCGAGAAATCATGGACGAAATCGCTCGTTTAATGCCCACCTTTCATGGCGTTGACTACGACAAACTCGACAACGATGGCAGTATTCAGTGGCCCTGTAACGACGAGGCACCTGACGGCACACCGACCATGCACATCAATGAATTTGTGCGTGGCAAAGGTTTCTTTGCCGTCACCGAATATGTCCCTACTGACGAACGCGCCAACCGCAAATTTCCACTGTTATTAACCACTGGGCGCATACTCACTCAGTACAATGTCGGAGCACAAACCCGACGCACTGAAAACAATCGCTGGCACAGTGAAGATGTTATTGAACTCCACCCCCACGACGCCGAAGAACGCGGCATTACCGATGGCGACTGGGCGGGCATTAAAAGCCGCGTAGGCGATACGGTATTACGTGCCAAAGTCAGTGACAGCGTGCAACCCGGTGTGGTTTACACCACCTTCCACTTTCCTGGATCCGGTTCTAATGTCATCACCACGGATAATTCCGACTGGGCCACCAACTGCCCCGAGTACAAGGTAACAGCGGTGCAGATCAGTAAAGTGACAGCTCCTTCTGCATGGCAGGAACGCCAGCAGGCATTTAATGAACAGCAGCAGGCCCTGTTGAAAAAAATACGGCGGCGGGATGAAAACAGTCGCATCCCAGGTTAGCAATGACGAGCTGACGCCCCCCGTTAGCTCGTCCTTTAGCGCAAGCGACTGGCGCAATGGTGCCAGTCGCCCCGTACTCGACCAATTGGTGGAGGAGGTTGCTGTGGCCTTGGTCTACAACGGCATATCACATGTTGTAATGATGGCTACCCCCAATCACCTTGAAGATTTCGCTCTGGGTTTTAGTCTGACTGAAGGCATTATCGAAAACCCGCAGCAGCTTTACGATCTGAATACACGCAGCCTCGACAACGGCATTGAGGTGGCAATGACCATCAGCAACGAACGCTTCGCTCGTTTAAAAACGGCACGACGCAATATGACCGGCCGTACCGGTTGCGGCTTGTGTGGTGCGGAGTCTCTCGAACAAGCCATTCGCCAGCCTGCGCCTGTGACTACTCACCGGGCCTATAGCCACAAAGCCATTGAAACGGCGGTAGCTCAGCTGGAAAGCCAACAGCCATTGCAAGCCATTACCGGCGCCGTGCACGGTGCAGCTCTGTGTGACCCCAATGGGCATATCGAATTATTGCGAGAAGACGTCGGCCGCCACAACGCACTGGATAAACTGTATGGCGCGGTGCGCAAGCAAACAGATTCAACAATAAACGATCGTTTTGTTCTAATTTCCAGCCGCGCCAGTTATGAACTGGTTTTAAAAACCGCAATGATGGGTATCGGCATGCTCGTCGCTGTATCGGCACCCACCAGTCTTGCTGTGCGTTTAGCCGAACAGGTGAATATCACACTGCTCGGTTTTGCCCGCACGGGTCGCCATATGGTCTATACCCATCCCCAGCGCATTGACGCTTAGACATTTTACACAGGAAGAAAACACTCGTGTCTGAAAACAGCAGTGAACATTTGGTAAAAATGGCCAATCAAATTGTGCAGAATATTCCCGCCGCTACCACTGAGGCCCGTATAGAAAGTACTGCTGGGCATATTGATAAATTTTGGTCGCCGTTAATGAAGCAACAAATCGCTGAGTATATTGCCGCAGGAGGTGCCAATTTAATGCCAGAAGCGCGTGCAGCCCTGGACAAACTGGCTGACTAAAGCCTTGTCGACAGCCACTGTTCAGCATCAGCAGACGTCAATCTATCGCACGCTGTCAATCTATCGCACTGAGTACCCAGAAAGTGAGAAGAACCCGTCGTCTCAATGATAAGTGGCGCCAGCCTATAGACCTTGCTGAAAACCATAGGAACCCGGACCCGCAGGCTGATTATGTTGGCCCGTATAAAACGACATTCAATTAAGCCAATCTATGTTGCGGTTCTGAAGAGTCAAGACAACTTAAACGCCACTCAAAAATAGTATTGCCAGGAGAGCTGAACCTTAGAAAATGCACCTGCAAATTCTCTGTTTTCAGAAAGCTCAAACAAAAGCGCGCGATCTTTATTTTGGCTGAACCGAAGCTTGCCACCAAACCCATAGCCCGTTTGAGTGACTCCATCGACATACTGCATCAGTTCAGCGTGTAAACCCGCCTTCCATTGCTTCGTCAGGGTATAGATAATTTCTGTGCTGGCACCCAGGCCTACGCCAACATTATCATCAAACTTATCACCAACAAGTAACTGTGTATCGATATAAAACGATGCCGATACCTGCCGACTTAAGGCGTAACTCAGCCCGGCGGATAAACCGAAGTCACCCATCAATGGCCTATCACCTTCCCCAAAGCCATAACGTGCTAAAGAGGCCGATGCCCGCCAGGAAAAAGGCCGAATAAAATAGTTACGTACTGGCGCTGATGTAATATCGACAAAATCAATGGCTTCAAACTGCCAATTATTTTCACTCAAATAATAACGCAGCGAGGGCTGTAAAAATATCAACTGGGCGCCTTGTACAAAGCCGTTATCAGGGTCATATTGATCGTGGTAGGCCCAGCGGACATCGAACTGCATGTATGTTTCTGCTTCTTCTCGACCATAACGCACGCCCACGCGGCGGCTACGGTGCCCTTCATCCGGGCGATAAGCTGGCGGGGCAATAGCCTGTAGTGGCAAGGTAAGCCCCATTTCGCTTCGCGCTGTTAACAATTGATGCTGGCGTTTTAAAGCTTCGTCACGTTGTCCTGCCCGCATTCGAGAGTCGTCCGCAATAGAAAAAAAGCCTGCTGACTTTATCGAGCTTGCCTCCCGGTAAGCAAGATAATCTGACGCCAACTCAAGAATCTGAGCCTGTGATTTTGGCGTTCTATTGAGAAAATTTGTCGCTCGCAGGGTGAGCTGACCCAGCGCCAAAGACTTGGCCATTTCTTGCTCAGCAAAGTCCAAAGACTTTGTGCGCCAATTAATTGATTCCCGTAGCGAGGGCCGATAATGCACCTGACTGACCAGGTCTGGCACACGAGTTATTGCCCGAACAGTGTCAGCGGGTGCCGCACCCCAAAAGAAATTATGACTCAACGCCAAATTCGGTCTCGCAACATCAAGCAAGGCCAAGAGCTGGTAAGAACAATTCTCGTCAATAAAATAATAATCAAAAAAGTTCGGCAACAATTCCCAAAGATGGAGCAAAATAAAATGAACTTCTTCGCGACTATAGTTCAATTCATATTCCCATATATCACGGTTCTCGATATCGCTGTAAGCCTTAACCCGCTCATGGTAAGGCGCCAATGAAAACCTGCCTGGGTAACCACCAAACACACCATTAAAGGCAAAGCCGAAGCCTCTATCTCCCTCGGCATGAGCAGCAAAATTAATGGTCGAGGCGAGTAAATCGGTATTTTTTCCTGGCTGGCGATCTACACGTAGAAACGTGTGGCCAAACATTGAGGCGGGGCTGTTTAATACCGAAACGGGAAAAACCAATGTCAAGCCATCGGCATCTAAATGCCGCAGCCAATTATTCAAATGACGACAGCGATATTCAGGCAGTATGTCGTTTGCAATTTCCAGAACCTTTTTCAACCAAATTCGCCTAGCCGGAAATCGACAAGCCACGGCCTCCTCGCTATTAATATCCGCTTCCGTCGATAGAAGAAACGCTAAAGTGGCTTCAAGTTCAGCCTGAGGAGATTGCTTGCCTTGTTTTGACAGAAAAAAGGAGGTCGCATCAACTCGACTGACTTTTTGTGGCCCCAACAAAGAAGGTGACACATGCAACAGCGCTTTCCAGGTCGGTAAGCGCCAGATTTGCTGAGATCTAGCCTTTTGAACAAGCTGATCTAGCACTGAGCTTTTTATACTTATTACGTCTTGCCCTTTGGCATGACCCGCAAGCGGACACAGAGCGACGAGCAGCAATAGGATGGAAACGGGTTTAATTAACAGCGCCAGATTTAACAACTATTGTGTCAATAAAATAGCATCAACAATAAACGGAATCGTGGAAGGTAAAAGACATCAACTATTTTCGCCTACGAGCTCCTGTCTTAAATTAGCAACAACCTCTTTTCCCGATATTTTTGGTGAGGGGAAAATCGACGAGAATTTATTTTGACAGAGTGTGTAAAATTTTTCTTTATCAGTTTCAGCAACAGACATCAAAAGTGCCAGGGTCGTTAAATGTTCGCCTTGCCCAACGGATATGTCAGCGCGCAATCGAGAGAAGTTATCGCTTACAAACTGTTCAATGTCTTTTTCGCTCACATTAACGGCTTCATCGTCATCATCTTCGCTGATCTTCGATGTCAGATCAGAAGAGGCATCCGTAGTTTGTTCCGTCGTCAATGAGCTAGCATCTGTTGGCGCCGTGGTGACCGAACAAGACGTCATCAAGTAAGTCAGTAGAAAAGTGGAGAGCGCGGTATAAGCTATTCGAGACAACATCGGGGTTCCTTAAAGTAATGATCAATTGGGGTACTACTGTAACGAAAAAAATGGGGCTGCTAATAAAGACCTTCTTTAGCGACCCAAACGCCGAATCGCAGACTGCGTTAAAAACCGTTCATAAAGATCAGCTTCATTGACACTGGTTTTATACCCAGACGAAATCTCTTTAACCTGGGCCAACCTGGCCATGCGATTCACTTGAATATTGTGGGCGTGCACGCGCGTCCACGAAGCATAGGGATGCTTACCATCATAGACGGTGTTTTCGCCATCGGTATAAAGCGATGCAGCACCATCAAACGAGCGGAATATTTCGCCCCGACGGTCGTAGGAAACCATGGCCAGCGGCAACAATGTGCGGGCATCGAACCAGACACGCTTTTTACTGATTGGCGCGCGTGGAAATTTAATCGGCTCAGCTTCCACCACTATCGCTTCGGGTATCAGCTCAACATCCATATCCCAAAATGTATTGCCCTTAGGACCACCGTGGGTGCTGCCCTCCCAGTTTTCATGTTGTGAATTCCAGCTGCGTGAAATAGCGGCGAGTGTTGGACCCCGGCCTACCACTTTGTAATTCCCCCAGGTCAGGAAGGGATCCCCCGCCGTCCAGGCATCGGAGAGATAAAGCGTTGAGCCAGGAATCATCGGCTCAAAACGTTGGTTAGTGGGAAAGCGTCGTACCCGTTTAAAAGCCGGCAGGTAGCCGCTCAAGTCGGGAAAGCGACGCTGGTCGTAGTGCCAGACATTCAAGAAGGACGTGCCCGCAATGTCATTCGGGCTGACAAAAAATACTGACTGATAGCGCAGTTTATCTTCGTGACCGGGCCAGTAGGGCTTGGGTTCGAGTACCGTTCGTGCGACGGGTGACATTTCAGCCCAGCCCAGTTCATAGTTGTATTCAATATCGCCGCTGGGCCCAACATCCTGCTCTTTGATCGCATAAAACGAGGCATCGTGACGGCCCCAGCTCAGAGTCAAACCGGCGAACACTTCAAGCGCTGTCGTTGGATTGGGGAAGGGGTTGCCGCCAATCCACGGCTTTCCCTCTTTGGTGACCACATTCCCGTTGGCGTCAAACATGGCCTTTCCGTAATTGCGCAATGTCGCCTCGTTATACTCCCAGGCGCTGAGTTTCATGATATCGGTTGTGGTGTCGATCATGCGCATTTGTCGACCCATTTGTGCAATTTGGGTATAACGGATGGGGTCTAGCAAGTCCTTAACATGCTCAACATTGTCGGCAGTAATCATATCCCCCGTGCTGATTTTGCCTTGGGTATAACCCTCTATAGACATTAACTCGTCGGGGTAGACACCACTGATATCGCCGGTATCGGCAATGGCCTGCCACAGTGGCGATAACACGCCCGTTGCCAAGACACCTTTACTCAGCTGGCCGAGAAAATGACGGCGCCCAAAATTCAGGTCATATTTACGAATTCGCATCACTATTCCTTATTATTGTTGTTCGCAAGCCCATTTGTTCTTCCGTTTATCCAGTTCAGTCTGTTCAACACGACTCATCAAATGGCGGTACAGCCCAGATTTATGCAAAACCTTGCACAATGCCGCTGTGTCTTTTTCAGCCTGCTGGCTCTCTGTATTATATTGTGCAATGAGCGCCAGGCTGCGCCGCGCCATGGCCTCACGCCAGCGCGGCGAACCTTCCACCTGACCTCGGGTGATTTTCGCCCAGGCTCGCTCGGCCTCAAACCAACGTTGTAATTGCTCGGCGCTTTCAGCGTAGGCCATCCAGGCATTGCCAGAGTCGGGAAAATCGGCGATCAATTGCTGAGCAATCGCATAGGCCCGTTCTCTCTCGCCAAGCGCATTGGCGGCGCGTATTTGCAGTAAACGCAGTTGCCGCTGATCCTGAGGCTGGCCGGCAAGAGCGGGGTAAAAGACATCGCCCAGCGCTAATACCTGAGCGTAGCTTCCCTGCTGTTCTTGCGCCAATAAAAACTGGTAGACCTCTTTTTGCGCCATCGCATTAGCGGGCTGCTTAGCCAGTGCCGCGATAAATGCCGATAAGCCTTTACCCTGCTGATATTGGGCGAGGGCCCGCAGCTGAGTCCAAAACAAAACCCGCCGCACACGCTGGTCGAGCGCATGCTTTTTGTCATCGGGCTTAGCTTTCTCAGCGACGTACATTTTATCAATAGCAGCCAATATTTTTTTAAGATCTTCACCCCCTCTTTCACCTAAGACTGACCGCATTTGCAGTGAAACCGCTTTAAACCAGGGCTCTTTACGTTTCGCTCGGGGTAAATCAGCCAATGCTGATAGTACCTTTTCAGCCTCATCCCGTTGGCTGCCAAGATCTCCATTCACCACCGCCCGATTAAAAGCATTCACAGCACGCTGAATTTGCGTCAGAGCAATACTGCCCTTTAATTTTTTATGCTTTTTTGCGGCTTTTAAATGACGTTTTGCCTTTTGCGGATCGTCACTCAATTGAGCGATCAATAAATGCGCACTACCCGCATCGTCATCATTCGGATTCACGCGCAGAAAATAGTCTGCTGCGGCCAGAACCCGCTGACGGTTAGTCGCGTTATCACGGCGTTGATAAAGTGCCTGGGCAACGAGAAACTTGAATTTAGGCAGGGCCTGAGCCACCGGCTGGGGCAAGTCGGTTTGACGCTGCAGGTTTTCCACTTCCTGTAACGCTTCTCGCGCCATTTGTATTTTAAATAGTGCAACCGCGTAATGGTATTGCAGAACGCGAACATTGACACCCAGCTCAAGACCACCCTGGCGACGAAACTGCTGGTATTTCAGCACGGCGGTATCGTACTGTTGCCAGGCGTAGGCGTATTCGCTATCGACGTAGAGGGTTAAAAGGCCAATATCGTAACCGGCAATTTCATCGCGAAACGACATGATGCGATTCAGCAGTGCATCGTTCAAATAACCCTGCTCAATCATCCGTTTCAAACGCACTGCTGCTTCAATAGCACCGCTTTGACTATCCCGTTGGCGTTGCAGAAGCATAAAGGCCTGTTCCTGAGAAACGCGCGCCGTCGTCGGCGTCAGAGGCTCCTCCGGCATCGCTGGCATGCTGGACAGCTCACCTTTACGAATGGCCAATAGGGTCAATTCTGTTTCAGCGCGCACTCGCGCCGGGTTGTCCCTATCGTCTGCCAAAGCCAGCACCAAACGGCGAAAACGCTGCTCGGCCAGCTCATCATCACCCTTTGCCTGGGCGACATAGGCCATGCCCAGCCAACTGCCATAAACAATACCTGGATAGAGAATGCGCACCGACGAGCTTTGAAACCCGTGTTCGGCCTTGGTCAGCCAACTTACCTGCTCGCGTTGGCCCTGATAAGTCTGTGCCAGACCCAATTTGCTCCAGGCCTGCCAATAATTAAACGCCGACAGGGCGTAATTAATATCGTGCCAAAGGTCGGAGCGATAGAGCTTCTCCAGAGCCGCTTCCCGGTCACCCGTGGCCTGTTCAAGATCTCGAACCTTGGCTCGACAACGTTTAAAAAAACCTTCACCACGCCGTAATAAATAGTCAAAGTCGGCCTGACTGGCGCCCCGCTCTTGCGCTGCGGACACCAAATTACCGTAGGCATCAGCGGCGCTAACAAAAGCCTGGGTATCGAGACGGCTCAGGTCTTTGGCGAGATGCTGATGAATTTTATCGAGCAAAGCTTTGCTTTGCGCTTGTGTCGCCACAGCACTAGATTGTGCCAGTAAGGTCTCTAGTCCACCTTCTGCTTTTTCTGCCAGGATAGTTGCCGGCCACAACAAAACAAGCAGTATACAATTCAGTAATCCATAGCGAATGAATCGCACAGCGCTAGCGGGCAAGCCCATTAAAAGCCCTCCAGTAGCAAGGCCATTTCACGGGCAAACTGGCCGCCCATAATGAGTGACACCAGTTGTCGGGTAATGTGGACATCACCATCAAGGGTCGCCGCCACACCACCTCCAGCCTCCGCCATTAACTGATAGTCGAGCATCGGCGTATCGGTATAAAAAACGCGATTCACCGGACGCCCCAGCTTTGCTTCGAGTACCGCCGGGTTGGCATGATGACTAACATCAAGGGTCGATATTTGGCCGTGGCCACTGGCAAATTCACGATTAACCGCTAAAAGCCGTTTGAAGGTATCCTGGTGTGGGGGAGCATCACCAATCAGTACAATCACCTTTTTTGCCCCCATTCGCCAACCACTTTTTTCAGTGGCAACACGCATACCTTCGTAAACGGCCTCCTGTATATCACCGCCACCCTCAGCCTTTAGCTGATTTAAAAAGCTGCTCAGTTTATTGAGACTAAACGTTAAGGTTTGATGCTTGGTGACATAAGAGGGGCTACCCACATCCCGATAGGCCACCACGCCAAAACGAGACACGGGAACGAGGGTGCGAATGACGTCGACGATATCGACAATGCGCGTCTGTACTTCTTCGATCACCCAGTGCATGGACCCGGTGGCGTCGACCACAAACACCACGTCAAGACCGGTCTCGCGCAAACCCTGCACATAGGCGGCAAACTGGTTGGCCGACTGACTTAAACCCGTACCAACGCCCGTGCCAAAACCGGCCAAACCTGCACCGTCGGTCGCCACCGTGTTTGATAAAAGAGGCGCGGAAAAACCGCTGGCGCTTTGCCCGCCAGCTGCTGCCTCCATCGCCAAATTGACCTCGGGTGGGGGTGGCGTCAGCGCCGAGCTAGCGACCAGTACCGGTGGCGGTTCAAATTCAATGGCTTCTTCAAACACCAGCTCTTCTTTTTCTTCTTCTGGCTCGCTGATGTCGAGCATAATTTCGATGTCTTCAACACCTTCCACAGGCGCTGGCTCAGGGCTAACAATGTGTAGCGACGCCTGCCAGGTCAATAGGACATGAATCGCTAGAGAAACCAGCAACAATATCAGCCACAAAGCCAACGTTTTAAGGCGACCAAACCATCGCGTCACTACAGCGTACCGGACTTATTCACGGTGATCAGCGCCACCCGTTTAATATTCAGCAGACGTAATTCGTCAATCAAAGGAATGATAGTAGAGGCAGGAGTTTGACCATCAGCCCGCAAGCTGACGCGCACCGGGACGGGCTGCCCTTCGGCCTGTATTTGGCTCGCCCAGTTTGACACTGTTGTCGTTTCGCCCCGCCACCACAGTTTGCCATCGGCCGTTAACGCCAGCTCTTCCGCTTTTTCGGTCAACACCTCGCTACTGGATTCAGGAGGTGCAAGCTCCTTCATATAGGTTTCGCTAAAATTGCCGACGACAATAAAAAACAGCAGCAGTAAAAACGTCATGTTAATCACGGGCAACATATTGTCGTCGGACTGCTTCTTTTTATCGTGCTCACTACCGAGATCAAACATGACTAATCTCCCAGTGTCTGAATTTGTACACGGGACAACGACTGGGCGCGCAATAGATCCATCGCCTCTACTAAAGTTTGCAGGGGCACGCTGTCTTCGGCTTTAAGAATAACGGGGGTCTCTGCACTCAATTGCTGGTGAATCAACCACGGAGTAAGTTCTGCCAGCGCTAGCGATTTGCCGTCTATCCACAATTTGCCACCGGGGAAAACCTGGATACTCAGACTTTCATTCTCAGCATGGCTCGTCTTTGTGGGTTCCTCAGGCACCTTAAAAGCCACCTCTCTAAACTGCACAAAACTGGTTTCCAGAATAAAGAAAACCAGCAAGATAAAGACCAAATCAGCCAAGGGTGTCAGGCTGATGCGGCGCAGAGCTTTACGGTGGTGGGACTGCAAATGCATAGCGCGGCGACCCTTTACAGTGGCACTTAAGACTTGTCGTAGAGATTGATGGTAAACAGCCGTGTCAGTTGGTCCTCCATACTGCGGCGAATGGTCGTGGCATGGCTATCGAGCAAGTAGTAAATCAAGGCAAAGGGAATAGCGACGGTCAGGCCCACCGCGGTGGTCATCAGTGCCTCCCAAATACCACCGGCCAGCGCACCTGTATCACCGCCCCCGCCCTGATTGGCAAGACCACGAAACACATCAATCATACCCAGTACCGTGCCAAGCAAGCCGAGCATTGGTGATAAATAAGCAATTTGCTCGATAAAGCCATTCATCCCGTTCACCCGGGAAACAATTTGCTGGCCCCGACGATTGAGTTCTTCCCGAACAACAGTTTGATCTTTGTCACTCTTATTGAGCCAGCTCATACCTTGCCCAAGCATGGAAGCATAAGGCCCACGATCATGACTGAGCTTTTCCAAGGCCTGCTGCTTATCACCCTCGACCCAGAGATCAATCGCCCCTTCAATATTGCGCAATTTCCCCGTTGAATAATGGCGATAATGAAAAAGTTTTAAAAAAACCAGACTCAGACCCACCACTGAGAGGCCGATTAAAACAATAACGACAGGGCCGCCCTGCTCGATTAAATCCAGATCCATACTGCACCTTGTTTGAGAAAAGTACTTATTATCGTGCCTGTAACCATTAAACCGCCTTAACGCAGCACAAGCGTTGTCGCTTTATAGTAACAGCAAGCCTACAAAATTCACTATGCATTCAATACTTACCAGCCGGTTATTCTAAGTCGCTTTTTCAGTGTTGAATCTAGGGGACTTCAGAAACTGCAAGCCCTTACACTCCACTGGCAAGACAACCTGCTCTGTTCGTTATGCAACGACCATCACCACTCATTTTTAAGTAACAAACGTGGGTCATACGGTGAGTAGAATGTGTAAAAAATTGCACGTTCACTGCTGTCGAGAACTTAAGAGGGCAGAAGCTCAACACCGCTAAGACAACCCCGATTAAATCGACATCAGAGCCCCCAATCACACGAGTAACAGAACTAAGTGTTCAACGAAACACTCTGAGCGTTCGCTCTTCAAAATTGATGCCGCGATGAATCACTTGTGTCATTCACACTTCGTGCTGGGACAGCCAGGTAAACTTCGAATAACTCGTAAGACTACGCTGTATAAGACTAAACCATTGGGCATTTCGTTCATTTTTATTATTCTGAATGTGCTGCAAACTGAACCTAAGGCTATGAAACACCACCCAACAGACCCGGAGGGTATTTATATGTCATTCAAGCACGATTTATACGCTTTGCTGCACTGGCACCCTAACTGGCATTTCAACTGGCAGAGAAAGGCACCAAGCAACTGGTTGTTAATCAGTTTTTTATTGGCGTCAGCCGCGCTTATCGCCTTCATCAAATATCGTAACCTTGCAACACCTTTTTTGTCTTCACCCGCACTTTTTTGATTTGTCGTGCTTGATAGCGTCATATTGATTGGATAGTAGCGTGCCCAGTAGCGCCGGGATTAACAGCTTTTCGGCTATCTGACTAAGTGCTTTCGTTAATAAGCACTTCCGACAATGAACGCTCAAAAATATCAATACTTGTTGTTTTTATGCTGCTGCGATCTCAGCGAGGTCACAGCAGCATTTAACCGCTAAACACGTCTAAACCACTTACAGTGAGCATTTTAGCCAGGCAATTTCAAAATCGCTTTTGCCAAAATATTGCGCTGTACCTGACTACTACCGCCATAGATAGTAGAGGGTCGCGACAGATAATAGGTGTTCACTGGCTTATAGGCTGTGCCATCCGACAGCGGAATGACGGACTCAGTGCCTGCGAACTCAGTAGAAGCATCGAGTATTAAATCAGCCACGCGCTGAAACATCTCCGTCACCGCCAGCTTCAAAATAGAAATTTCTGGACCCAGTTGTTCACCGCGACGCAGCACTTCTAACATACGGACATAAACCGCCACCGAGTCTTCAATTTCCATGTGTAACTGGGTGAAACGGGCTTTAAACACGGGGTCATCAAATAAGCCAAACTCGTTGGCCATTGCCTGCAAACGCTGCAAAGGAAACTTCGCCAACTTAGGGCTACCGAGTAAAATTCGCTCTGCACCTAGCAGGGCTTTTGCCATCGTCCAGCCTTGATTCACAGCCCCGACCATATTGTTGCGGGGCACCCGCACTTCGTCGAAAAACACTTCGGCAAACTCAGAATAGCCACCGATATTATCGATTTCCCGCACGGTGATGCCCGGAGTGTCCATCGGCACCAGTAAAAAGCTAATGCCTTTTTGCTTCTTCGCCTTTTTATCGGTGCGCACCAGCAGGAAAATCATATTGGCCTGTTGCGCCATGGTGGTCCAAATTTTCTGGCCGTTGACGATGTAGTCATCGCCATCAATTTCAGCCGACATACGCAGGCTGGCAAGATCGGAACCGGCACCCGGTTCGGAATAGCCCTGACACCAAATATGTTCACCCGAGAGAATCTTCGGCAGATATTCCGAACGCTGTTCCTCTGTGCCATAACCCAATAACAGCGGCCCCAACATGGTGACACCAAAACTGGGAATAATAAAAGCACCCACACGGTCGAGCTCTTCAGAGAAGATAATTTGCTGATAGGGACTTAGACCCATACCGCCGTACTCAGTCGGCCAACCCGGTGCCACCCACCCCTGTTGGTTGAGCGTTTTATGCCAGCCCATGGCCTGATCAAAATTCAGACGCCGGGGCGGAAAGCGCATCTCTTCAGGAAAGTTTGCTTCAAGCCACTCGCGAACGTGTAACCGAAAAGCCTGGTCGTCCATTTTTAGCTACCTACTTATTATTTAGAGTGTGAGCTATTGAAAAGTGGCGGGGCAATGCTGCACCCGCCGGAAGCTGCCCGCTATTAGCTGGGCAGTTTCAATACGGCTTTCGCCAAAATATTGCGTTGAATCTGATTGCTGCCGCCATAAATAGTCGTCGGACGAGCACCAATAAATTCACCTGGTGCGCTAACCGCTGTGTCGCCAGCGGGGATAGCATCCGAGACCCCACAGTTTTCACCCGCCACGTCGAGCATCAAATCCGTAATGCGCTGCTGTGTCTCAGTATTCCATATTTTCAACATCGACACCTCAGCACCAATTTTGCCGCCACGTTTAAGTACTTCGACAAAACGTCTATAAGCCGCAGCAAGATCTTCAATTTCCAACTTGAGGACTGTATAGCGCTCGACAAACAGTGGGTCGTTAAACATATTGGCGCTCTCGGCTAGCGCCTTGAGACGGTTCATTGCCAGGGAGGCCATTTTTGGGCTGCCGATAAAAATGCGCTCGTGACCCAGCAGAGCTTTGGCGATCGTCCAGCCATCATTCTCTTTACCCACCACGTTAGCAACGGGCACACGCACATCGTCGAAAAACACTTCGGCAAATTCATCATGCATACCGAGGTTATCGATGCCTCGTACGGTAATTCCAGGGCTGTCGAGGGGAATTAACAAAAAGGTAATACCCTGCTGCTTTTTGCCCTCTTTATTCGTACGCACCAAGGTGAAGATCATGTTGGCGTCCATCGCCAGAGTGGTCCAGATTTTGTGGCCGTTGACAATGTACTCATCGCCATCGCGTACAGCAGCAGTGCGCAGGCTGGCCAGATCAGAGCCGGCACCTGGTTCGGAATAACCCTGACACCAGATATTTTCACCGTTGAGAATCTTTGGCAAGTAATGTGCCCGCTGCTCGTCAGTGCCGTATTGAATTAACAGTGGCCCGATCATGGTCATACCCTGATCCGGGGTGCGGCCAACACCGTAGCCTTCAAACTCTTCCATTAAGATCAACAATTTGTTGGCATCGAGCCCCATGCCACCATGCTCTACGGGCCAACCGGGTGCCAGCCAACCCTTTTTGGCCAACGTCATGTACCAGTCGCCGCATTGATCCCAGTGCATACGTTCGGCCGGGAAGCGCAGCTCGTCGGGGTAATTTTCAACCAACCAGTCATTGAGCATTTTACGGAAATCTTCATCCGCCATTGCGTTGTAATCAGTCATTTTCTCTCCTAAAACTTATGTTGTGTCGTTAACTCAAACTGAAACCTGCAGTGTGTAAAACCGCTTTATAAGGCTCCTTTTTATAAAACGAGAGCTGCATAACGACTGCGGTGAGCGGAGGGATTGCCCCACAGGGAGGAGAGATACATGGCTTTTTTCAGGTAGAGACCGATATTGCACTCATCGGTATAACCGATGCCCCCGTGTAACTGGATGGCATCTTTGGTGATTTTCAGGGCCGCATCACCACAGCGTGCTTTAAGCTGGCTAGCGGCAATAGCACGGTCTTTAGCCGAAGTATCGCCGTCGAACAGGGCGGTGGTTTGCAGTAAGACAGAGCGAGAAATTTCAGACAGCACAAACAGGTCGACCGCATTGTGTTGCAAAGCCTGAAAGCTGCCAATGGGCTTATCAAACTGCACTCGTTGAGTGAGATAATCAACAGTAATTTCCAAGGCTCTCGTCATCACACCCAGTAGCTCGGCACTGGCGGCAACGCGCGCTTCGTCTAAGGCCTCAGCCAGGGCTTGCTCGGCAACGGCCGCACTGGCGACTTGTTCGCCTGCGTCAACGTTGTCGAAAGTCAAGGTGCCATAGAAGCCACCATCAACACGCTGAGCATACTCAATGCTTAAGCCACTGGCGTCTTTTTCAATAGCAAACAGGGCTGTACCTTCGGCTACTGCTGCCGAAACGATAAAGGTATCGGCACCGCCGGCATCGGGCACAAATAATTTTTGGCCATTCAACTTTCCGTCGACACAGGTCACTTTTTCTGCTTTCACATCAAGGCTTGCCCGCGTTTCCTGCCAGGCAATGGCAGGTTTCCACTCACCGCTAATCAACGCGGGGAGACGTGCCTTTTTGAAAGACTCATTGTCGCTTTTAACCAGCGTCCGAGCCGCCAGTACGGCGGTAGCAGAAAACGGTGCTGGTACGAGTCCCTTACCCAGCTGTATCAATACCAGGCTGATATCAGAAAAGGCCAGGCCAATACCCTCATAGTCCTCTGGCACTAAAAACCCCAACCAACCGGCCTCGGCCATTTCAGCCCAGGTTTGGGCATCGTAACCCGGTTGTTTGAAGCGATTTTCACGGACTTTTTTGAGCTCTTCATCCTGCGCAATAAAGGCAACCGCACTATCTTGAATCATCACCTGCTCTTCGCTGAGTACGTCGATGCGCGACTGCAAACTAATGTCTTCCACTTTTTTCTCCTCATTCACGGGATGCTAAACAGCAACCCTGTTAATTTTTTCAACCAGTAACAACACCTTCACTGGCCATGAAAAACAACGACTGTCTATTGCTTTGGCTTTACATAGAGCACCAGGCTATGGCCGATCAGCTCATACCCTTTTTCATCGGCGATTCGGCGCTGCAGTATTTCGATTTCTTCACTGTGAAATTCTGACACTTCACCACTATCGACACAAATCATGTGGTCGTGATGATCACCGCGATTGAGCTCATAAAGGGCCGGCCCCGAATCAAAGCTATGGCGCTGGATCAACCCCGCCGTTTCAAACTGGGTGAGCACGCGATAGACCGTGGCGATACCCACATCCTCGCCTTTTTCATGAAGACAGCGAAACACATCATCTGCACTCAAATGCCGCTGTTTTTCGTTCTCCATAATTTGTAAAATTTTGATGCGAGGGTGTGTCACCTTCAAACCCGCTTTTTTCAGTTCTTGATTACCCTGAGACATTGATGACCTCTCCTCACAGATTGGCTTAAATAGGGTATTATCCCCGTTCGATACACAGACTGGAACCCCAAATGCCAAGCCGCTTTCTCCTGGCCCTCCTCATTCTCACCACCGCACTCTTAAACGGCTGCTCTTACTTCAAATACCCGGACATTCACAAGGTGACTGTGCAGCAGGGTAATATTGTCAACCAGGAAATGGTCGACCAGTTGCGCCCCGGCATGACCCGCTCACAGGTACGCTATATTTTGGGTACCCCTTTGTTGATGGATACCTTTGATCAGGATCGCTGGGACTACTACTACAGTATTCAGCGCCCCAGTCAGGAGGAGGTGCGTGAAAAAATCACCGTCTTCTTCGACGGTAATATCCTCAGCCATTTTAGCGGGGATTACCTGCCAAGTAGCTTAAAAAAACCCGACACAGATGGGGCTGAAACGTCTGAAGAACAAACACCACCATCACCCACCGAACTCGAAGCCAATGCCCCTACCCCTGTTCAATGAATCCATATAACTCAATGAATACTAGCGAGACCTCTGTATAAATTCATCTATTGCCCGGCTTTTTGCTGGGCTTTTTCTGCCGCCCGATCTTCTCGGGCTTTGGCCGCGCGCTGTTTGCGCACCTCTTTGGGGTCGGCAATCAGTGGACGATAAATCTCCACCCTGTCCATAGGCTTCAACACATACTCTTCCGCAGAAGGCATGCCTTTAGTACCCAGGGTATGACTAAAAATACCCAATGTCGCTGTATCAACATCAATTTCGGGGAATACCGAGATAATATTTGAATCACGCACTGCCTGCCGCGCCGTCGTACCGGGCAAGACCTGCAAGCTAATAATTTTTTGCTTATCGGGCAGCGCATAAGCGACTTCGACAGCAATGGTTTCTAATAAAGTTTCGGCTTCATCTTTTGACAACATCAATACACGACCTCAGATACACTAATTACCGGCAGTAGAGAGCACAAGATCAGCACGCTGCACCAGTGCCGCTACCAAGTTATCGGCCACTCGAGTAAAAAGTTTCGCCGCCGCTTTATTCAATAAGCCACTCTTAAAAGCGAATTCCAGATCGAGGCTGACTTTCGAGGCATTTTCCTGCAGAGCTTTAAACTGCCATAAACCCTGAAAGTAACTAAAGGGCCCATCAACAAGCGTCATTTCCACCAACTGGGGTGCAGACAAGTGGTTGCGCGTGGTAAAACTGTGGCTAATGCCCGCTTTCCGTAAATCCAGCCGGGCAATAACTTCTTTATCGTCCCGCGAGATCACCTGCGCTCCACTGCAGCCATCCATATACTCCGGGTAGGCTTCAATATCATTCACCAAATCGAACATCGCTTGCGCCGAATGCAGTACCAAAGCACTACGCTGTATGGACGTTGTCTTCATAACTCCAGCCCTTAGCCCACCGGTGCAAATGTATCGTAAAGGCCCACCAACAGCACCACACCAATAGCCGGAGGACAGATATAACGCAACACCCATAACCAAAAGGGATAAATTAACGAGTTATTGCCATTGAGTTCATCTTTCACCGCCAGCTGCGGCATTATCCAACCCACAAAAATAGCAATAAACAACCCGGTAAGCGGCAGCAGTATGCGTGAGGTCAAAAAGTCCATAGCACCAAAGAAAGTAAAGCCACCCAGCGTCAAACCAGCCCAATCGTTGAATGACAGTATGGTACCAAAGCCCAAAGCCCAGGCCACAAAGCCCAACAAAATATTCGCCGAAAAACGGTTAAAGCCTCGGCTCTCAATCAACCAGGCCACGGCTGGCTCGATTAAGGAAATAGCCGAGCTCCAGGCAGCAATAGAGACCAAAATAAAAAAGACCATACCGACTGCCAAGCCGCCGGGCATGGCCCCAAAAGCCACTGGCAAGCTCACAAATAGCAGCTCCGGCCCCGCCGCAGGGTTAATACCTGAGTGGGCAAACACAATGGGGAAAATAGCCATGCCCGCCATTAACGCCACTAGAGTATCTAACAAAGCAACCGTCAGGACCGTTTTGCCGATACTGGCTGTGGCGGGCATATAGGCACCATAAGCCATAATAGCCCCCATGCCCAAGCTCAACGTGAAAAAGGAATGGCCCAGAGCCTCCAGCACAGAGCGGCCGGTAAGCGCAGAAAAATCAAAACGAAATAAAAATTCGGCAGCGCCAGCAAAATCACCCTGTCGATAGGCAAAAACCAACATGGCCAGTAGCAAAAGAAACAACAGCGGCATCAATATGCGCACAGCAACACCGAGACCTTTAACCACACCACAGGCCACCACGCCTACCGTCAACACCATAAACAAGGACTGCCAACCGAGTAAACGCTCTTTGTCAGCCAGCAAGGCGTCAAAAAAGATCTGGGATTCAAGCGGCCCGGCACCCTGAAAGGTGCCCTTACCCATCTCAGGAATATAAGCCAGCGCCCAGCCGGCAATCACCGAATAGTAGGAAAGGATTATCAGACCTGCCACTACCCCGAGCCAGCCGATACTATTCCAGAAACCGTGCAAACCTGCATCACGGGTGAGTTGCCGCATGGCATTGACTGGACTTTGACGCCCGCGCCGCCCGAGCATTACCTCCGCCACCATGACTGGAATACCCAATAGTAGAATGCACAACAGGTACACCAACACAAACGCACCACCGCCATTTTCGCCGGTGGTATAAGGGAACTTCCAGATATTGCCAAGCCCAACCGCAGAACCGGTGGCCGCTAAAATAAACACCCAGCGGCTGCGCCACGCCGGATAGGACTGTGTCTGACTCAAGGCGAAACTCTTTAGTATGACAAGGTCATCATTGTACCCCCTGCCCGCCTCGTACAAAACCGCCGCACCTACCCTGACTAATACAAAGCTCATCAGGCATAGGCAGCACCCCCGCCACACCGTATAATCGGGCCATGGCAAAAAAACCCAAGAAAAAATCCAGCTCCAACACTATTGTCGTTAACAAACGCGCTCGCCACGACTATCAAATTGACCAAAAATTTGAAGCCGGCATCGCATTAATGGGCTGGGAAGTTAAAAGCATTCGTGAGAAGAAGATTCAACTCACCGATAGCTACGTGCACATTCAAAATGGCGAGGCACTGCTTTTTGGCGCCAATATTCAGCCTCTGCCCACCGCTTCCACGCACTTTGTCACCGAGCCCAACCGCAGTCGCAAACTGCTGCTTCATCGCCGCGAGCTCGACAAAATAGAAGCCGCTGTGCAGCAAAAAGGTTACACCTGCATTTGCACCACCATGTACTGGAAAGGCCACCTGGTAAAGTGTGAAGTTGCTCTCGCCAAAGGTAAAGCTGAATACGACAAACGCCAAGATGACAAAAATCGTGACTGGCAACGCCAAAAGCAACGCATACTCAGCCATTCAAGTTAAAAGAAACACCTTTAACAGCCTAATGCAGCATCTAGACTGTGTTAAAATCCCGATGTGGACTTTAAATAACCCCGGTTGACCCCATCTATAGTCTGGGCCAACAAGGAATAGAGGCCACAACACATTCAAGCTTTTGGGGGCGTTTTGGATTCGACGCCGGTTACAAAACTTGAGGTGCATGCCGAGATGGTGACCAATCTCGTTAATCCAAAGTCGCAAACCTTATAGTTGCCAACGACGACAACTACGCACTCGCTGCTTAAACACCAGTAGAGCGCCATCTGACTGGAGCCGTGCTTATGCGTCCAGCGCTTCATCTGCCCCCGGGCCTCAAAACCCAGGGCAGCGGCGAAGCATTCAGGTGTCATAACTCATAAGATCGCGATGACCCACGTCTGGGGGTGACTCGCTAAAACCTAAACCAGAATCGCCATTTCACATGCCCTGCCGGCCGGGCAGTGAGAGGTTAAATATAATAGACCGAACTAAGCATGTAGAGCCGATAGCAGCGGACTGACGGACGCGGGTTCAATTCCCGCCGCCTCCACCAATAACAAACCTCAAGTCGAAAGGCTTGGGGTTTTTTATTGGCCTGAATACCAAGATTAAGCGAATTTTCTCACGGGTGGTGCACAGGAAGTGCGTCTGCCGCAAAGGGCAGGAGGCCCGAGAGCGGCCCCATTCCCAGTATCCCCAATACCTATACAAACATTGACAATCTTTGCATCCCAACCTAGCATGATTTGTATAAATGCTTACCCTTGGAGGCCATCATGCACGTATCCTTAACTAGCGAGTTAGAGTCTCGCATTAAAGCCAAAGTTGAAAGTGGCCTCTATAACAATGCCAGCGAAGTCATCCGCGAAGCATTACGTTTTATCGATACCCACGAAGACTGGATTCATGAAGTGAAGCTGGCGCGCTTACGCGAACAACTACAAATTGGCACCGATCAGCTAGACCGAGGCGAAGGCATTGCGATTGAATCAAAAACGGCTCTGGATGCCTTATTTGACGACATTAAGGCCTGAGCCGAATGCCAACACACCAACTCCTTATTGCGCCTGCAGCCAAAACAGACCTTAAAGATATCTACCAATACGGACTTCGACAGTGGGAAAAAGCCCAATCCGGTCGCTACCTGGAAAACATTAATGCTCAACTCTGGTCAATCACAGAACAACCGCTAATGGGTATCGAGCGCTCAGACCTCTTACCCGGCGTCAGAAGCCTGGCTACTGAAAGCCATACCCTGTTTTACAGAGTCACGACAGGCACGGTAGAAATTATCCGCGTATTGCATGGCCGCCAAGATCCACAGCGACACTTAAAATAGCTTGAGAGGCATCAAGACTTTACAAAAACCCAGCTACCACCGAACGGCTTTTCATGTGCTTATTGGCCAATCGATTATCGATCACTTTCCTTCAGGAAGCGGCAAAGCATTCAGGTGTCATAACTCATAAGATCGCGATGACCCACGTCTGGGGGTGACTCGCTAAAACCTAAACCAGAATCGCCATTTTTCTCTTTAAAATCGACAGCTTACCAATGGACTTAGCAAAAGGTTCGTTTACAGCATTGGTAGGCATGGGTACAACCTGCCACAGCAGCGAATGAAAAGTAATATGGAAGTCAAAGTACGTGATTTCTAGCCGAGGAATACAACTGCCGATAACTCCCTACCGAATCTGGTCGATCACCCGCCAAGCCTAACCGACTTCAGAGTCCATAAATTCTGCGCAAGCCATAAATAGGGCGCTCACAGAGTCAAAAAGATCATGATTGTTCTTTTCTACAGATGAACACGAATAAATGGCGCAGCGTTTAACCTTCAATTGGGATAAGTTACCTAAGCCACAACATTCAGGCTGGCAATGGCTTAGGCTTGAAGCAAGCGGCGCTGAAGAAGAGATTGCATATCACGACGACCATCAGTGATCACCATCACGTAAACATGTTTGTTAATAATGCGATAAGGTTTGAGATAGAGCTCTCGATATTCCCGTAGGCCGACAGCTAGCAACTCACTTGGATAGGATCCTCGCTGTGGGTTGTCGGCAAGGCTTAAAAATGTCTCCTCGATTTTATCGAGAGCATAATGAGATTCGATATATGCGTATTAACTCTCAAGATCGTAAGCGGCATCGGCTGAGAGAAATACCTGATAACTCATGAACGATTTCTGCTCCGATCACAAATTTTGACAACAACATCACTAGCAGGCTGAACTTTTCCTTCGTCGATTTGGCGCTGGCCCAAAGCCAACATCTTAAGCAGAGCCATAGTTTCTTGGGTTTACTCGTAGCTTTTGATGTCCTGCAAGACAGCCTTGGCCTCACCGTTTTGGATGACCACCAACGGCTCCATTTGACTGGACAGATTGCGCACAACTTCAGCGGCATGAGCTTTCAAATAGCTCATAGGTTTGATTTGATAATTTCATAAACACCTCCCGTTAAGACCAAACATAGTCCTTAAACGGGTCGCTTATCAATCAAAAAGTCATTTAAAGCGAGGTAGCGAACGCCTCTTTATATTAAAAATTGCCACCAATTGAAGAAAGTGAACTGATATCAGCTCGCCTTGCAAGCTATGCGGCCGCAACGAGGGATGGTGCGGTTCAGCTCCAGCAGCTCAAGGGTTTTTCATATTACCCCAGTATTTACAGTTTCTTTTTAAAACCTTACTGGCACAGCTTCATTTGTTGCAGGGGCAGCCCCTGGCTGTGCTGGTCGATGCCACCATCAGAATTGCCGACGGCTAGAGCGTGAAAACAAAGTCCAGTGCCTCGTGTGGCGCTGCAAACAAACCCACGAAACTACCCAGCAGGAACGATCAAAGCTTGACACAAAAACACTCTCAGCCAGGGCTCCATCTACTGCTACAATGCGCCGCCCATTGAACACAGCTCAGCAGGCATTACCCTTGTCAACACTCAACCCCCAGCAACAAAAAGCAGTGCACTATATCGACGGGCCTTTGCTGGTGCTGGCCGGTGCGGGCAGTGGCAAGACGAGTGTAATTACCCGCAAAATCGCTTATTTGATTGATAAGTGTGGGGTGGCGGGCCGCCATATAGCGGCGGTGACCTTTACCAATAAAGCGGCGCGGGAGATGAAGGCGCGGGTCGGCACGCTGGTTAAGGGCCGGGCGGCACGGGGGCTAACGATTTCGACCTTTCACAACCTGGGACTGAATATTATTCGCCGCGAGCTGGGCCACCTGGGCTATAAAAGTGGCTTTTCGATTTTTGATGCCGAAGACAGTCGCACACTCATCAAAGAGTTGATGATTACCAAGACCGAGATCGATCCCGATCTGGTCAACATCGCTCAGCAACAAATTTCGACCTGGAAGAACGAACTGCAGGCACCCCAACAGGCCCTGTCCCATGCCGAGAGTGATGGCGAACAGGCGCTGGCCCTGCTCTACGAGCGCTACCAGCAAGCCTTAAAGGCCTACAATGCGGTAGATTTTGACGATCTCATTCTGCTCCCAGTGCAGTTGTTTCGTGACCACCCCGAAGTATTGGGCAAGTGGCAGCAGCGCATTCAGTACCTGCTGGTGGACGAGTACCAGGACACCAATATGTCCCAGTACGAGCTGGTCAAAATGCTCGCGGGCGAGCGCCAGGCACTAACCGTGGTGGGTGATGACGATCAGTCAATTTACGCCTGGCGGGGTGCACGGCCCGAAAACCTCGAACAGCTGCAGGTCGACTTCCCCCATCTTGAAGTGGTCAAGCTGGAGCAAAATTACCGCTCCACTGCGCGTATTTTGCGCGCCGCCAACACCCTGATCGCCAACAATCCTCACACCTTTGAAAAAGCCCTGTGGAGCGACCTTGGCTTTGGCGACCCACTGCGCGTCATTCGCTGTGGTGACGAAGAGGCCGAGTTAGAGCGCGTGGTCAACGATATTATTGCCACCCACGCCCGCCGCTCTTGTTTCTACCGGGATTTTGCCGTGCTTTATCGGGGTAATTATCAGGCTCGCCTGTTGGAGATAAAGCTGCAAAGCCAGACTATCCCCTATCACCTCAGCGGCGGCACTTCGTTTTACGCCCGCGCTGAAATTAAAGACATCATGGCTTATTTGCGCCTGCTGGCTAACCCCGACGACAACAATGCCCTACTGCGGGTGATTAATACCCCGCGCCGCCAAATTGGCCCCTCGACCCTCGAAAAGCTTGGCACCTACGCCAACCGGCGCGAAATCTCGCTGTTTGCTGCAATTGACGAAATCGGCCTGCAGTCAGAACTCAACGGCCAGCATCTCGAAAAACTCCAACGCTTTAAGCACTGGATGGAAAAAATTGGCGAACACTGTGAACGCGACGACCCGATTAAAGCGGTGCGTGAAATGATCGACGATATCGATTACGAGAGCTGGCTCCACCAAAACGCCAGCAGTGGCGCGGTGGCCGAAAAACGCATGAAGAATGTACAGTTTCTAGTCACTCAGTTAGAGCGCGCCATTGCCAGTGAAATGGAAGACCCCGACTGTGAAAACCCCGTGCAAAATGCCATTTCTCGGCTTATTTTGCGCGACCAACTCGACCGCCAGGAAGAGGAGTCGGCGGACGACAAAGTGCAACTAATGACCCTGCACGCTGCCAAGGGTTTGGAGTTCCCTCACGTTTACCTCATTGGCATGGAAGAGGAAATACTGCCCCACCGCTCGAGCATTGAGCAGGACACGGTAGAGGAAGAACGCCGCCTCGCCTATGTGGGCATTACCCGTGCACGCGAAACCTTAACGATGACATTGGCCTCTAAACGCAAGCAGTTTGGTGAAGTACAGAAAACCGAGCCCAGCCGCTTCCTCGGTGAACTGCCTGCCGAAGATATTGAGCGCGAGGGTTTTGGCGATGAACTCCCCCCCGAGATAAAGAAGCAAAAGGGGCAGCAATCTATCGATGCCTTAAAGAACATGCTGGCGCTGTAACAGCCCCATAGCCCCGTACCGCCAATACCGGTTTTGTTGCGCTTGGTTTTTCAATGGTTAGAAATCCCCCGCATAGTCGCCCAATGCCAAAAGCCTTGATGACATAGATCAAACTCTAACCGAGAAGCTTGACGTACTATGAGCCTCATCATTCGTAGGCACAGTAACTGTCACGGGGCAGCCCTGGCATTAATGTCACGCGTTGTCGCAAGCTCAGGCGATTGGCTACAATGCGGGCCTACTTAAAACCGACCTCGAAATAATTATGACAACATACAAAATTGCCATCCTCACCGGCGACGGTATTGGCCCAGAGATTATGGCCGAGGCCTTAAAGGTTCTAGCCCTGGTTGAGCAACGCAGCGGCGTACACTTTGAACTCACCGAAAGTCCCTTTGGCGCTGCTGCTTATTTTGACTTTGGCCATCCCTTTCCCGAACAGACCCAAGCAGTTTGCGATGCGGCCGATGCAATATTAAAAGGCCCGGTGGGCCTGGCCCACGCTGAGGCAATGAAAATCCCCGTCGACATGCAACCCGAGCGTGGCGCAGTGCTACCCCTGCGGGCGCGCTATAACACCTATGCCAACTTTCGCCCGGTATCACTCCCTAAAACACTGGCTCATCTTTCACCGTTAAAGGCCGAAGTGATTGGCGAGGGCATCGACATACTGATGATCCGCGAGCTGCTTGGAGGGCTTTACTTCGGCAAGAAAGTCATTGGTGTTGACGACAATATTCGCTTTGCCGAAGAAACCTTGCGCTACGATGAAATACAGATTCGCCAGGTCGTAAAAACGGGCTTTGAGCAAGCCATGAAACGCAAGAAAGTGCTGCACAATATCCACAAAAGTAACATTCTTAAATCGAGCGTATTGTGGAACGAGGTGCTCGACGAGGTCGCCACCGACTACCCCGAGGTTGAGGTAGTCAATATGTTAGTCGATGCTGCCGCCACTCACCTGTGTCTGAACCCCGGCCAGTTCGACGTCATGGTGATGGAGAACATGTTTGGCGATATTCTCAGCGATCAGGGCGGCGGTTTGATTGGCTCTCTGGGCTTAATGCCCTCGGCCTGCATTGGCGATGGCAAAGCTTACTATGAGCCATCCCACGGCTCCGCCCCCGATATCGCCGGGCAAAATATTGCCAACCCTTATTCGATGATCGGCTCGGTGGCGATGATGCTAGAGTACAGCTTTGGCATGGTCAAAGAAGCCAATCAAATATGGGCCGCCATGCAAGGCGTGTTTGCCGAGGGCTACACCACCCCCGATTTAGCGCGTGACGGTAGCGATGAAAAAGTCATTGGCACCGATGCCTTTGGTCAACGGGTGGTCGATAAATTAGGCGCCATGTGAACAACAGAAATTGTTAAATCGCCATTGATGGCATAGGGAGAAGTCAATGAACACACATTTTGATGTTGAACCATTAACACCTTTTATTGGCAGTAAAATAACCGGGCTTGACCTCTCCCAACCAATCCCTCCCAATACCCTCACCGACCTGCGTAAGGTTTGGTTAGAGCGCAAAATGATTTACTTTCTCGACCAAAAGCTCACCCCCCATGAGCAACTGGCTTTTACCCGTCAGTTTGGCGAAGTCAATAAATATCCCTTTTTGAACGGTATTGAGGGCAACCCACTGGTCGCCCCCGTGCTGAAATTACCTGACGAAACCATCAACTTTGGTGGTGTGTGGCACGCCGATACCACCTATTTGGAAACACCCGCATTAGGGGCCAGTCTCTATGCACTGGAGCTACCTCCAGTGGGTGGCGATACGATTTTTTGCAATATGCAAACGGCCTACGAAACTCTTGAGCAAGGGATAAAAGACCAGATTGAGGGGCGTAAAGCCTATTTCACCTCGGGCAAAGCCGCGGTGTCTAAAACCCGTATGCCACGTCTGGCAGATTGTGGTGACGCTTCCGCGCCGGAGGTATTTACCAATCTGCACCCGGTAGTGCGCACCCACCCAGAAACCGGAGAGCGTACCCTTTTCGTGCACGAAGCCCATACATTACGTTTTGAAGACTGCACAGAAGAGGAAAGTGAGCCCCTGTTAAACCAGCTTTACCTGCACGCCCGCAAACCTGAATTTCAGTGTCGCCTGCGTTGGAGCAAGGGCATGGTCGTACTGTGGGACAACCGTTCAACCCACCACTACCCCATCAACGACTACAATGGCTATCGCCGTCTGTTGCATAGAGTTTCTTTAAAAGGTGACCGGCCCGTTTAAAGCAGGATAAGCTGATTTCACGCTGATTCACTGTTAGCAGGGGCACTATTACTGATGTCATCGGCAAAAACATAGCGATCACGACCCGCGGCTTTACCCGCATAAAGTGCTTTATCGGCTCGTTCTACAACCGCCTCCAGACCTTCACCACGCCTCACGCACGCCAGGCCCAGCGTAACCGTCAGGGTTATCGGGTCTGCATTGGGAATGGGGATTTGCATATTGCGCACAGCTTCAAGCAAACGCTGAGCGGGTTTTTTCATCGACTCAGGGCTATCAGCCTGCATTAGCAGAAGAAACTCCTCCCCGCCGTAACGATAGAGATGTTCATTGCTACGCGCGATAGTTTTCAGCGTGTCTGCAAGGTGACGCAATGCCACATCACCAGCAGAATGCCCGTAGTTGTCATTAACAGTTTTGAAATGATCGACATCAATCATCACAACATAGAGCAGCATGTTAGTACGATCACAGGTTTTCAGCGCCTGCGTAAAGTCATCGTCTAAACTGTAGCGCAAAGGTAAACCTGTCAGGGGATCCTCCCGTACTGACGTGGCCAGCAGCTCGGTTTTAAAATCGGCTAGACGTTCAATGAGCTCGGATTGCGCCTGTTCGAAGGTATCGAGACACTCATTCTGCACGGGTTTATTCGCCAGTACGTCCATGCAAAGACAGCGAATGGCATCGTGCATGGTCTGGTGTACGCTTTCTATTCTGTCAACAGCCTGAAAGTTGCGATCGGCAAAATGTCTTTTATTCTCCCTAAACCAGATGCCGAAACGGCATAGAGTATGTGCTTTAAGAGACAAGACATCATCGCCAGGAGAAACACCCAGCAACGCGCAACGCAATACCCGTCGCGTCAAACCTAAATGTCCTCCCACGGCCCTGTCAAACTCTTCGACAAGAAGCTCTATCTCTGGAGAAAAATCAACCATCGGTTACACCCTTAGCTTCTTTATAATTGGACCACCCTTAGTATAGCCTTCTCGTTACAGTCCTGACCCAACTGAAAATAGCTTTTCACGGGCCTGGTTTGCGTGAAGGAGCTTTTGAATCGGTAGAACGTCAATCCGTCTATACCATCCTCACCCTTTTTGGCGGGTCGGTGTTGTAAGGCGCACCCCAGCAACAGGCAGCCTCTTTAACCACTGCAAGTGGACTTTGGGCGATGGCCTTTCCTCAACCCTTAACTGCCGCAATACCTTGACCTTACATTACCCTCTGATGTTGGTACGACCTCATCATCAATCAAGGAAAAAACCTGTTGCGCGGTTTCTCGCTAAAAAGCCATGATTCATTCCTGCTGTAATAGAGATCGAAGTCCACCAACGCTATTTGCGGTTTACATTTACAGTGAAGACTGCGAATCTATGGTCCCTTATAAAATGGTCACACAGAAAAATTTTCTAAAAAAAGGAGTCGAGAGCATGTCTGACAGTAAATACGAAGGCCTACAAATCGCCAACCCACTCACCCTTGAGCCCGAGTGGTTAGCTAAAGTTCAGGAAGATATTTTTGATCCCGAACGCGTCATTATCGATACCCACCATCACTTGTGGTCAGAGGCAGGGTTAATCCCTTATTCACTGGAGGATTTTTTGGCGGACACGGACAGCGGACACAATGTGGTTAAGAGTGTGTTTATGGAGTGTCACTCTAACTACTACACCGATGGCCCCGAGCACCTGCGCTCACTGGGAGAAGTGGCCTACATCACCGAACTCGCTGACCGCACTGCCACAGACACCACCAGCCAAACCGAAATCGCTGCGCTGGTTACCGCCTTTGACCTTCGCGAAGGCGACGGTGTTGAAGACCTGGTCAATCGCCACCGTGAAGTAAGTAAAGGTCGCTTCCGCGGTATTCGTCAGCCGCTGGCCAATGCACGACCCGGCGAAGGCCTGGTGCTAGAAGCCGCCAGCCCGAAAGATATCCACAAAGACCCCGATTTTATAAAAGGCATGCGCAAACTCGGCAGCATGGGCCACAGCTATGAATCATGGCACTACCACTACCAAAATCCTGAATTTGCTGAACTGGCTCGTACCGTGCCGGAAACCACCATGGTACTCGACCATATCGGCACCCCCGTCGGCACGGGTATTTACGCCAATAAACGCGACGAAGTTTTCGAAGAGTGGAAAAAGAGCATCGCAGAAATTGCCGCCTGCCCCAACACCATCGCCAAGCTCGGCGGCTTCTCCATGCCCGACAATGGCATGGGCTGGGCCGGACGCGATATGCCACCAAGTTCTGACGAGGTCGTAGCCGCCCAGGCAAAATACTACTTGCACGTCATCGACTGCTTCACACCGGAGCGCTGCATGTTTGAAAGTAATTTCCCGGTCGATAAGCTGGAGCTGTCCTATCAGGTGTATTGGAATGCGATGAAGAAAATCGTTAAAGATTTTTCTGAAGATGAAAAGAACGCCATGTTTTCTGGCACTGCGACTCGCGTCTACAAACTGTAAACGCAACAGACACAGCGCAAATCACCATAAAGGAGAGCCACATGGCTCTCCTTTTTTGTCGTGTATCAAAAAATCTTCTCTTACCCGGACAAGTGATGAACCCCTATCTGGTTTAATCAGAGGCTTCTTCGTTATTAGAGAGTGCACTTAAAAGAACAGGCTTAAACATCCCCGAAAAAGGTGACCGCCAACAGACAACTGCCCCGGTGTGTATTAGCGATGCTAAGATCACACCCACCATTTATTCACTTTACATTAAACACTGACCACTAAAAACAGGAATAAAATATGAGTCTTTCATTTACAGGAAAAGTCGCCGTGGTGACCGGCGCAGGTGCAGGCCTGGGGCGCAGTCACGCCAAATATTTTGCTGAACACGGCGCCAAAGTTGTCGTTAACGACCTTGGCGGCTCCGTTGCTGGCACGGGTGGTTCTGCTAAAGCCGCCGATCAGGTGGTTAATGAAATTACCGATGCCGGTGGCATTGCTGTCGCCAATTACGACAGTGTGGCAAGCGAAGAAGGCGGCGCTAATATTATTAAAACGGCTGTCGATCATTTTGGTGGCATCGACATACTCATCAACAATGCGGGCAACGTGCGTGACAAAAGCTTCCGCAAAATGGATCTGAACGATTTTACCGCCCTAATAGACGTGCACTTAATGGGCGCCGTTTATTGCACAAAAGCTGCCTGGCCCATCATGCTCGAACAGCGCTATGGGCGCATCGTTCACACCACATCGGCAGCGGGTTTATTCGGCACCCACGGTCATACCAATTATTCCAGCGCCAAAATAGCCCTGGTCGGTTTTATGAATGCTCTAAAACAGGAAGGCACTTCTAAAAACGTACTGGTCAACTGTGTCGCGCCCATGGCTCTGACGCGCATGACAGAAGAAGTCATGTCGCCCAAATTGGCCCCGAAAATGAAACCAGAATATGTCACCGCATTGATGGGTTGGCTATGTTCAGAGGAGAACACACTGGCGGGTGAAATTATAGAAGCTGGCATGGGTTATTACAGCAAGGTACAAATTAGCGAGGCACCCGGTTATATTTTCAAAGGTGACGAAGTGCCCAGCGCTGAACAAATCGGCGAACATTGGCGTGAAATCAGTGACATGACAGGCGCACTGCCCTACTCTGGTGCCGATGATCTAATTCGCGCGGTATTTGGCAAATTAAAATCGGTCAGCTAAGGCATAAGCTGAAGGGCTAAGAAAGGGCGACCCAGCGGTCACCCTTTTCACGAGCCAGCCGTTTTTTATTTTATCGCCATGCGCGTTGCATACTGAGCTTATAAGGAATGAGGCAAAAAAATGCTGCAGGAACATTTTGATGTATTGATTATTGGTGCCGGACTTTCAGGCATTGGTGCGGCCTACCAACTACAGAACAACTGTCCTAATAAAAGCTACGCCATACTCGAAGGGCGCGAAGCCCTGGGCGGCACTTGGGATTTATTTCGCTACCCCGGCATCCGCTCCGACTCTGACATGTACACGCTGGGCTATGCCTTTAAACCCTGGAAAGAACAAAAAGCCATTGCCGACGGCCCCTCTATCCTAAAGTACCTCCATGAAACAGCTGATGAACATCACATCACCAGTAAAATCCACTTTCGCAACACCGTAAAGAGCGCCACCTGGTGCAGTAAAGAGGCGCTCTGGACGGTTCAAGTCGAACGCCGCGAAGGGCTTGCCCCTGCCGAATACACCTGTAACTTTCTCTTCCTCTGCGGTGGCTATTACCAATATGCGGCCGGTTACACCCCCAATTTCCCCGGCATTGACGATTTTCAGGGAGAGCTCGTTCACCCACAAAATTGGACCGACGATATCGACTACAAAGACAAAAAAGTAGTGGTTATCGGCAGCGGCGCCACAGCCGTCACACTGGTGCCAGAGCTTGCCAAACAGGCAGAGCACGTCACCATGCTCCAGCGCTCGCCCACTTACATGATGTCGCGCCCGGCTATTGATACTTTTGCCAATCGGCTGCGCAAGATACTCCCTGCCAAATTGGCCTATGGCATTGTGCGCTGGCGCAATGTCTTGTTGACGATGTTCGTTTTTCACCGCTCGAAGAAAAACCCCGAGGGCATGAAAAAATATCTCATCCAACGAGTAAGAAAAGTCATGGGGGATGATTACGACGTCGAGACTCACTTCACCCCAAATTACGGCCCCTGGGACCAGCGTCTCTGCCTGGTGCCGGACGATGATTTTTTTAAGGCCCTGAAAGACAACAGCGCTTCCATTGTCACTGAGCATATCGACAAATTTACCGCTGAAGGCATTAGATTAAAATCGGGGCAAGAACTTGAAGCCGATATGGTGGTCAGCGCCACCGGTCTGGCGCTGGAGGTCTTTAATGGCATCGATTTGAGCGTCGATGGCAAAGCCGTTATACCCGCCGAAACTTATATGTACAAAGGCATGATGTACAGCAATATCCCCAATATGGCGGTGTCTTTCGGCTACACGAATGCCTCGTGGACACTGCGCAGCGACCTCACTTGTGCCTATGTTTGTCGCCTTTTAAACCACATGGATGCTAGTGGCACCCAGCAATGCACACCCCGCTTTGACGGCACCGACATTGGCGAAAGCGAGTGGTTCAACCTTTCATCAGGTTATGTGCAACGGGCAAAAGACAAATTACCCAAGCAGGGCGATAGAAACCCCTGGATGGCGCCGCAGAACTATTTGCTCGATATTAAAAATTTAAAATTTGGCAAGATCGAGGACGGCACTATGGAGTTTCGTCGCGCAACTGGCTAGCCAGCTATCTGCCGAGCGCAGAGACATCATTCATACTCAGATTAAAAATCATTCAAGTGAAGCACCTGTTTAATTTAATGCAAATTAATGTGAAAAAATTACCACCAAAAAATACGAGAACAAATGGAGATAAGAATAATGGCCAAGCATGCCTTTATCACAAAGCCTGAAGATAACGTCAGGATGGAGCCCAAAGACGAATACACCCACGAACCCGAAGCGGTTATCAACTTTAACGAAAGCGCCTATTATAATATTTACGACGGCGAGCGAAAAATCGGTGGCTGGTTCCGCATCGGCAACCGCGTCAACGAAGGCTATGCCGAAGTCTCCATTTGCCTTTACTTCCCCGATGGCAGTGCTGGCTTTATGTTTAAAAAAGCCAACATCACCAGCAATGATGCCTTTGACGCCGGCGGTGCGCGCTTCGACATTATTGAGCCCTACACAAAACTCCAGGTCTGTTATGACGGCGACATACTGGTCATGGCCGACCCCCAGGCCCTGCTCAACCCCAGCAAAGCCTTTAAAGAAAACCCCAAAAAGCCCTGCTCCATTAAACTCGACTACACCGGCATCTCCCCCATTTACGGTGGCGAGCACTTAAAAGACGATGGCTCACCTATTGAGCTGGATATGGAACATGCCCTCGCCCGCGCCCACTTCGAGCAACATGTCAAAGCCGAAGGCACTATCACCGTCGGCGACGACACCTGGACAGTTTCAGGCTACGGCCTGCGCGACCACTCCTGGGGGCCTCGCTACTGGCAGAATATTTACTGGTACCGCTGGTTGCCCATCAGTTTTGACGAAAGCTTCGGTGCCATGATCATGACCACCGGCACCGCCGATGGCCAACTCGACTCCGGCGGCATGATACTTAACAACGGCGAATACGAATTGATCACCGAGTGCACCGTCGACTCAGAATGGGACGACGACTTCAACCAAACCGCACTGCGTGCCTGGGCCAAAACCGAAAAAGGCGAGTACGTTATTACCGGTAAAGTCATCACTCTGGTGCCCGTGCGCAACCGCCGTCAACTCGACAACGGCGAATGGCTGCACACCCGCATTACCGAAGCCATGACAGAATATCGCTATGAAGACAAAGTGGGTTACGGTTTGTCGGAGTATTGCGACCAGATCATTGATGGTGAGCCGGTGGGGAAGACTATTCCTGCGGCCCGTTAAGACATGCTCTTTATGCACACCCATCGGCTGTCGGAGGGCAAATGATGGGTTAACCAGCATACTGAAGTTACATAGTACCCACTTCTTAGTAATAACCTTTCATTACAGACCGAGAAAAATAACACCCGCTTTTTGATGCCCCACTATTGACGGTCATTTTTTGATAGCACTTCAGAAAAAACTTTCCTTAAAATAAAATTGCGTGTTTCCAAATCGCAACGAGCGTTATTTAATCAGTCTTCTTTGTCTCATCACGATATTAAGCGAGGTATTGCGTTGCAATGCATTGTTTCAAAGAGCAAACTGCAAACAACAATACTTTGCATTTCCTCAGTGACTTGTCAGCGACCCCCAAGCTGTCTTTATGTTTTCATAAATAGAAAATCGTTCTCTTGCATAACGTTTCCTGCATACTTCCTGCATATACAGAAACACTATATTTCATCACTATGAACACTGACATCAAGCAATCATTCCGATTATTATCCCTGTCATTATCAGTTTCAGGGTAAATTGAAAGGAGCAAGCATGGACCACCTAATACTTGAAGATCTAAATTGGAGACACAGCGTCAAGAAATACGACACCAGCAGAAAGGTTTCTCAAGAGAATCTTGATGTACTTTTTGAAGCCTTGCGCCTCACTGCCTCATCTATTAATTCACAACCATGGAAATTTATAGTCATTGAAAGTGTTGATGCTAAGCAGCGCATGCATAAGACATTTGCCCATAAATTCCAGTTTAACCAGCCACATGTTTTTGATAGCTCGCATATTATTCTCTTTGCCCACAACCCGCATTACACGCGTGATAATTATGCCGAGATTGTAGAAGACGGCATTAAGGATAAGCGAACCAAACCAGAGGACCGTGAAAGTGCTTTCGGTGGTTTTGTGTTTGCGGAGCTGAATACCGATGAACAAGGTTATACCGGCCACTGGACAAAATCACAAACGTATATCGCTCTTGGAAATGCCTTACATACTTTGGCTCGCCTAAGGATAGACTCTACGCCTATGGAGGGTATTGACCTTGATTTGGTGAGTGAAGAATTCAAGAAAGAGCTCGATGGCTATCAATGCGATGTCGCTCTAGCGATTGGATATCGTCATCCACAGGACGATTACAATGCAAAACTGCCTAAATCTCGACGGCCGCTAGATAACATTCTGATACGTCTATAAGATAAATACCAAATAGGGCTCGCCCATAAATGATCACGCATTTATGGGCGCCCGATTCATGTGGGACAAGCAACATTACTCGACTCAATTTGCCAAGAATACAGCCTCTTTCTCATAAGGAGCAGTATGACAGCGGGCAGAAAATCACCAATCGTGGGGACAGACCGTGGTGATTATAGCCACCCACCGACGCTACGCTGCTTAGGACACACCAAAGCCCCTTTGCATATTTCTCTGCTGTAAGGCCTGAACACCAGCTGGATGTTCTTGTAAACGTCATAGACACTGTCCATAGAGATATTCAATCTGGCTCCAATGAATTCATACGGGCCGTGAGGGGAATGCTGCCTGCCCAAACATCAACGGTTAACACCTTTCAGCTTACCTCGCGCGTAAATATTTTAAACCACCTTTTCGAATTGCCTTCCTAAAAATCGAGAAGAGCGTGTTGGCATTATTATTGCTGATTAGCTTTGTGCATAGCCACAAAGCATTTTAGATGTTTCTAAATTTGCTTTTTCTTGACTGTGCTTACTTTGCCATAAGGCTACGACATCAAAGGGGAGTGGATCGAACAGCGCTTTCCAATGTCGATAGTACTGTAGCCCATTGTCTACTGACCAATTTAGGAGTTGATTATGAGAAAAAACACCACTCAACATGCAGCAATTTTATTTATTTTATTGGCTGCATTGACCGCCTGCGACAATAACGCCCCTAACCCAGATCAACCGGAGTTCAACCCTGGGAAGGATACAAAACAAAATGAACACCGCGATATCGAACATAAGCCAGTAACTGAAAACCAGGCAACACAATCAGAGGGGGTGGCAAAGTTCGCTCTGATTGAGTCATCAACAGTAGAAATGGAGGCTAAATCAGGCTCTAGCGTTTCAGGTACAATTATTTTTAGCCCTGGTCCTGATAAGGAGTCCATGCAGGTCAAGGTTAAGCTCAGTGGCCTCGAACCTGGCAAGCACGGGTTTCATATTCACGAATCGGATGATTGCTCTGCCGATGACGCCTCATCCGCCGGAGGGCATTTTAATCCTTTCAACGCCGAGCACGGAGCCCCCTCAAGTGAGAGGCATCATTTAGGCGATATGGGTAATATCGAGGCGAACGCCCAGGGTCATGTCAATACCACGCTTATGTTTGCTGATATGTCTTTTTCGGGGCCCAATTCTATTCTACAAAGATCGGTCGTTGTCCATGCAGAACCGGATGATTACACCAGCGCACCAGCAGGCGATGCGGGTAAAAGGATAGCTTGTGGTGAGATCGTTCAGGATAGGGAAACATTCGCAGATGACTTGCTGGATTGATTCCAGAAAAGTCTGTCTGGAAGCTTTTAAAACTTTGACTCTGACCTAGCAACTTTATCACCCAGGCAGTCTTTTTCTGCATGTGCAAATTCTATCGGGCATTTCCCCGTTACGTCATTCATCTAAGGTTGTCAGCCAAATGCCGCGTTCAGCTGTTCGCGGCTGTGACAACGCTGCGCAGAACCTTACACGATCCAGCCGATCACTGATTTTAAAACACCTTATTTGTAAATTTGACATTATAAAATGCAAGACGTACAAAAAATCAGACTTAAGCTTGCCATCTGCAACACGGCCTGTTTCTTTATTGTCCAGTCTCTCGGCATCCCACAGGCCCTACTCAACAGGTGGCACAGGATTTGCTTTTTTGAAAATAGGGTGCTGTTTAAAAGCCGTTAACGGGAGAGTAATTGTTAGCAAGTTGTTAACACTACGCGTGACGCCAACCAAACTGCGTTGATCGCATCAATGAATAAATTGATAGCTGCTTCCACGAATAACGGGATTAATGGGAATAGACAAACAGTAACTAATTTACAACTATATTAACGAGGTAAGATGATGAGCGATATTAAAAAGGAGATGTGGGAATCTATGGCTGAAAGCCCATATATAATGATTGGGCTAGAAGCGAGTTATGGTCATTTTGAGCCCATGACGGCGCAGTTGGATAAGGATGCCAATAGTGTTTTTTGGATCTATACGAAACTTGGCAACCGCATCGAAGCTGGTGGCCCTGCAATTGCTCAATTTATGAGTAAAAACCATGATCTGTTTGCTTGTATCCGCGGCACCCTCGTTAGGGAAATAGATCCAAAAGTCATTGAGAATTATTGGGACAAACATACTGCAGCTTGGTACTCTAACGGGCTCAATGACCCGGATCTCCTTATGATGCGGTTCGAGCTACTTGACGCCGAAGTGTGGACAGTAGAGCCGGGACTGGCTGGAAAATTCAAGCTAATGGCTGGCGTGGAAGTTGATCCCGATGAGATGGGCGAGCGAGCCAAACTAAATCTTTGAAAGAAAATTCAGTAAAAATTTCATGAGTCTAAAATCAGCACCGGATAGTGACTCGACAAGCTGCTTCATAGAACGCATTATTGAAAAGGAATCATCCATGGATATTATCAGAATCATTTTTGCTATACTTTTACCTCCTCTAGGAGTCTTCTTGCAAGTTGGTATTGGCATGCACTTTTGGCTCAATATCCTCCTAACCATTCTCGGTTATATTCCAGGCATTGTGCATGCTATATGGGTTATTGCTAAAAAGTGACCTGACTCGCAGAGTAGCCTTTTTCTTGAAGGCTGCACATGGGCCAAGAAAGAAGTGACAGCTCACTCAGGCTAGCCTGAGCATCGGACTGCTCGGTCCATTAACTCAATAGAGTGGATGTAGGGAATTAAAGGCAGTGTTGTCCTTTAATTCCCATATTTTTTCGTAGAGTCTGGCTAAACGCTATAACGCTGCCTGGTGCCAACTCCAAAGCATATCTAAATCAATCGCTTTTGATGAAATTCTATTCAATAACGATTCGCCGATCCAATATTCGTCAACTTAGAAAAAACTCTTGATACGAATTCAATTCATCTTCAAGATTACTCAATGATCACAAAAAATCTGCCATCATATATCTACCGTTACGCTTGACGTTACTTTAATTTTTTTCTTGAAGAATTTCTCTCTTCGTTATACGGCCATGTCATTCAAGGGTTACTGCATCAAAGACAAGATAAAACGGAGGGTAAAAACTCTCAATAAGGGATAGCTCTATTTCTCCATCACATTTATCAAGCAACGGGTCTAATTGGCAAGGAGCTCTACCGCCATCCTATAATTCAAAACTCAAAATTCAGCACATGATTAAAGTCAGAAGAAATATTAAAAATTGAAAAATTTTGTTACTTTATTATCACGCTATTAAGAATAAAAGTAGTTATAGAACATAGAAAATAACTAAAGGGTTTATAAAATATCACCAAGGAAAACCCGCTAAACAAATCAAGTCAATTGCTTTTCATGCGACCACTCCCTTTCACATACCTTACACTCTCACTTTATTACTTACGCTGATCATGAGCTAGCCAACGAACTTATTTTCACGCTATACCTTTATATTACTCATCAATCTTTTGACTCTCACAAACAGATAAGCCATAGAAAGTAACATATGGGGCGCTATCCTCATGTTACTTATTTCCAATAATTGAAATCAACAATGCCAAGACAAACCACTCTGCCCCTCAGAATAACTATATTATTTATTTTTTATTGACAGCACATATATTACCTATAAAAGATAATCATCGACTCTATCAATCGAAATAGCCATATAAAATACAATCTCAAAACAACAAGACACTGACTTATAATATTTCACAATACTATTTGTAATTAATACTTAAAATACTGTAATTATTTCAAATAGAGTTATCAATTAATTAACAAGATCCACAAAAACATAACACCAACAGGGTCCTTTCCATCTGGCATTCAACTTGCTTAATGTTAGTTACTGCGCTATCAGCAGTATCATTTTAATATTGTAGATCTTGGGAGCCCATCTATGAGAAAACGCATTTTAATCGGAAAAGATTCCACACTTAACCGAAATGTTTAATGGTGCGAAGAGAGATAACTGCACGTAACTTAGAGTGATATTCACTATAAACAGTCAGTAAAATCCAGCCTTTTCTGAAAAACATAAACAGGACATCAACCGAACTATCCTAATTTTAGAAAACAGCTGACATAACTATTGATTTATAGCCGATTATTTCTCAGCAAAGACAAACACTCTATTAACAAATAGACAACCCACCAACTAAAGGCATTAACCATGAAAAAAACTTTACTAGCGATTACAAGCGCTGCTGCCATTTCCTCACCCGCTGTTTTAGCGGCGGACAGTATGTCCAATGATCACGGTTTGTACTTAGGCGCTAATTACGGTTATTTAAATGCAGATTCAGACGATGACTTTGATGATGATAGCGACGCATATCAAGGATTAATTGGCTATCGTTTCAACCAATATTTTGCCGCCGAGGGTGGTTATATTGATTTTGACGACTATGGCAATAGTCTTGCGAAGGCTTCAACTGACGGGTACACGTTTGCACTCAAAGGAACTCTTCCTCTAAATGAGCAATTCGGTTTATATGTGAAAGTCGGACAGCTTTGGTGGGAAACCGATTATAAAGTGCTCGGTTTTGATGGTTCAGAAGAAGACGAAGGACTCTTCTACGGTGCCGGTGTCAGCTTTGATATCACTGACAATTTAGTCTTAAATGCGGAATATATAGTTTACGATTTAGACTTGGATGCCGACGATATTAGTGAAGACGTCGAAGATAACGATTTCGAAACGGATCTCGAGCACGCCTCTGTCGGCCTGGAATATCGATTTTAAGTGAGGCGACTCATGAATTTGAACCAACACTAGAATTCTCAGCTCAAAGTATGACGCACAAAGTATCTAATCTTGTTGTCATCGTTCCATTGTCTTCGGTGATTAGTACTTTGTGCGTTTCTTCTGAGCCAGCATTTTTTACCAGACTTGCTTCATGGCAGGCTTCTACTAGATCAGACCTGGCTCTGTAATACGGATTCAGCGTATTCTATTTACTGCTGGCGCTCATCTAAACACCCGAATGAAACAGCATCCAGCCGGAAACTGAATAGCAAGAAAAGACACCGCCAAATGCCAATTATTCCTCGGGTTGTCAAGTGCTCAGAAACTCCACTCCGCAAAAGAGGCCCTACCCTTTTGCGGAGCCCTACAACTACATTTGATATTAGAACCCTTTAACGATTAGCTATCGCTGATAATTTCACAAACGGCATTAGCACTGATTGAATGAACAGTGACGATCGTAAAGCACAAGGTCTTATATCTCACACAAATCTCAAGATGAAGGTAGCGTCGCGTACCTGGCGAAATCTTAGGCTGTATAGCTTGATAGTCATTTATACGTCTACTCCTTCTACAAGGCCAATACCTCTGTCACCCAAAAATGCGCTCCGGGTCTCCCATAGCGCCACGACCCACAATCACGAGACATCGCGGTGCCCCACCTCATTATTGGAATAGTGCTTCTCTTCGCCGCCTGACAACTTCTCGACGAACTGAATTTGTACTACTATTAAGGCCCGGCTCTAGCCACCTACGCTGGGACGCTTTCTGCGGCTCAAAGCGGTCTTCAGACCTATGCCCTGTTATTGCTTTATACCCACCGATACGCCTGATTTCGCAAGGTTATCCCTGCTTGCGCTCTAACATGGCCTTTGACTATGGAAATATCATGATTGAAAAGTTAACTCAGGACGCCCTCATTATTTGGGCAACAATTGATCCCATTGGCACCATGGCGCTCTTTGCAGCGCTTACCGCACACTTGGCACCTGCTGAGCGACGACGAACAGCCTTTAAAGCCATTGGATATGCTGCCGTGGTATTAATTGGATCTATTGTGCTAGGGCAGGTAATTCTAAGCGCCATGGGCATTCGTCTCGTCTCTTTTCAGCTCGCCGGTGGCATTATTCTATTCCTCTTTGGACTACAAATGATTTTCAGTTCTGGTCCTGAACAGGCAGAGAGAGAACCTGAGCCAGAACACGACATGGCGGTCTTTCCCTTAGCCATCCCAGCAACCGCTACGCCAGGAGCGATACTGGCTGTAATACTTCTTACCGACAATCAAGCTTATCCCGTCAGCGCACAGATAGGAACGGCCCTGATAGTACTATGCATACTTGCTGTTACGCTTGTCCTGCTTTTGCTCTCTGAGCGGATAATCAAAATTATCGGGACGTCTGGCGCATCGATTTTGATTCGAGTGATGGGTATTATTTTGGCCGCGCTATCCGTAGAGCTCGTCATGAATGCGCTGAGTATCGGGCAGTGGATACAGCCAGGACTATAGCAACAGTGTTATGGCAAAACGTGCCTCGCCAAGGTCTGAAGTCAATTAGATACCAGGCTGATGGAAGTATTAAGAGCACAGCAAAAACTTTCAACCACGACACTTAAAATGGCTCTGCCGGTCAATGGCCAGCAGAACCATTGACACGCTTAAACTTTGGTAAAACCCGCGTAACCGCTCTCTTGCACTTCCTCACATTTGTGGTGGTATTCGTTGACGCCACCGATGTAGGAGATTAAGCGGCTAGGTTTGCCTTCAATATTGGCGCCGGTGTACCAGGATTGAGTCGCGACCAATAAGGTACTGTTGGCCACTTCGTCATGATGGGCCACCCACTCATCCTGTTTTTCCAGTGTCGGCTCGATGGATTTGAGGTGCTGCTCTTGCAAGTAGGCGATGCAGTCAGTTACCCAGTCTACCTGCTGTTGCAAACAGGTAGTCATATTGCAGAATGCCGCCGATGGAGCGAGAGGCCCGGCAACGGTGAACAGGTTGGGAAAGCCGTGCACCTGCAAACCCAGGGTAGTGCGAATATCTTTATTCCACTCCTCGGTTAATGACAGCCCCTCGCGACCGTGAATATTCATGCGCGCCAGGGAGCCAGTGCCGGCATTAAAGCCGGTGGCCATAATGATCACGTCTAATGGGTATTCACCCTCGGTGGTTTTAATGCCCGTGGCAGTAATACATTCGATGGGCGCGCTTCTGACATCGACCAGTTCGACATTGTCGCGGTTATACACATCGTAGTAACCGTTTTCTAGCGGCACACGATAGGTGCCAAAACCATGGGTTTGCGGCGTGATGAGGTCAGCGATAGCAGGATCATCAATACGGGCACGAATTTTCTTACGCACAAAGTCAGATATCTCGTCATTCACAGCCTGGTCGGTAAATAGCTCGGGATAGGTGCCCACCCACATACTCAACGAGCCCTCTTGCCACTTTTCTTCGAGCACCTGCAGCCGCTGTTCAGGTGTCTGGTCATACCAGGAGCCATGCTCAAAATCGTAATCAAAACCAACGAAACTGTTGTAGACCTTGTCCTGTAATTCGCCCGCCTTCGCACGCCAGTGATCGCGTTCGGCATCGTCAAACTGGTCGTTACGCATCGCCACACCGTAAGAGGCGGTGCGCTGGAAAACCGTCAGATGTTCAACTTCGCTAGCAATGGTTTGTATCAATTGAATGCCCGTAGCACCGCAACCGATAACGCCCACGCGCTTGCCTTTCAAATCGATGCCTTCACGGGGGTAGCGCGCGGTATGAGCAATAATGCCCTGAAAGCTGTCTTTACCGGGAAAGTCCGGTGCCTTGGGCTCAGATAACATACCCGTGCAACTAATAAAGTAACGCGTATTCAGCGTTTCGCCCTGGTCGTTACCAACACGCCAGCACTGGGCGTCATCATCCCAGTCCGCAGAGGTAACGCGTGTTTCAAAGGCATAGTCTTTGCGAAGCTCGAATTTATCGGCGACGAAATTCAGGTAGCGTTCAACCTCCGCCTGAGGCGGAAAACGCTCCGCCCAATTCCACTCTTGAATCAGCTCGTCGGAAAACCAGTATTGGTAAATGTAGGACTGGGAATCGACGCGGGCACCCGGGTAGCAGTTCCAGTACCAGGTGCCGCCCACTGCGGGGGCCGCTTCAATACCACGCACGCGCAAGCCCATTTCTCGCAACTTATACACGGCATACAAACCGGCAATGCCAGCACCGACGACAACGGCATCATAATCATTTTTTGTATCTTTTTTTGTAGAGACTATATCTGTCATTTTATTCACCCCTGCTTCAAAGCAATGATTCTAGCAGCTTTTAAGCCTGGCTCTACCACCACTGGTGTGACTATGGGGTCATGACCCAACAGTGCTGCTCGGCAACTCAACGCGTGCACCCCCAGCGTGGATTAGTGCCTCTGTAACCAGCTCATTTAGCACTATATAGCGAGTCGCAAATTAGCCTGCACCTCCGCCTGTAAGTCTGGGAAGACCTCTGCCTGATTCGCGTAATATGGCCACTGGCTCACCACTGCCAATACCTGGTCAATAATCTTTGGTGCCTCACGGGCAAAATTACCGATGAGACCGGCAACCACCAGCAAATCATTGCGCTCGAAATTATCCCTTTTGCCATTCAGTGAAAGTTGGTGAGAATCGACCCAGGGTGAACCCGGTTTATAGCTATAGGCAATATCAAAAGCCGGTGACAGGCGCCACTGCTGCCCACGACTCCCTTTAAGCGCAGGCCCGTCAAGCAAAAAGCCAAAGTTCTTAGTGTGGTCATCGTGGTTACGCGCTATGACGTTAAACACCATACGGCGAAAAATTTCGATGGCATCAGCCCGCGGCAATTTTAACTGGCGAGCCACAGCAAATAGCTGTTCGTAACTGTAAGTTCCGGGCTTTTTATAATCGGCATGATCCATCGCGCACAAAGAGGCATAGTGCAATTTGCGATTGCCCTCCCGATCAAAGCGACGGGTCATAAAGTGGGCCCGGCCACCCTCCAGCAATAACTCGGAGGGCGACAGATTAATCCCAGTCTCCTTCGCCATCAGGTAATAGGCGTACTCCATGCGACCAAAACCGCGAGGATCACCAAAGCTCTCACTATCGGTTTTATGCTCTTCTACACCGTCAAACTTCAGCAGATAATGTTCAAAACCCTCGGGCGCATCAACCTGGCCGGAGCGAATCTGCGTGCGATCGGCATTGACGGCCACCAGAGCTTTTGCCCGCGCACCCCCAGCCGAAGTACCCACCTGCAAAATAGCCTGCATCGCCTCATCGGACTCGGCCTCAGACCCATGATTTACAGGCTGTTGCAAGACAAGCCGCTCATCGAGCACGGCTTGCGCCATGGCCACCAACGAATCCAGCGCCAGCTCAGCACCCTGTTTGCTACTCGTTTGCCCTCCCTCAATAGCAGGTGAAAACTCCAGGGCACCCATACCCCGACTGCCGGTATAGAGCAGCCGCTCGACAGGAGTAAAAGCGTTGGCATCGCGGCCCGTGCGCGCTAGCCAGGCATTGATCACGGCGTTGCCGAAGTCGTCAGGCAAGGTATCGGCAAATATCGCCGGTAAGCCACGATAAGTCGCAGGGTTTAAGCCGGGAAAGCTATATTTGGTGGCGGCGACAGGCATATGCAGCGGTGCAATTTCAATCCCGGCGTCACGCCACTGGCGCGAGTATTCGAAGGTGCTGACGCCTGTTGCAGGGTCATAGGCCAGCGCACCAAGCTGCTTACCCCAGAGACGAACTTCGGCCAGATTTTCCATCACCAATCCAGGGTTTCACTTTTATCAGAGGTATCAGAGGTATCGGTGGTCGCTCTCGAAGTTCCACCACGGCTTCCACTCGCACGCTGGCGTTGCTTACCTTTCATTTTCAATTGTTCTAAAGGACTAAACACGGTCTTGGGCACAAAATTTTCTACTAAAGCCAGTTGGTCAAGAGCACGCAGCACCGCTATCACGTTGGTAAACTTAGCTTGCCCGGCGACCAACTTGGCATAACTCACCCGTGACAAACCCACCGCGTCAGCGATTTGTTGCTGGGTCATATTTCGCTCAAGACGCAGCTGATCGATACGCTGGCCAATTTCAGCAGCTACGGCCTGGTCTGTCATAGCATCAAAGCTCACAACGCATACATTCCTTTTCTTAATGTAAAATAAATGACTTAAAGATAAGATTTCTTTTCATTATAAATCTATAGAGAAGAAATCTTCTGCCTGCTAATGTAAACATTACTATCGGTAAAGTATATAAACGCTTTTATTGCCAATATATCTTTTCACTAGAATTTTTATAGCTTCAATTCAACCGTAGCACAGAAGCCACACAGCATCTCGTCATTAGCTCCTTTAAAGCTCGGGCACTTACTTTAGCGCTATTTTTTAACGTACACTGAACTCAAAATAATTAGAGGATAAGCCATGCCCTACAACACGAAAATCGTCGAAGAAATTAATATTCTCGCTCGCTACAATCTTAAAACCATGCAGGAAGGCTTAAAAATTCACTCCTCCGCAGAGTCCAGTGTTATTAAGGCCGCACAACGCCTATTTGACAAGGGACTAGTTACGCAAGCCGATGGCGGCTATCTCACACCACTCGGCAGAAAAGCCGCTGAGCATACACAAGACTTATTGCAGATAATAAAAGACTGGTAAAGAACGATTGAGGCTAAAAAGATAGGAATAGTGCCCAGCGATACGTTATTCAAACAATCAATTACATTGAAGGTAAACCCGACACCACGGCTGTAGGCGACTCCAAGTTGGTTTTGTCGTCTTCCGTTTTTTCCAGGCTTCTAAAAATCACATCAACGGTTAAACTCACATTGTCTAGCTGTGCTGCCGCCTCTCGCCCCTGCTGGGTAGCCCTGAAAAAATGCGGCGTCATCAGTAACAGGTCTTTCAGAGTTTCACTCGTCAGAGGAGGCGTATTAAAGCGCAGCACTTGCTCATGCACCTGTTTAAAGCCCTTGCTAAAGGCATCATCTAGCTTATTCGGTGCCGTTTTATTGAGCTTGGCATAAGTGACCTGCCGCAGCTCTTGCAAATGGTCCGGGCCGGGCTCAACCAATAGCAACTTACCGCCGAGGGGCAAAATTTTATTAAAGCCTTGAAAACTGTGAAAACCGAATACGCACAAAATAATGTCAACACTCGCGGGCAACACCGGTGGCTGACGATTAGTACCCACCACCCAGCTAATCTCTTTATGTCTTTTTGCTGCGGCAAGAACCGCCTCTTTGGAGATATCCAGACCAATAAGATTCAACTCGTCGCCAGCTTTTTTAGCTCGCAACTTATTAAGGGCATGAGCCAAATAATAGCCTTCACCACAACCCGCATCGAGGCAACAGGGTTGCTCAAGATCAGCCATTGTTTTGCACAATATGTCTGACAAAAGGTCTGCCAACGGCGTGTAAACACCCGTATCTAAAAAACGCTGGCGCGCCATCACCATGGCTTTGCTGTCTCCGGGGTGTTTGGAGCGCTTATGCTGTACCGGCAATAAATTCACATAGCCCTGACGGGCAAGATCAAAACTGTGGCCGTTCACACAGCGTAATTGTTTTTTATCCAGAGTTAAGCGCTCACCATCAATCGGGCAAGCCAGGTTGTTAGCTTTCACGATTTTGTTAGCAACCGGCCGATAGACAGACTCGCCCCGAAATAAGCATTAATACTGCTCCAGAGGTGAACTCACCTGGCCATAAATTTCTGCGCTGCCATCACGTTTTAATAACAAAACCTGATAGGGCGTAAAGCGATCACCCATTTCCATACCCGGACTGCCCATCGGCATGGCGGGGACGGACAAACCCAGGGCATCAGCAGGTGGTGCAGCGAGAAACTGCTGTAGAAACCGTGCCGGAATATGGCCCTCAAACACATAGCCATCGTCAGACACGACGGTATGGCACGACTGGTATTGGGGGGCAATACCCCACTCAGTCTTCAGTTTGTTTAAGTCTGCCGGGTGGTGAGTAGTGAATGAAAAGCCCCTGTCCTCTGCATGATCGACCCACTTGCCACAGCAACCACAGGAGGGGCTTTTATAGACATCCATGGCAATGACAGAACGGGGTTGGGCTTGGGCTTGCCGTACCTCAACTGACTGACTCACCCCGTCAGCCGTGCTCACAGCAGGCGTCTTCAAAACAGTGGGCGCCCTCTTCTGCTCAGAACAAGCCAGCAAACTTAATGTGAAGACAAGACCTATTAGACAATATTTATAACCCACTGAACCCTCCAGCAATGCGGTGATAGACATGACTCGTGCAGAGCCGTCAATGTGCAGCAATCAACATTCGGCGAGTCTATCATTAGTTCTAGCTTTCTATTCAGGCAAAGCCGCTAATTCGACGGGGTACTACAATAATGACGAACTTAAAGATGGGTTTCACCGCGCTGTTACTCACTGCTGTGGCCAGCAACAACTGGGCGCTAGAGCCAAGTCGCACGATAGACAGCAAGCCCCTTGCTTTCGCCGACTCAGCACTGGAATGCGGCGTTTATTATGAATACACCGCCAGCGCACTGGAAATGAACCAGAATGTTGACAGAGAGGTGGTTCACTCTATCACCCAAAATTCACAAACCCTGTTGCACACTGCTGATTTACTCTACCAGGCAGCCGGCATTTCTATTGCAGACAGGCGCAAAGAGTTTATGCGTAAGGCAAAAAGCATGATCAAAGAAGGACAGGAAAGCCCGAGAAGTATTGACGAGTTGATTTTCGACGTTGGCGAAAAGTGCAAACGACTAATGGCAAGTTATTCTTACCGAATAAAAAATATAACGGCGCAGCCAAACTCTATTTAAACCGAGCCCTATTTAAACCGCACTCTATTCAAACCGAACTGCATTTAAATAGAGGGTACGGGGCTGAGACCCCATACCCTCTCAGGTGTCAAAGGCGATCAGGCTTTGCCGTCAAACACGTAGGGCTCCAGGCTTTCTTGACCCTTAATACGATATTTGTGCCACTGACCACCACCGTAGTAAACCAGCTGGCCGGGCTTAGCAGTACCCTCGTGATCGTAGTAAGAAATACAATCCCGTAAAGGCTGTGTCGCGATATCAACCTGGGCGCAATGTTCGGCATATTCTTGCTGAGACTCTTCCCTAATATCGACAACATCAGCATTTTTTTCTGCCATGGTATCGAGCATCCACTGCACATAGTTACCATGATCTTCGATGGAATCAGTGAAGTTAAAACTCCCGCCGCCGCCCTGAGGCCCAGTAATAACAAACATGTTAGGGAAACCCTTGGTTTGCATGCCCAACCAGGTTTTCGTGCCGTCTTCATTCCAGGTTTGCTTCAGCGACCGACCATCGCGGCCCTTAATCATGTCAAAGGTCGCCGTCGCCATCCATTGGAACCCGGTCGCGTAAATCAGTACGTCTACGGGGTACTCGACACCATCGTGAACAATGCCCTTCTCAGTGATTTTTTCAACACCGCGGGGCGCAGTGTCCACCAGGTGCACATTCGGCTTGTTAAACGTGGGCAGATATTCATCGTGAAAGGTAGGCCGCTTACAGCCATAAGCATAATACGGTTTCAGTGCAGCAGCGGTTTTAGGGTCTTCAACGATAGCATCAACACGCTCACGAATTTGCTCCATAATGCGGAAGTTAGTATCCAGCATTTTCTGCATATGCTCTTCAGGCGATAATTTCGTCTTATGTTTTTTCTTCGGGGCTGCCGTATCAATTTTACCCGACAGATAATCATCATTGGCCGACAAGGCTGTACGACCCGATGAGATTTTGGCAAATCTCGCCCGTCGCTTTTTCGCCCAGTCGTCTTCAGTTTTCCAGGTTTCAATTTCTTCAGGTGTGGTGGCCCGCTGATCACGCACATCAACCGAGGAAGGCGTACGCTGAAATACAAACAACTCTTTAACCGTTTTGGCTATTTCCGGAATAATCTGCACCGCAGTGGCGCCGGTACCAATAATACCAACACGCTTATTGGTGATGTCGACGTTGTAATCCCAACGAGAGGTATGGAAAGCATCGCCTTTAAACGTTTCCATGCCATTGATCTTCGCCAACTTAGGCGTGGTCAAAATACCATTGGCGACCACCAGATATTTGGCTTTCATCTTGTCACCGCGATCAGTACTGACCTGCCAGCGGCCCGTCGCATCGTCCCACTGGGTTTCTTCAACCGTGGTGTGGAACAGACATTTATCGTAGAATCCCGTCTTTGTCGCAATGTTCTGACAGTGTTCCATAATCTCGAAACCACTGGAGAATTTCATGGAGGGGATATAGCCCATCTCTTCCAGCAAGGGCAGATAGCAGTAGGACTCAACATCGCAAGCAATGCCCGGGTAACGGTTCCAGTACCAGGTGCCACCGACGTCGCCGCCTTTTTCACAGAAACGTACATTTTTGTAACCGGCCTTACTCAGCTTGTACCACAGCAAAAGACCAGCGAAACCAGCGCCAATGATAAGAATTTCACACTCATCATCCAGTGCTTCACGTGGGATTGGTGGCTGGGAGTGCACATCTTCAAGGTACTTACTGAATTCGCCGTCCATTTCAATGTAATCGGCAACACCCGTTCTTGAGGCTTTCATTTCAAGGTATTTGGCTTGCTCTTCGGCATTGAATACCGCACCGGCTTTCGCTTCGGGAAGGGCCGTCAGTGCCTCGTCGGTAACGACGGCGTAGCCTTTGCCGGTTATTTTGTCATTGGCCTTTTCAGCCCGCGTATTGAATATCTTTAAACCTGTCTCTGGATCTGTCGAAATTGGTGGTTTTGGCATGATTATTTCTCTGTCATTAATAATTGGTAACCGCCAATTATTGCCGTCCTTAGCTACCGGGTCTAGTGGCAATTGATAATTAAAAGCATTATCGCCTTTTGGGCCGCATATTTTTAGCAACAGAGAGGGACAAACTCAATACATCAACAATCAATGGGCAACTCAGTTTTATCTATCAATTGTTGCAGGGCAAAGCTCGACTGAATATTTGAAATTCCGGGAATTTGCGTTAGCTTTTCTACCAAAAAGTGCTGGTAGCGCTCCAGATCGGGGACCACTACCCGCAACATATAGTCCGAGCGACCGGTCATTAAATAGCACTCCATGACCTCTTCACACTCGCCAATGCGCTGTTGAAAGGTTTGTAGCTGGCTAAGCTCCTGGCTATGCAGGGAGACATGAATCACCACATTGACCGGCAAACCCACCTTTTTGGAATTAACGATGGCCACATAGCGGTCAATCACCCCCTTTTCCTCCAGCGCTTTAACGCGACGCAAGCAGGGCGATGGCGATAGCGCCACCCTGTCGGCCAACTCGGCATTGCTCATGCGGCCATCATTTTGCAGATAGTGCAGTATTTTTCGGTCTATCTCATCAAGCTCTATTTTTGGCATATTCGACCCTTATTTAAAACTTTAATGAATGTATATTGCGCAACTATAGTTATTCATGGTTTTTTTCGCAATTTTATAAACACCTGAAATTGTTATCCTTTGCCCTTCTGAATTCGTCCATAAGAACCATCAGGTAGCGCAATGTCCCAGCCTTACGACAAGACCCAAGCCAACCCCGAAATCGAACCCGATGCCCTAGCTATTGATAAACAGGAATGGCAGGAATCCATTGACTACATCCATCGTGAGTTTGGCGAAAGCGGGGTGCGGGAGATTCTGCGCGCCGTGCAGGATCGTATTATCAGCGCTGGTATTAATCTTAACGAGGCAACGCTCAATACCCCTTATATCAATACCATCCCGCCCAGTGAGCAACCCGCCTACCCCGGCGATATCGCGCTGGAAAAAAAAATAGAGAACATCAACCGCTGGAATGCCATGGCGATGGTCTTACAAGGTGCCGACAGTGGCTTGGGCGTGGGCGGCCATATCGCCACTTATGCTTCGGCGGCAACGATGATAGAAGTCGGCTTTAATCACTTCTTCCGCAAGCGCAGTGACAACTATGGCGGCGATGTGGTCATGCCTCAGCCTCACGCGGCCCCAGGCATATATGCCCGTGCCTTTCTCGCTGGGCGGCTCTCAGAAGAGCAACTGCAACATTTCCGTCGCCAACTTCACCCCAGTGGTGGGCTCAGTTCCTACCCTCATCCGCGCCTCATGCCCGACTTTTGGCAGGTGCCCAATGCTTCAATGGGCCTCTCGACACCAACGGCTATCTACCAGGCACGTTTTGCCAAATACCTCGAAAACCGTGGTCTAAAACCCAAAAACGGCGGCAAAATCTGGTGTTTTATTGGCGACGGCGAGGCCGACGAGCCAGAGGTATTGGGCACCATTAATATCGCCGCCCGCGAAAAGCTCGACAATTTGGTACTGATCATCAACTGTAATTTGCAGCGTCTCGATGGCCCAGTGCGCGGCAATGGCAAAATCATTCAAGAGCTGGAGCGCAGCTTTCGTGGTGCCGACTGGAACGTGCTGAAAGTCATTTGGGGCTCGGGTTGGGACGGCCTGCTGGCGCAGGACAGCGAGGGCATTTTACGCCAGCGTATGGAAGAAGCCGTCGATGGCGACTACCAATACTACTCCGTGTCAAAGGGTGACATTCAGCGCGAACACTGGGTGGAAAACAGTCCCGAGCTGGAACAAATGATGAATTCGCTGACCGATGAAGAGATCCGCGAAATTAAGCGCGGCGGTCAAGACCCGAAAAAGATTTTCGCCGCCTATCAACGAGCCGCCAATACCGAGGGTCGACCCAGCGTTATTCTTGTAAAAACGGTGAAGGGCGAAGGCATGGGTGACGCTGGCCAGGGGCGCAACACCTCTCACCAAAAGAAAACCATGAGTGCCGAAGAGCGCATGTTCTGCGCCGAAGACTTTGGTATCCCCCTCAGCCAACCAGAGATTGAAGCGGCGGCCTTCTACCGCCCCGACGAAAACAGCCCCGAATTAAGCTACCTGCGCGAGCACCGCGAAGCACTGGGTGGCTACCTGCCAGAGCGACGCGTCGACTGCCCCGCCCTTAAAGCCCCACCCCTCTCACGCTTTAAGGCCTTACTCGATGGCAGCGGCGATAGAGAACAATCCTCCACCACCGCCATGGTGCGCATTCTCGCCGCGCTGATGAAAGACAAAGACATTGGCCGCTATATTGTGCCAATTGTGCCCGACGAAGCCCGCACCTTTGGCATGGACGGGCTCTTCAATGTGGCGGGCATTTATTCACCCGAGGGGCAAAACTACACTCCGGTCGATGCCAACACCCTGGTGCCCTATAAAGAAGCCGTCGACGGGCAAATCTTGCAAGAGGGCATTTGTGAAACCGGCGCCATGGCCTCGTTTTTATCGGCGGGTACCGCCTATGCCATGCACGGCGTGCCGACCATTCCCTTCTATATTTTTTACTCGATGTTTGGCTTTCAACGGGTCGGGGATATGATTTGGACCTGCGGTGACATGCTATGCCGTGGCTTTTTACTCGGCGGCACCGCCGGGCGTACCACCCTTAATGGCGAGGGCCTGCAACACCAGGACGGCCACAGCCAAATCATCGCCAGCACCGTACCCAACTTAAAGAGCTACGACCCCGCCTTCGGCTACGAAATCGCCGTGATCGTGCGCGAAGGCATTAAACGCATGTACCAACAGCAGGAAAATATTTTCTACTATCTCACCCTGTACAACGAAAACCACACCATGCCAGCCATGCCGCACTTTGATAGTGGTGATGATAAAAATGACGACGATACAGCAGCCATTGAAGCCGGTATTTTGCAGGGTGCCTATTGCTTTAAACGCAGTAGCTCGACAGCCAATGCACAGGACAGCGGCGCGGCTATTCACCTTCTCGCCAGCGGCGCCATTATGCAGCAAGCCTTGAGTGCCGCCGCACAGCTTGAAGCCCTGGGTTACTGCGTGACGATTTACAGCGTCACCAGTTACAACGAACTGTATCGCGAAGCGGTGGCCGTTGACCGCTGGAACCGCCTGCACCCAGAGGCCGAGCCTAAATGCAGCTATATCGAACAGTTATTTGCCGGCGAGAGCGGTGTCTTTATTGCCGCCAGCGACTATATGACCTCGCTAACCAACAGCATCGCCCCGTGGATGCCCGAACACTTCACCGCACTGGGCACCGACGGCTACGGCTTGAGCGAATCCCGCGCGGCCCTGCGCGATTATTTCGAAGTTAGCGATACCTTCATTATTCAAGCCGCCCTGCACCAGCTTTACAGCAGTAAGGCTATCGACCGTAAAACACTGCGCAAGCAGCTTAAGCCACTCGCCATTGACGGTGACAAATTTTACGCAGCCGAGCGTTAATTCAAAAACCCCGACGAGAACACTATGACCAGTACTTTTAAAATTCCTGAACTCGGTGACGGCGATATTAGCGGCATCGTCGTCGCGCTAGCGGTCAAGGTCGGCGACACCGTGCACTGCGGCGATAGCTTGGTAGAAGTAGAAACCGAAAAAGCCGTCCTCGAAATACCCGCCGAAATTGACGGTGTGGTCGAAGGCTTCATGGTAAGTCTGGAACAAGAAGTGAAACAGGGTGAAGACTTTATCAGCATAAAACCGCTGGCCAAGAGCGATGGGAAGACCGCAACAGACAAAGGGGCAGATAAAGGAGAAGACACTGAAGTCAGCGCTGAATTAAAAATTGCAGGCGCAACGAAAAGTACCGAAAACCCAGCACCGCAAGCAACGCCGCCAGCACCAAAAGCGAGCGAGCCCGATACTGACAACTTGAGCCAGTCACAAAACACAGCGACAGCGCCACACAACAAGAATCGCCAGTGCCTGCCCGCCGGCCCGGCCACCCGACGCTTGGCCAGAGAGCTCGGTGTTGACCTCGCTAACATCAGTGGCAGCGGCCACCGGGGCCGTATCGACAAAGCCGCCGTCAAAGCCTTTGCCAAACAAGCCCTGCAACAGCAAGCGACTCAGAGTAGCGGTAACCCGATACAGCTGCCCCCCCTACCCGATCTCAACGCCTTTGGGCCAAATACTCGCCAACCCCTGACCGGCATTCAAAAAGCCACCAGCCGCAATATCAGTCACTCGGCAACGCGCATACCCCATGCCTACCTGCAGCGGCGCATCGACATTACCCAGCTCGAACAAGGCCGCCAGCAGCATAAAGCCCACTTAAAAAGCGAGGGCTGCTCCCTTACCCTTACCGCCCTGCTGTGCAAAATTATCGGCCTGGCCAATGCCCAACACCCAATTTTTAACAGCTGCCTTGACGAACACAGTGACGAGATTATTTATCGCGAACAAATCAATGTCGGCATCGCCGTAGATACACCCCGCGGTTTACTGGTGCCGGTAATTAACGACATCGCCAGCCAATCCGTCAAAGAGATTGCCGGGGCAATTACCCAGCTCAGCGAAAAGGCCCGTGCCGGGAAACTGCAACCCGCCGACATGAAAGGCGGCAGCGTCACCCTCTCAAACCTCGGCGGCCTCGGTGCCTCTGCCGTGTTCCCCATCGTCAACTGGCCCGAAGTCGCAATACTCGGCGTTGGCGCCGGTGAATGGACACCCACCTATGTCGACGGTGATATTAGTAAAGCACCAGAACCCCGCTTAATTATGCCGCTAACGTTAGCTTTCGATCATCGCGTGATTAACGGCGCCGATGGCGCACGGTATTTAGACACCCTTGCCGAGTTGTGTGAAAACCCTTTTTTGGTGATGGTTAACTAAAGTCTGAATCTTTTACCCCGTACAGCACATCACTGCTATTTATTGCTGGAGCACAAAGGTGTTAGCGAAACTGTGGCAAATTGTTAGCTGCTTGTAAGACGTGATTCAAATGACTAGCTATGACTTTTTTGTACGGGTTTTCTGCGGGTTTTACGCACGGGTTTGATGGCGGCCAAAGCCTCACGTTCGGCTTGAATACGTTTTAATAATTCCGAAGCCGGTTCATCGTTAGGGTCTTGCGGCACCAGCTCACCGCGAAAGGCTTTGGCCAGCAGGGATTGCGTGAGCCGGTCTACTCGCTGTTTGGCCTCAAGGTATTGTTTCTCGACGACGTCGGCGAGGGTGAAGAGGGATTCGACGCGGCGGACGATTTCTTTTTGCTCTTTTATAGAAGGTAACTCAAATTGATAAGCTTGAATTTTCTTTGCGTTAATATTTGATTGGCTAACCCCGTCTGTTTTCACTTGCCAGCAGTAATCGCGAGCATGTGGGCTATTGAGTTGAATGTTCAGATATTCACTATCAAGAAGCTCTGTTCCTCGAATGCGAATTAGGTAGCCCGCATAGATCGCTTTCTGCTCTCCTCGATATATTGAGGTTTTACCTACAAGCTCTGGGCTATTAGTTCTATTGAAAAGAACATCCCCCGGCTCCAAAATGTATTTTTCAATTTCAACTTCATCTGATGTAAATACGAGATTTCCCCAATCAATATTTCCTCCTTGTAAATTTCCCATTCTTAATACGGGAACATCACCTTCAGGCTTAGATTTTGCGGATGACCCGTAATTAAATCCAGAAGCGACATTTTTTAACAATGTTAACTGCCAATTAGCATCTTGGTTATCCCTCCACTCCCGAGTCAGCTCTCCCGAGGTGGCGGCGGCGAGGACGGATTGGCGGAAGCGTTTGAGTAGGGTGGGAATCTGTTCCAGGTGCGCCTGGGCGGCATCGACTTTGGCGAGCAGGCTATCGAGTTTATTGGCGATGCGGATTTGTTCGTTTAGGGGAGCGAGAGGTATTTCATAGCTTCTAATATCAGATGATTTTGCTGCTGGATATAAAGCACCTTGAGTGGCACCAGAAATATCATCTATAAATTTTTTTGTTCTTGTTAGGAGAAATACGTATCGACTTTCGATACCAGTGGTTTTGATGACTTCAAATCCAGTTGATGCGAATTGGCCGTTATAAGCGGGACTAACATGTGCTACCGCATTAAGATTTGGCCTAGTAAGCGAAACAAGTACATCCCCTTCATTAATAATCTTTCTCGCTCTGCTAGGAGCTTCGCTTCCCTTTAACAGTTGCGGAGTGCAAATCTTCTTTAATTTTCGATCAATACTAGCAATATCAACATATATAATTTCATGATCATTCTCAGGCTTACGTTGCTGCCCCTTGATTGATATATCTTCAATTTGAGCATGTGCCCAACCCTGAGGTAGTTCACTCACACCACCACCTCTTCACCTTCTTCCGCTGCACCCAGTTCCACCAGTATCGCCTGCAATTCATTCATGGCACCGGCCAATTCAAGCATGGCTTCATTAATTAATATATCGGGCTCGGGCAAGTTGGCGCTGTCTTCCACGCTGTCGTCACGAATCCAGGCAAGATCGAGGGAGTCCTCTTTGTTACGAATTTCTTCCCGGCTAAAGCAGCGTAATCGGCAGGTATCAATTTCCCCTACATCACTGCCGTCTGCATGTTTTTTAATAAAATCATTACGGGCTTTTTCTTTCACTTTGCTCAGGTCACCGCCCACCGCCTGGGTAAACTCTGCCAAATGTTTTGGCGTAAACACCGTGCGTTTACCAAACTGCGGCATATTGGCGCGCAGGTCGTAAACCCAAACATTTTTGGTGTTGCCTTTGTCTTTGTTGGCGTTTTTCGGTTTGTTAAAAAACAACACGTTGGTTTTAACACCTGCGGCATAAAAAATACCGGTGGGCAGGCGCAGTATGGTGTGCAGGTTGCACTTTTCCATTAAATCCTGGCGGATGGTTTTGCCGGTACTGCCTTCAAACAAGACGTTGTCGGGCAGCACAATGGCAGCGCGGCCACCGGGTTTAAGCATAACGTGGTAGATCAAATGCAAAAACGCCAGTTGTTTGTTGCTGGTGTAGTGAACCAGATCATCGCGGGTGGGAATGCCGCCGCCCTGTTTGGTGCCGAAGGGCGGGTTGGCGAGAATTAGGCTGGCCGGTGGTAGTTGTTTGCCTTCGTTACTGAGGGTGTCGCCAAATAATATGCCGGCGTTTTGATCGTCAATGGCGAGGTCGTGCAGCATAAGATTCATCATCGCCAGACGGCGGGTATCGGGCACCAGCTCCATGCCGTGAAAGGTGTGGTGTTGGTATTTGTCGTAGGCTTTTTCGTTGAGCGCGCCGATGTCATTATGCTCACCGATGTAGTGGTGGGCGCTGATTAAAAAGCCGCCGGTGCCAGCGGTGGGGTCGACAATAACGTCGTCGAGGCTGGGCCGCATTAATTCCACCATGGCGTTAATGAGTACGCGGGGGGTGAAGTATTGGCCCGCACCGGATTTTTTCTCGGTGGCGTTGATTTCTAACAAGCCTTCATACATATCGCCAAGGCCTTCGGTTTTGGCGCTGTACCAGTCGAGCTTGTCGATTTCTGTAATCAGTTTATTGAGGGTCGCCGGTTTGCGGATAACGGTATTGGCGTTGGCGTAAATGGCTTGGGTGATTAATGAGCCCTTGGTGCCTAAATCGACCAATATTTTTTTATACGCCTCCAGACGAATGGCCGAGTTCAAGGCTTCCAGGTCATCCCATCGGCAGCCTTCTGGAATATTCGGTGCTTTACGTACTTCGCCCTTTTTAAGCTCCCGCGTCTTTTCGTGTTCGGTACGGCCATCCTCGGTATTAGTTTCTTTGGTCATTTTTAGAAAAACTAAAAAAGTGAGCTCGTTAATATATTCGTGGTAGGTAACGCCGTCATCCCTCAGCAGGTTACAGAGGTTCCAGAGTTTCGCGACAAGATCTTGTGTGCTCATAGTGTCTCTTTGTTAGTGTATCTATTGATGCGTTAATCGCTTGTGCATATTTTTAGGTTAAACGTATTTTTTACTGCCAAAGAGCCTGGTTAAAGTGTTCCAGTACTTCGGCTATGGGTTGTTCAAACAATTTGTTGGCGCGCTGAATACCGCCCTGGTGTTTAAAGATGCCATCATTGAGTGCCGCTTGATCGACAATGGTGGTCGCTTTCATTTGTTTCGCGATGAGCTCTAGCCATTGTTTTTGTGGTGTTTTCCAGGGTTGGCGCGAGAGGATTTTTTCCAGTGCATTGTCTACCCGTTGTTCCCAGGGGATGAGTGCTTCGCCTATGGCGGCCTGGCGAATAAAGCCAATAATGCGGGCTGCGATGTCTTCTTGTTTGACTTCTTGCCAGGCTGTTTGCAGGTCTTTTTCACGAAAGTGATGGCGCTCTAGCTCTACCGCCAGTTCTTTCAGGCTTTGTCGGCTGAGTGCCCAGGGCTTTTGCACCACGGTTTGAATGGCTGCTAAGCGGTTGTTGTTGGCGTTGATAAAGTTTTTAAAGGCGTTGAGGTAGTCTTCCGGTTTTTGGCCATCGCCATAGCCGGTAGTAATGTCGATAAACTCGTCATCGCCGTCGTGCAATACAACGGGCGGCTTAAAGATGCCATTGCCACTGACTTTGGTGTCGAGCAGTTCACCCAGGCCGGGGTGGCTAATAAACCATTGGGCCATGTCATGCAGTGGCATGGTTTTGAGTTCTTGGGCGAACTCTTTGGGCGGCTTGCCGACGATGGTTTCAAACTGATCGGCTTGTTCATCCGTGAGGTAGTTCTTTTTTACTTGCAGTTTGGCGATAAACTGATTTTTGGCCAGTGTTTGTAAATCAGGGGCGGTGCTTTGAGTCATTTCTTGTTCCAGCTCGCTGAAACTGATATCTACTTTAGTGATGACCGGTTTCATGGTGTTCACTTTTTCGAGCTGTTTGTAGATGTCGACGGCGTCATAGATACGGAAGGGGCCTTTATCAATTTCGGGGCACAGGCGCGTGGCGCGGCCGAGCATTTGTTCAAACAAAATGCGGCTGTTAACGCGGCGTAAAAAGACCAGGTTGCATATTTTGGGCACATCGACACCGGTGGTTAGCAGATCTACGGTGACGGCGATATTGGGCAGACGGTCATTTTTATAGCGACGTAGTTTCTCCAGGGGTTTGTCACTGGCGCCGGTGATTTTTTGTATGGCATCGTCGTCTACCTCCCCGTGGTAGTTTTCTACCGCTTCCTTTAATGCTTCGACCACTTCGTCGGCGTGTTTATCAGTGACACAAAAAATCAGGGTTTTAGCCTGTGAGTACGGGTTTAGAGAATCACTTTCTACCAGCCATTTGGTCACCACTTTGGTGAACTCGGGGGCAACGACGCGGCGGTTGAAGTCGGCGATGTCGAAATTCAGCTCATCCGGGGTGTTAAAAGATTCAATCGCGTTACTATCGGCGTTGTACACTTTTACGGGTTCGTTGACTGAGTATTTAATACCCTGTTCTGCCAACTTGGTGTGAATACGAATGGGTGGCAGGTGGTCATTTAAATAGCCATCCAGCACCGCTTCGGTATAGCTGTAGGTAAACGCGGGCGGGCCAAAAATATCCGTGGTGTGCAGTGCGGGTGTGGCTGTGAGCCCTATTTTAAAGGCGTCGAAATATTCAATCACCCCACGGTATTTGGATTGGTAGTCTTTCTGATTGCGAAACAGAATTTCGGTATCGCTAAGTTCACGGTCTAGTAAATAACCCCTGTGGCATTCATCAACCACAATGCAGTCGTACTGGCCGACGCCGGGTTTATTATCGTTGTCACCGGGATACAGGATACGTTTTACCAGGCCCTGAACGGTGGCGACATGCACTTTGGTGTCATCATCAGGGGTCGGCTTGGTTGCTTTGTTTTGCTCCATACCCATGACGTCGAAGGTATCAGCAAAGGTGTTTAGGTTTTCCAGGCGTACTTCGCAAAAGTCATCGGTAGCTTGTATCCCCAGTGCCGAGCGGTCTACCAAAAAGAGGATGCGGCGAAAGCGTTCTGATTTCAGTAATCGATAAACCATTGCAATGGCGGTTTTGGTTTTGCCTGTGCCGGTGGCCATAGCAATTAAGGCGCTGTCTTTACCTTGTTTGATAGCGGTTTCTACTGAACGGATGGCTTCGATTTGGTAATCGCGTAGTTTTAGGCTGTAGTCAAAATCCATCTGCTCCAGTTCCGCCTCGGCTTGTTGCGGGGTTTGGCGCAGGTAGGTTTTTATTTCGTGTGGGCTGTACCAGCCTTTTAAGGCTCTGCGACGGTTGCTGTTATTGCGTACATCCAAAAACCAGATACCGCTTTCTTGTTTCAGTTGTTTTAGGTATGGCCGCCCATTTGCCGAAAAGGTCAGCGGGACTTTGTAGTCCCCATGCTGGGTTTCGATGGTAAAGGCGCCTTTCTCCTGTAAACCTTTGGCGTAGCGTTTGGCCTGGTCTATTGCTCCGTAAACGTTCTTCGCACTTTTTTTAGCTTCCACCGTAGCAACCGGGATAAGGCCCATAAATAATACGTAGTCGGCAGGGCCTGATTCCGTTGGCCATTCGGCAATAGCGCGGTTTTCATTTGGCACAGGGCGGGCACCCTTTGCAAACCGAAGGTTTTCTGTGTCGGCTTCCCAACCAGCTTCTAGCAGTTGCTGATCAATTAATACACGGGTCTCTGCTTCGTTAAGGTGTAGTGTTGATTTTTCGACATGGAGAATGGTCGCTGCTTGCTGTTGTGGTTCTTGCTGCTGGAAAACCACTTTGTAATGGATATTCGCCTTATCCATTTTGGCGCGGTATTCGACTAACTTGGCTTCGTGCTCACTTGCAAGCTCTTCCCACACCTTGCTTTCTGTGGACATTTGTTCGGCGCGCTTACTTTCTGCTGCTGCCTTTTGTGCTTCGATATGTTTGAGTTGCTCTGTATGAGCGAGCCGGTCTTCAGCGGATTTGCTCTTTTTTTCCGCCTCAAGTAATGCCTCTTCTAAAGCACGCACTTTGGCTGAGGGGTCTTCCGGCTTAATAAAGGGGCCGGGCTTAAAGCCCTTGGCCTTTTCATTACCAAAGGTAATGTGAAACCATGCACTAAGCGCATGGCCTACTTGAAGCGCTTTGAGTGCATCACGGTGTGTTGAGCTTGTAATGTCATGAGCTGCAGGATTGCCGAGCTTGCGGATGGTATGGAACGCATCCTTAATTTGCTTATCGAGCCGCAAGGTGTAGTCGAGCTCTCTAAGCAAATCAATTTGCTTTACCTCAACACCACTTTCAACGCCAACACGCGAAGCAATGGTTTTGGCAAGCTCTTCGCCTAACTGGCGCATTTTAATGAGCGTTGTATTTGGGTCGGGTACAAAACACACTTCGGCTGTTTGGGCCAGGCGCACTAATAGTTCATCGTGGTGCTTTAAAAAGTCGAAGTTGCTTGTGCCTTTCATCTATAAACGTCCTTGTTGTTCTTGCACTTGTTGATCGTGTGGCTGCCTGTATTCATGCATTTCCAGTTATTTGCTCAGCAGCACAAAGTGCTCTACCAGTCGGATCATTAATTCTTTTTGTTCCGGTTTGCTTTCTGCCACCAATAGGGCGAGTGCCACCAAGGTGTTGTCGTTAATCAGTTGCTCTACGGGCTTGGCTAGCAGGTGTTGATTGAGACGTAAATACCATAAAAACAAAAATGAGCCAGTGCGTTTATTGCCGTCGGCCAGCGGGTGGTTTTTTATAACAAAGTACAGCAAGTTAGCTGCTCGACTGGCCACATTAGGATAGAACAGCTCATCACCAAAGCCCTGTTCTATGGTGGCAATAGCTGAGGCGAGGCCATCACCGCGTAATTGGCCGAACAGTTCGCTGGCCTCATGCTTGTTGATTAGCGTTTGTTTGAGCTGGTCGATAGCGCCGAGCGCCTCGGGTAGGGCTAAAGACTGCATGCTTGCCTGTTTCGCCCCTTGTTCCCCGAGGCTTTGTTCGTCATAACCCTGTAATAAGCTCCAACTGCGAGCGTAGTCGTGAATCACGCCAATCACCACCTGGCCTTGTTCATTGATCAGCTGCTGGTTACTCAGTGTCTGGGACAGCAACTCCAACGCTTGTTCAAACTCGATACCGCGTTCCTGTAGGCGGTGCTTGTTGAGTGTGTAGCCTGCCACGAGGTGTTGTTTGAGAGTTTGGGTGGCCCAGATACGAAACTGGGTGGCACGGCTGGAATTAACACGATAACCAACAGAGATGACGGCATCGAGATTGTAGGTTTTGCGCTGGCGTTTAACCTGCCGAGTGCCCTCCATTTGAACTTGTAAGGATTCCTTACAAGTTGCCACTTCAGCCAATTCACCTTCTGCGTAGACGTTTTGAAGGTGCATGGTGATATTTTGCGGATTGACCTCGAAAAGGTCGGCAATTTGCGCCTGAGTAAGCCACAGGGTCTCTTGCTCAAATTGAATCTCAAGCTGAACTTGGCCGTCTTCTGAGGTATATAACTGAATTTGTTGCTTATTCATCTTTTAGCATTCCTTGCTGTATTTGCTGGGCGATAAACAGCTCCAGTTGTTTCTTTGCCAATTTCGAGGGCTGGGTTTTGCCGTTCTCCCAGCGGTTCACCGTGGCAAAGCTCACACCCAGTTCTTTTGCCAGGTCTTCTTGGGACATGCGCAGTGTTTCCCTAAGGCTTTTTACACTTGCTATAAACTCGCGTGACGCTGATGCCATGGGCTTTCCATGTAACGAGGGGATTGTGAATATTGACTAGCGATGAATATAACATTTGCTATGACGAGTGTTAATCATTTGACCGTGGATTAAGCACCGCTAGAAAGTGCTTTGAAACCTTTGAAAAGTGCAAGAAGTACTTTTACGACCCTTAGTTCGGTCTATATGATTGAGCCGAAAAGATGACTTATTCAACTCATAATGTGAGCCGAATAGCACAAGCTATTCGGCTCAAAGGCCACCAACCCCCATTACATCTCCATCGGCAGTTTAAAATGACTAGCCATAATGCGGTCGCGGTGGGCGATTAAAAGAGGGTCAACAGCGTCTCGCACTTCATCAGCCATGCTGGTGAACATGGGGCGGGCCTGTTCGGGCATGGGGCATTTTTCGGGGGGCAATAGGTCGAAAAGATTGGAAAAGGCGGCCCAGTAAAAGTCGACGGCAGTGAGACGGTTGCCGACAAAGTATTCACTACCGGCGTCTTGCTGGGCTTGCAACCGCGCCGTGAGGGCATTGAGGGTGGCAATTTGGCGAGCGTCGGCGCAGCTGACATCACTTGGCGTGGAGCCGTACCTTCTTGCCATCTCCACGAAGTCTTCCAATGCCTGCCCGGAGGCGACGATGGGCGCAAACATACTCAGGCGGCGGTTCCAGGCGAGGCCCAATTGCCCGCAAATTTCGTGGCTCAGGCCAAGCACCAGCGCGCGTTCGGCGCGGTCTTCGGGCAGTAAGCTCGCCTCGGGGGCGAGGCGTTCGAGCAAAAAGAGGATATCGTCCCAGCGGTGGATGGGCGCTTCGTTGTTCCAGGCGACGACGGGCGCCCCGTGGTTGCCCGCCCAGGCGATAAGTTCAGGGTTGCCACTGCCGCCTTCCCAGGCTGCTGCGGTAAAGGACAGGTCTTTGTATTCCATCATCGCCTTGACGGCCTGCCCCCAAGGGCTGGGCATGTGATGGACGAGAACCAGACGTAAACCCTGAGCGTTAATGACTTCACTGGGGCTGACATATTCCATAACTTATTTCCTCTCTGTTGCTATGACTTAGGCGTGGCCTTGTCGAGACAAAGTAATGACAGGGTAGTGACGAAATATTGAGCGGCACTTTGTTTGAGTGCCACTTTGTTTGAGTGCCACTGTGTTAATCGCGCATCACCAGAAAGCTTCTGGTTAAATCTCAATAAAGCAGGTTTTAGCCGTCAAATACATGGTCATAACTTGTTGAAAGGCTGCCTACACATCTTACGGAAACCCCAGGGCCGATAACAGGGCATGTCCGATTTGATACGGGACTATTCAGTCTAATGCTAACCATTAAGCAAGGTGCTGAGCGTGGAAAGCGATGTGCTCTCCAATAAACGTGGCAATAAAAAAGTAACTGTGGTCGTAGCCCGGATGCCGACGCAAGGTAACGGGATAGGGTGTGCCCTCACGTGATTTTTTCTCGCAGGCTTGCTCAAACAATTCCGGGTGTAGTTGTTCGCTCAGAAACTCATCGGCCTCACCCTGGTCTATCAAAATCGGTGGGCAGTGCTGACTATTTTCGAGGAGTGCTAGTGCGTCATATGGCAGCCAGTCATTTTTGTTTTCACCCAGGTAGCTAGCCAATGCTTTTTGCCCCCAGGGTGAGTTAATGGACGAACAAATGGGGGAGAAGGCAGACACCGAGGTATATAGTTGTGGATTGCGAAGCCCCAATGTTAGCGCGCCATGGCCACCCATCGAGTGGCCGGCAATACTGGCTCGCGCGGGATCGACGGGGAAGTGCTCTGCTAACAATGCAGGCAATTCATTGACGATGTAGTCGTACATCCGATAATGCTCAGCCCAAGGCTCCTGCGTGGCGTTCACATAAAAGCTCGCACCAAGACCCAAATCGTAAGCACCATCGGCAGCATCGGGCACACCTTCGCCACGCGGACTGGTATCGGGCATAACGAGAATAAACCCTTGTTTACTGGCGTAGCGTTGAGCACCGGCTTTAAGCACAAAGTTTTCATCATTGCAGGTCAGGCCCGACAACCAGTACAACACGGGCAATTTCTGCTGTTTAGCCTGCGGCGGCAGGAATACGGAGAAGGTCATATCGCAATTCAGGCTCGATGATGTGTGGCTAAAGCGTCGTTGTTGCCCGCCAAAGCAATGATAGGCACTCAGCTCTTTCATGATGATATCTCCCTGGTTGTTGACTGAATATTAATGAATAGGCTTATCGGTCAAGGTAGCGCGAAAAGACCGTGGCCAGTGTCCCAGACTGTCTCAGCTCGTCCAACCAGGCATCAATATATTGTTTTAGCGCAATATCCTGTGGCATTAAATAGCTTTTTTCAGTATGGGTAAAAACCTCATCGGGCATGGTGGCGCACAACGCGGGGTGGAGGCGCTGCTGTAGTTTGACCTCGATAGCATCGGTAATCATCACATCGGCTCGCCCTTCAATCAGTTGATTAAAGATGCGTGTATTATCGGGATAAACCTCGATGTGCGCATGATGAATATGCTGGCGCACAAATTTTTCGTTAGTGCCCCCTGGGTTAACAATCACTCGCACCCCTTCTTGATCAATGTTAGCCAAACTATTGAGTTTAGTCACAGCATCACAACGGGCGATAGGGGTTTTACCACCCGTGGAATAGGCACTGGAGAAAAACGCCGTGCGTTGGCGCAGCAAGGTGCGGCTAATGCCGCTCATACCCACATCGTATTTATTTGCCGCAAGGTCGGCCATTAAATTCGGCCACGATGTGTGAATCAGCTGTAGCTCTACTCCCAGACTAGCTGCGAGATGACGAGCCAGGTCGATATCTATGCCCGAATACTCGCCGCTCGCCTTATCCATAAAACTAAAGGGCGGGTAGTCGCCAGTCGTGCCAACGCGTAGCACACCGCTGTGTAAAATTTTCGCGAGCACACTCATGTCACCGGGGGCCAGCTGACGAATTTGTAACAGGGATTGCAAAAGCTCTCGCTTCATTTCAGGCGTCACAAAGTGCGTCGTCAGCGTAGCGTCAACCTTCTTTGAAAATTGGTCAAGGTTATTCGCAGCCTTTAATTCGGGTAAAGCTAGGGGCAGTTGCTCTACCAGCTGAGCACCCAGAACCAGTAAGGCGGGCCTAATGTCAGATTTCAAGTCTGCGCTAAGTGCTTGCCTGGTCGGTGCAATGCCTTCCGCCTGCCAGCTTTCTATCCAGCTTGTTTGTATTTTTTTAGCCATTTCAATTTGCAAGCGAAAGAAGGGTTTGAGCGTTTCAGAATCAAGCTCTAACGATCGGGCACTGGCCATAGCACTGGCCAATACCACTGTTTCACGCTGCTGGTTTTCAATAGCCATATGATGGGCGTATTTGTAGGCCGCCACGTCTTTCATGAGTTGCAGGCGCTGATCAACCAGGTTTAATAACCGTTCAAATTCCGGTGTATTCACCGGCCTATTGGCAGCACCTGTTGGCGACATCAAAAGGCCAACCATCAGTAAAAGATAAGTGCTGGTAGTTTTTAGACCCTTAAAGAGGAGACCCTTGAAGAGGAGACGCTTAAACATAGACATCCTTCTTGTTGTCGCAAAAGTTTCTTCAGTAGCGTTTTTATCAGTGGCGCGCTGACTCATTTAGCCGCTTGAAGAGCAATTTTCGAAGCATACCGGAAATCACAACCAGAAAAGAGAACCCGCCTGCCACTTTGTCTCGCAACGGAGTTTGCGCTAATCTAAGCGTTGGCGTGGGCTGTTTCGGGCACGCCGTCTTTTCAAGCTCCTCTAGCGGCATAAGCGACGGTAATCATGAAAGTCCTACACACTTCTGACTGGCATCTTGGCCGCTCGCTCTATGGTCAAAAACGCTATGCAGAATTTGGCCAATTTCTCGATTGGCTGAGCACAACCATCGTCTCTGAGCAGGTCGATATACTCCTCGTCGCTGGCGACATTTTTGATACCAGCACACCCAGTCATCGTGCGCAAAGCCTGTACTACCAGTTTCTTTGTCGTGTTGCCGCCTCACCCTGTCGCCATATTATTGTCATAGCGGGCAACCATGATTCGCCGACATTTCTCGATGCCCCCAAAGCCCTGCTGTGTACCCTCGACGTTCATGTGATCGGTGCTGCTACAGAAAATATCGACGATGAAGTACTGTTGCTGAAAGATGCTGCAGGCTGCGCCGAGCTACTGGTGTGTGCTGTGCCCTATTTACGCGACCGCGACATTCGCCAGGTACAGGCGGGCGAGAGCCTGGCCGACAAAGACCATAACTTGCTTGAAGGCATTCGCGACCACTACGCCAGGGTAACTACCCTCGCTACAGCTAAGCGTCAGGAATTGGGCCTGGACATTCCCATCATCGCCATGGGCCACCTGTTTACGGCCGGCGGACAAACGGTGGATGGCGATGGTGTGCGCGAACTCTACGTGGGTTCGCTAGCCCATGTGCATACGAATATATTCCCGCCTTGTATCGACTACGTGGCACTCGGCCACCTTCATGTGCCGCAAAAAATTGGCGGCTTAGAGCACATGCGTTATAGCGGCTCTCCCGTGGCCATGGGCTTTGGTGAAGCCACCCAGCAGAAAAGTGTTTGTCTTGTTGAGTTCAGCAATGTAGCTAATCAGGTCGTTAATACGGGCTCGGCGAAGCCTAGCGTCGAATTACTCAATGTGCCGGTATTTCAGCCACTGCGGCAAGTCAGTGGCAACTGGGCGGAGATAGCCTCCGAGTTACGCAGCCTTGTCGATTCCAACGCACCCGTGTGGCTTGAAGTGATTTATCAGGGCGATGACATTGTCAGTGATTTACGCGAGCGCCTTGAGGCATTAATCGAAGGCAGTGAGCTTCTAATTTTGCGCATTCAAAATACGCGACTGATAGACCGTGTACTCAACGCCAACCACGCCGAGGAAAGCCTTGAAGACCTCGATGTTAATGATGTATTTGCGCGCTGCCTGGCGGCCCATGATATACCTGAAGGTCAACAGGCCGATTTACGGCACACTTATCAACAAGTATTAAACGCCATCCACAATGATGACAGCCAGGCTGAGTAGCTGATGAAAATAGTACAGCTGCGTTTTCTTAACCTCAACTCACTACTGGGCGAATGGCAAATTGACCTCACCGATCCGGCTTTTAGCAACGACGGTATTTTCGCGATCACCGGCCCCACCGGGGCGGGGAAATCCACCATTCTCGATGCCATTTGCCTGGCCCTTTACGGGCGCACACCGCGACTGAATAAAATTACTAAAAGTAGCAATGAAATTATGTCTCGCCACAGCGGCGAGTGCTTTGCTGAAATTACCTTTGAAACACCCGCCGGGCAATTTCGCTGCCACTGGAGCCAACACCGCGCCCGCAAAAACCCGGATGGCGATTTACAATCCCCCAAACATGAAATTGCCGATGCCGTGTCAGGGAAAATCATCGAGGCAAAAATGCGTAACGTGGCAGAGCGCATCGAAACCATTACCGGCATGGACTTCGAGCGTTTCACGCTGTCCATGTTACTCGCTCAAGGCAGCTTTGCCGCTTTCCTGCAAGCCGCCCCCGATCAGCGTGCGCCCATACTCGAACAAATAACCGGTAGCGCTATTTACAGCCAAATATCAACCCGGGTGCATGAAATGCGTGCTATCGAAAACAACACGCTCAATACCTTGCAAGCTGAATTGGCGGGCATGACGCTGTTAAGCACCGAGGATGAGGTGCAACTCAAGGCCCGGCTGCAACAAGAAAAACAACGTGAAAGCAAACTCAACACGCAAAATGACAGGTATAACCGGGCTATTAACTGGCTCAATACCATCAATAAGCTGCAAGCAGAGTTAGAAGATCTCGACCAACAAAAGCAGGATTTAGACAGTCGCCGCGAGGCCTTTAAAGCGGATGAAATAAAACTGGAGGCTGGCAAACGCGCCCTGCAACTGGCTGCCGACTACGCTAGCCTTAATGCATTACGCGAGGCACAAAATAACGAACAAAAAACAGAACAGCAATATCGTGACCAGCTGCCGGCAAAACAGTCAGCCCTCACTGTCGCGAAAAATAAGCTAGAGCAATATCAAATAACGCTATCCGAAAACCGCAAGGCACACAGCACAAGCCTGCCCTCTATCCGCCAGGCCCAGGCCTTAGACCTGCAATCAAAAGAGCAACAAACGCCTATTAACAAAGCTGCTGCTGCCATTAAAGCGCTACAGCACTCTATTGCTCAGCTGAAAGACAAGCAGAAAACAAATGAGCAGCACCTTGCAGAACACAAAGCCAAACTCAGTGGCCTTTTAGAAGAAATCGCCGACAGTCGGACTGACGAAGCCTTAGTTGACCAACTCAGTGGGCTGCAAAGCCGCTTTTCCAGCCTTCGCTTATTATCAGCAAGCTACCATGAAAAAGTTGCCGAGCATAAAAAGGCTAAAACCGAATGCCATAACGCGCTTATTCAATGGCAGAAGTTAGCGAGTGAACTCACAGAACAAAGCAAAGCACGGCGCGAATTAGAGAATGCTTTAACATTGGCAGAGGACCAACGTTTACAGACATTAGAAGGGCAGGACCTGGCTCACTGGCGTCAATATCAAGCAAGCCTGCTAGAAAAGAAGCAGCTACTTCAAACTTTACATGTTCAAGTCTCCACCCTTGTCGAGTTACAAGACTTACAGGCAGAGCTCACCAACCGTTATGCATCGCTCACTGCTACGCTGGCTGAAGGCAAGCAACAACTTTCGATTCAAACAGAAAAACAGGCGGCTCTTGAGCGAGAATTAAGTTTACTCGACACGCAAATTTCACTACTCCATAAAATCCATAGTTTAGATGAGGCTCGCGAGCAACTGGAGGATGGCCAACCCTGCCCGCTGTGCGGAGCCAATGAGCACCCCTATGCCGAGGGCAATATCCCTCAAATCGCCAGTACCAGCCATAGACGCGATAGCGTAAAAACCCTGCTGGATGAAAGTCAGCAGCAGCTTGTCACGCAGAAAGTTCGTCTTGCCGAGAACAACAAAGAATGTGAGCAAGTCACTAACAAACAGCAGGAGGCCACTTTAGACATTGCCAAACAACAAGAACTGCGTGAACAAACACTGCAACAATTGCGTGGCCTTGGCGTGCCAATGAGCAACACCACAGTACTCATAGACTCACTGCCCCAGTTGATAAAAGACAATCAAGCTTGCCTCGACACAACAGCGCAGCTGCTCACGACAATCGAGCAACAGGATCAGGCTCTGCTGACCTTACGCACGCAGCTAAACACAGCGAATCAAACCGCTAATCAGTTAGAACAACAACACCTAACAGCGAGCCACAAAAAAGACAGCGCCGAACAAAACCTCGAGCGTTTAGAAAAGGAACAATCAAAACTTGTCGCGCAATTAAAACACGACCAGAAGGCGCTACTAACAGCGCTGTCTCATTTCGGTGTCTCCACGCTGCCAGAGGATAACTTTGTCGGTATTGAAAAAGCTCTCATTAAACGTCGCGAACTGTGGTTGGACAAACAGCTTAAAAAAAACCGTCTCGAGCAGAGTATTTCAACTCTCAATTTACAAATGAATCACCAAGGCCAACAGTATGATGAAAAACAAATTGAGTTGGCAAAGCAGTGCGAAGACCACGCCGTCTTATTAGCCAAGCAAGAAGAACTTAAGCAAAAGCGTCAGGCGCTGTTCGGCCATAAAGACCCAGCACTGGAGGAAACCCGCCTGGAAGCTGCTGTCGCGACAGCTCAAAAGCAATTCGATGACGCCAATCACTTGTTGCAAATCGCCTCACAGGATCTAGCACAGCTCGAGCATAAAATAACCATAATGGTCGATAGCCAGAAAAATAGAAGCGCTCAATTAACCATGAGTGAAAACAAATTCCAACGACGTTTAAACGAGCATTCATTTATTAACGAGGCGGATTTCAAAACGGCCTGTATCAGTGATGAAACAAGGGACAAACTGTCTCGACAGGCAGAACGACTTCATTCAGAACAACATGGCATTAGCGCCCGCCAAAAGGATAGAAAAGAGCAATTAGATAGAGAGCGCAATCAACAGCTTACCGAACGCTGTATTGAAGAGCTTAGCCAAGACCTTGAAGAGACGACCAAGCAGCTCAAGGTTACTCAGCAAGAGCTTGGCGCCTGTCAACAGAAGCTCGACGACAACCAAAAACTCAGGGCCAGCCAGCGGGAAAGGACAATCGCCATTGACGCACAAAAAATGGACTGCGAGCGCTGGAACAATCTTCATCTGTTAATTGGCTCGGCCGATGGCAAGAAATACCGCAATTTTGCCCAGGGCTTAACGTTTGAATGTTTAGTCGGTCTCGCCAACCGGCAACTGAAAAAAATGAGCGACCGCTACTTATTAGTGAGAGATAAAGACGAACCTCTGGCGCTGAATGTCATCGATAATTATCAGGCCGGAGAAATACGTTCGACCAAGAATTTATCCGGCGGTGAAAGTTTTATTGTGAGCCTCGCTCTGGCCCTGGGGTTGTCACAAATGGCCAGTAAAAACGTTTGTGTCGATTCTTTATTTTTGGATGAGGGTTTTGGCACCCTCGATGAAGAGGCCCTGGATACCGCTCTGGAAGCCCTTTCCAGCTTACAGCAAAGTGGCAAGTTGATTGGTGTTATCTCCCACGTTTCCAGCCTCAAAGAACGCATTGGCACACAAATACTCGTTATGCCACAAACCGGCGGGCGCAGCCATATCAGCGGCCCAGGCTGCCAGCGGCTTATTTAAAAGCCTAAGATCTTATTTAAAAAACTCAGCGGTTTATTTAAAAAAATAATGGTAACTTAGGGAAAAATCACTGCCCGTGTAATGATTGTACCAACGACGCGTGCTTTTAAACCGCAATGAGTGATTGACCGACAAAATAATATCTTGTTCAAGACTTAGCTCAATACGCCGCTCACTGCCCGCAAACTCCAGCCATTGGCTTTTCAGTGAACCCGCCCCCAAACCATTTTTATAAACCCAGCCTAACTCGGGGCCCATCGCAATTTCTAACGATTGTTTAAAGGCTTTATTATTTTCCAAACGGCCAGCTAATAAAGTATAGACAGTGCTATCCCCGATGGCGTAAGCATAACCGCCACCACCGCTAACATGCGCGACAAGGGGTCGTTCATCTGCTGTATTCACTCGCTCCAGACCGCCATAAACTCGCCACGACAGACTGTCAAAAATTTCATCGTGGGGTGTTAAAGAAAACACATCCGCCACATCAAAGCGTTCTAATTTTAAAGAATTATCGTCGTAGACTCGCATAGCCACAGCACCCATATTAATTTGAGCACCATCAAGGAACCCATAGGGGTTATCGAGCAAACTGTGGTAAGCCATGCGAAAACCAAGCTCACTGTAATTACCGCTATCGTCATGCCCCCGCCCTACGGTCAAACGCTTACTTTGATGGGCCTTCTCCGGTGAGACGGGCACGGGAACCTCCACCTGGGGGTGAGCGGGATAGGTACTCAGCGCAGTCAGTAATGCCAGGCTGTGTTTTGCCGATGTCGCGTCACGTCCTTTTTTCGCCTGACGGTAGCGCACGATGTGATAAGCGGCTTGCAGTGCACGGTATTGCTGTGACGGCGACAATGCAAGAAAGTCTGGGCTTTGAAGCACGGCCTCATTCTCGGCAAGCTCAACCAATAAGGGGCGAAGGTTGTCGGGTAGTGCCGATAACTGAAAATGCAATTGGGTGGCAATTGACGGACGATATTGATGGTCAGTAATAAACCCTGCCTGTTCAATACTGCGCACTGTATCAATGGGGATGGCTGCTAAAACAAACTCATCCGTTAATTCTGCCGAGGGGCGCGCTACCTCAAGTAATTCCAGCAAACGATAGGAGCAATTTTCTTTAAAAAAGTAGTAGGCGAAATTTATATTCTTTAATTCCCACAAATGTGTACCTAGTCGCCGTGCTTCAAGTGGTGTTAAGTTAAGTGGATATTCCCAAATATCTCTATTTTCAACCCGGTTATATTCCTGAATTTTTTTAAAATAGGGTTCAACAATAAACTGACCAGGATAACCACCGCTTAAACCTTTATAGGCATATAGCAATGAATTATCGCCCGCGGGGATATTGGCACCAAAATTCACGCCATAGGCCAACCAGTCTGAATTCTTTCCGTCTGAGGGAGGATCGAGCCGCAATAAGGTGTGGCCAAACATGGAAGACGGGCTATTGAGGTGATGGGCCGGAAATACCAGCACGACCTGCTCAACATTGACCATTTCCCGCCATTGCTTATAAAGCGGGCAATCTACCTTGGGCAAATACTGATCCTGAATGTTTAATTGCTGACTAAGCCAATCCAGCCGTGCGGGAAATCGACATTGGGCATGATTGTCACCATCACTCGTCTCAAAAAAACCACGCAGCGTTGCCAGTAACTCCGCATCGGGTTGAGTTGCCCCCTCATCAGAGAGGAAGAACTTCTCATCATCGACATAACTGCTGTAAGAGTCTGACTGTAAAGGTAACGTCGCCCGCTTGTAGTGCAGCAGGTTTATCCAGCCTCGCTTGTGCCAGAGGTTTTTCTCTAAGGCTTGTTGTTGCAAGACCTCGATATAGGCATCAACCGATGGTTTTGGGTTTTGTAGAGCAACAACTGGCAAGCTATGGGCAGCACTGAATACGACAAGCAGCAGGATGAAAAAAGGTTTCATTTTGTGTCCAGGCGAGCGGTGAGGATTTTGATCTATAGACAAGATTTGGAAAAACCTAAAAATAACGAAAATACTGGCAAAAAAATACCCTGTGCCGCTGCCGACACAGGGTATGAGACACGTGCTTAAGCTGCGTATTTAGACAACTGCGCGTCGTTTTTCATCAACTGTTGAATAGACGCCATCACTTCACTGGCCGTAACCTCTTCACTAGGAAATAAGGTACTGAAGTTATCGTGTGCGAGGCGGGCAAATGACGCTCTATCCTGTACTTCAATGCCAAGCGTCAGTGCAACGGCGTTTAAGGCATCGCCTTCACCACGCGCCACATCTTCAGAGAACTCATCCATTACCTGGGCCAGCAGACTGGTGCCGCTATAGGTCAAGGTGCCATTAGGCGAACAACCGTTGGTACCACTACTCATACCAAAGGTCGCATTGCCCGAAGTACCATTGGTCAGGGAGGCGCCAAGGTGAGGACCCAAGCCTGAATTACCTTCAAACAGCATGTTACCCCATCCACAATCTGGACCACCTGGTGCTTCAGCAAAACCCAGAGAAGGTAGCGCAGATAGAGCAACGATACCGGCCAACTTGCTTACTTGTATTTTTTTCATTTCATTCATCCTTATGACAACACAATAACGTGCAGCTCATCCTACCTTGCACCCCCGCGTTATTCAAACGGCAATGTAAGGCACGAAGCTCTCATTCAGTGATTTCTATCAAAGCGTTGGCAATACTTGATAAAGAAACACCTGTACCACGCCGATCATCGCCCCCAATAGTGCGCCAAACCAGGTAATGTGGCGAAACTGTTTGCGCGAAAAGCCCATTACTAGCTCTTCAAGAGTCGCGACATCCAGATCATCGATTTTAGCTTGAATACGCAATTTGATTTGCTCACTGTCTTCTCCGCTCTGCTCAGCCACCCGGGCAATTTCTGTGATCACATAATTGCCCGCCATACTACGCGCCATGCCCAACATGGGCTCGGTGATATTGAGCATACCACCGAGTTTGCCAATCAATTCATCGACTTTAACTGTTAGGTCGGCCTTTACTTTTTCAGTCAAAAAGAGCTCAGCCACATCGTTATTACCAAACACATGGGCAACAAAGGTGTCGGCAATGGATTCTGAAATATGATGGCGCTCACGTGGAATCAATCCGGGTGTGAAGGGTAACTGCCACTTACCGAGATACAAGGGAGCATAGGGACGAAACAACATGCGAATCGCCACATCGTTGGTCACCGCGCCGATCAAAGCGCCGATAAGGGGGGGAAGAACGTAGGCCAACCAGGATTCCATAATAATAAACTCACCGTAATTAGGAAGATAATCAGAACAGTCAAATGCAGCACGCCATCATAAAGGTCTTTACCCCACTGATCCATCCACCAGACAGTGGAGCCCCGGTTCCTCCTCAATGTCGAACCATCCCGTTCCATACCACCCAATGCACGCTAAAAGCGGTCGCAAATAGCACATGAAACTCAGATAAAAAAGACTACACTGCCAGGGCAAAATTTACTCACTATCTACATTAATAACTATAAATGGACAGTATTTATGAAAAATCTCGAAGGAAAAGTTGCTCTCATTAGTGGCGCCGCCCGTGGTCAGGGTGCTGCCGAAGCCCGTATTTTTGTTGAGCGCGGCGCCAAGGTCATGCTCTGCGATGTGCTCGATGCTGAAGGAGAAAAAACCGCCAGCGACATCGGTGATTCAGCCGCCTATACGCACCTGGACGTGACCTGTGAAACTGATTGGCAAGCTGCCGTTGCCGCTACCGTTGCCAAGTTCGGCAAGCTTAACGTGCTGGTTAACAATGCCGGTATCGGTGATCTAGGCATGCTCAAAGAAATGACAGTCGAGACGTACATGAGGACCATCAACATCAACCAGGTCGGCGTTTTCCTTGGTATGAAGAGTGTTGCCGGTGCGATGAAAGATGCCGGGGGCGGATCGATTATTAACATTTCATCTATTGCTGGTCTCGGCGGAGCCGTCGGTGGTGTCGCTTATTGCGCGAGTAAATTTGCTGTGCGCGGCATGACCAAGGTCGCGGCCATGGAACTTGGCCCCGACGGCATTCGCGTTAACTCCATCCATCCGGGTGGCATTATGACTCGCATGCTCAGCGACGCCGGTCTCGATGGTGAGAGTGCTGATGCGCTATTTTCCAAAGCACCCGTTGGCCGTATTGGCCAGCCTGAGGAAATGGCCACGCTGGCGGTTTATCTCGCCTCGGATGACAGCTCCTATTCCACCGGGTCTGAATTTGTTGCCGATGGTGGTTTAACCGCGGGTTTCACCTTAGAAGGATAAACTCGCACTGAGCATTCTCCCTAGGTACAGCCCAGGCACAGCGGCATCGAAGACCCTGAGCCTGGGCCCACTTCCAGTGTTTCTACGGACTTGGTGTTAGCACTGGAAAAGAGTGGTCAGCTCTCTCTCGACCCACCTCAATAAAGCGTCTGATATACGCTATTTCTCTGTCGCTTTCTCGCATCGCAATATACAGTTTTCTCTGCAGACCCTTCTCGCCCAGTACCAGTGTCGTGAGTGGAGCGCCATTACACCTTGCCTCTGCCAACCACCTCGGTAACACACAAACACCGCGCTGTAGCTCTGTCATTTGCAGCATTAATTCTAGCGACTCAACGACTTTATGCCCGGCGGGCTTGAGATGCACAGGGGTTAAAAAATAACTATAAATATCAAGCCGCTCCAGCGGTACGGGAAAGGTGAGTAGCGTTTGTGCCGCCAATTGCTCAGGGCTTATCTGCTGCCCTTCCGCCAATGGATGATCTGCCGCCACAACCAACACCAGCTCATAATCGGCAAGCACTTCGTAATAACTACCTTCCTGCTTAATAAAATCAGGGGTGACCAGAATATCAATATGGTGATTGAGCAAGCCCTCTAACCCAGAGAACTGAAATTTGCTGACGATATCAATATCCACCTCGGGCATCTGACGCATAAATTCACCAGTGACCCCGGTCAACCACTCGTAGCAGGGGTAGCATTCCACCCCAATACGCAAGATCCCCTGGCGCCCTTCTCCATAAGCTTTCAAGTTTTGCTCTGCCTGAGCCAACACGGGCAAGACTTGCTCTGCCACTTGCAATAGCAATTGTCCGGCGTGAGTAAGACGCAAGTAGCGACCGTCTCTTTCCCACAGCCCAACATTCAATTTTTTCTCAAGGCTGCGTATTTGGTGAGACAGGGCTGACTGACTTAAACACAAGGTATTGGCGGCCTCGGTGAGCGTGCCGTTTTGCTGCAGGGCAGCCATGATTTTCAGGTGGCTGTGCTCAATCATCTATAAAACTCTTGTTGTATGAGAATATCTCATCATTTAACGGCAATTCATCATTATTACTCACGCACTCACAGCAATACAATGCTCTGCTTCCCAATCAGCAAACCATAACAGGAGCACAATCGTCATGGTGACAACACATAATTTGGGCTTTCCCCGCATTGGCAAAAAACGCGAACTCAAAGTGGCACTCGAAAGCTACTGGCAGGGCAAGTCTTCGCAAACAGAGTTACTCGGCACAGCGGCTGAGTTGCGCAAGACCCATTGGCAACAACAGGCAGCGCTCGACTATGTCCCCGTCGGCGATTTTTCTCTCTATGACCAAGTGCTGGATAGCAGTTTTATGCTCGGCCATATACCCGCCCGTGTACGCGATCTACCAGGCAATGCCCTGGACAATTACTTTCGTGTTGCACGGGGACGATCGGCCAATGAGCGGGAGAGCTGCTGCGTGAGTGCCGGCGAGATGACCAAGTGGTTTGATACCAATTACCACTACATCGTGCCGGAGTTCGACGCAGAGACGACGTTCACACCCAATGCAGAATCTCTCATTCAACAAATCGAAGAAGCTCAAGCCCAGGATTTGCCCGTTAAACCGGTGATTATTGGCCCGCTGACTTACCTTTACCTGGGTAAGAGCAAAGATGGCGGCAACAAACTCGACTGGCTGCCGGCCATTATCGATGCCTATAAGAACTTGATCGACACCCTGGGGAAAACCGGTATCGAGTGGCTGCAAATTGATGAACCCGCCCTCGTCACCGAACTCGATGCCGAGTGGCAGGCAGCAGCTGTTGAAATCTATCAACAATTACAGAAGAGATCCTTTAAGGTGATAGTGGCCACTTACTTCGGCCAACTGCAAGACAATTTAAGGCTAGCCTGTGATCTACCTGTTGAAGGCTTGCACCTCGACGCCATCAATGCCAGAGGTGAAATAGAGCAGGCAATCGATCTGCTAGGCAAGGACAAGATCCTTTCGCTGGGCATTATCAATGGCCGCAATATCTGGATTAATAACTTCAACGCAACCCTCGATTGGCTGGAACCTATTCATCAACGCATCGGTAATCGCCTCTGGCTGGCGCCGTCCTGCTCGCTATTACATGTGCCCGTCGACCTCAACAGTGAAGAGAAGCTCGATGAGGATGTTAAGTCCTGGCTTTGTTTTGCTGTACAAAAACTCGACGAACTTAGCACCTTAGCTTGTGCTCTCAATTACGGCAGAGACTCCGTTGCCAATGCTCTCGCGGCGAACCAGGCCGTCATCGACAGCCGAGAAAACTCTGCGCGGGTACATAACCCCATCGTGAAAAATGCCGTAAGCCGCGTGAATGACACCATGGCAAAACGACAATCACCCTACGCCCAACGCGAGCTTGAACAAAGCAAGAAATTTAATCTCCCCCTCTACCCCAGCACCACCATTGGTTCTTTTCCTCAAACCGCGTCCATCCGCCAAAGTCGCCGAGATTTCCGCTTAGGCCATTTGTCCGCAGACAAATACCAACAGGCGATGGAGGAGGAAGTTGCCTACTGCGTGCAGCAGCAAGAGGCCCTGGGGCTCGATGTACTGGTGCACGGCGAGCCCGAGCGCAACGATATGGTCGAATATTTTGGCGAGCAGCTTGAGGGTTACACCTCGAGTCAATTCGGCTGGGTACAATCCTACGGCTCTCGCTGTGTAAAGCCGCCCATCATTTATGGTGATATTTCACGTCCCAAGGCAATGACGGTTGAATGGGCGCGCTACGCCCAATCACTGACTGAAAAACCCATGAAGGGTATGCTCACCGGCCCGGTAACTATTTTAAACTGGTCTTTTGTACGCGACGACCAAAGCCGCGCCAAAACCTGCCTACAACTCGCTCTGGCGATACGGGAAGAGGTACTCGACCTTGAGCGCGCCGGGATCGATGTTATTCAAATTGACGAAGCCGCTTTGCGTGAGGGTCTGCCGTTGCGTCAGTCACAATGGCAGAGCTATCTCGATTGGGCCATTCGCGCCTTTCGCATTGCCGCCAATGGCGTGAGCGATACAACACAAATCCACACGCACATGTGTTATTCAGAGTTTAATGACATCATCGCCGCCATCGCAGAAATGGATGCCGATGTGATTACGATAGAAACATCGCGATCAGATATGAGCCTGCTCGACGTCTTTGACGAGTTCCACTACCCCAACCAAATAGGCCCCGGCGTTTACGACATTCACTCGCCCAACATTCCCAGTGTAGAGTCGATTGTCGAGTTAATGCAAAAGGCCGAACAACGTATTCCCGCTGAGCGGCTGTGGATTAATCCGGATTGTGGATTAAAAACCCGTACCTGGGAGGAGGTGCTACCCGCCCTGCAGAATATGATAGAAGCAAAGCAACAACTGGTCGGGCAAAAAATTAACGACAAAAGGTCAGCTATCCATTAGACACGACTCACAGCATTAGACGGGGGCTTAATTAGTCCGGCACTTAATTAGCCCGGCACTTGCCACTCGGCTAATGCTGTGAACTTACACCTCGGCAGTATTTAACCAGGTGTCGTGCTTGTTGCAAACACTCAGCACATTGACGACACCTCGATACGTACCGACTGACATTTCTGATATCGGCGCCTTATCTTTTGTCGGGTCAAACATCTGCTCGGCAATAAAATTAAATTCGTGATCAAGCACAATGTGCTTAACAATATAGTGCTCGTGAGCCTTCATTTCATGGGGGGTAACGACCTTAAGCACTGTACCCGTCTCATTTCTTATCACCTGGATATTGGGCAGGTGACCCGTGATTTTTTTATTCCAACGTCCCGGCTGGGCTTCAGTGAAATAAACACCACCGGCCATACTTGAAGTGTTTACCGATGATGTCCTTGAGCTAGCCATGACAAGACCAGGTGCAACCAGCCCGGCAGCAGCACCACCAAAGACCCTACGAATAAACTGTCTACGCTCCATAGTAAAAAACCCTTAATTAAGCCATGAATTAAAAGACCCTATACTAGCATTTAACACTGCAATCATGACTAACTTTAGCCTGGCATTCGGCCATGAGTTCTTATTAGGGGCTAAATTCAAAGCACCATTCTAGACGGAGGAGACGCCTTTAACTCCGCCATTAAAAATGGCAAACTATTCAACGCGCCTGATAGATAGCTCATTGCTGAAGGTTGAAAGATTGTTTTAACGGATTACCGCTAAGGCTTTACAGTCTGTGCACTAGCACGCTTCATGAAATCTAAGATTGGACTATCGCCAGTGGGCAGCCCCTTTAAATCAGCCTATTTCATCTCGTTCTATCAACTGTTTTTCACTCAGCTCTTGCAGTAAAAGAGGTTGTCTAAAACTGTCAGAATTTTCACGCCGCAGTTTCATAATCACCTGTTCACCGACGTGGTTTGCCCATGCAGCAACCGTCATTGAGGGCGGGCCTTCCACCGGCTTTGGTAGTGCGGCGGCATCGGCAACATACAGCCCCGGGTGGTCAAACACTTCACCTTTGCCATCAACAACGCCTTCATCGATGTTGCGCCCAATACATGCACCACCGAGAGGGTGGGCGGTCGTGGGCCGCTTGATCGACAAAATACGTTTGCCCGTTTTCTCAGCGATACGATCCATTTGTTCGCGAATTTCACCAAAAATAGAACTATTTTCAGGCTTATAATCGACATTCAGCTTACCTTTTTTAAGGCTTACTGTGCCGTCCATCGCGTCTTTACCCATACCCGCAATAAAGGTGCCCTGTCTGAGCTTTTTCGCAACCCAGCCGGGTAAACGAAGCTTATCTGGGCACGGTAAGGGCGCTTCAATAATGAAAGGTTGATCGACTTCCGCCGCCTCGGTTTCCCCTTTTAAACGCACATATCCATTGACCGGGAGGCTTTGGCTCATATCATGAAATCTGTCTTGCCAGTCCCAGTAAGCGAAATAATCGCCATTGCTGCCAAATTTTTTCCCCAACTGCGGCATGCCACCCAGGCCTTTGTCACCATCGCGACTATGCAGTAATAAATGCAGTGTATTCACTGTGCCAGCAGCAACAATGACGTGTTTCGCATAATGGCTTTCGAACTGGCCTGTGTGGTGATTTTCAACATTGACACAATAGCGAGTTTCACCCGCTTTCGTTTCTTTTCTGATGGCCAGAACTTCTTGCTGGTCGCATATTTCCAGCCCCTGTTGCATGGCCCTATATAAATACGCCACTTCCAGTGGTGTTTTGGCACCATCGGGGGAGCCAAGAAAACCACCTTCACCACAGCCAATTTCACGCCGACGAACACCGTCTTCGGTAGTGATTTCCCTGGGCTGACCAGGCTCCTCTGGAAACAGAAATCCCATTTGGAGAGCACCAGCTTCAGGGCCACTATGAATGGCATCAGAATGGGAAAAGCGTTTACGAATTGATTGGGGGATATGCTCATCACTCGGCGTGCTCGCTCCCATTCGTTTCATCACTTCAGCATAGTGACCGGCCATCCTATCTTCACTCAAACCGCTGTCTATATCATCCCAATAGCCAGGCATAGGTGGTGGCATATTTAAACCGCCGTAAGCATGACTGCCACCACCCACATTGGAGGAACAGAGAATATTTAAACCCTTACCGATCAAAACTTCGTAAAAGCCCTTTTTATTGAGAGTGATACGACCGCCAGGTAGCTTATTATTGCGTAGCGTGCGCACAGCTTTTGTCCAGAAGTGCCAGCCCTCGGTCGGAAAGGGAACGCGATTGGGAATATCTTGAGACGCATTGGGAATGCTGTCTCGCCAAGGCCCCCTTTCCAGAACCCTCACCTTAAAACCTGCCTCAGCAATACGTGACGCCGAGATAGCGCCACCAAAACCACTGCCAATGACAATAACATCCACTTCAGACGTCATATCAGCTTCTCCTAACCCTTAAGCAGCCGCACGTGCAAGACGACGTGGATGATAAAAGTACAAACCAATCGCCAGTGCATACAGAAAAGGGACATCGCCCCACATATGAGCCATTTCACCGTGTAAGGTTAAGGCGTAATAGGCCATTACCGTGCCATGTAAAATGCTGGAGATAATCGCGTAGTCAACAATAATACTGTGGCGAAGGGGGTCTTTAGCGGCCATCATGAAGCAAATGCCCATGGCATAGTACATCGACACAATCATATGCTCATCGGCCATATTCACGGCGGGGTTAGACCAGCGAAACAAACTCGGCAGTAACTCCACGACAATGGGTAACGCAAAAAATGAGACGCCCAACAGCACCAGTGCGATGGAAAACCGGCGCATAGCCGGGTTATCACCTTGATATAGCATAGTTTTTCTCCAAAATAACTATTTTGGACGCACCTCAAGCAGGCCGTCATATTCAGGATGGCCGAACTTTAGCATAAAAATTATTGAATATATAAATACTTGAATATATAAGCCATCGAATATATAAACTATAATTTGTAACCACGAATGCCAAAGATAAATTTAACCACCAAGACTACTGAAACTAGAGGGGACACTTATGTTTGATTTTGAAAAATTTATTGAAGACTGCAAAGAGGCTGTTGTTAGCGACAGACCCCAACAGCGAGTCAAAGTGCTAATGGAGAATGCTTTTAGTGACCCTGAAGCTTTACAACAGGCGATGGACGAGGTCAGTCCTGAGAAGAGCGTTGCCCCACTCTATTCCGATGAAAGCCTGACTATCTTACGGGTCGCCACCCCCGCAAACTTCGTCAGCCCGATTCATAATCATTTAATGTGGGCAATGATTGGTATTCTGGATGGCGAAGAAAAGAACTGCATCTATCGTCGTACCCGCGATGGTGGTGTAGAAGTGGAAGAGGAAGTGGTACTAACACCTGAAACGGGGATTTTTACCCTCCGTGCCGACGCTATCCATGCTATTGAAACAGCCCCAGGCAAACCCATGTTTGGCCTTCACGTTTACGGGGGAAATATTCTCGAACGCTCAAGTCGCAGCATGTGGGATCCCGAAACGATGGAGGAGCTACCCTACAACTACAACCAATTAATGGACTTTTGCAAAACGCTTATTGCGAAAAGGGAAAGTGCAGCATAGTAAGTAAAATTTACGGTTTGTTATACCAGGCTTAGCCTGATAGCCAGGGAGCCTGTAATTAATCAATGAGCGAATAGCCTGACCATTGCTAACAAGTTGTTTGCTATAGACAGGCTTTGCTCACCGCCGAAGATCTTAACCCTACTCATCTTTTACTGCCGTTAAGCTGGCTTATCGGCATAGCTCACGCCCATCCCTGCCCGCACGTCATTGTTCACACCGTATTGAGGTATCGGGTAGCGCAGGCCATTACGAGACAACGCTTCCAGCCCTTGAATCACTTTTGGCAAATAGGAGGGAGGAATAGCCATTAACAATTCGTCCTCCATGACGCCGCCATAGCGACGTTCAGCAAAACAGGGCAAAGAGAGGCTAGGCTCCCCAGTGCTCAGGGCACGACCCCATGAATCGGCACAGGCTGACTCACCCACACATGACCAGTCCAGTTTTTTATAGCCTGCCCACTGCAGGCCATTAATAAAAATAATCATTTGCGCTGGTGTCGCATAAATCAGACAAATATCTGGCGGGTTTAACCGGCCACTAGCAAGGGGGCTAACGGCCATGGCTTCATACTGCCCAAAGGGGACAACATCCATCGCCCGTTGATGTGCCAGGGTGTCTTCGGCTGTTTCGTACCACACGCCCACCATGGGCTGACCTTTAAGCCACTCCTCATTGCGCGGATGCAAGCCAAGTACCGTACGGCATTGTTCACCGACAAGGTCATCGGCGGTAATACCGACCGTCCACCCATTACGCGCAGCCTGACCTACAATTTGATCAGTGGTGTGGATATCACTGGGGCGACGTATACGTGGCACCGCTTCCATGGATTCTTTCGTGTCGAAAAGTTTCATGCCAATGACGGTGGTACGCAAGCGTAAAAGGCGATTCAGGTCATCGACAATTTTCGCGCCATCAAAGGATTGAATATCAGACGATATAATGTCAGGCATAACATTTCCCCATTTGTAGATTTTTATTTGGAATAGTTTCGCAGGTTATCACCGCAGTAGCATAATGGCGTTTTTCTATTTATAAAGTAAACAACATACCGCTATACTTAAATGTCAAAAGAATTTCAGAAGCCTCCCACTGAGATAATAATATGAAGCAGCTAACGAAGATATTTTGCACTGCAATAAAATACGCGGCGATGCTAACGACTCTAGCTCTGGCCTTTAATACAGCGGCCTACGCAGGCCAGATAAGTGACCCACAATTATCTCAAAAAAATGCCATTGATGAGATGCACCACAAACTGCACGTCGATCAAGCGTCTGCCAAAGCGAAAGAAGCACAGACATTGAAAGAACTCAACGCAATGACGATTCGTGAAAATGCTGATCTGACAGCTATCAATGCTAAAATTGACGAACTCATGTCAGCCAAAAAAGACATTATGCGCCTGCGCTATGCCCATCTAGTTGAGATGCGAAAAATTCTAAGCGACGAACAAAAAATAGAGTACGATAAAGCCGTATTGAATCGCTCTGCCGTGAAATAAAATGCGGTGTGTTATTCAAAATAACGATTCGCAGAATCGCTACCGCAACACTATTAGGCGGTAGCGCGTTTCAGCGTCGGCTTATTTTTTCTTTTCGGGAAACAACATACCGTAAATAGTCTGGTAGGCATCATCATTCGCCAAGCCCATGATCATGCCTGCCCGTGCATCGCGAAAATAACGCTCAAATGGTAAGCGCCCCGCAAAGGCGGTACCACCAAACATGGTCATTAATTCCTGAGTCACCAACACAGCGACTTCCGAACAACTCACTTTCGCCTGTAAGTAAGGCAAGGGGGCTGTCACTTGACCGGCATCACCTGCGGCAGCGGCAACGTGTAAAAGTGCTCGCGCCGCTTCTATTTTCGCACTCAACTCGGCCATGCGGCGCTGGTTAATCGGATTATCAAGGCGCTTAGCACCACTGGGGTAAACCTTCGATGCTTCTTCCATGGCTAACTCATAAGCGCCGGACGCCACACCTAAATATGCCGCGCCATAGGTCAAGGCAACCACTGGCATCATCACAGCACCCAGATATTTCAGCGCTTCACCTTCATCACCAATGCGATTTTTCTCGGGAACTACACCGTTAAAACGAATAGGGACGCTATTATTGCCGCGCATACCCAGACCGTTCCAGTCCCCTAGCGTTTCCCATTCGATGTTGTCGGCTTCAATAAATAATGCAGAGAGTTTGTGTCCCTTTGTTTCAGCACCCACCCGACAAAGCATAAAATAGTGGGACGCCTGACCCGCCGATGTGACATACGATTTTCGCAAGTGATCAAGGATATAACCTTCCTCCCCTTTTTCGACAGAGGAAAGCACCATGCCCGGCACCCAGTTATCACCCTTGCCTGACGTTTCTCCTCCTGCAACAGTACAAAGAATTTCACCAGCTGCGATTTTTTTGACAAATTTTTCGACTTGATAATCGCTGGGCATTCGACTGATAAGTTCAGCGGCTTCGACATGCATCTTGTAGCACATCGCCGTTGAAGCGCATTTCTTCGCAAGTTCTTCAACCACCAAGCAGGTGGATAACAAATCAGCGCCGAGCCCACCATGCTCTTTAGAGACACGCAAACCCCATAAACCACTCTCTTTTAAACCATTTAGAGAAGCCCGAGGAAATACTCCCGATTTATCGGTTTCAGCCGCTCGAGGAGCCAGCTCTGCCATCGCGAGTTGTGCAGCAAGATCTTTTAATGACCGCTGCTCTTTTGTTAGGGGGTAATAAGTCACTGTGTAATCCTCTTTTATTGAACCTAAGATATTGGCCTCAACTTAACTTAATAAGACCCACCGTTTTCTAACCAGTTGGCGCACTCAGGCGTTAATGTTTTTGCGATATGCTTGTCGTAAGTTGACAACTCCTCGGCTGTTAGTACATCTCGCCAGCGCCCATTTGAACCCTTATTGATAAATGTCTGTGCACCACCGTCGAATAACATGCCCGCCATAGGTATTACCTCGTCGGCACGCTTCTTCATTGATGCAAACGTGCATTGTTCTGTCACTTCTGCCAAATATTCCGGGGTTATTGTTATATCGAGATAGTCAGCAATTCGCTGAATCTGGCCCTGCAGATCGGCAAGCATATCGGCATAATTAACCAATAATACATTCGGTAAATGACGGTACTCCCACCAGGTTTTTATGACGTGCAACTGAGACCAGAAAGGGTAACCATCACTTTCCCAGTCAAACCAACCACGACCAATCCAGTCGCGCCAAAATTCATGGATATCTTCCCCTGCTGGCGGGAAGGGATCACCCACTCGGCCTGGCATATCGTCCAGCATTTTGAGAAAGTCCTGAGAATAACTGGAATAATGATTCCATAGCGACATAAATAAATCACGCCCGTCGCGCGTCACAAAAATGTGTTTCACCTCAGGATGAAAAGGAAAACCATCAAGTGCCGTATGTGTTTTAAGGAAACGACGATGAGTTTGTGATTCCAGTTCTTTTTCAAGCTCGTCGAGTGGCGTCATACGCATATCGACAAAGACGGACATATCGTGAAAAGGTGCTGGGGGTTTACCGTCCTGAAAAAGAAGTAAAGAAATGATTTGTTGAGTCCATGTCGTTCCCGACTTTTGTGTTGTGGCTACGACAATATCGTCGGGACGCGGTTTAAACACTTGCCAACGAGTACTATCAATATGGTGGTTTTGATAAACTCGTGTAACTTCGGGTAGTGCAGGTTGCTTAGACATAAAAAAACCTTATTTATATTGTTTTAGCCGATGATACTAACAAGAGCCACCCATCACGTAAATCAATTCAAACCGTAAAACCGGTTTACGATGACGTGAGAACTCAGGCCGTGATTAGTTGTTTCATTGCCATCGGTGCAGGGTATTTTTTCCGAATCCATGATCAAAAGTACATTTATTTAATCGCCTATCGGGAGGGGGAACGAGACAGGCAAACTGCCTGGGCCCACCACGATTCTTTTGACTCAAGTAGTATCTAAAAATGATTGACGAACCTCTTCACAACTACTGATAGAGCCCACTTACAGAGCATCATTACGCTATTAATTCTTCACGGTGCTAATAACTCAATTGCTTTACGCGTCGCCGACAGGCGCTGTTCATTCACAGGGCTAACGGCCAACACTGGCATGGCGGCACCCGCCTGCCTAAAGGCCTCAATCTGGTCGCGACATTGACCGGGCGCACCATAAATGCAAACTTGCTCTACCATTTTCTGACTAATCGCTCTTGCAGCAGCACGACGATCACCCCCCTCCCAGGCTAATTCAGCGGCGGCCATTTCAGTCTCAAAGCCACAGCGACGCCACTGCAGCCGATAATTGGGGAGGCCGGAAAAAAAAGCGAGATTGTGCCGTGCCGCCGATAGTGCCGCATGATTATCCTCAGACACAAACGTCGGGATACTCATTATGCAGTCCAGACTTTGCGCGTCTTTACCAACACTGCTCGCGGTATTTTTTGCCGCCTTGATTAATTGTCCCAGATAATCGCGACCGGCGAGAAAAGGCATAATGCCATCAGCTTCGCGACCCGCGACTTCAGCACTGGCGGCTGTCAGGGCAGCCAACAATACCGGGACCTTGTATTGACACGCCTTGGCTTCAAAGAAACCGCTACCGGCCTCGCCACTTAAAAGAGCTTTAACCGTTTGTGTATAGTCGCCAAGGTATTGGCGTGGACTGGTCATTTCTATCCCCATGGCTTCGAGCAGGGGGCGATGGCTCATACCCAGTCCGAGAATTAAGCGGCCTTCAGAAAGCTCAGCAATAGTTTGCGCAGTCATGGCAGCAAGAAAGGCATGACGGTAATAAATATTGGCGATATTCGTACCGACTTTAATGGTATTTGTTGCCAAAGCAATAGCCTCAGCACAGGCCAGAGCATCGCCACGACCTTCGTTAACGAGTACCGCTGCGTAACCGTGGTCTTCAGCCAATTGACCAATCGCCATCAATTCACGGGGAGGCGCATCAGTCGCGGTGGACAGCACGATGCCCAATCGAGAGTGAGCCATAATATTCTCTTTTTTTATTCTTTATTGATAAAGCCAGACCCTTCAGAGTACTGGCCTTTTGGCACTGATTAAGTTTAAGTAAGGAATTGAAACCACACCATTAAACAGCCCGTTAAATCATTAAACCCATACGCATAGCGCCATCGATGCGAATACACTCACCGTTCATCATCGTATTTTCAACAATATGACAGGCCAGCTTGGCAAAATCTTTAGGGTTACCACCACGTTTTGGGAAAGGCACAGTGGCAATCAAACGATCAAAACCATCCTGGCCTGTCTCTCCTTTGGCCAGAGGTGTATCGAACACACCCGGGCAAATAGTCATCACACGAATACCATAGGGCGCAAGATCGCGAGCCATAGGCAAGGTCATGCCAATCACACCGGCCTTTGAAGCGGCGTAGGCGGTATTACCCACTGGTCCGTCGTAGCCAAAGATGGAGGCGACGTTGACAAAAACACCGCGCTCGCCATCTTCATTCAATGGATCAAGCGCTATCATTTCGGTACTGGCCAAACGACAAACATCAAAGGTGCCGGTCAAATTGACATTAACCACCTTTAAAAAGCTGTCGAGAGGATGCGGGCCTTTTTTATTGGTGATTTTACGGCCGATGCCAATGCCCGCCACATTCATCACAATACGCGCAGTACCCAGCTCTGCCTTTACGGTAGCTAAGGCGGCCTCAACACTATCGCTATCGGCGACATCTACCTGAACGGCCAGACCTCCAACCTCTTCGGCAATGGTTTTGGCCAGCTCGAGATTAAGGTCGAGCACGGCCACTTTGGCTCCCTTAGCAGCGAGAGCTCTCACAGTGTCGGCACCGAGGCCGGAGGCTCCACCGGTAACGATGGCAACTTGATTCTTAATATCCATTTCTAATTCCTAAAAAATAATGAGTCGTTAATCGTACAGAGTACGGTTTTCCACTAAAAAAACTTAGCCACGCAAGGCGCCATCGAGGCGAATCACTTCACCGTTAAGCATGGGGTTCTGGCAAATTTCCAGCGCCATGCTGGCAAATTCTGCAGGTTTACCGGCACGCTTAGGGAAGGGCACGCTACCGGCGTAGTCGTCGGGCTCGCCGCGCAGAACACTTGCAGCCAGTGGCGTGTTAAACACCCCGGGAGCAATCGTCACTACGCGAATACCGTAGGCTGATAAGTCTCGGGCCATGGGCAGGGTCATACCAATGACTGCTGCCTTGGTCGCCGCATAGGCGGTTTGACCGAAGGGGCCATCAAGACCAGCGATGGAAGCGACGTTGACAATCACACCCTGCTCTTCGCCTTCTAAGTCATCGAGCTCACGAATGGCGTCGGCACCCAAGCGGCAGATATTAAAAGTGCCCGTCAAGTTAACGGCAATTTGCTGTGTGAGTGCCTCGCGAGGCTGGGGGCCGCCCTTAGTGGCGGTACGCCCAGTAATATCGATACCTGCGCAATTGACTAGTATCCGTGGCGTGCCGTTCATTTTCCCCGCCTCCGCCAGTGCTGCAATCACTGAGGTCTCATCAGCCACATCACACTGGACCGCAGCACAGCCCAGCTCGGTGGCGGTAGTTTGGGCGAGTTCAAGATTGCGGTCAAAAATCGCTACCTTAGCCCCTTTCTCAATAAATAATTTTGCCGCGCCCGCACCCAGACCCGAGGCACCACCGGTAATGACGACGCTGATATTATCTAAATTCATCTTAGGTCCCCATGCGAATGGCGCCGTCAATACGGATCATTTCGCCATTGAGCATGGTGTTTTCACAGATTTGCTGTACCAAAGCACCAAACTCCAGAGGATTACCCCAACGCTTGGGGAAGGGTACGGTAGGAATAATATTATCGATCCAGTCCTGGGGAATACCCGCTGCCAGTGGCGTTTCAAACATACCTGGAGCAATGGTCATCACGCGAATACCATAGGGTGCAAGGTCGCGAGCCATGGGCAGAGTCATGCCTTGTACACCTGCCTTCGATGCCGCGTACGCCGCCTGACCCACAGGGCCATCTTGTGCGACAACAGAGGCAATGTTAATCACCACACCACGCTCGCCGTCGTCATCCAGAGCGTCGAGGCCGATCATGCCGTAGGCGGCAACGCGAGCAACATTAAAGGTGCCAGTGAGATTAACTCGAATGACGCGTTCAAATTCATCCAGCGGGTGCGGCCCTTTCGCGCTAGCGGTGCGCACGGCAATGTCGATGCCTGCCGCATTCAAGACAATGCGTGGGGCACCGAGTTTTTCGACCACCTGTGCAATAGCCGCCTCAACTGCCGGACCATCACTAACATCACACTCCACCGCCATGCCGCCCAGCTCAGTAGCCAGCTCCGTTGCCAACGCCAAATTTCTGTCGAGCAGAGCGCACTTGGCCCCTGCTTGACTCAGGATGCGGGCCGCACCTGCCCCCAGACCTGATGCGCCACCGGTAATTAATGCAACTTGCCCCTCTACATTCATCTTCGACCTCTTTGGATTTACTATGGATTATATTTTCTGGCTTACGCGCTATCACTTTAAAAAACTCTAACGGTATCACCCACAAGCTATTCGTGAGGCGCGGGATTCGGCAGCCGTGGTCCCGCCAGCCACAAGAGCAACGGAGATACCACCGCCAACACAGCACTGACAATCAGCATTGCGCTATAACCGCCCGTGACATCGTAGAGCCAACCACCCAACCAGGCGCCAATAGCCGCACCCAACGAGCCGGAAATCGCCAGCGTACCGAAAATGGATGGGAAGAAAGGGCTGGTAAACAAATCCCGTGAGGTGGCCGGAAATATTGGCGTATTGGCGCCATAGCCGAGGCCAACAAAAATGGCAAAGCTGACCGCCACCCACAGAGCCAGCATAGAGCTAAGGTAAACCAGGGCGCCAATAGCCAGCAAGTTACAAACAGCAGCCATGGTATAAGCTCGCTCACGGCCAATACGGTCTGACAAATTCCCCCAAAACAGCTGCCCCACGATACTGGAAATACCAATAACGCCAGCGATAAAGGAGCTTTCTGTCTTGGCGATACCCTGGTCGACCATAAAGGCAAATTGGTGCATAAGCAGTATTTGCGCTACGCAGGCCCCAGTCAAAAAGCAGGCGCCAGCTAACCAGAACCGGGGGGATCGCAGGGCCGTTTCAAGTATCCAGTCACGATAGATAGGCTCATCGGGTACGGGGTTTGTTTCAACTTCAGCCGAATTCAGCCCTTCAGGAGGAGTTGTCGCCTCATGAGAAGTCGGTCCTTCATGAACAGACTCTTCTTCTGGCATCTTTAACAAAAATAGCGCGGCGGGAATCACCCACAAAGCGCCGGTGATGGCCAGGAAAATAAACGTTTGACGCCATCCATAAGCCTCGATCAAGGCATTAATCACCGGCACACCAACCAAAATACCGAAACCAATGCCCGCCATCGCAAAGCCCAGCGCCGTGCCCATTTTTGTCGGGTACCAACGCTCTACCGTGACAATAAAAGGTATCCAGCCAGCCTGAGAAATCCCAATAGCAGTGATCACGCCAAAGGTGATGTAAAGCTGCCACCACGTTTGCACCTGAGATGTGAGTAACATGCCAATCAGAAAAATAAGCCCGCCGAAAGCGATCGTCCACTGGGCGCCAACCTTCTCAACCATACGGCCATTCATCGGCCCGGCCAGACCGTGGACGACACTCATCACCGAAATGGCCCCGGCAGTGAGTGAGCGGCTCCAGCCCATATCTTCAACCAAAGCCACAAGAAAAACAGAATAGGCAAACCACACTCCGTAAACGACGCCCAAGGTAATAAAGGCAACAAGTACTGCCATGGGTCCATGCCAGTTTTTTTGCAGAGTCTTACTAGTCGTAACTTTATCGGGAGTTTGTACTGTCATTTTATGATCTATTTAGTGGAGGTCTTATTGCTTTACGAGCTGATATTGTGACGAGCTTAGCGAATAGAAACTATCAGGAGGAAGCTGCTTACAACTGCTGAAAACCATCCTAAAGCACACGCAACACCGTACTCTACTTAGGGTACGGTGACTCGCTAGACACAAGATCTGTGGGTATAAAAATCGGGCGTGGTTTGCGTAGAGTCGATTTAAAGTATGCTCAATAGACGATTGTTTATTGAGCTCGACTCTACAACAACTGCCATACCGTCGATATTAATAACGTAATGCAGGCGTTGGAAATTTATCCTGTAATAGATACTCACCCACACTTCGAGTGCGGAAACTGAGGGGGTCATGCAAACTCAATGTGCGAATATCTCGCCAGAAACGATCGAGGTTTTGGGTGCGCAAGGCCGAACGAGCGCCACAGGCGCTAAAAATATCCTGACAAACTTTCAACCCGGTATCGGTGGCAACAATTTTGGCTTGAGAGACGGCAACAGAGGCAGCAGCACGCAAGTTCGCCATTTCTTCGGTGCTAGCACTCTCTCTTGCATCAAGCGCCACATCGACCAGCCGCGCAGCCTCATAGGCCATTGCCTCGGCTGCTGCCAACTGTGAGCTGAGGGCACCAATCGTACTGAGTATATAAGGATCGTCTATCGCCTGATCAAAATCGAGACCCGGCCAGGGATAGGCTCGTGTCTTTTCTTTCACGTAGGCAATACCTTCGCGCATGGCTCCCTTGGCAGCACCAATAAAAACACCCGTAAAACCGATTTGCGTGATTGGACCGAGCAAGTTAGTCACTGCCATTTGCTTGCTTTCATCAGTGATGCTGGTCATAACTAATTCAGAGGGTGCAAAAACCTTATTAAAAATCGTCGTGCCACTACCTGTACCTCTTTGCCCCATAGCATCCCAGTCATCAATGATTTCCAGGCCTTTGGCATCTTTAGGGACAATAGCAAGACCCATATTGCTACCACACATACCAATCACAGCCAGTTGATCACCCGCTAAGGAGCCAGTAGAAAAGAACTTTTTACCGGTAATTTCAACACCACCATCGACCGGTGTTAACGTTAGGTCATAACCCTTTTTAGGATCATTATTTTTTTCAGAAGCCGCATTACCAAGAAAAACATTTCTCTCGACGATATCGGCAAATACTCTTGCTTTTAGGTCATCCGGGGCCAATTCGTCAAGAAACGAAGCGCCGAGTAAACAGTGCACCAAAAACATTTGGCCAATAGCGGGGTTACCTTGTGAAAATGAAATAATAGCGCGGGTTATATCTCCACACGACGAACCCAAGCCACCATGACTCTTGGGCACAGAAAAACCCAGCACACCACTTTACTTGAGTTTATCCATCTCTTCTCTCGGATATTCACCATTAAGATCTCGCTGTGCATAGGTAAGAGAAAACTCATCTGAGAGCCCATCAATGCATTCCAACGCATCATTAATATTGTCAATTTTCATCGTTTACACCCCTTGTCATCAATTATGTGATCTTCTCAAACGCCGTTATAAAACTATGAAACAAAAGTTATATCAACAAAAATGATTGAATTAAAATGCTGCCTCCAAGGGTTCTCCCCCCAACATCACCGCTCCAGCGGAGTGATGGAAGCCACGGCGAGCATCAATCGCGGCAACAACAGCATGAATATTGGCAAGACACCGCTCCAATGCATGACCTTCCATGAAGGCGGCTCGGGAGCCTTTCGTATATAGTCGGCTCACCATTTCACGCGCAATATCACCGGCGTAGAAACTGGATGAATACATCTCGGCTTTTATTGCGTTTGAAACAGGCTCGCCGCTTTTAAGCGCTTCCCACACCTTATCAAAGGCCTCAAGAGAACCCGCGCGAATAGCACGTAAAGCGGCGCTGGCATCAGCAATGACAAGCTGGGTTTCTGTTTGATCTTTCAATGCCTTGCCGGTTATCGAAGACACCTTGGATTTAATTTCACCACTGGCGGCATCAATGGCCCCCTGCAATACGCCGACGGCTACCGCTGCAAATATTGGCAGCGTTAATAAAGAAGGCGCACTACGAAACAAAGGCCTGTCAATGAGTGCTGGACTACCTGGAGAATGAGCCAGCACCTCAGGAACGAAAACATTTTTTGCGCTTGCCTGATTACTACCGGTGCCCCGCATAGCAGCGGAATGCTGCCAGGTCTGATCGATATCCAACTGCACAGTCGGCACGAGAAATATACGCGCATCGGGGCGGCCATTGGCCAATAGTCGCGGCTTGTCACCTTCATGCACTATGCCCGCCAGTGCACACCACAGCGAATCATTGCACCCCGTCACCACTGGCCAGGTGCCATTGAGATGATAACCTCCATCAACCGGCGTCGCCTTTGCCAAAGCCACGGCAGAAAAACCGAGATTCCTATCCGGCTCGACGAATAATGCGTTGCGCTCTGCATCAGGCAGTGCAGCGGCTATCATGCAGCCCGCCATTGAATTAACCACATACCAACCCACTGCCGGGTCTGCAGCACTTATTGCAACCGTTGCACGGAAAGCTTCTGATGGTGTGAGTTCAAGACCACCAACTTCTTTTGGCGCAAACATTCTAAACATGCCGGCTTTACCGACATTGCTCACTACCTCGCTGGAAAGGGATGCATTAATTTCGCCTTCACGGCGATGCTTTACGATTAACGGCTGTAAATCTATCGCAATGTCTTCTATGTTTTTACGAGTCATGTATTTATCTCTTCATTCTATTTTCACGTCTTAAATCGTTTTATTACATTTTCACGTAGAGCTGAACTCTGCGGATACCCCAGTTAGTACTGAATAATTGCGGCTATCGGATTAGGCGTTTCACGATGAAAACGCATAGGGGAAAACCTAAAATCGATAGCGGCTTTCCCCTGCCGTTTTTTTCCAAGGCTTGCCCTATAGGTGGCTACGATCTATGCCTATAAAAAAATACGGCAATATAGAGTTGGCGACCATCATTGGGACACCCAGTTTCCAGACGCCGTAGAGGGTAGCGTTAAATAGGGGCAACCGTTTTGTCAGTGGCGATACCCAAGTCACCTTGAGTGACGTGAGTGCTCGCGCCTCTTTGCGGCATCGGTGCTGGTCTTACTACCCCTGATGAGTTCGTACTCCATAGCTTCAGCCAAATTTTAAGCAAAAAAAACCCGATGCCATGAACACCGGGGTTTTTTATTCAGGTCAGATTATGAGACCACTTATGCCGGAATCTTATCGACTGGCAGGTTGTAGCACTCAATAATATTGTCACGCATAATCCAGCGCGCCTGTTCAGCAGTCAGTCCGCTAGCATGCTTCTCCAACAGCTCTTGTGACCAGGGCCAAGTGGCGTCACTATGGGGGAAGTCGTTCGCCCAAACTAATCTCTTTGGGTTCATTATATTAGCGACTTTAAAAGCAACCCAGTCATCCTGGAAAGTTAGCCACACGTGGTCGTTAAGGTAGTCACTGGGCATTTTCTCCAGATCCTTACCACCACCCAGCCACAAACCATGACGCTCATAGGCGTGATCCATACGGTAGGCATAGTGGGGCAACCAGCCAGCATCAGCTTCAGCGGCAATGAATTTCAATTTGGGGTGACGATCAAAAATACCGCCGAGAACGAAGAGACCCATCACATCCTGCACACCACGAATAATGTTGAGGAAGCCATTGATCTTATTACCACGAGCCATCAGCACTTCGTCAACCGATCCGCCTTTTGAGGTGAGGATGTGGAAAGACAGTGGCATTTCAAGCTCTGCCGCACAAGCCCAAAGATCGTCGTACATGGGGTGATCATAGTCTTCATGCTGGGGGTTGCCGGGCATCATAATGCCGACAAAGCCTTTTTTCTTGGCGTCATGAATGTCTTTAATTGACTGCTCTACCGATTCACAAGATGTTTGACCCAGGCCAAACAACCTGCCCTCTGGCGCATCGGAGATATAGCTTTGCAGCCATTCGTTATAGGCGTGCATGCAAGCTGTCTTGTAAGCAAAATCGGGGTGGTTGCACAACGCCATACCCACTGAAGGGTAGATGATTTCTGAAACGACACCATCGCGATCCTGATCGGCAACGCGACAGCTCGCATCCCAACCACTACGATGCAGCGACTCAAAGGTGCTGCCTTCGCGGCGATCAGCCAGATCTTCAGGGGTTAAGCCAGCTGCGGCAACCAGTCCGAGAGGAATGGTAGAGTCCATGCCGGGAATAACATAAATGTCATTGCCAGCAGCATCTCGTTCAATAGTTGGCGCTCTATCTTTGAACTTGGGGTCAATAAAATCGGTATAGCAATTGGCGGGCTCAACAATGTGAGAATCCGCAGAAATAAAACCAAAGCCTAAGCTACTCATAGTCTCTTACTCCGCTCCATCAGTAGGATCATGAAAAATGATTGAGATAACAGCTCTGCTTCAGAGTCCGCCAAAAGACGAATTCGACGCTGAAGAGGTGACCCGTCGTTACCATAGAGGAAATAGTGGTTACCAACTGTTAACTTGCCGGTATTAAGCAGGGTGTTGACATAAATTGCAAGTGCGATTTATGTCAAGGCTGACCCTTTCGATATAAACAGTTCTCGCGCCCCCCTACTCAAGAGGGGGAATTCGCTGCTTGGCGCTGTAGGCAAAGGAAAACAAGCGAAACCGCAGAGCTTATCTGCTGTAGATACGTATTATGTGTTGCTTTTCGCAAGTTTTTCTCCTGCAAGATAAACGTCGCAGAGAGCCAAAAAGGCATTACGGCTAGACTTTCGCGACAGCTTAAAAACGCTCAGCAATGCTGGCATCAAGCTCAGCTCGGATCTCATAAGATGAGATCTAAGTACACCTGCGACTACTGGGCAAAACTACCACCGTCAACAGACATTGGATGACCAGTGACAAATGAAGCCTGATCTGAACACAGCCAGACCGCTGCCTCAGCGATTTCTGAAGGCTTACCCAAGCGCCCAACGGGTTCCATTTTTCGCATCATTTCATAGCCTTTTTCAGAACCTTTGACGATGCGATTCAGCATTGGCGTTTCGATGGCGCCGGGACACACGGCATTGACACGAATATCTTTTTTAGCAAATTCCAGGGCCGCAGATTTGGTCATACCAATGACACCATGCTTGGCAGCCACATAAGCATTACCGCGAGGTACACCCACCAAGCCTGCCAGTGAAGAAGTGTTAACAATTGCTCCAGGCGAATTCTGGCGTAGAAACTGTTCGATTTCATATTTCATGCACCACCAGACACCTTTCAGATTGACGGCGATATTCAAGTCAAAATTCTCTTCGGTACAGGTGATTGTCGTGGCCTGTGTATCACCTTCAACGCCAGCATTGTTAAAAGCGGCATCGAGCCGACCATAGGCGTCTACGGTACCCTTAACCAGCGCTTCAACCTCAGGACCTTTTGAAACATCGCATTTTATAAAAACACCTTCAGCGCCCTCGGCCTTGAGTAGAGCAACTGTCTCCTCGCCGCCATTCACATTGACATCGGAGACCACAACTTTGGCGCCCTCACGAGCAAAGATTAATGCGGCCTCACGGCCAATACCCGAACCCGAACCCGTAATCAATACCACCTTATCCTGCATTTTCCCACTCATACACCGCTCTCGCTCTATTATTCATTGAATTTGTCAGCCGCAACGCTAATCGCCCACCCAAGATGTGTCAATAGCCGTCATTTTTTTTCAAAGCATTGCTTAGCACCCTCTGCTCACGGTATCTTTCCCGTCTTGTTGACTGACAAACCCACTAAATTAACCAACACAAGAGCGGAGAAAAGCTGTGAGTATTCTTGGATTAGACGACGATCTACTGTACGAAAAAAAAGGCAAACTGGCCTATATGACCATTAATCGCCCATCGGAAATGAACTCTATCACCCCCAAAATGTTAGAAGACCTTGACCGTATCGGGGATGATTTTAACAACGATAACGAATTATTAGTGCTCATCGTCACCGGGGCTGGTGAGCAATCTTTCTGTGCCGGTGCTGATTTGAAAAAGACCATCACCAAGCTGACCGAAAATGCAGACAAAGGTGAGCGGTTTATGAAAGACCCAAGCAAACGCTTCTTCCATGGCGTCTGCAAACCCATTATTGCCGCTGTTAATGGCTTCTGCCTGGCTGGTGGTACCGAAATTTTACAGGGCATGGATATTCGCATCGCGGCGGAACACGCTCGTTTCGGCCTTCCCGAAGTTCACTGGGGCATTATTCCCGGCGGTGGCTCCCATGTGCGTTTGCCACGACAAATTCCTTATTGTCACGCAATGGATATCTTACTCACCGGCCGCCAGATAACTGCCGAAGAGGCACTACAGTTTGGCCTAATTAATAAAGTGGTTCCCGCCGACCAAGTAATGGCTGAGTGTGAGAAATACGCGGCGATGATTTGCGCCAATGGACCACTGGCAGTGCAGGCAGCAAAAGAAGCGGCCATCAATACTTACAACATGGGCTGGAGCGAGGCTTTTTCAACAGAAGCTGTTATTGCCGAACGTATTTTTAAAACGGCTGATGCCATCGAGGGACCAAAGGCTTTTGCCGAGAAGCGTGAGCCGGTTTATCACGGCAAATAATTCGCAAACCATTGCCCGGAGCCGGTGTATCGAGCCCTCCGGGTAAACCTTATAGAGCACTACCGCCTGCCGGTTAAGGTAGGCAGGCTTCCCACAACCCTTAAGAGAATAGCAATGCTGAAAAAACCCACTTACATCATCGCGCTCATGCTTTCTACACTATGTTTAGCTTCCTTCAACAGTGCTTATGCGAGTGCTGTTTATTCCATTAATTTAAAGAAAAAACTTAATGGCACAAAAATTTATGCAGAAACCAGCAAGATTAATGCCCCTGGTTCCCTCACCGTTCTTAAACTCTCCAATTTTGACTCGCGAGAAGTAGACTGCAAGGCAAGCTTCAACCCTCGCATTGAACAAGAAAAATCTTATAAAAGACGACTGCAAGCCAATACAAATATTTCGATTCGATATACCACGTCCAGAACACCCAACCGGCTTAATATCAAACTCGTTTGTCGAGCCGTTGATGAAATACCTGCAAAAAAAGATTAGCTGCACAGAATCAAAAGTGCCTGGCCTCTCTAAATCTCAATATTAATACTCTTTTTTAATCCTCAAAAACTATTAAATTCAGTAAATAAAAACACCGGAACGACGAAGACTCTAGCCATCAGCCCTGTATAACACAAGTGTCCTATAGTCATATTCCCCTGCGTTACAAGCTCAACTGCGTCTCCACCCGACAAATAATTTTCGCACCAGAAATATCAGGCCAGAATACAATATTGCAGGAAGACACCTCGTTGAGAAAAAAGACTGTCTGCCAAGGGAGCCCAATCCAAACGAAGGGCTTGTGCTAATCTTAGCGGCATGGTTCAAACTTGATACTAAGACACAGGAAGCATAAAGCACTATATAGCGGCCTCCTTGTAAAGTAGCTAGCTTTCACGCCCCGTCCCACGCTACTTTTAACCGTGATAGCGTGACGCAAGCTAATACTCTGAGTTAATGACTTTCACGAGTAACTGGTTGAGATGGCACCGCCCTCGGGAAAAATACGATGGTTCTGGACATGAGTTCCTTTTTCATCGTCTTTTTGTACCAGTCAGCTCGCTGAATTCAGTTTTTCAACCGCTTTTTCTATCGACAAATAGACCCTATCTTCACCCAGCCGCTCATAGAGTCTCGTGCCACAAAGTCTATCCAGCACAGGCCCTTTGACTTCGGCCAGATGCAAACGCACGCCAGATAAAGACAACTCTTGCTCGATAGTCTCCAGCATTTCAAGACCGCTGGTATCGATGTAAGCGACCCCCGATAAAATCAAAACCACATCAGTTATCTTGCTATCTAGAGCCAGGTTATGTAATTCAGTCTCCACACGAGGTGTGTTAGCAAAATAGATGTTTTCATCAATCCTCACCAGTAACAATTGCGGCCAAGTTTCCACCTTGTGGCGATGAATATTGCGATAATGTTCAGTACCGGCAATACGTCCAACGACGGCGATATGAGGCCTGCTGGTGCGGTAAAGAAATAACAACAAGGCAAGTCCAACACCCAGCATTAAACCGTGCTCAATACCAAAAACGAGCACCCCCACCAGCGTCACGCCCTGTGCAACGCCATCGCCCTTGTCATAGGACCATGTGTGTTTTAAGCCTTTTATATCAATCAACTGCCACACGGCAACCACAATAATCGCAGAGAGCACAGCTTTGGGCAGGTTTTCCAGTAAATCAGTAAAAAGAAAGGCGGCTAAGCCAACGAATAAGGCTGTCACAAGCGCCGCTAACTGCGTGCGTGCCCCTGCATCAAAATTGACCATGGAGCGCGAAAACCCACCAGCAACAGGCATTGTGCCAGCACAAGCCGCAGCCACATTGGCAAAACCCAGCGCTCTAAATTCCTGATCAGGATCAATCTTTTGACGACGTCTAAAGGCTAATACCTTAGCTACGGAAATACTCTCGACGTAGGCGATAACAGCAATCATGCCCGCCGCAGGGAGCAACTCTACCCATCCTTCTGTATTCATAAAATCAAGGCTTGGCATAGGCAGGCCCTGAGGCACCAGACCAACCACAGCTATATCGAAGTTCCCTTGGGCATCGATTAACCCTGCCAATAATATCGCAGTAATCACCACAAATAGAGGTGCCGTGCGACCAATAATCACAGCACTTTGCTGCTTGACCCCTATTTTCCCCAAGGCAATGACCAAAGGTTGACGAGCAAGTATTAACAGCACAACAGCGACACCACCAAAAGCAGCAGTCACTGGATTATAAGTATGGATTTTGAGTGCCAATGTTTGTAGTAACATAGCAAAGCTCGCACCCTTGGGTACGCTAATACCTGTTAATGCCGCTAGCTGTGTGCCGACGATAAAGAGAGCAGCTCCCGTCGTAAATCCCGTCAACACGGGGTGGCTGATAAAATTAGTCAACCAGCCTAAACGTAAAAACCCCATTGCCAGCATTATGCAGCCAGTAAGAGCAGAGAGAATGAGCGCACCGTTGAGATATTTTTCAGGATCTCCAGCCGCATAAGGCACTAGAGCAGCGGCAACCATCACCGCAGCCACAGCAACGGGACCGACGGCAAGTGTTCTACTGGTGCCGGTAAAGGCATAAATAATCGGCGGTAGTACGCTGGCGTACAGGCCGACCTCAGGAGGCAAACCCGCCAACAAACTATAGGCCAGTGCCTGAGGTATTAACAGAATAGCCGTGATTGTACCCGCGAGAACATCCTGGCTGAGGACCGTTTTATCCGCCCGCCTAATATCCCCGATAAGGGGGAAAAACCGTGTGTAGGCAGCTTTTTTGGAAGAATACTTTTGCTGCATACCTAAAATCCTCAGCGACTAATGATAGTAGCTTTTATTATATATCATGAGTGAATAGTTATATTCTATTTTCGAATATATAGCCATTAGCCGGCTGATCATCACGCTTCACTCATGATTTGACTGACAATTCTTTATTCATAACGATAAGATAGTTAACTGTATTGATTCGAGAGTAAAAACACGCCAATGACCAGCCTCGCTAATATTGTTGCCGATCTTCGCGCTGAAGGTGACGAACTCTACCCATTACTGCTGACACTGGACAAAACCGATTGGTCTCGTACCACCACCTTCAAATCCTGGACAATCAACGATGTCGTCGCTCATCTCCACTTTAGCGACTACCTGGGAGTCACCTCACACAGAGACGGGCAGTCCTTCAATCGATTGATGGCAGAGATTCAGAACTCGGGTGTGACGCTAGCTGAATTTACCCGTGAGTGGCTAGAGGGCCTGAGCGGAGCCAAGTTATTAGAACGATGGCGGGGACTATTTTTAGACATGTGCGAACTGTTTATCACTAGTGACCCCAGGCTACGGCTGACATGGTTTGGCCCTGATATGAGCATACAAATGTTTGCTACCGCCCGACTCATGGAAACCTGGGCCCATAGCTGGGCGATTTACGATGCACTAGGTATAACGCGTAAGCATAATGATCGTATCAAACACATTGCAACTATCGGGGTAAAAACCTACCAATGGACCTTCATTAATCACGGGTCGACACCGCCAGGGCCACCACCTCATATCAGCTTACGGGCACCCTCTGGCGAGCTGTGGGAGTGGAATACTGAACAGGACGAAAATAAGATTAGCGGTGACGCTGTGGAATTTTGCCAGGTTGTAACTCAGGTACGAAACATTGCTGATACCCAGCTGAAATTGACGGGGGAATCCGCAAGGCGTTGGATGGCAATTGCCCAGTGCTTTGCCGGGCCCGCAGAAGAACCACCAGCAAAGGGATTTAGAGTACCTTCAAAAGAAAGCAACCGAAACTAAACCCTATCAAAGTCGATCATAAAAAAATACGACCCAATAAAAAGCCTGAGTCGTCACGACAGAAGAAAGCTGTCTCGACGGCTCATTATCTTTCATTCAGATAGGCATTCGATGAACACCCAAGGCAACGAAGAAACGTCGCCTTAGCAGGCCCAATCACCAACGCTTCCGTCGATTCTTCGACATTACCACCCAACGCAGAAAAAGGCAGGGCCACGAGCCAGATAGCAGAACCCACAATTGTAGTTGCCAACAGTACCGGCCGGGCAATAAGAAGGTCTGCCGTCATATCTATGCCACTAGGACCATGTGGATCTGCTTCAAAACTCCATGCAGGCTGACAAAAAAACAAGGCCGCTGCCATGGCCACAGCATGCAAGCTTTTCATATTTTTTATCATTTCCAATATCACAATTAACTCCTCCAGGCGCTTCACATTCAAGGGATAAACCTTGTGCCCTATTTTGTCCATTACGCTGCCATATTCTCATCCAACGAGTGTAATCCTGGAGGAATAAAACAACTCTGTAGGCAGTATAGGCACCCTATTCTACGAACACAATTACCGGCAATGCCAAGCTGTGATCAAGATCAAATTAGCTCACATTGAAAAAAACGATTTACCCTGCCTCTAACAACACTTCCCAGTTGACGTCAACGTCAACACAGGGCAATCTTGTCTCATGATAACTCTCGATGAAATTCGTAGTGCACTGGAAACTCGCACCCATAAACCCGCCCTACTCCAGGCCCCATGTCGTCAAGCCTCTGTGGCAATGATTCTCAGCGAAACAGAGGACGATCTGGAAGTATGCTTTATTCGCCGTGCCGAACGAGTTGGCGACCCATGGTCGGGGCAGGTTGCCTTCCCTGGAGGCAAGGCCGATAGCTGCGACATCGACGCACATTCAGTCGCGGAACGAGAAACCCACGAGGAAGTGGGTCTCAAGCTTGAGATAAGTCACCGCGTTGGTCCACTCCCTACTCGGCAAGTTGCCACGCGTAATTTGCTGCTATCTCCTTTTATTTATCACATTGACAGCGATGAAAAAGCCACTGTTTTTGCCCGCGAACCCGACGAAGTCGCCCATGTTTTCTGGGTCCCCATGCGTCATTTATTTATGCAAAGTTCTGCCACTGAACTGGAATACCCTATAGCCGGCTCCGGGATGACTTACCCTGGTATTCGCTATAAAGAGGATATTATTTGGGGCTTAACGCTCAATGTTCTGGAGAGTTTTGCACAGATCATGCGCCGTAAACTACCCGTATAATGGCTTGCTTATCCATCAATGACAGCCATAAAAAAGACCGCGGTTGCGGTCTTTTTTATGGTTAACTGAAAATCAGCACAAGCGATTTTTCACGTTAAGCGCTTTCTAACTTAAAGCCCTCATAACCCTTCGCGACAACTTCTTCACATTCTTCTCGATAAGTCTTGGTACCGGCCAAATAAGGCATAAATCCTCGTGGTTTGCCCTCAACATTGGTTCCCAGATACCACGAATTACAACTTGGGGCGTTCATCATAGAGCCTTCTGCGGCTTTGTTGACGTGCTCAACCCAGGCATCTTGCGCTGCCAGCTCGGGCTCGATTGTTTTGATATCATTTTCCATCAAATAAGCAATACAATTATCGATCCACACCACATGCTGCTCAATAGAGTGCAATACGTTACTCACCACCGAAGGACTACCTGGGCCGGTAACTGTAAAGAAATTGGGGAAGCCAACACTCTGTAAGCCCATGTACATGCGCGGCCCCTCTTTCCACTGATCAGCCAGCAATTTGTTATCACGGCCACGAATATTCAGACGTTTAATCGTACCCGTCATCGCGTCAAAGCCTGTGGCATAGACAAGAACGTCAAATTCGTATTCACCACCATTCTTAGTTTTGAGACCCGTCGTAGTTACTTCTTCAACGGGGTTATCGCGCAAGTCAACGATGGAAACATTATCCTGCTTAAAAGCCGAGTAATATTCCGTATCAATCACTGGGCGCTTACAGTGCATTGGGTAATCTCTTGGCGACAGAGCATCGGCTTTTTGTTTATCGCCAAGGTACTCGTGTAAATATTCGCGGTAGAGTTCACAAGCGATTTCATTGGCTTCAGCATTGTAGTAAGTATCGACATACAGGGTCAGCACGTTAATGCCGAAATCTTTAATTTCCTGCTTACGCTGCTCAGGGGTGATATCCATGATCTTTTTGCTGGGCTTAGGCGTAGGGGTTGCATTTGGGTCTTTAGCTTTCTTCGGACCTCGGTAGTTGCAAATACCCATTTCGTTATCGCGCTGCCGTTCACGAATTTCCGCATAATCACTTTTAGCCTGAGCCAGAAAGTCAGGGTTCATTGGTGCGTTTTTCGCCGGAAATGTGTAAACCGGGCTACGCTGGAACGCGATCAGCTCTTTAGCCTGCTTGGCAATCTGGGGAATAGCTTGCACCCCCGAAGAACCGCAGCCAATAATTGCGACACGTTTGCCCGTTAGATCAACACCTTCGCGAGGCCATTGTGCCGTGTGGTAAATGTCTCCCTTAAATGAATCGGCATTTTTAAAGCCCGGATAGTTAGGCTCGTTCAAACAACCCGTCGCCATAATGCAGTATTTGGCTTTATAGACGTCGCCCTGATCAGTGGTGACTGTCCAAATATTGGCGGCTTCGTCGTAAATAGCATCCTTAACTTTCGTATTGAATTTGATATCTTTACGTAGGTCGAAACGATCCGCTGTGTGGTTTAGGTATCTTTCGATTTCAGGCTGCCCGGCCATCACCTCTGTCCAGTCCCACTCTTGCTGGAGCTCATCAGAGAATGAATAAGAGTATTCAATAATGGGCAAATCTGCGCGGCAGCCGGGGTAGCGGTTCCAGTACCAGGCCCCACCAACACCTGAACCAGCTTCTATCGTCTGAATTTTCATGCCTCGATCATTCAGCCGCTTTGTCATGTAAAGTCCAGCCATGCCCGCACCGACAATAACGGCATCGAGCTCAATAGCCTGTGTCTCACTCATAATATTCCCTCGTAATTAAATGGATAGCTGTGAAAAAATAACCGCACCTGCAGCGCAGATAGTGGAAAAATTCTTTATCGACTAAATCTTTACTAATCCTAGGGTCTCAACGCCCTCGGAAAGAAAAAAAGCCGTTGAAATCACTTTATTTTGCCCAATGCAGCACTAAGCGCAAATGAGCAAATAACTGACCTCAAAATATCGTTCAGTATAGAAGACATTCACTAAAAACTAAAACCCATCAACGCCCGACCATGGGCCTACCAAGCATAGACAAGCCCGACCTTATATCCAAAATTCTTATACTAGCAAAACATGCAAAAACCGATTGCAGAAGAATATTCCACGTACAAAAAAGCCAGTACCCGTCGATACTGGCTTTTTACAATCCGCTGAGTAAAGCTTACAAGCTAGCTAATACCTTTTCTGCAGAGCTAACTTCAAAAGCACCGCCCTCTTCGATAAAGGCCTGGGTAACGGTCTTATCATCAACTACCAGAGCAAAACGCATGCTACGGACCCCTAGACCTCGATCAGACAAGTCTAATTCAAGTCCCAGTGCCTTGGCATAAGTTCCGCTACCATCCGCCAGCATGACAACCTTGTCTTCAGCTCTATTTTGCTTACCCCAGGCATCCATAACAAAGACATCGTTAACAGCCATACAGGCGATAGTATCCACACCTTTGGCTTTGAGAGCGTCGGCCTGTTCAATGAACCCGGGTAAATGCTCTTTGGAACAGGTCGGTGTAAAAGCACCAGGAACAGAAAAAAGCACCACTTTTTTGCCACCAAAGAGGTCATCAATGCTGGCGGAACCGGGGCCATCAGCCTTCATTACGGTAAAGCGGCCTTCAGGTAATGTGTCACCTACTTGAATTGACATTGTTCTCTCCTTTTCTTAATGAGTCTATCTTTGATTGTAGAAGCTGTTGCCGACACAATTATGGCACTGCCTCTTGACAGAGTCACTGATAATTACTCTCATAAAACACCTGTTTTGTTAAGCCTTGGTTGTTACGATTCCCAAAGGTCCTCGTATACCTCAGGCTACTTTCTCTCTCGCACAAAGGAAAAACCCATGAATAAGCCTAGCTTATTACTGCAGTTCGCAGATTTCATGAGACACCACCGGCTTCCGGATACCTTTCTTAACACGATTGGTGAATACTATCTGCCGTTGGCACAATGGATCGAGAATCACCGACCGCTCAATCGCACATGGATTATCGGCCTCAACGGAGCCCAGGGCACCGGAAAATCAACGTTAAGCGGCTTACTAAAAATTATTCTCGAAGAAAGTTTCAACTGTAATACTGCCATTATTTCCCTCGATGATCTGTACTTGCCACGAGCGGATCGACGGGCCTTGGCACAATCGGTGCATCCTCTACTACAAACCCGCGGCGTACCTGGAACTCATGATACCCAGCTTGGTAAGAACATTTTGTACCAATTAAGTCATTTGAAAGCAGGGCAAACACTGTCTCTACCACGCTTTGATAAAGCCTGTGACGAACCCCTGGCAAAAGACAAATGGGAAACCTTTATCGGTCCTGCCGATATTGTTATTTTCGAGGGCTGGTGCATGGGCTCCTCGGCCGAATCAGAAGACGCTTTGGCTCAACCCATCAACGAACTTGAAAAACAGGAAGACAAACAAGGCCTATGGCGACATTATGTGAACGACAAATTACAAACCAGTTACAAAGAGCTCTTTGCCTATAATGACCTGCTCATTATGTTAAAGGCGCCGAATTTTGAGAGCATTCACCGCTGGCGTTGGCAACAGGAGCAGAAACTGGCCGCCACCATCACCACCAACAACGCCCTAAAGCAAGGCACACAACTTATGGATGAAAAGGGCATCACGCGCTTTATCCAGCACTATGAGCGACTGACTCGCCATAATCTCGCACAACTCCCAGAACAGGCTGACATATTGCTAACATTGAATGAAGACCACACCATTGCAAATGTGCGCTACAAAGAATCCGCACATAAAGCGCCTCTGGCTGACAGTGAGCGGCGTGAATAATGGCAAAATCTCTGACACCAACAAAGCAGGTAGCCACACCCAACCTGTTAATTTATACCGACCTGGATGGCACCCTGCTCGACCACCACGACTACAATTTTGCTGCTGCAGAGGAAACAATAGAGCTAATCAACCAACTGGGTATCGCCTGGATATTCAACACGAGTAAAACCCTGACCGAACTACTGACCTTGCGCGAGACGCTAAATAACCAGCACCCAATGATTGTTGAAAACGGTGGTGGAATAGCGATACCGGCCGGCTATCCCTTAACACTACCACCTCAGCAAGATCAAACTCTAAAAAGCTCGGCTACGCATCGAGCTGACCAGAACTTTCAACTAATAACGATAGGCAAACAGCGCGAACACATTCTTGAAACACTGGAGCCCTTGCGTACTCAATTTACCTTTACTGGCTTCAGTGAGATGTCTGTTACTGAGCTTGTTGTGCTCACGGGGCTATCAACAACGCAGGCAGAAAAGGCCCTGCAACGCGATTTTTCAGAACCCATTATCTGGCTCGATAGCGAGGAAAAATTCGAGCAGTTTGAACAGATCATCACTGAACATTCTCTACACTTGCTAAGAGGTGGTCGTTTTATTCATGTCATTGGCAATAGCAATAAAGGCATCGCCATGCGCTGGCTGACATCACTGTATCATCAGACAAAACCTGAACTTAAAACTGTCGCGCTCGGTGATGGTGAAAATGATATCGCCATGTTAGAGGAAGCCGACACTGCGGTGATCATCCGCTCACCTGTACATAATCCACCCCAGGTGCGATGCAAAAACAAAATATTGACCAAGGACTATGGGCCAAACGGCTGGAGTCACGCTTTGCAAGCTTTGCTGGTCGAGTTTAATCATTAAAAGGATACGAGTTTAAATGGATACATTGAAACCAATTTGGCTTATCACGTTACAAACCCAGACAGCTTTTCTCACACAGAGCTCAAACGCAATTATCCAATCCTGCTTTCTAGCGCCATTAAAAGGACAAAAGCAATGAGTGATTTTTACCAAAATGGCATCATCACAACACTACATAATCTATCTCGAAGACCGGTGGAGGAACTCGAAAAGGAATTGTTGTCTTTTGCAAAAACCAGACCTATGTCACTAGTACTGCCCTCTCTTTTTTCAGAATTAGAAGGCCATGCGCTACCGAAAATCATTGGTGATCTGGCCCAGGTTCCCTATCTAGAAGAGGTCATTATTGGCCTAGACCGCGCGAATGAAGAGCAATATCGCCATGCCCTGTCCTTTTTTTCCCGTTTGCCCCAGCGGGTCAGAGTACTGTGGAACGACGGTCCGCGCCTACAAGCCATTAATAGCCTTCTCAGCGAACACGGCCTCGCTCCACGAGAAATGGGTAAAGGTCGCAATGTTTGGTTTTGTCTGGGATATATGCTGTCTTCAGGGCGTGGGCAAGCTGTGGCACTGCACGATTGCGATATTCTCACCTATAACAGAGCACTGCTTGCCCGGCTTATTTACCCAGTTGCCAACCCAAGTTTTAATTATGTATTCTGCAAAGGTTATTACGCCCGCACCGCAGAAGGCCGTATTAATGGCCGGGTCAGTCGTCTTCTTGTAACGCCCTTAATCCGCGCCTTGAAAAAAGTCCTCGGACCGTCGGAGTACCTCGATTATATCGACAGCTTTCGCTACCCTTTGGCTGGTGAGTTTTCGATGCGCAAAGATGTTGTCAACGACATTCGCATTCCCAGCGACTGGGGGCTCGAAATTGGCGTTCTTTCAGAAATGAAACGTAACTACGCCACCAATCGTATTTGCCAGGTCGATATTGCCGACAGCTACGACCATAAACACCAAAGCATGTCTATCGACGATGATCAGCAAGGCTTGTCAAAAATGTCAGTAGATATCAGTAAGGCGCTATTTCGGAAATTGGCGACTGTTGGTCACGTGCTAACTGCTGAAACTTTCCGTTCAATCAAAGCCAGTTATTTTAGAATAGCTCTGGATTTTGTTGACACTTACCGCAATGACGCCATCATTAACGGACTCACTCTCGACATACACGAAGAAGAAACTGCCGTCGAGTTATTCGCAGAGAATATTATTAAAGCAGGCAATCGCTTTTTGGAAAAACCCATGGAAACGCCCTTTATCCCCACCTGGAATCGGGTGATGAGTGCTATTCCCGACATTCTGCCCCAACTACACGACGCTGTAGAGGCTGATTTACAAGAGTATTCAGGAAACCCGTAACCCCATGACCGCCGCCACCTTGAACGAACTGCGTTTTCGTATTGAAGCTCATCTCGCCTATCTATACCCGGAAGCGGATAACACTGCACTCGCTGACCAGATCATCGAGATCATGGATTATGCAAACCACTGCCACAAAGCAAGCCAGTTCCAAAACCACTGGGATCAAAACGATATCGCTGTCATCACCTATGGCAACACGGTGAAAAACCCGGGCGAGGTGCCACTCAAAACCCTGAGTAACTTTTTAGACAATTATCTGAGCGAGCTGATATCCATTGTTCATATTCTACCCTTCTATCCTTTTAGTTCGGATGACGGATTTTCTGTTGTTGACTATAGTGCTGTAAATACTGAATTAGGCACTTGGCAGGATATCCAGGCACTGACGGATAAATTTAAACTCATGGCCGACTTGGTCATTAATCATTGCTCCGCAGAAAGCGAATGGTTCAAAAACTTTATTGACGACAAATCACCGGGCAAGGATTATTTTTTCACGGCGACACTCAATGATGATATCGCTTCAGTCGTGCGCCCGCGCACGACTCCCTTGCTCAACGAGGTTGACACCGCTAGCGGTAAAAAACACGTCTGGTGTACCTTCAGCCCCGATCAGGTCGATCTCAACTTTCAAAATCCAGACGTTTTATTAGAATTTGTACGTATCATCGCGCTCTATCTCCGCTGGGGCGTCGAGATTTTCCGCTTAGACGCTATTGCCTTCCTCTGGAAAATAATGGGTACTGACTGTCTGAACCTACCGCAAACCCATGAGGTAGTACGGCTGTTGCGTACCTTAGTAGAGCACCGCAAGCCCAGCGCTCTACTGATTACCGAAACCAACATTCCCAATCAGGAGAACCTATCGTATTTCGGCAACGCCAATGAAGCTCACATTATTTACAATTTTTCGTTGCCGCCGCTTTTGGTAAACAGTCTTATCACCGGCGACTGCCACTATCTACGCACATGGATGATGAGCAACCCGCCTTCGCGTAATGGCACAACTTATCTCAACTTCATCGCTTCCCATGATGGACTAGGACTACGACCCGCCGAAGGGCTACTGTCTACGGAAGAAATACAAAGTCTTGCCGATACCCTCGCTGAATTCGGAGGCCACATCTCATGGCGCGCACTCAATCATGGCACCAACATCAGTAGACCTTATGAAATCAACATTAGTCTTTATGATGCTTTGAAGGGCACCACTCAGGGGCCGGACCAATACAATCACGAGCGCTTTGTTTGCGCGCACGCTATCATGCTAGCATTGGAAGGCATTCCGGCTTTTTACTTTCACAGCCTTTTCGCGACACACAATGATGAGAAACGCCTGGCTAAAACAGGACAAAACCGTTCAATTAATAGGCATCGCTGGGAGTTAGCTGCCCTCGAAGAGGCTCTGAGTAACGGGAGTGGGCATCAACAGGCTTTTGAAGCCTTGAGCCGTTTAATACTTATCCGCAAAAACAATCCTGCCTTTCACCCCAACGCCACGCAATTCACCTTACACATGCCAACTTCTGGTCAGCTCAATCACATTTTCGCTTTTTGGCGACAGAGTATCGATAGAGAGCAAAGTATTTTTTGTATAAACAACATAACCAATGAACCACGAAGTATTTCTCTCGCCGATCTCAATTTGGTCATGTATGACGAATGGCAGGACCTATTGAGCGGGGAATGCTACAACGACCACAAAGCCTGTATTGAATTGTCACCTTATCAGAGCCTTTGGTTATCTAATAAAGTGTATTAAAACCTGCCTACCAAGAAGGGCTGGAGCTTTTGGTCGCCTGCCACTAAATGCGCCTCCGCTTCTGCGCAATAATCCGGTTAGCGTCAAAAAGAAAACCAGGGCTTAAAATAGCCCCGGCTGTAAGGCTATTTATCGATAGTTACTTATACGCTACACCAATACTACCAATAGTTTCGCGTGCAATAATCGTTTTCATGATTTGCGCAGTGCCATCACCAATTTGCAGACCCATTACGTCAATCATACGTTGCATATGGGGCATTTCGTGCCCCCATCCATAATGACCATGTTGAACAAGACATTCGTGAATAATATCCGTCCCCCACTTCGGGGCCATCCATTTCACCATCGCCGCTTCCTTGGTGTGGGGAAGGTTTTGGTCTCGCAGGGCCAACCCCTGATAACACAAAGCACGCACGGCGGCGAGGCGACTGTCGTGCTCGGCTAAAGGAAAGCTGGTGCCCTGAAACTTGGCCAGTGGCTTACCAAAGGCTTCGCGTTCCTGAATATACTGCCAGGTTTCATCGACCGAGGCCTGGGCACAAGCCAGACATTGCAACGCAATTAAAAAGCGGCTGAGGTCAAAACCTGCCATCACTTTGGTAAACCCTTCGCCCTCATTACCGAGTAGTGCCGACTCAGGGATTTCCACATCATCAAAAAAAACTGAGCCACGGCCAACAGTCGATGAGCCCACATCGTCAAAACGCGTACAGGTCACACCAGGCAAGTCGAGGGGCACTAAAAAAGCTGAGACACCATGGGCGCCAGGTGTATCTTGGTCGGTACGTGCAAATAGCAATGACATCTCCGCCTGGGCACCATAACTAATCGACGTTTTTTCGCCATTAAGGATATATTTGTCACCCTTCTTCGTTGCTTTTAAAGCAAGATTTGCCGCATCGGAACCACCACGTGGTTCAGTCAACCCGAGCTGAACGATGAGTTCTCCGGCTGCCATTTTTGGCAGTACGTCTTCCTTCGTTTCTGGGCTACCATATTTTTCAATCACACAACCAATAAGGGGGGTGGTCATGCAGATATAGCTCAAGTTAATATCGGCATAAGCAATGGCTTCACAAATTACGCCTTGCACCATACTAGTTGCACCAATACCACCATTTTCTTCAGCAAAGATAGGCGCAATCAGGCCAAGCTGCCCCATCTCACGCAGCAAACCTCTGTCTAAAACCTCATCTTTTGAACGACCCATATAACCTTCGGCCAACTGCTCGCGAGCAAAGCGTTCTGCCGTGTCTTTAATAAAAGTTTCTTCTTCACTTAACCAGGGTAGGGTCATAATTATCCTCGTTTCTTCGTCATCACTAATTCTCGCCACAATGCGAGATGAAAGCACTTTTTTTGTTTACATAAAAATTCAAACTAAAAATTTCTAAGATCGGTTAATATTTTTTGCCATTTCTCGCAACTGAAATTTTTGAATTTTCCCACTAGCGGTCCGCGGCATGTCATTAATTATTTCGAGATGTTCCGGCAAATAGTTTTTTGCTAATTGATTTTCCAACAAATAGTCAATCATATCTTTTAAGCTAAAACTCACTCCCTCGTTTAATGTTACGAAGCAACAGCCCAACTCACCAAGGCGTTCATCGGGCATTGCAACTACAGCACAATCGATAATATCTGGATGCTTATAGAGAAGATTTTCGACTTCTACCACCGGGATGTTTTCACCACCACGAATAATAATATCTTTGGAGCGACCCGTGATCCGGATATAACCATCTGCATCCATTCGCGCCAAATCACCGGTATCGAAAAAATCATTTTCATCCACATCGTAGGCTTCTGGACGCTTTAAATAGCCAACAAAGGTTGACGGGCTTTTTTCAAATAAGCGTCCCTCTTCACCCTGAACCACTACTTGGCCCTGCTCATCAACAATTTTGACTTCGCACGCTGGTACGACAACGCCATCACTACCAAAGATTTTTTCAGGGGGATCCGTCAATTTTGTCGTGGTCACCACTCCGCACTCACTCATACCCCACACTGCCATCAGTTTTATCGACAGCGCGGCAGTCGCTTTTTCTGCCAGGGCACTGGGGATGGGGGCCCCACCACAAACAAACATGCGAAAACGCTCAGAATTATAATTTTCTCGTTGATTTGAATTGCTTAAATCAGCCAGAAACGGGGTGGCCCCCATGGCAAAAGAAGCATTTTCTTCGGCCATTAACTGCCAGCCGAGACCCACATCCCAAACATCAAGGAAAATCATTTTGGTTTTTAACACCATCGGCATCCACATGCCGTACATAAAACCTGTTAAATGAGCCAATGGTGAACCCATAAAAACGTCATCCTCTTGAGATAATTCACAGCGTTCTATCATTTTATCGACGCTAAACAGGAAAGTATTAGCACTGTGCATCACACCCTTTGGCATACCGGTGGTACCAGAGGTGTATAGCATTAGCACTACATCATTAGGGGCTAATTGCCGTGTTTTAAACAAAGCAGCACTATCGGTCGTCAGGTTGTGGTTAAGTAAAGCTCTATCAAAACTGTTTTCAGCATCTCCACCAACCACAAAAACATGCTCAAGTTGAGGTAATTTGTTTCGCATGCCAGCAATCATCTCTTCGTGGTCAAAACCACGAAATTCTTTGGGAATAATCAAAATTTTTGATTCGGCAAAATCAACCATATACGACAATTCATGTTCGCGAAAAATGGGCATCAGAGGGTTACTCACTGCTCCGATTCGTAGGCAGGCCAGGTTGATAACGACAAACTCCCACCAGTTGGGCAACTGAAAAGATACGATGTCCTGTTTTTCGATGCCGTAGTGAGCCAGTGCCACGGCGACACGTTCAGACCTTTCCGCAAGCTGTCGATACGTTAAGAGTATTTTTTCACCACTTTCAGTGCGGTAATCGACGATAGCGATAGCGTCAGGGCAAGCCTTTAGTGCCGCGTCAAAATGATCGAGCAAATTTTCATCTTTCCACCAGCCGCCTGCGCGCATAGCATCGATTCGTTGTTGCGGAATAATCGGATCAACAATCATTTTTTTCTCCTAACGTACATGACTCTTTGTCTTTATTGTTGCTGAATAATGCCTTCTATTTAAGAAAATATTCTCGGTAATATTTAAGCTCGGCTATAGAATCGAGAATATCATCCATAGCCAAATGGCTAGCTTTCTTTTTAAACCCTTTTAAGAGTTCAGGCCGCCAGCGGCGAGCAAGTTCTTTAATGCTACTAACGTCGAGATTTCGGTAATGAAAATATTCTTCCAATAATGGCATTTCCCTGGCCATAAAGCGACGATCCTGACAAATGGAATTACCACACATAGGCGACTTACCAGCATCCACCCAGTCGCGGAGAAATTCAATCGTATCCCGCTGAGCATCTGCTGCACTTAACCGACTATTACTTACACGATCAATGAGACCGGACTGGCCGTGTTGATGCGTATTCCACTCATCCATTGCGCCAAGAACCTCATCAGGTTGATGAATGGCTAATATAGGCCCCTCTGCCAAAGTATTAAGCTCGCTATCCGTGACGAGAGTGGCAATTTCTATGATATGATCACTATCAGTGTCAAGACCTGTCATTTCCAAGTCAATCCAAATTAAATTAAGGTCGTTCATTGTCTTCCTTTTGCTGATTTTCTCGGGCTTTTTCTATAATATTTTCCAGCGCTTTAATGCGCTCGTCAGCCTCGATAATACGTAGTTTAATTTGTGCCTTTTGCTCTTTATCCGCATCTTCTAAGAACAGGGCATCCTCTTCAATCTTTGCCTTTAATCTAGCCACATCGTCAAGCATAGTGCGAATTTTTACCACTTTTTCAGCCTTATCAAAAATCTTTGCCTCGGGCGATGATTCTGTGTCATTTTTGCGCTTAGCATACTGTGGAATGGCACGAAAAACTTGCTCGGCCGACAACTGTCTTTGATTCATGAAACTCGGTGACACAATTTCTATGCCTGCACTATGCAACTGGTCGAGAACAGCTTTTTTCAGGCGGGTACGTTGCGTTAAGAGCTGATTAACGTCACTACAAATACCCCCGGTTTTATATACAATGGAGAAATCACCCAGCGTCATTATTTGCACGAAAGGTTCATCTAGTCCCGCCTCCTGCGTAGCTAGTTTTAACAAGGGTTCAACTTTGTGCCAAGCAACATCGTAACCGAGAGAGACTTCACACGATGTGAAGGTACCGGACGATCGCACTACCGTTAGCGGGTTGGTGGCCAGATAAAGGTTAGGCAAGGTTATCAAATCTCTCTCCTGGGATTGGATTTCAGTGTGAAAGAGACTGTTTACTGTTACGCGTCCAAAATGTTCGCCAACGCGAATAAAGTCACCATGCCTAAAACTTTTTACCGAGCGCAGCATAAACCCTGCCATTGCATTGGATACAAAGGTGGTCGAAGATAACGCAAAAATACCCGTAAAGACCAGGCCAAGGAGACTTAGCAGATCACTTTTAGTCGCCTCGCCAACGGGTAATGCGAGAACTACTAAAATGACAGCAATGAGGGTAAGGCTCAATAAGACAAGCTGCCCTCGAATGGATGACAGACCTCCCCCTTTTCGCCGAATCAACAGCCAATGCGTCAACCACAAAACAAGAGAACACGCCGCAAACACCGCTAAGGGGGGTAGGTAAAGCTTAAAAGAGCTTACATCAAATCCAAACAAGAGCCGAAGGCCTCCGTATCATCACTTATCATTATGCTATATGCTTGGCTGCACTGACAGCTCTGGGAATTAGGAGGGTATGGCAAAATTTAAAATTACGGACCAGCAACAACGCCGTATTCGTCGAAAGCAATCGAACAGTATCGTGAACGCCCATAATCCTCACCGCGGTGAAAAACTGTTGCAATCCGGCGAGCTTGGCCCTGAGCAGACAGGTCTCGTCAGTACGCGCTACAGTAACCAGGTTGATGTCGTTACTTCCCCTACCTCTACACCCCAGCGTTGCTACCTACGCTCTAACTTAGACTCTGTGGTTACCGGGGACGATGTCATTTGGTGTCCTGGCGAACCCTACGGTGTAGTCTGTGCCGTACTACCGCGCAAAACACAACTCGAGCGCCCAGACAGCCGAGGAAAACCAAGACCTGTCGCTGCTAATATTGATCGTATCGTTATTGTGATTGCCTCAGAACCGAGGCCTCATGCCAGTCTAATTGATCGCTATCTTATCGCCATTGAGCACCGCGATATTCAACCCATCTTACTGCTCAATAAAGTTGACCTCCCCTCCGATAACAAACTACTGGCTAATAACCTGGCTAAGGTCTATCGCGAACTAGGGTATCAGGTGATAGAAGTATCAGCCAGGTCGTGCCAGGGTATCGATCAACTCAAAATGGCACTGCAAGAGCACAGAAGTGTATTCGTAGGGCAGTCAGGGGTAGGAAAATCATCACTCATTAATGCAATATGCCCTGCCGCAGAGACCCCAGTCGGTAGTCTCTCAGAAGCTCACACGAAGGGCCGACATACCACTACAACCGCGACCTTATTCTTCCTCCCCGAAGGCGGTCAACTCATTGACTCACCCGGAATACGAGAGTTTGGTCTTACTCATCTTGAGGAGCAAGATATCGTTGGGGGGTTTACCGAATTTAAGCCATACCTTGGGCATTGTAAATTTCGTGATTGCAGCCACCAAAACGATCCAGGATGCGCGCTGCAAAAGGCACTCCAAGCAGGTAAAATATCCCCACAAAGGATGCAGAGTTACCTGCTAATCAAACAAAGTCTAAGTAACGATTAATTTTAGCAGCGCGATCACAGCCCCAGGCAATTTCTCGAGAACTGATTAGAACCTTACCTTATGCAGCGTTATTCCGACAAACTCTTCTGCCTGTTCCAAAAAGCAGTGCCGCAACATGTTTTATCACGCCTGATAGGTAAGGTTGCTGAAGCCAAAACCCCCTGGCTTAAAAACATGTTAATTCATCAGGCTATCCGAACTTATAAAATTGACCTTTCTATTGCCGAGCGAGAGCAAGTAGAAGAGTATTCGAATTTCAATGATTTCTTTACCCGTTCGCTAAAGGCTAGTGCACGGCCCATATGTCCAGATACAGATGCCATTGTTTCCCCTGCAGATGGAATTCTTAGCCAGTTTGGTCAAATACGTAATGACCAGTTTATTCAGGCAAAGGGGCAAAGTTATAGCACAACCCGGTTGTTAGGCGGTGATGATACGCTTGCCGCTGAGTTCGCTTGCGGTAGCTTTGCCACTATTTACTTATCTCCAAGCGATTATCACCGTGTCCATATGCCGTGGACGGGGAAGCTTGTCGAGACACGATACATCCCCGGTAAGTTATTTTCTGTCAATCAAACAACGACTAAAAATATGCCCGAATTATTTGCAAAAAATGAGCGTCTTGTCTGTATTTTCGAAACAAGCCTGGGGAAAATGGCTGTTATTTTAGTAGGCGCTATGCTGGTCGCAGGTATAGAAACCTGCTGGCAACACTACTATTCACCAACAAAAGCCACCAGTGTGAGCTTTGCAAAGGAAGTCATAAATCTCGAGAGAGGCGAAGAGTTAGGCCGCTTCAAGTTTGGATCAACTGTTGTGCTTTTATTTAAAAAGTCACTGTCATTCGACAAAGAACTCGCTAACGGTAAAAACATTTTAATGGGTGAACCCCTGACTCTAGGTTGACCCAGGCGAGATTAATACTAATGACGTTTTAGCCAGCCGGAAAACAAACTTTTGGGACCACCCAATTCCTTCGCAATAAATAAGTGTGCAATTTTTGAAAGATCGACATCATAACCCCCTGGCTCAAGATCCCTTGCTATGGCAACCCGATCAAAAAAACCTTTACCCGTATTAGCACCTAGTGCGTCCCGAGTTTTCTCATCATTCTTTAGATCAACAACAGTCACAGCAGCAGTGAGATCGATGTCTTCGCGGCCCAGAACAGCAACTTTAGGGGTCAGTCTGGACTTAGGGTGCTGTTCAGTAACAACACCTATATCACCGGTCGTCAACTCAACTAAGGTACCCGTTGGATACAAACCTATCGATTGAATAAAACTAACGACAAGGTCATCGGAGAATTGCTTGTCTCGCATGCCATACAGGACACTAACAGCACGTGATGGCGCTAAGGGTTCGGAACCATCTCGCGAAAAACAAATTCTATCGTAAGTGCTCGCGATGCCTGCGACTCTCGCCAGTAGAGGGATTTTCCCGCCGGACAATCCCTCTGGATACCCGCTTCCATCATTGCGCTCTGCTTGGTAACGCACCACAGAGATGACACGCGGTTCAACTTGACGAGTTTGCCTCAGTAGCTCAACGCCATAAGTCACATGTTTCCGGTATTCTTTTTCTTCGACTTCGCTACGGTTCTCTTTACGCAATAACCTACTGGAAAGCTTTGCCTTACCGACATCCTTTAATAATGTACCCATGCACAAGACATCAATCTCGTCTTTAGGCATACCAATATAGCGTGCATATTGCACGGCCCATAGAGCAGAACGCAGGCTATGGTCATAGCTACGCTCATCTTGCTCTCGCAAACGCATTAGCCAAGTGAAAGCGTCTGGACATCGCAACACACTTTCAACCATATCACCGACACTGTCTTTCAAGCGACCATAGTCAACAGTCCTTCCACGATTCATCTGTTTAACAACCAGAGTCAAAGTGCCTTTTAAACGACCAACGATTTTCTTTGCCTGGGCAGCTTCTTTTCGTAAAGCCGTACGCGTCTCATAAAAACCTTTGCGAACAACTATCGGCGCCGGTGCAGATTGCACTTTATCTTTTTTTATAAGCCTGGCGTTAGCTCGAGCAGCGGATCTACCCAATGCTTGATACTGCGTATTCTTTCGTTGAGGGGACGTCACCGGCGGAGCTACAGAGTCGAGGGGCGCCCGACCTTTCTGGATATCAATGAATACGTGATGACAGTAATTTTGTAACTGAATAATTTCTCGAGGTGATCGTAGATAAAAACCTTGAAGGGTAAAGGGAGTCTGGGACCACGGACGGTCCAGACGTGAAACGTACATCCCTAGCACGAGACTATCAACTTCCACCTGTACTTGTTTAATGGCCATGTTTCACGCTCTTATACTCTCGCATTTTGCATCATTAAAAATGATTGGAATAATAATGTCTGCAAGTGACAAAGAACGTCAATTGCTGCCATCAAGAGTAATATCATCCCACTCATTTACAAGATGGTACCGGTAACCGGTAAAAATACGCGACAAACGTTTCCAGACTTCGACTTTACTGGTGGTACTTCACGGATAAATTGTGAACTGCGTCAATAAATGCGGCTGCATGGTCTGGGGCTATATCAGGAGTGATTCCATGCCCTAGGTTGAAGACGTGCCCCTCTCCCGCACCAAAGTTTTCAAGAATAGTAGCCACTTCGCTTTCTATTACCTGTATAGGCGCTCGCAACACCGCCGGATCCATATTGCCTTGCAAAGCCACCTGCTGACCAACGCGCCGACGGGCCGCTCCAATATCTTGGGTCCAATCAACACCAATAGCATGGCAACCACTGTCCGCGATCGCTTCAAGCCAGCCACCGCCATTTTTAGTGAACAAAATAACGGGAACCTGCCGACCCTCTGATTCTCGTGTCAAGCCACTAACTATTGTTTTCATGTACTGCAGGGAGAATTCGCGGTAAGCCCTGTGACCGAGTGCGCCGCCCCACGTGTCAAAAATTTGTACTGCTTGAGCACCAGCTTCAATTTGAGCATTGAGGTAATTAATCACCGAAGCCGATAGCTTTTCTAACAGTACATGTAACAAATCAGGGTTCATGTAAAGCATTGTTTTGATCTTGGCAAAATCTTTACTGCTGCCGCCCTCAATCATATAGGTCGCTAATGTCCACGGGCTACCGGAGAAACCAATGAGCGGGACACTGCCATTAAGCTCTCGGCGAATGAGACGGACGGCATCAAGCACATAAGGAAGGTCTTGAGCAGTATCGATCACTGGCAGGCTTTCAATAGCCTGTACGGTATCAGCAAGTTTGCGAAAACGTGGGCCCTCACCCTCTTCAAAATAAAGACCCAGTCCCATGGCATCAGGAATGGTAAGAATATCCGAAAATAGAATAGCGGCATCCAAAGGGAAGCGATCCAATGGCTGCAGTGTTACTTCACAGGCTAGCTGGGGGTTTGTACAAACGGACATAAAATCACCCGCCTCTGCCCTCACCGCACGGTATTCAGGAAGATAGCGGCCCGCCTGACGCATCATCCACACCGGTGTAACATCGACGGGCTGGCGTAATAAAGCCCGCAAGAAGCGATCATTCTTTAATTCAGACATCAAGATAATCCAAAATTCCTTCAGCGGCTTGGCGGCCTTCCCAAATAGCTGTTACCACCAGGTCAGAACCTCTGACCATATCGCCTCCGGCAAAAACCTTGTCATTGCTCGTTTGGAACTTGTACTTTTGCTCCTCCGCTGCAGTAACACCACCCCAGCTATTAATGGCAATATCATGCTCTGCAAACCAGCCAGCGGGGCTCGGCTGAAAACCAAACGCGATGAGGACGATATCAGCCGGAATAATCTGCTCACTGCCAGCAATTGGTTCAGGACGGCGTCGACCGTTTTCGTCGGGTTCACCGAGACGAGTTTCAATCACTTTAATACCAGTCACTGCCCCCTCTCCCATAATCTCAATGGGCTGGCGATTGAACAGGAAGTTAACGCCCTCTTCTTTAGCATTGGCGACTTCACGTCGCGAACCAGGCATATTCGCCTCATCTCGGCGATATACACAGCTCACACTACTAGCGGCCTGACGGATAGCCGAGCGATTACAATCCATCGCCGTATCACCACCACCGAGCACTACTACTTTTTTACCAGCAGTATCAACAAACTGACCTTGCTGCTGTGGCCAGCCCTGATTCTGATTCACGTTGCCAATCAAATACGGTAAGGCATCGTACACGCCAGGTATGTCTTCCCCAGGAAATCCGCCTTTCATAGGAGTATAAGTACCCATACCAAGAAACACCGCATCAAATTCTTCGAGCAGGCTGTCGAACGTTACATCTTTGCCAACTTCGGTACTCAAGCGAAATTCAATACCCATGGCCTCAAAGACTTCACGACGCTTGAACATCACTGACTTTTCTAGTTTGAACTCAGGGATACCAAAAGTCAGCAAGCCACCGATTTCAGGATGACTATCAAAAACCACAGAGGCGACACCATTACGCGCTAACACATCGGCACAACCCAATCCTGCAGGCCCTGCACCCACTACGGCAACACGTTTACCGGTGGCGGTAACTTTTGAGAGATCAGGCTGCCACCCCATAGCAAAGGCCGTATCGGTTATATACTTTTCGACGCTACCGATAGTCACCGCACCAAAATCTTCATTTAAGGTACAAGCGCCCTCACACAGCAAGTCCTGAGGGCATACGCGTCCACACACTTCAGGCAATGTATTCGTCTGGTGACTCAACTCAGCCGCTTCGATAATATTGCCATCTGTCGCCAGTTTCAGCCAATTGGGAATATAATTATGCACAGGGCACTTCCACTCGCAGTAAGGGTTGCCGCAATCCAGACAACGGTCCGCCTGCTCCTGTGCTTCTGCCTTTTCAAAAGGCTCATAAATTTCAGCATAACCCGTGGTGCGCTCTTGAATCGTCTTCTTACTCGGCTCTTCTCGCTTCAGATCGAGAAACTGGAAGTCATTGTGAGTCCGCTCAACCATTGTTACCACCTTGCTTTGTCATGCTATCAGTCACATTCATCGGCTTATTCCGGACGGGCTCGAGTCGTGGCTAAAAGACCACTCAGGGAGGCCGACTTCGGTTTCACCAGCCAAAATTTAGCCACATAATCGCCAAAATCATCCAATAGAGTTGCCCCCCATTCACTACCTGTCGCGTCGACAAAACCCTCAATAACCTCACGTAGATAGTTGCGGTGATTTTCCAGAGGTTCTGTCGTAATGCGACTCAACTCAACCAGCTCCATATTGACCCGGTCGTAAAACTTGTTTTCCATATCCAGTACATAGGCAAAACCGCCCGTCATACCGGCGCCAAAGTTGTATCCTGTGGAACCAAGAACAGTAACAACACCGCCAGTCATGTACTCACAACAGTGATCTCCCGCGCCTTCAATCACAGCTTGCGCACCCGAATTACGCACAGCGAAGCGCTCCCCGGCACGACCCGATGCAAATAGGCGCCCACCAGTTGCACCGTATAAGCAGGTATTACCCATAATCGGCGTTTTATGGCTATCAAACAGGGCCGTTTGTGGTGGTATGAGAACAATTTTTCCACCCGCCATACCTTTCCCGACGTAATCGTTGGCATCACCCTCGAGAAAGATATCCAACCCCCCGGCATTCCAGGCCCCCAATGATTGCCCAGCGACACCCGATAATCTCAGCTCAAGTGGTGTACCAGCCATTCCCTGATTGCCATGGCGGCGGGCAATTTCACCACTTAAACGCGCACCGATAGACCGGTCACAATTAGATACTTGATAATCAAAACGCCCACCTGATTTCGACTCAATGGCAGGCAGTATTTCTGCCACCATTTTTTCAGCTAACAAACCTTTATCCCAGGGAGTATTTCTCTCTTGCTGGCAGTAACGGGGCTTTGACTCTAAAAACGCATCCGTGTGGACGATAGGCTTTAAATCCAGTTGATTCTGGCGTGCAGTAACCCCGGGTAGTAATTCGAGTAAATCAACACGGCCAATAAGTTCCTGCAAAGATGTCACTCCGAGAACCGCGAGCCATTCTCGCGCCTCCTCAGCAACGAAGAGGAAAAAGTTCTTGGCCATTTCAACGGTGCCCTTATAGTAACCGTCGCGCAACTCCTGGTTCTGAGTCGCGACACCCGTCGCACAGTTATTCAAATGACAAATGCGTAAGTACTTACAACCCAAAGCAACCATCGGTGCTGTGCCAAAACCGAAACTTTCCGCACCTAGAATCGCTGCTTTTACGACATCAAGCCCCGTTTTCAAACCACCATCAGCCTGTACACGCACCTTATCACGCAGATCATTGGCCCGCAGAGTTTGATGCGTCTCGGCAAGACCGAGCTCCCAAGGCGAGCCCGCATAGCGGATCGATGTCAGAGGGCTGGCCGCCGTACCGCCGTCATAACCTGAAATAGTAATCATGTCCGCATAGGCTTTCGCCACACCGGCAGCAATAGTGCCAACGCCAGGACGAGAAACCAATTTAACAGATATCAGAGCCTTCGGATTCACTTGTTTCAAGTCAAAAATTAACTGGGCAAGGTCCTCAATCGAATAAATATCGTGGTGGGGGGGTGGGGAAATCAGTGTCACACCGGGGACCGAAAAGCGCAGAGTCGCAATAAGCTGATTCACTTTACCACCGGGTAGCTGCCCACCCTCGCCAGGCTTAGCACCTTGGGCAACCTTAATTTGTATCACCTCTGCATTCACTAAGTAATGAGGGGTGACACCAAAGCGACCAGAGGCAACCTGCTTAATTTTCGAACTTTTTAACGTACCGTAGCGAACCGGGTCTTCACCACCTTCGCCCGAATTTGAACGCCCCCCAAGGCTATTCATCGCTTCCGCTAACGCTTCATGCGCTTCAGGGGAAAGCGCACCCAACGACATCCCCGCCGAATCAAAACGCTTGACTATATCGATAGCGGGCTCGACAGCATTTAGCGCAATGCTTGCGCGATCGGCTTTGAGCCGCATCATGTCACGCAAAGAGGCTATGGGACGTAAATTAACGAAATCAGCGTAAGCGCGCCAGTCAGCATAGTCACCACTACGCACAACCTTGTGCAAAGCTTGTACGACGTCGGGGTTGAAGGCATGGTATTCTTGGCCATGAATATATTTTAATAAGCCACCGGGCGCAACCGGTTTTCGAGCATGCCAGGCAGTGGCAGCCAACGCTTTCTGATCCTCTTCAAAGTCACTAAAATTTGCACCCTGAATACGGCTTACTATGCCGGAAAAACATAGATCGACAATGTCGTTAGATAAACCCACAGCTTCAAATAGCACTGCGCCGCGGTACGAAGTAATGGTTGAAATACCCATCTTCGAAATGATCTTCATCAAGCCCTTATTGATACCTCGGCAATAATTTTTAAAGGCAGTATCAACAGTCTCTTTTAACTCACCACTCTCGATCATGTCACAAAGTACATGGAAGCTCAGGTAAGGATAAACGGCAGAGGCACCACAACCAATTAAAGCGGCTATCTGATGGGAATCGCGAGCACTACCCGTACTGGCAATAAGGTTCGCATCACAACGCAGCTCAACCTTAATCAAGTGATTATGAACGGCACCCACGGCAAACAACATATGGATGGGGATTTTATTTTCATCAATGTCGTGATCAGATAAAATGCAGATCACCTTGCCGGCGCGAACGGCTTGCTCCACTTCTGCACAAAGATTAACAATGGCCTGCCGCAAATCAGTTTTATCCGGGTCGTAGTTCAAGTCAAACTTTTGTACAGGAAACGCGTCGTGATCATTAAACTTTAACGCATAATATTTGCGCGGAGATAAGACAGGACTATTGAGGTTAATACGTATTGCGTGGTCGGCATCTTGCTCAAAGATATTCAGCTCTTTACCCAGCTGAGTATTAAGAGACATCGTAATGGCTTCGCGTAAGGGGTCGATAGGCGGATTTGTTACCTGGGCAAATTGCTGGCGAAAATAATCGTACAAACTGCGGTTTTTCTGGGATAACACAGCCATCGGAGAGTCATCACCCATTGAAGCCGTTGCTTCCTGGCCGCCCTCAGCCAAGGGTCTCATCATTTGACTGCGATCCTCAAAGGACACGCCATACAACTTCATGTAGGTCTTGATTTGCTCGCGAGTCAAACTACCTTCGAGCTCAATACTGTCCTCGCCCATGGTCGATTCAATAGCTCGCACACCTGCCTTCAACCATTTTTTATACGGCAATTCACGTGAAAGGCGATAATCAATTTCCTCCCTCGTTTCAATCAATCCATCAACGACATCGATAGATAACATGTCACCAGGCCCCAGGCGGCCTTTGGCAACAACATTTTCAGGCTTGTAGTCATAAACCCCCACTTCGGAGGCCACGGTGATAATGTCATCGTCAGTTAACACCCATCGCGAAGGTCTCAGACCATTGCGGTCGAGAGCACAAACTGCATAGCGCCCATCAGTGATGACCAAACCAGCTGGCCCATCCCAGGGCTCCATGTGCATCGACTGGTAGTCAAAAAAAGCTCGCTCGCTGGGATCTCTATCTTCAACGTTGTTCCAGGCGGGTGGAATTAACATACGCACGGCGCGATGCAAGGGCATGCCACCTATCGCCAGTAACTCCAGCATATTATCGAGGCTTGAAGAGTCCGAGCCTGTACGGTTTACCAGCGGCACAACATCGTCAAGGTCGGGCAAAAGTGGAGATTTAAATTTCGGCGTTCTAGCAACAGACCAGTTCCTGTTGCCAAGAATAGTATTAATTTCACCATTATGGGCCAACATCCGAAACGGCTGGGCAAGTGGCCATTTTGGCAGGGTATTGGTCGAAAACCGCTGGTGGAAAACACAAATAGCGGTTTCTAAGCACGGGTCTGACAAGTCTTTATAAAAATGCGGCAGGTCTACCGGCATCATCAGACCTTTATAGCTCATCACGGTTGCCGAAAGACTGGCAATATAAAATTCTTTATCTGCGGCCAGGCGGTTTTCAATGTGGCGGCGGGCGATAAATAATCGAGCATCAAACTGTTTATCTTCCATGCCTTCAGGCGCGGCTATAAAGAGGTGCTCGATCACCGGTAATGTCTCAAGCGCAATAGGACCAAGGCACTTCGGGTCGGTGGGCACCTCTCTCCAGCCGCTCAAAACAAGTCCTTGACGCGCTACTTCACTAGCAATTACTTTTTTAGACTGTACCCGGCAATCTGCATCCTGGCTAAACATTATCACGCCAACGGCATAAAGCGCCGGCAAGGGAGTCGCACAGGCCTTCTCAGCCACAGTGCGCAAAAAAGCATCTGGCTTTTGAATTAACAAACCACAGCCATCACCCGTTTTACCATCGGCAGCAATACCACCTCGGTGGGTCATACATGTTAACGCTTCGATTCCCGTCTGCAGCAAACGGTGACTGCACTCACCCTTGGTGTGAGCAATCAAACCAAATCCGCAATTATCGCGAAACTCATCCAAACGATACAAGCCGTCCGCCATAAAGAACTCTTTATATAACAATGAATTAGAAAGAAGACCCCTTTCGAGAATCAAGGGGGTTCGCACAAAGAACGTGGTATTTTACACGTCAAATAGTAAGGGGACAAATATGTCTTATACACTCAACTCGGCGATAAAGTCGCTGCCAACAGCTTTTCACCATAATCCGCACTGACAACAGCCTGACCCAGTCGCTCTAAAAGCACTAATCGAACTTGGCCACCCAGGGCCTTTTTATCAACAGCCATCAAAGTTAAAAATTGTTCAGTGGTCATCTCAGGTGGTGCAGTCGGTAAACCCGCTTTTGCGATCAGAGCGATAACCCTTTCATGATCAGCATCCGAAATCCAGCCCAGGCGTTTTGAAAGGTCGGATGCCATACACATCCCCGCTGCCACCGCCTCACCGTGCAGCCACTTTCCATACCCCTTATGGGTTTCAATTGCGTGCCCGAACGTATGACCCAGGTTGAGAATCGCACGCAGCCCGCTTTCGCGCTCATCTGTACTAACGACATGGGCCTTCAGGCGGCAAGAGTGCTCAACCGCGTACAACACAGCATCATCTTCTCTGGTCAGCAATCGGGACATGTTCTTCTCAAGCCAGACAAAAAATTCCAGGTCGGTAATAAGCCCATACTTTATTACTTCAGCAAGCCCCGCACGGTATTCGCGCTCCGGTAAAGATTGTAGAGTTGATATATCGATCAATACACATTGAGGCTGATGGAAAGCACCAATCATATTTTTACCCAAAATGTGGTTAACCGCTGTTTTACCACCGACCGAAGAATCAACCTGAGCCAGTAAGGTAGTGGGTATTTGAATAAAATTAACCCCTCGCTGGTAACAAGCTGCTGCAAACCCTGTGATATCACCCACAACACCACCCCCCAAAGCAATCAGTGTCGTCGACCGATCGTGACGCTCGGCCAGTAAGGCATCAAAAATTGTATTAAGCGTCTCCATTGTTTTGTACTGCTCGCCATCCGGCAATACCAAGGTATCAAGCTTGGCAACATCGATATTTTTCAGTAAATTTTCAAGATAGAGAGGCGCAATAGTCTCATTACTAACCACCAACACCTGGTCACCCTTGATATAAGACATGAGAGAATCGGCGCTGTTGCGCAAACTGCAACCAATAAAAATAGGATAGCTACGTTCGTCAAGGCTAACGTTTAATACATTCATTTGAATAGAGATTAGAATTACCGAGAAGTAATTCTAGCACAGCAATTAGGAGCGCCGTGTCAGCGCCAGCCTTTATCTAAGCCCGTTGTCGAATCAATGAGGCCAGCTCTTGCGCTGCCACCATGGGCGTTTTTTTGTGTCCATCAAAAACAATATCGGCAACCTCTTTGTATAGAGGCTCACGCTCTTTGACGATACTTTCTATGGTCGCTTTTTTATCACCAACTTGCAGCAGGGGTCGTTTAGTATCTTGCTGCATCCGGGCATAAAGCACCTTTGCTGCCACTAAAAGGTAAACGACTGTGCCACCGCGTTTCATCAAAGCTCTGCTCTCACTATTCAGAACAGCGCCTCCGCCAGTGGCAATGACTATACTATGACGGCTTGCCACCTCTCGCAGCATAGCAGACTCCCGTTTGCGAAACCCGGACTCTCCCTCGACATCAAAAATCCAGGCAATATCGGCGCCACAGCTCTGCTCTATCTCCTGGTCCAGATCCACAAATGATCTGCCCAGCAAACGAGACAAGTGACGGCCAATGGTAGTTTTACCTGCGCCCATTGGCCCGACAAGAAATATAGGAGCCTGTTCACTCATCGATCTAGCAAGGGATCGCTGATGATCCTTGGTGTAATGAAGATCAGTATTTCTCGTTTTGTGTGGTCAGAAATATTTTTACGAAATAATCGACCCACATAAGGAATGTCACCTAAAACAGGCACTTTCTCTACCCCTTTCAGCTCTTCCATTTGAAAAATACCCCCCAAAACAAGGGTTTGCCCGTCGCCAACCAATACTTTTGTTTCAATTTCAGTAACATCAATTGTGGGCTCAGAGCCACCATTAGAGGTGGGCACAATTTCACCGATTGTATCCTGGTTAATCACTAAATCCATGATGACTCGATTGTCAGGAGTGATTTGCGGTGTTACATCCAGTTTCAAAACAGCCTCCCGAAACTCAACGTCAGTCTCACCACTCGAAGTGCCAGATTGATAAGGTATCTCACTACCCGCTTTAATGACTGCCTTTTGTTTGTCACCAGTCAGCAATTTAGGTTGTGAAAGTATTTCTCCAAAACCATCATTCTCTAGCGCGCTCAATTCAAGGTCAATCATTGTATCGTCTTTTAGTAGACCAAGCGCCAGGCTGCCTGCCGGATTGCTCACTCCCAGATCGACACCGAGCGTCTCAGAAAGATCTAAAGAAGGGTCGTCCGCTGGCCATTTACCAAAGAATTCAGCAGGGGAACCAGGATCGCTATCCAGCACGTCCCTTGACCCACCGAATTCAAAAACATCATCGCCAGGTGTTCTTGCGCCCGCAATACCCCATCTCACGCCAACTTCCTTGCGAAAATCGGTACTGGCAACAATAATTCTCGCCTCAATTTCTACCTGCCGTATCGGAACATCTATTTCCTTGACCAGTCGATAGAACTCATCAACCTTATCCTGAACATCCGTCAAAATAATCGTATTTGTCCGCTCATCAACAATAGCTGTACCTCGCTCAGACAAGATACTCGATGTCGCATTTTCATCGTCATTGCCACCTCCACTGCCATCACTTTCATCAGCATTGAACAGGTCAAATAACTCCCTGGCATCAGCATATTTAATACGAACAAACTCAGTCACTAGCGGGGCAAGCTCTATGAGTTGCTTGTTGGCTTCTACCTGCAAACGTTCACGTTCAGCAATTTCTGCGGCGGGGGCAACAAGCAGAACATTTCCTTCCTGGCGCTTATCCAAGCCCTTAGACTTTAAAACAATCTCCAAAGCCTGATCCCAGGGAACATTCCTCAGCCTCAAAGTGATGCTGCCAGTAACGGTGTCACTAGCGACCAAGTTGAGGTCAGTGAAATCAGCTATTAACTGTAAAACGGACCTAACTTCAATATCCTGGAAATTTAATGATAGTTTCTCACCAGTAAATTCAAAACGAGACTTCCTTTCTTCAAGCTCTTCTTTCGTCGGCCGTTTAACACTAATCACATACTGATCATCTGCCTGATACGCCAGATAATCGTATTCTCCCGTTGCGGCAATCACAATTTGGGTTGCACCACCTTCAGTCTTGCTATCTATCGTTGTTATCGGCGTTGCAAAATCAACGACATCCAGCTTTCGGTTTAAAGATTCAGGCAAACCTGTGCGATAAAAATTAAGAATAATATTCTGACCAACCTGACTCACATCAACAGTGGTATTCGCATCTGTCAAACCTACCGAGACTAAACCCTCGCCGTTTTCTCCGCGACGAAAATCAACCTCCTTAATTGCTTTGCTCGTTTTAACACCACCGCCATGATCTGACGACTTTGCAGACAGTTCAAACGAGGGGTTATCGCTTTTTTCTACAAAGGAAGCGCCTTCAGAAGCACCAATCAGCAACCTCATCCCCCCTTCCTCTCGGAAGGTTTCAAAGCCAACGGGGTCCTGTAAATTAACAATCAAACGTGTTTTTCCGCCAGCACTGATCACAGCGACACTTTGTGCATTATCAAACGCTAGCGGATACTTTTTCTTCTCTAATACGCTTAAGGTATCCTCAAACTCAAGAACAATACGGGCGGGCGAGTCTATCGCGTAGCTTTTGGGCTCTGGCAAGCCACCGACGGCTCCAAGTTTAATTTCAAACCTCCCCCCAGGTAGTGCCGAAAAACTAATATCATCAACGGTTGCCGTTTCTGCAAAAGCAGCTTGAAACAAGATTAAACTTGAGATAACAGCCGCCACAGTCTTTGACAGGAGACCTGTCAACTGCCTGATAATATTCATGCCTAACTCCTCAACATTTCTCATTAATCGCTCCCCTTGAGGGCTAACGTTCTAGGCCTTTCCACCCAGCCACCTTTCCCATCAGGGACAATCTCAAGCACTTCCATACGGGTATCAGACACACCAGTAATTTTTCCGTGGTTTTTCCCCAGGAAATTGCCAACAGTTATTCTATGCACCCCCCCCTCTCCATCATCGACAAGGGACCATGTCGTTCCACCTTGATCGATTACCCCCACTAGAGAAAAGGATGAAAAATTAAATCCTTCCAGATATTCTTTTTTTCGGTTCTCATCAGGCTCTATGGCAAGCCTGCCTGATGAATCTTCTTTAGCAATCGCCGTTAGTGGCTTATCGAAAGGACTACGCAGGGCAATAGCGCTATAGCGAAAGGTTTGATAAGGACGAAACGTGGGCAACGGCTCTATCTCTCCAACAGGTTGGTTTTTCGCATCTTCCATGAAGTCCTGTAAATCTTTGTTTTTGTCAGCAGAACAGCCTGCGATTAGGCCGAAGGCCAACACTGTCGCTAGCGCTCTCACTATATTGCCAGTTTCCATCTTTATTCTTCCTGACCTTTATATCGATAGGTTTTTGCATTAACTTCAAAAATTAGCCGACTACCCTCCTCGCTCGACTTCATCGAATAATCATGCAAAGTGACAATCCTCGGTAACCCGGCGACACCACTGACAAATGTCCCCACATCATGGTATTCACCTTCGGCAACAATCTTTATGGGTAGCGCGACGTAAAACTCTTCAGACTGCTCCTGTTGTAAAGAAATTGTCTTTATATCCAGACTGCTTCCATAACCGATTTCTGTAATATCCTCCAATAAACCTGGCACCTCTGTATCTCCTGGCAACTGCGCAAGCAATGTGCCAAAAGACGCTTCAACTTCCACCATTTGGAGACGATAAGCATCAAGATTAGCAGCTTGAAAAGCTTTTTCCTGGTACGTTTTACGTAAGGTAACTTCTTTGCCAGTGACAGAATCTAAAGTGAGGTACAAGTCCTTCACATGTAAAAAATAGCCCAATACAACAATAAGGAGAAAAAGCCCCCCACAGAGCAAGGCTTTGAAAAGAACAGGCCAAACGCCGATATTCTCATATTCCAGTTCGGAGACATCCAGCTTATTGAGTTGAAACCCACCATTAGCGTTAACCACTTTACGCCTCCTCCTCATCGCCATCTTCTTCGGTCTCAACCTTCTCCACCAGCACTTGAAGTTCAAACCTGCTGCCTTGCTCGCCGAGAGTATTATCCGCCTCAACCTTTGTCAGATTCGGCTCTTTAAATCGCTCCGAAGCATCGAGCTGACGCATGAGTGTCGAAATCCTATTATTGGATTCTGCAAAGCCGACTAAAGCAATTTTCTCTGCAGTACGATTAAACTCAACAAAGAAAATCCCGTCGGGAACCGATCGTACAAAGTCATCAAAAACTTTAACCACACCAGGCCGATTGCCCTGCAAGTCCTTAATGACTTCCATTCGCTCTAGTACTTGTTGGCGCCTCAATTGAAGCTCTTTAATTTCTTTTACTTTTTCATCAAGCACAGCGATCTCTGTCGTCAACAGACTATTTCTTTCATTTTGCCAGCCGATTTGCATTTGCACCCAATGCCCCCAGGCAACTGCAAGCAACAACGCGACGGACGCAACCACACCCAGAATAATCAGAAATTCTTTCTTTTTTTCCTGCCGCTGAACTTCACGCCAGGGAAGTAGATTCACATTCGCCATAGCTATTCAAAACTCCTCAGTGCCAACCCCGCAGCTATCATCATAGCCGGCGCATCCATTGCAAGCGCAACCGCATCCACCTTGTTTCCTACTGCCATATTGAGAAACGGGTTAGCAATAATAGTCGGCAGACCTAACTTTGCCTCTACCTCGTCCCGCAAACCTTCAGTGGCCGCCACACCCCCAGCCAAGACCAACTTATCAACATAGTTGTATTGGCTAGACGAAAAGAAGAATTGCAGCGATCGCGAAATCTGCTGAATCAAGGCTTCTTTAAAAGGTTCTATAATTTCCGTCTCATAATCTTCAGGTAAGCCGCCTTGCTTCTTTGCCTGCCCTGCCTCTTCAAAAGACAAGCCATAACGGCGCTGAATCTCCTCAGTCACCTGTCTACCACCAAAAAGCTGCTCTCGTGTATACAAGGTTTTTCCTTCAACCAAAACGCTCAAGGTCAGCATCGTTGCCCCTATATCCGCAATGGCGACAACTTGCTCACCTAAGTTCTCAAGCTGATCAGTAATCAAATGAAAGGCACGCTCAATAGCGAAGACCTCTACATCGACAATTTTTGGCGTCAAACCCGCTGCGCTTAATGCTCCTACCCGGAGATCGACATTTTCACGACGACAAGCCGCTAATAAAACGTCAACTTGATCCGGATTAACCTCGGACGGACCAATAACCTCATAATCCAGTGCCACTTCATCTAAGGGATAGGGGATATACTGATCCGCTTCAAGCGACAACTGGGATTCCATACCCTGATCACTCAAATCAGCAGGCATCTCGATGACCTTCGTAATCACAGCGGAGCCTGCAACTGCGACAGCAGCGTCCAAAGTTTTAGGCTTGGCCTGAGCGACCACTTTACTGATGGTCTCCTCCAACGCATCTACATCGTTGATGTTTTTTTCCACGACAGTGCTTTGCGGTAAAGGTCGAACGAGATAACTTTCAACCCTAAACTTATCCCCCACCCTACTCAGCTCAAGCAATTTGACCGTGGATGATGTGATATCAATCCCCAGCACGGGCTTCGTTTGTTTATCCAGAAAACTAAAAATTCCCATTTTTATTTTCTATATCCTACGGTTAGGCAAAATTTATAAGAAGGCACTTTAACTACTTATCATGGTATATCAAGTACAAACTACTGCCTTCTTAGCTTTATAATGAGGAACAACGACTAGTCGACTAAAACGAACCTATGAAATACCTACCAACTTTGATGATTCGCCTGACCTACCTTCTAGTCATTCCAGCATTGGGTGGCGCACTAATCGTCGCTGCCAGCTTGTATCTCTACCTTAGTCCGAAATTACCTTCGGTGGAAACCCTCAAAACCGTCAAACTTCAAACCCCTTTGAGAGTTTATTCACAAGATATGAAACTTATTGGAGAGTTTGGTGAAAAACGCCGAACACCAATAAGCTTTGACGCAATTCCTCTTCAGTTCGTTCAAGCTGTCCTCTCCGCCGAAGATGACGGTTTCTATTCTCATATTGGTGTCGATTTTAAAGGCTTAGCGCGAGCAGCTCTGGAACTGGTAACCACTGGGCACATACAAACTGGCGGTAGTACCATTACCATGCAGCTCGCCAGGAACTTTTTCCTCTCTCGAGAACAAAGCTTCATACGTAAATTTAATGAAATTTTGCTTGCGCTTCGCATTGAAGATGAACTTAGCAAAGACGAAATACTTGCCCTTTACGCCAACAAAATTTATCTCGGCAATCGCTCCTATGGTGTAGAAGCGGCTGCTATGACTTATTACGGCAGATCAATCAGCGAGCTGTCTCTGGCTCAATTGGCCATGATTGCAGGATTGCCCAAGGCTCCATCAAGATTTAACCCTATTATTAATCCTGAGCGTGCACTGACACGACGAAACTGGATTCTTGGACGCATGTATAAATTAGGGCATATTGATCGTGCAGCACTCGAGATGGCCCGAAGTCAGGCTATTACTGCAAAGTATCATGGTTCACATAAGGATTATGACGCGCCTTATATTGCCGAGATCGCCAGACAGGCAGCAGTGGACCTACTTGGAGCAGAGACCTATACCTCAGGTTATTCAGTATTTACAACGATTGACGCCACACTACAAAATTATGCCGACCAGGCTCTTACAAACGGTCTGCTCAGCTATGACTGGCGTCACGGCTACCGGGGCCCGGAAGCTCACTTCGACAACCCTGATCAATGGGGGGCCGCATTATCCAACACACTCCCAGGACAAGACCTGGAACCCGCCATTGTGACCAGCGTTGAGGAAAGTCGCATCGCACTCCAGACCCGAGATAACCCCAACATCATCCTCAGTACTGAAGGGAGCTTAAAAGGCTTAAGACGCTATATCTCAGAGAACAAACGTAGCGCACCCGTTAAAGACCTTAGCACTGTATTTTCCACCGGTGATCTCGTCCGTATTAATAAAGCGGCTAGCGGAGAATGGCAGTTAACACAAACACCCGATGCCCAAGCCGCACTGGTCTCCCTCAACCCCGACACCGGGGCAATCAAAGCCATGTCGGGCGGGCTTAATTTTTATCAAAGCCCTTTTAACCGCGTCACCCAGGCCCAACGGCAACCCGGCTCTAACTTCAAACCCTTTATTTATTCTGCTGCGCTAGAAAAAGGTATGACACCTGCCAGCATGGTCAACGACGCGCCTCTCACGTTTCACGACGAAAATATTGAAACACAGTGGCGACCCGTCAACAGTGGCGGCAAGTTTTATGGTCCGACACGGCTGCGACAGGCTCTCTACTTATCACGCAATCTAGTATCCATCCGTGTTCTGCAATCCACAGGTATCACTTATGCCATCAACACTGCATCCAAGTTCGGTTTCAATCCCGAGCAACTTCCCCACGACTTATCCCTCGCTCTTGGCAGCCATGCTGTCACGCCACTCTCGATAGCTGGTGGGTATGCAGTGTTTGCCAACGGCGGCTATAAAATCGAACCCTACGTGATTGAACGCATTACTGATAACGAAGGGCAGCCTGTTTTCCAGGCGACGAACCCCACCGTTTGTCGTGACTGTCCTGACAACAACGACGCTGGAAATAGCTTTGCCAAAGCGGAGAATCCGGCAGAACAAAGTACACAACCCGCAACAGCAACGCCCTTGCGTCCTTCAGCAAAAAGGATACTGGAGCCCCGTGTCGCCTATATCATGGACTCCATGCTAAAAGACGTTGTCAAACGAGGCACAGCAACAAAAGCACGAGCAATGAAGCGGGATGATATCGCCGGAAAAACCGGCACCACCAATGGCCCCAGAGACGCCTGGTTTTCTGGTTACAACCCCGATTTGGTTACCACTACCTGGCTAGGCTTCGACGACAACCGCAAGCTCGGACGACGGGAGTTTGGTGGCTCGGCTGCCCTGCCCATATGGATAGACTACATGAGCAAGGCACTGGAAAACCAACCGCAACGCTATCACCCACAGCCTCCAGGACTTGTCTCTGTACGTATCGACCCAAAAACCGGATTGCGAGTTTCACCCGGGGAGAAGAATGGTATTTTTGAGCTTTTTCGGGAAGAAAATCTTCCAAGCTACGGCGACATCAGTAATCCAGGTCAATTTTTTGAAGCCGACGCCTCATTACCGGAAGATATTTTCTAGCCTTGCTTTCATAGGGAGTCGTCGCTATTGAACTCCGACAATAAGTCTCGCCAAGGAAAAGTGGTATCACCCAACACATAAAAATACGGATTAAGCAATGCCTCTTTCTCGTTATATCGCAACAGCTCCAGGTCCGCATTAACCACCTGGCCTCCCGCCGCTTCAACAACCGCTTGCGCTGCCGCCGTATCCCACTCCATGGTTGGCGCCAATCGAGGATAAATATCGGCACTGCCCTCGGCGACCAAACACAGCTTCAGTGAGCTGCCCATATTACAGGTGTCCGTGTGGCCCAAATCTTTTGCCAGGCGCGTTAATAGATCATCAACAGCGCCCGCGCCATGGCTACGGCTCGCCACCACTGTCACCGGCTTCTCTGATCCACCGCGGCCACTCATAGAGCGCACTGCAATGGATTGTTGAGGCTCAATACCTTCAATTTTATACGCGCCACTACCCTGCAAGCCGGTATAAGTAACGCCACTAACAGGCACATGTACCACGCCCAAAACAGGTTTATGGTTGTCAATTAAAGCGACATTAACAGTGAACTCACCGCTGCGCTTGATAAATTCTTTGGTGCCATCAAGGGGATCAATAATCCAGTAACGCTGCCATTGACTGCGCTCTGAATAAGGCGGAGCTACTGCCTCCTCACTCAATACCGGCACACCGTCCAACAAGTTTTCTAACCCGGCGACTAATATGTGATGAGCCGCCAAATCAGCCGCCGTCAGAGGTGACTCATCGGCCTTCACTTCAACACCAAGGTCACTGCGGGTATAGACCTCCAGAATAGCTTCACCTGCACGACGACAAAGCGCTACCACCTCATCCACAATATCTTTATTCACAACTGTTTGACTCACACCCACTCCCTTCATCCTGAAACCGTAAAAAGGTCACTCAACTATACTAATAGCAGAGGACTGTAAATAATCTCGCGCCATATACAAGGCTGTAATCGATACACCATCACTGACATCGGCTCGACTCACCAATTCAGCCAGATTATCGAGAGGCCACTCCATCGTTGCCATTGGCTCAGGCTCATCTCCCGGCAGGGATTCCGGATACAAATCCCAGGCGACTAACACATCGATACTGCGCTCCATGTAAGACGGTGTTAAATGAATGTTCTTTAAAAAACGTAGCTCTCGGGCACCAACACCGGCCTCTTCCTTTAGCTCTCGGTTACCTGCCTCCAGGTTGTTCTCCCCCGGGTCTATCGCCCCTTTAGGCAGGCCCCACTGATAGGCGTTAATACCGGCGCTGTATTCCTGCACTAAAATCACCTCGCCCTGGGCCGTTACCGGTACAACAGCAACTGCACCAAAACCCGCCGACGCCAGGCGTTCATAAGTGCGCTCCACACCATTGGAAAAGCGCAGTTCTAACTGTTCAACCTGGAACAGTCGAGTGCGAGCAATACGCTGTCGCTTCAAAATTAAGGGATTAGTCGGCATACTCAAGCCTTTGATTATGACGTGCCATTTTATTCCATCGTTTTACCGTAGAGGTATTATCAACCATGCTCGACTGGAACACCATTGACACCGTATTACTCGACATGGACGGTACCTTGCTCGATTTGCATTTTGATAACTTCTTCTGGCAGCATCACCTGCCGGCTCGCTACGCTGAGCTTCATAAAATGGAGCCCCAGATCGCACTCGATAAACTCTACAAACGCTTTGAAGAAAAGCGCAGCTCCATTGAATGGTATTGCACAGATTTCTGGTCGGCGGAACTCGACCTCGACATTCCCGCACTAAAAAGAGAAGTGCAACATTTGATTGCTGAGCGCCCCCATGTACGGCAGTTTTTAAGCGCACTTGGCAATACTCATCGCCAGCGCGTACTGATCACCAACGCGCATCGCGACAGCCTCAACTTAAAACTCGACATCACTGGAATCGACGACCTGCTCGACATTCTAATTTCATCTCACGATTATAGCGCACCCAAAGAGTTGCCCATCTTTTGGGAGAGTCTTAGTCAACAGATCCACTTTGACCCAAAACGTACTCTGTTTATTGATGACACCGAAGATATGCTCCGTGCTGCTGAGAGTTTTGGCATCGCCCACCTACTTTGCATTCGCCAGCCCGATAGCAAAACCACAGCACGCACAGATCTAAAATACCCCGCTATTGAACATTTCTCAGACCTCTTACCCATCGACTAAAGACTGCCATGGAAAAAGTTCGCATTGATAAATGGTTATGGGCCGCCAGGTTTTTCAAAACCCGTGCTCTTGCCAAAGCCGCTATAGAGGGCGGCAAAGTACATATGGCGGGTCAGCGGGTAAAAGCCAGCAAAGAACTAAAAACTGGGGCCCAACTCACCATTCGCCAGGGCTGGGACGAAAAAGAAATACGCATTGATGCCCTGAGCGATAAACGCAGGGGGGCTACCGAGGCTGCAGCCTTGTACACCGAAACAGAACAAAGCCTGCTCGATAGAGAAAGGCGCGCCGCTGAGCGCAAGGCAGCAAACAACAGCCACTACCCCCCCGATCAACGACCCAATAAGAAACAACGACGGCAAATACACCGCTTCCAACGCGAGCAAAATCTCGACTAGAAAGACCACCCCGATCAAGTGGTCTGGACAACATCGGGGATCTTTCGTACATTGCAGCCCCGCTGAGCAAGCCCTCTAACCCATCGGTAAAATCATGCCTAAACCCGACAATGATCTGTTGCAGAGATTCCTCTTTGAACAGAGCGATATACGCGGCGAAATCGTCTCCCTGCAAGACAGCTATCAGGCCGTGCTCGCTAACCATAAACACCCTGCTTCATACCTAACGACAACGGTTAACACCCTGCTCGGCGAGTTTCTAAGTGCCGCTGCTCTGCTGAGTGCCACACTGAAGTTCGACGGTATTATCACTCTTCAGGCAAAACCCAAAATACCCGGCCCCCTTGAACTCATCATGGCCGACTGTACTCGCCACAATAACCTTCGCGCCGTGGCTCGTCTTCATGAACACAACCCAGCAGACGAACGACAATGCAATTTTCGTGAACTGCTCGAAGGCGGATTTTTAGTCATTACTATCGATCCTGCGAAAGGAGAACGCTACCAAAGCGTCATCGCTATTGAGCACGATTCATTGAGCGATTGTCTGAATACCTATTTCCAGCAATCGGAACAACTGCCCACCCGCATCTGGTTGGCAGCCGATGGCGACAGAGCCTCTGGGCTTCTGTTGCAAGCCTTACCCATTCAGTTGCAGAGCCTTGAACAGCGTAGCGAACTTTGGCAGCACGTCAGCTTGCTAGCCGATACCTTAAAAGCTGACGAGCAATTGGCACTAGGACATGATGCACAATTACATCGTCTGTTCCACCAGGAGGCATTGCAACTCTTCGAACCCACGGCACTGCAGTTCTCCTGCAGTTGCTCGCGCACCCGTACCGCCAATATGCTAGTAAGCTTGGGCAGAGAAGAAGTCGATGCCATTCTCGAAGAACAAACCAGCATTGATATTAGCTGCGAATTTTGCCATTACGTCTACCGATTCAGTCCTGCACAAGCAGCACAGCTATTTATCAACACGCCTCCGACCCTGCATTAAGGCGATGTTTTTTCCCTTCGCCCAGAGGGCGTTTTCTGGCATAATTGGCGCCCTTTTTTGGCATGACCTGGATTGCGAATAGCACGCTTCCCCTTAAACCGTTCACAGGATTGAAACTAATGACCGACTTTGATACTTCTGCGGCAACCATTTACACCGACCTGAGTTCCGCTGAACTGATCGAACAATCCCTTCAGCGTAAAGAAGGCGTGCTCACCCACACTGGCGCCTTGTGTGCAGAGACCGGGCAGCATACCGGCCGCTCACCCGCCGACCGTTTTATTGTCGAAGAACCCAGCACCAGCGATGCTATCAACTGGGGTCCGGTCAACCGCCCTTTTCCTCAAGACAAGTTCGACGCGCTGTGGGATCGTGTCGAATCCTATATTGCCGGCGTTGATCGCTTCGTTTCCTACCTCCATATCGGCCAGGATAGGGAACACTACATTCCCGCCAAGGTCACGACCGAGACCGCCTGGCACAACCTTTTCGCCAGAAACATGTTCATCCGCACCGAACAATACAACCCGGCCAGTAAAGAGGGTTGGCAAATTCTCCACGCCGCCAACTTTGTTTGCGAGCCCGAGCGCGATGGCACGACCAGTAACGGCGTGGTTATCATTAACTTCGCACAACGAAAAGTCTTACTGGCCGGTATGAAATACGCCGGTGAAATGAAAAAGAGCATGTTTTCGGTACAGAATTTTCTGTTGCCTGAGAAAGACGTTATGCCCATGCACTGTGCAGCCAATGTCGGTGAAGATGGTGATGTCGCTCTATTTTTCGGTCTCTCCGGCACGGGTAAAACCACACTTTCGGCCGATCCGCTTCGCTACCTAATTGGCGACGATGAGCACGGCTGGAGCAAAGGCGCAGTATTCAACCTAGAAGGTGGCTGCTACGCCAAAACCATTGACCTCAGCCAGAAGAACGAACCCGTTATTTGGGATGCCATTCGCTTCGGCGCTATCGTAGAAAACGTCGTCCTTAATGAAAAGCGCGAACCTGATTACTGCGACACTTCGCTGACCGAGAACGGCCGCTGCAGCTACCCCCTCGAGCACGTCGAAATGCGCTCTGAGAAAAACCGTGCAGGCGAGCCGAAGCATATTATGTTCCTCACCTGCGATGTTACTGGCGTATTACCCCCCGTTTCTATTTTGTCGAAAGAAGCCGCGGCCTACCACTTTCTCAGTGGCTACACCGCTCGTGTCGGCTCAACCGAACTCGGTGGTGAGTCGGGCATCAACCCCACTTTCTCTGCCTGTTTCGGCGCTCCGTTTATGCCTCGCCCCGCCGGTGTTTATGCTGAGTTATTGATGAAACGCATCGAAGATTTTGGCAGTAAGGTCTATCTGGTTAATACCGGCTGGACTGGCGGCGCGGGAGGTTCTAGCGGCACGGGTGCTCGCTTTCCCATCCCCGTCACCCGATCGATTATCTCCGCTATTCAAAATGGTGATATGGAAAACGCCGAAACTGCACAGCTACCATTATTGAATCTCCAGTTTCCCGTCGCCGTACCGGGTGTTGACCAGAGCTACCTCAACCCACGTGAAGCCTGGGAAGACAAAACCGCCTACGACAAACAAGCCGCCAAGCTGGCTGAACTGTTCATTGAAAACTTCAAGAGCTTCGATGTATCGGATGACATCACTGAAGCGGGACCCAGCTTATAGGCTTTATGGCTAAAAGCAGATTACTCAGTGTAGTCGCGAGTAAATGCCTGGCATAAAAAAAGCACCTCAACGGTGCTTTTTTTATGCCAGTCAATTAAGCTGCCATTGTCTAACCCACCATTATTAAGCTAATCCTACGGTCTGATTTCCATTAGCCGTTACTTCAAGCAAGCCCTGACGATAAAACTGTAGACTTTTCTCCCGCTCACCGAGGCGCCCCAGCACTTCCGCCAGCTCGGCATAGGTTTCAGGCCGGCTTTCCAATTTTAGGGCCGCTTCTAAATAATCCCGCGCCTTACCCCATAGCTCACTGCGTTTACACAAACGCGCCAGGCTCAACAAGAGAGCAGCATTGTTCGGCTGTTCTTTGAGCCACCCTTCAGCAATTTTCAATCGTTGTGCGGTATCACCTTCAAGTTGGCTATAAGTTGCCAGCAAGTGTTTATCCCAAGTGCTCTTAATCGCTTTACGGAGTTCTTTCTCTGCAAGTGCCGACTCACCAACTTGAACCAGGAGCTCGGCATGATTGGCCACAACAACAGGTGCTGTGCGTACATTTTTTGCCATTCGACCCCAAAGGTCCGACAGAGCTTGTTTATTCTTAGCCATATCGGCGTCGAGGTTGTTAGCCAGTTGACGCAATTGCGCCCCACGAATAAGAACTTCAAGCTGGTACAAACCCTCGACATCCATCACCTTATTGGCGCGTAAATCAGCCAGCAGCTTTTCCAGCTGATCCCACTGTTGTAAATTTCGGTACGTTCTTTCAAGCAAACTAAGGATGTAAGGGTGCTTGGGGTGACGAGCATATAACGCCTGTAAAATCGGCAGAGCCTCAGCATAATTGTCGCCGCCGAGCAACAGACGCACTCGAGTCAGTGCAACCGCCATTTCATTGCGCGAATCTGCCTTTTCAGCCAGACCCAAAAGACGACCGACCTCCTGCTCATTACCCAGTTCGGCTGCCGCATTGGCCGCCCCAAGATAATTAATCAGGGCGAGCTCGGAATCTGCCGCTGATTTTGATAAGTTTTTGCAAGCTGATGCCCAGCGACCTTCGGCTAAATCGAGAAGCCCCCGATAGGTTAAACGGCTATTCCTCTGCTTTTTTTTCACCTTCCGATTTCGCGTCAACCGCAGGCCCGGTATCAACAAAGCCCGCAATAAACTCATCAACATCCGCAATAACAGCCACAACGCGATTACGGCTAACACGCCCGTCCAAAGAGTAAATTGAACTGCTGTAGAACCCATTGAAACGAGCACAAAACCTGGATATTGCCCAATCAGCCAGTACACTAGACTGCCACCGAAAGCTGCCAAGATTAACACTACAATTGCGATTCTCACGCTAATCAACCCTCCCTGTTGCCAAATCGCTTCTCTGCTGCATCTCGATAATTTTGCAGCCTATAGAGAGAGCCACTAATATCTGGCAAGCTCTGCTGCACTGCTTCGGCTTGCAAAGACTGCAGCTGTTCGATAAGGGCACGGGTGTCATTATTATCGACAAAATACTGAGCGATATCTTTTTCAGCCCGGGCAAGACTGGCCCGATAAATTTCAGCCTCTTCACGCAGCACGGCCTGCTGGGCATTGCCAAGAACAATTAACAAGCTGTGACGCAACTGGGTTTCCCGGTCAATAGACATTAAAGGAGCCAACGGCTGTTCAAGGGAACGCACATGAAAATGCCTATTAACAAAGCCTTGTGTCGCCTGGCGAAGATTAATCCAAAGATTTTGATACCAGGGTTTCTCGAGCCGTGTAGCGGCTTCACCCGTCTGAGCAGGTTCAACTTTAGGAGCAAGCTCATCAGCTTCCTCAACAACGTCAAGACCATGGGCTGGCAGGGCAGAAAAAGTCATTACCAAATCAGACAATGCGCCAATACGGAGGAAAATACCCTCTCGGTCAATGATAGCGGTGCTACGCAAAGCAGCAATGTTCTCAGACAACGTTTTGCGCAATGCCATCAGCCCGGGGTCATCAAGCTTCGCTAACACTTGGTCAGCTGATTCAAGCAAACTTTGGGCGCCCTTAGGACTGCGTTCAACCAGCAAACGCTGATTAGCCAGGCGAATCAAAAATTCCACCTCATCGAGTAAGAGCTTACCGCGACTGGTACCACCGTTGCTCTCAAGTAACTCTAATTGGTTCTGCTGCTCTTCTCGTAAGGCTTGAAGCTTGTCATCAAAAGTTGCAAGCAGCCGTTCTTGTTCTGCCTGCTTTCGTTCAATATTTTGCTGCAGCGTCTCAATTAAAAGATGCTGTTGAGAGAAGTTTTGTGTACTAGAGGCCCGTTCCTGCCACAGGGTTTGACCAAACCAGCCCAGAGCACCTCCACCAGCAATAATGACCAGCAATAAAAAAATGGCTAATAAACGCCAGCCTCTACCCGTAGAGGTTTTCCCGGTTGTCTTCTGAGAATCACTCGTCACCTTAGCCTCAGCCTTTCTTTTTGCTTTCGTTTCAGGAACCGACTCAACACCCGGTTTGTCTTGTGTGCTATCCACTTGTTTTTTGTTATTCACCTGCCATCCCGATTTTCAATGAATATTATTTTCACTAAACACATCTTACTGAACACCAGAGTTTAGCCATCACCGAGCACGAGTGTACCAGTCCAAAACACTATGCTCCACGTCTTCAGCATGCGCACTGGCCGCAAGGTGCACCGAATCAAAGCCCCTGTTGCGCGCTAGGTTTGCCACTCGTTCGCTCGGTACGATTATCGGTAAATGCGTCAGTGTCACCCTATCAGCTTCAGGCACAACGCTAAGTAATGCATCGATTGCCTGGCTACTGTAAACCAACACCAAAGGTGACTGCACCCGTAATAGCTCAACGATCGCCTCACAATAACGAGAATCAACAACACGACGATAGAGCTCGCAGCAATCGACACTCGCCCCGCGTGTTTCTAGAGTGTGCCTGAGTAAGTCTCGCCCCTGCCCGCCTCTAAAGATAATTATTTTCTCACCCTGCACTGTATTTAAAGCGGGTAGCGCTAATAGCGCCTCACTGGTAAAGCCGGATCGGGGCACAACAACAGTCATATCGTTATCTAGCAAAGGCTGGGCCGAAGCGGGACCGACCGCAAAATAATCGATGCCAACGGGCTGCATAGGCCAGTAGCGATCCAGCCACCACACTGCTAATTGTGCGGCATGCCGGCTGATGACGATGGCTTTACTGTAGCTGGAAAACCCCATCACCTGCTGCTTGACCATGGCATCATCCAACCCGGCCGCCTCAATTTTAATGACAGGGTAATTATGACACGTAGCACCAAGAGCTTCGAAACGGGCTAGCAAGGGATCTTGCACAGAGGTATCGTGTGAAACGTTAATGGCAGAGGGTTGCCCCAAGTCTGGTGGCGCTACGCTAGCACGCAGGCCAAGAATATGCAGACCAGTTAACGCTGACATACTTAATGTGCCGTAATCGCCGCGAGGATTTTATCCGCTCCGCGCCCCAACAAACGTTGAGCGAGTTCAATACCAAGCTGCTCAGCACTGTCCGCTGCTCCAGTCATCTCTTCCCGCAACATCACACTGCCATCGAGAGAGCCGACAAGAGCCCGGAGATAAAGTTGCCGATCATCCATTAACTCCGCATAGCAGGCGATAGGTACCTGACAGCCACCTTCCAACTCACAATTAACAGCCCTTTCAGCCAGCACACACGTTGCAGTATCTGGGTGATGAAGGACGTCAAGCAAGGCTCGCGTTTGCTCGTCATCAGCACGGCATTCAATGCCCAGAGCACCCTGACCACCTGCCGGTAATGATTGACTAACCGGAATGCGCTGGGCGATTCTGTCAGCCATTTCAAGACGAAGCAGGCCTGCGGTAGCAAGAATGATCCCGTCGTATTCATCGTTATCCAAGCGTGCCAAACGAGTATTGACGTTGCCACGCAAATGGAGAAGCTTAAGCTGGGGGTAGCCCTCCATCAACTGGCATTGGCGACGCAGACTACTGGTACCAACGCGGGCACCAACAGGCAATGCATCAATACTCGGATAGTGGTTAGAAACAAAGGCATCACGAGGGTCTTCCCGGTCGCAAATAACCGGTAGCTCCAAACCTGGTGGCAAGACCATCGGTACGTCTTTCATTGAATGAACGGCGATATCGGCCCGCCCTTCCAATAACGCAGCCTCGAGCTCTTTAACAAAAAGCCCTTTACCACCAATTTTGGCGAGGGGCGTATCGAGAATCTTGTCACCCCGTGTACTCATACCAATAATTTCAATGCTCAGTCCCGGGTGAGCGAGGGTCAAAGCATCGCGTACAAAATGTGCCTGCCACATTGCCAACGAACTTTTACGGGTAGCAATACGCAATGTTTGCATAGATAGATTAACTCATTGATTTAGTGAATAAACTCACCCCATTCACAGCTAGCGCCGGCCCTCGAATCGCTGCCGTCACAAAACATAAGTGGGGCTTAGAACTGCCAATAGTAACAGATAAAGAGTGTCAGGTTTCCTACGCTTGAATAGGGAATGGGCTACTGACAGATACAGGCACTTGGCAATAAAAGGAAGGAGGGGGGATCTGTATTGCGTTAGATTTTCTCGAGTAAACGGCGCACCGGAGTAATATGGCGGCGACTCACCTGAGGTTTAATATCCAGGTCTTTGAGGCGCACAAAACAGTGGCCGTCAGCATCACGCTCGAGGCCCTTAATGTGTAACACTGAGACCAGAGCATTGCGATGAATCCGCACAAAGCGCCCCTCAAACTCGATTTCTAACTCTTTCAAGGTATCATCGAGCAAGGCTTCGCCCTCAGTGTGATATGCCGTCACATATTTGTGGTCGGCCTGAAATAAACGTACATCACTAATCGGAATTAAGTCTATCTCACCTCTGTTTTTTGCAGCAAGATGCGTACGTCCATTTTCGTTAAGACCAACGTTGTCCTGCAGAGAATTGAGCTGAGCCTTATTGACGCGCCCGATTCGGTTCAGCGCTGCATCCAAATCTGCCTGCTTGACGGGCTTTAGTAAATAGCCAATCGCCTGGGAAGAAAAAGCCTCAATTGCATAGTCTTCATACGCGGTACAAAAGATGACGGCTGGCGGAGGCTCGAGTTCGGCCAAATGCTGTGCCGCTGCAATCCCATCCATGCCCGGCATGCGAACATCCATTAAAACAACATCGGGACTTAACTGACGCGCGCACTGAACCGCCTGTTGACCATTGTCAGCCATGGCGACAACATGGTAATCCGGCAATGAAGTAATCATTCTTTGTAGACGATCCCGCGCAAGCGGCTCGTCATCGACAATCAATACATTCATAAAGAATAACTCACTCCCCCACTGGAAAGTTGATATGCGTGATGTAATGATTGTCCATTCTTTCAGCCCGCACCACAGCAGTCGGCCCAAAGTGTGCAACAAGTCGCTTTTGCACATTGTCAATGGCCATCTTACTCCCCTTATTGTGCTGCATTCGATGACTACGAGGGTTGCCGACGGTCAAAATCAGGCGCTCATTGACCCGTTTTACACTGATTTTGATCAATCCACCTTCCGGTAACAGCTGAATACCGTGATAAACGGCATTCTCTAAAACAGGCTGGAGGGAGAGACTCGGGATCTGCACATCACCGTAATCACCAATTTCCCACTCCGTTTGCAAGCGCTGACCAAGACGCAACTTTTCAAGCGCCAAATAACTGCGGCACACAGCCAGCTCTTCTCTCAAGGGCACTAACGTATGGGCATCATCCAGAACCCGGCGGAATAGCTCAGCCAGGTCAACCACAACCTGCTCAGCCTTACCGGGATCAGTGGCAATCAAACTGGCGATAATGTTCATGCTGTTAAAAAGAAAATGGGGGCGAATTCTCGACTGAAGCTCTTGAATACGCGATGCCTCAGCCAGGCTATGTAACATTTTGACTTGTCTGTCCAAATGTAAATAACGCAGTAGTAAACCCGACAATATCAGGGCCGACACAAGTGCTTCGCCAGCACTAAAACGTTCAAACAAGGGATCAAAAAAGCTATACAGACTCAATTCAATAGCCAGTACAGCCATCGCCAGCACCACCCCCATCACTGTATAGCTCAATATCACTTCATTGGCTGAAAATGCTGTCCACACCATTCTCTCGACAAGCACAACAAACGAGCCAGCAAGCACAGAAACGCCCAGTGTCAACAACCACACTTTGCCGAATATCGCCCAGCTCATCAGCGAGGGTCCACCCCCCAGCCACGACATAACAAGCAACACAAATTGGCCTATGAGTATAACGCCGAGAAAACTGCCACAACACCAAAAACACATGGGCGGCAATTCCGGCCTCTTCGCAGGTTGCGCCTGCCCGCCTTTATTCGACTTATTTTTTCGATCCACTTTTTCTTTCTCACCCGGAGCACCCCTTGAATAGCTATAATGCGTCATTTTTACCCACCAATCACCTGTCCTACTGGCAGGAGTATCGGTACTAGCCATTTTAGAGGTCACAATGAGCGACAAAAAATCATCCAATCAGTCCTGGGGCGGTCGTTTCAGCGAACCCACTGACACCTTTGTTGCCCGCTTTACTGCCTCGGTTAATTTTGATCAACGCCTGTATCAATACGATATCGAAGGCTCACTGGCCCATGCGGCTATGCTGACTGAAGTAGGCATTCTCACTAAACAAGAGCACCAACAAATAAAGACCGGGCTCGACGAAATCCTCTCTGATATCGAGACGGGCACTTTTCAATGGTCGGTGGAGCTTGAGGACGTCCATATGAATATCGAGGCAGCATTGACTGCTAAAATTGGTGTCACCGGTAAAAAGCTACACACGGGGCGCTCGCGCAACGATCAGGTGGCGACCGATATTCGTCTCTGGCTACGCAACGAAATCACCACTATTCAACATGAGTTACATCGCCTGCAAGAGGGCCTGCTGTTTATCGCAGAACGCGAAGCCAGTACCATCATGCCCGGCTTTACCCACCTCCAAACGGCACAACCGGTGACCTTCGGCCACCATTTACTCGCCTGGTATGAAATGTTGGTGCGCGATCAAGGTCGACTGGCTGATTGTAAAAAAAGGCTTAATCAATCTCCACTGGGCTCTGCCGCACTGGCCGGCACAACTTATCCTATTGATAGAGAGTACACCGCCAGATTGCTCGGTTTTGAAAGCCCGACGGCCAACAGTCTTGACTCCGTCAGTGACCGAGACTTTGCCATCGAGTTCTGCGCCTTTGCCAGCTTGTTGATGACCCACCTCTCCCGGGCCTCTGAAGAGCTCGTGCTTTGGGCATCCGCTCAGTTTGATTTTATCGACCTGCCGGACCGTTTCTGTACGGGCTCATCCATCATGCCGCAGAAGAAAAATCCGGACGTTCCCGAGTTAGTACGCGGTAAAACAGGTCGCGCCCACGGTCATCTCATAAGCCTGCTAACACTGATGAAGTCTCAGCCTCTGGCCTACAACAAAGACAATCAGGAAGATAAAGAACCCCTGTTCGACAGTGTCGATACCGTTCGCGACTGCCTGCGTGCCTTTGCCGACATGGTGCCAGCTATCACTGTTAAAAAAGACAATATGTACGAAGCGGCGCGGCGCGGCTTCTCCACCGCCACCGATCTCGCTGACTATTTGGTGGGCAAAGGGGTGGCTTTTCGCGATGCCCATGAAATTGTCGGTAGTGCGGTTGCCTATGGCATTAACACCGGCAAAGATCTATCGGAAATGTCCATCAGCGAACTGCAAAAATTCGGTGACATGATTGCCGTTGACGTGTTTGATGTTCTCACACTCGAGGGTTCCGTTGCCGCACGCAATCATATCGGTGGCACCGCACCCAAACAGGTCACTCTTGCGGTCACTCAGGCACGCCAACAGCTTGCTGAGCAGTTGAGGCGTTTCTGAACCGAATCCGCCTCCGACTCAACGCGCTAACATTGAGGCCAAGTGAGGTGAACCGCTATACTTGCAGCTCCACAAACTGGACGAATAAACACCAATGACTGCCATTGCCTACCGCCGTATTTTTCTCTTTTTACCCCTGCTTGTATTGGCAGTCTCTGCGCTCAATGCCTGTGGCAACAAAGGGCCATTGTATATTCCGCCACCACCGGTTGAGCAGCCAAGTGAAGCGCCTCTCCCCGCCATGGATACTGAAAACGAATGAGCCATTTTTCACGTCGTGACGGGCAGCTTTATATCGACAATGTCGCCCTCGCCAGTTTAGCCGCCGAACACGGTACGCCCGCGTATGTTTATTCAAAAACCGCCATCAGCGAGCAATTTTTAGCCTATCAAAACGCCATGGGCGAACAAAACCATCTAATTTGTTATGCGGTAAAAGCCAATTGCAGCCTTGCGATTCTCAACCTACTCGCCAAACTTGGCGCTGGCTTTGACATAGTGTCCGGCGGCGAGCTAGAGCGCGTACTGGCAGCCGGTGGGCAAGCCCAAAAAATTGTTTTTTCAGGCGTTGGCAAAAGCCATGAAGAAATCACATTAGCCCTACAAACAGGCATTCACTGTTTTAATATCGAGTCGCTTGCCGAGTTGGAACGCATTCAACAGATTGCCCAAAGCCTCGATATCATCGCACCCATTTCCATTCGCGTGAACCCCGATGTCGATGCTGGCACCCACCCTTATATTTCCACTGGCCTTAAAGAGAACAAGTTTGGTATCGATATCGACTCTGTTCTCGCGGTTTACCAACATGCGTCCTCGCTATCTCATGTGATGATTAAAGGTGTCGACTGTCACATTGGTTCTCAACTCACCGAGGTCGCACCTTTTATCGACGCTATGGATAGAGTTCTGCTACTCATTGACCGTCTCGCCGAGGCAGGCATTAGCATCGAACATCTCGACCTCGGTGGCGGCCTCGGCGTGCGCTATCAGGACGAACAACCTCCAGCCATCGGCGATTATATTCGAGCTATACGTCAAGGCCTTGGCACACGTGATTTGTGCCTGATACTCGAACCCGGTCGCTCCATTGTCGCCAATGCGGGGGTTCTGCTGAGCAAAGTCGAATACCTGAAAGCCGCCGGCGACAAGCGTTTCGCCATCGTCGACGCCGCAATGAACGATATGTTGCGTCCTGCGCTTTATCAAGCCTGGCTCGATATTGAAACGGTCAGCGACAACACCCAGGCCAGCACTGATGTTTATGACATCGTCGGCCCGGTTTGCGAAACCGGCGACTTCCTCGGCAAGCAGCGTTCCCTGGCTATTGACGAGGGGGATCTGCTCTGTATCCACTCGGCGGGCGCCTACGGCATGGCTATGAGCTCGAATTACAACAGCCGGCCTCGAGCGGTAGAAATCATGGTCGACAATAACGTCGCTCACGTCATTAGAGCTAGAGAGACCAAGGCTGATTTGATGCGCGGCGAATCTCTCCTGCCGGATCCTCGCTAAATGTATATTCGCTTCACCAAAATGCACGGTCTCGGCAATGACTTCGTGGTCATCGATGCCGTTACTCAGACCGTGGCGATGACGGCTAAGCTCGCTCGCCGCCTGGCTAATCGCAATACCGGCATTGGCTGTGATCAACTCTTACTGGTTGAGCCGCCCAGCCAGCCTGATGTTGACTTCAAATACCGTATCTTTAATGCTGACGGTAGTGAAGTTGCCCAATGCGGCAACGGCGCACGATGCTTTACCAAGTTTGTTCACGATAGAGGTCTCACCGGAAAATCGAACCTTAAGGTCGAAACCCAAGGCGGCATCCTACAACTCAGTATCGACGATAAACAGAACTACACGGCTACTCTGGGAATACCTAAGTTCGAACCTGAGAGTATTCCTTTCGAAGCAGCAGAGCGTGCCTTGACTTATGCGATTGAGGTCGAAAAAAAAACCCTCGACGTTGCCGCTCTTTCGTTGGGCAACCCCCACGCCGTACTGCGAGTTGCCGATATTCAACAGGCACCCATCGACGAAATCGGCCCCTTGCTCGAAAGTCACCCCCGTTTTCCTGAGCGCGTCAATGTTGGCTTTATGGCGCTAGTTTCTCGGCATGAGATCAACTTGCGGGTTTACGAGCGCGGCGCTGGCGAGACACAGGCCTGCGGGAGTGGCGCCTGTGCGGCGGCAGTAGCTGGCATCGCGCAAGATCTGCTAGACTCCCCTGTCAAAGTCAATTTACCGGGCGGCAGCCTTATGATCACCTGGCAAGGCGAAGAGCAGCCGGTATCAGTAACAGGCCCGGCGACAACCGTTTATCAGGGCCGTATTCGTCTATGAGCACAAAAGACACATCTGAAAAGCAGGCTAATCGAGCAACCACAGAACAACAAGTTTGTGAATTTCTCAGTGCCGAGAAGGGTTTTTTTGATCGCCACCCCGAATTGCTGGAATCACTAGAACTGCCCCACGAGAGTGGCGAGGCGGTATCCCTTATTGAGCGTCAAATCTGTGTGCTTCGCGATCGCAACCTTGAGATGCGTTCACGTCTCAACAACCTGTTGGAAACAGCACGGGCCAACGACGCCTTGTTCGAAAAAACCAAGCGTTTGGTTCTTGCACTACTCGAAACTGACAAGCTGACACAAGCTATCGACGCACTCTATCACAGCCTGGAAAGCGACTTTCAGATCGAACACTATCAACTGACTCTATTCAATCTTGACGATACTCTGAGCACACCTGCCAAAGTTGTCAGTCTCGATCAAGGCACCCAGGCCATTGGCGGCTTACTACGCAGTAATCGCGCCACCTGTGGCGTACTCCGCGATGAAGAGCTGTCATTCTTATTCGATGACCGGGCCCCCGCCATTCAGTCGGTCGCCGTGGTGCCACTCAATAACGGCAATACCTTCGGTGTGCTTTCTATAGGCAGCTCTGAGCCACTTTATTACAAGAGTAGTATGGGCACGCTGTTCCTCAGCTATATTGCTGAGGTTTTGAATCGCATACTACCGCCAATGATGACACAAATAACGGCAGTACAACCCATCACAGCGCCGCAGAAAATAAGCTAGGCGCTTATGATCAAAATCCCCGATGATGCTCAATTAGCTCGCTTCGCCCAGCACATCGACAGGACGAGAAACCTATCACCACTGACCACTAAAAGTTATTTACGCGACTTGGCTCGTCTCCAGACACTGCTGAATAACGAGGCTGTAGAAACTCTCAGAGAAATTGATAGCCACCATATTCGAAGCTCACTGTCGATACTACATAAAGAGGGCTTGGCAAATACTAGCCTGCAACGCTGGTTATCTTCTGTGCGGGCTTTTTTTCGCTACGCGCTGCAAGAGAACTGGGTTAATGATAATCCCGCAGATGGGCTTCAGGCACCCAAAAAAGCTAAAAAACTCCCTAAATTAATGGATCCCGACGAGACGACCCAACTCGTAACACTTGAAGGGGATGACTGGATCTCTCTCCGCGACCGAGCCTTACTTGAGCTACTTTACTCTTCAGGTCTGCGATTAGCGGAAATCGCAAATGCTGATATTGGCGACATTCATTTCGACGATGCTACCGTTCGGGTCACGGGCAAGGGCAACAAAATGCGCATTATCCCTGTTGGCAGCTGTGCGCTAACAGCCATTAAGCGATGGTTGAAGGTCCGTAGTCAAAGAGCCCCCGACAATGAAAAAGCGCTATTTATCAGTCAAAGGAACAAACGTATAAGCCACCGGGCCATTCAACAGCGCATTAAGCTTATTGCTCAGCAACGGGATATCAGTCAACCAGTCAACCCTCATATGCTGCGTCATTCTTTTGCCAGCCACCTGTTGGAATCGAGCGGTGATTTACGTGGAGTTCAGGAGTTACTCGGGCACGCCAACTTGTCAACCACGCAAATTTATACCCATCTGGATTTTCAACATCTAGCAAGAACCTACGACAAAGCCCACCCTCGCGCCCATTCTCGAGACAAAAAAAAGCTCGAGCCATAACAACCCGAGCTTTCTGTGGTGTGACACTGCGCGTAAAAGTTGTACGACTAACCAGAACTAATAACTACAAACCAAGCTACACAGCATCTGAACCTGTTTCACCCGTGCGAATACGTATTATCTCTTCTAACGAAGAAATAAAAATTTTGCCGTCACCAATCTTTCCCGTGTTCGCTGACTTTAAAATAGCGTCAACAACGTTATCGACCGTTTCATCATCAACAGCAATTTCCAACTTCACTTTAGGGAGAAAATCAACAACGTACTCGGCACCGCGATAGAGCTCTGTGTGGCCTTTCTGACGCCCAAAGCCTTTCACCTCCGTTACCGTTATACCTTGCACACCAACATCTGCTAAAGCCTGTCGAACATCATCCATTTTAAAGGGCTTAATAACGGCGGTAATTAGCTTCATAGGTCGTCTCTGTTAATCATCTTTTATAGCGCTAACGATACACCTTTAGCAGGCAACAAAAAAGGGAGCCAGGCTCCCTTTTTTGTTGTGCAACACGCGTACACGTGCTCTTTTATTTTGAACCTGATACAAACTCTGGATAGGCTTCCACTCCACACTCAGAGATATCCACGCCTTCGTACTCCTCTTCTTCACTCACACGAATGCCTAGCATAGCCTTGAGGATAAACCACACGACCAGACTTGCACCAAATACCCAGGCAAAGATAACACCGATACCCATCAACTGAGCTGTAAAACTGGCGTCTGGGTTGGACAAACACACCGCCAACAAGCCCCAAATACCCACCACACCGTGTACTGAAATAGCACCTACCGGATCATCAACTTTTAGCTTGTCAAAGGTAACAACCGAAAAGACCACCAGCGTACCGCCAATAATACCGATCAGTGTTGACAGCAAGGGACTGGGTGTCAAAGGTTCGGCAGTGATGGCCACCAGGCCTGCCAATGCGCCGTTAATTGCCATGGTTAAATCTGCTTTACCGAACATAAAGCGAGCAGTAATTAAGGCTGCAATCAAGCCGCCGCAAGCCGCCGCATTGGTGTTGACGAAGATGTCAGACACGGCATTGGCCTCACCAATATCCGAGACTTTCAATTCAGAACCGCCGTTAAAGCCAAACCAACCGACCCAGAGAATAAACATACCCAGGGCTGCAATTGGCATATTGGCGCCGGGAATCGGGTTAACGGAGCCATCAGCCCGGTATTTTCCTTTACGCGCACCCAGTAAAAGAACCGCCGCAAGTGCCGCCGCTGCACCGGTCATATGAACGACACCGGAACCAGCAAAATCGAGAAAGCCGGCCGAATCAAGGAAACCGCCACCCCATTTCCACATACCTTGTAAAGGGTAAATAACGCCGGTCATCACCACGGCAAAAGCCAGGAAGGACCAAAGCTTCATACGCTCTGCAACAGCACCAGAAACAATCGACATCGCCGTTGCGACAAAGACTACTTGAAAGAAAAAATCAGACGCGCCTGAATAGTACGTGTAGTCTCCAGGGTCGGCGGCAGCGCCCGCCAGTACTTCTTCTGCAGTGGCATTGGCAATGCTGTTACCGAACCAGCTATCGGGCAAAATGCCGCCAGATGATCCGCCGTACATGATGGTGTACCCCATCAACAGATACATCACGCAGGACACGGCATAGAGCGCCACGTTCTTAGTCAAGATTTCAGTGGTATTTTTTGATCTTACCAGCCCAGATTCGAGCATGGTAAAGCCCGCTGCCATCCACATCACTAACGCGCCACACACCAAAAAGTAAAACGTATCGAGCGCGTACTTAATTTCAATAATATCGGTTTCCATTATGTCTTCCCCTCAAATTTCTTTTAGGCTAAATAGTTGCTTAAACCGCGTCATCACCCGTTTCGCCCGTGCGAATACGGATGATTTCATTAAGGTCTGATATAAAGATTTTTCCATCGCCAATTTTCCCGGTTTGTGCGGCATTCACTATCGCCTCAACCGTGCCGTCCACCATTGCATCGGTAACCGCTACTTCAGCCTTTACCTTGGGTAAGAAATCCACAACATATTCCGCGCCACGATAGAGCTCTGTGTGACCCTTCTGTCGACCAAATCCCTTAACTTCAGTAACGGTTAAGCCTTGTACACCAATATCGGCCAGTGCTTCACGAACATCATCCAGCTTGAAAGGCTTAATGACTGCAGTAATCATTTTCATTGTCATTCTCCTGTTTTGCCCGCATTTAAAAACATCCGCGCGCATTTAAAATTACCAGAGGACAGGAGAGGCTAACGTTTACCTTCCCAAGAGCTAGCCAGTCCGTTGAAACAAATTGATTCAGCTCCTGCCCACTAACACTTACGGCATTCAAGATGGATCACAAAAGCCATGATAAGAACGCCTCACTGCCTGAATGCATAGCCTGTGCCAAGTTCATAATGTAGATATTCAGCATTCGTAAAAAGGCCACCTTACATCAAGGAAAAGTAAGCCATTGCTCAGTAAGCTTCACTGTAAAAGGGCTTTACAGACTCGGGGCTATCTATCAAGGGGTGGAAAACAAGCCAACAATTGCTAACTAGCAATGCTATTGCACCAAGATAATGCGCTGGAACCTTACAGCGCACCGCAATTCCGCACCAACGCTGTGCGAATAGCCTGCATGACACTTCCCTACAGTCCTTTCATTGGCCAAAGCTATCTGCTACAACAGGGGCTTTAGTGCGATCAAGGAAGATCATCTATGTCTCTGGCCATTATCTACACACGCGCGAAATCGGGCATTAACGCACCACAGGTTACGGTGGAAGTTCATCTCTCAAACGGACTCCCAAGTCTAAGTATCGTTGGTTTGCCGGAAACAGCCGTTAAGGAAAGTAAAGATAGGGTGCGCAGCGCTCTACTGAATAGCCATTTCGACTTTCCAGCACGGCGCATCACAATTAACCTCGCTCCGGCGGATTTGCCCAAAGAGGGTGGTCGCTTTGATCTGCCCATCGCTCTAGGCATACTTGCCGCATCGGGGCAGTTACCAACAGAGGCGCTGAAGGATTACGAGTTTATCGGCGAATTGGCTCTTTCTGGTGAACTTAGACCCGTTGATGGCATTTTACCGAGCGCGCTTGCCAGTGGTAAAAGTCAGCGCAAAATGCTGCTACCGTACGCTAACGGCACAGAAGCCGCGTTGGCTAGCAAGACCACTATTTACGCAGCAAAGCATCTGTTAGAGGTTTGTGCTCACTTAAACCGCCGTAACATTTTGCCTGAACACACTCTCAACCCGCCGTTGGATACAACACCATCAGCTGATATTAATGAAGTCATTGGACAACACCAGGCGAAACGTGCGCTGGAGATTGCAGCCGCTGGCGCTCACAACCTTATATTTAGCGGGCCTCCCGGGACGGGAAAAACCATGCTGGCCAGTCGCTTGCCCAGTATATTGCCGCCGTTGGATGAAGCCGCTGCATTGGAGGTCGCGGCCATTTACTCGGTAAGTCGTAATGCACCACGAACAAACTTTTTTGAACGACCTTTCCGTGCGCCGCACCACACAGCATCCAGCACATCTCTAGTCGGTGGAGGAAGCTCACCGCAACCGGGCGAGGTCTCCAAGGCTCACCACGGCATCCTATTTCTGGATGAGCTACCCGAATTTTCGCGCAAAGTTCTTGAAGTACTGAGGGAGCCCCTCGAGTCAGGCTCGATACTGATAACTAGAGCCCAGGCCAGCGTTGAATACCCAGCCAATTTTATGCTGATTGCGGCGATGAATCCGTGTCCTTGCGGTTATCTTGGCGAAGAGAGATGCCGCTGCACACCTGATCAGGTCAATCGTTACCGCGATAAAATATCGGGCCCATTATTGGATAGAATTGATCTTCAGGTCCACGTACCGCGCGTGCCCTACCAGGAGCTGACCGCAAATACGCCTTCAGGGGAAAGCAGCAATCATGTTCGCGTGCGGGTGATCGCAGCCAGGAGAAGGCAAGAGAAACGGCAAGGCTGCGCCAACGCTCAGCTCTCACGCAAGCAAATCGATCAGTTTTGCCAGCTCAACAAAAACCAGCTTGCCATGATGAATACAGCCATAGAACGCATGCAGCTATCAGCACGTGGATTTCATCGAGTTTTAAAAGTGGCCCGCACTATTGCCGATATCGAAAACAACGACAAAATTCAGGACCAGCACCTCAGTGAAGCTCTAGCCTATCGACTATAAAAGAACGGCTGTCGCTGTCAAAAAGCAACTCAATGATCGAGACGAAAACCCACTTTAATCGTCGCCTGCCAATGCTTCACTTTTCCATCCTCGATATGTCCACGAGTTTCCAGCACTTCAAACCAGTGCAAATGCTTAATGGTTTTCGCCGCCTCTGCAATTGCAGCACTGATAGCATCATCAGTACTCACAAGAGAACTGCCCGTCACCTCGATATGCTTATAGATATGCCCTGGCATAAAAACCCCTTTCAACCAATAATTAGAAACAATCAAATGCCAATAAAACACGCGCCAGAATCGAACACTGAGAGCACTGTTTATCAGTAAATGCCTTATCATCAGCTTAGACAACTGCCATGACTTATGCCAATCACAACAACTTTTTTATTTCACAAACATCTTCACTGATAATATATTTAGCATAAAAAGCTTCAGCCGTTACAGGGTGGGAATAGAGGTAACCCTGATAGGTGTCGCAACCAATATTATGTAAAAAACTTTCCTGTTTTTTATTTTCAACACCCTCGGCCACAGGTTTTAGCCCAAAATGGCGGGCAATATCGACAATCGTTTTGACAATAGCAGCATCATCTTTATCATGAATAATATTGCTTACATAATTTCTATCAATTTTTATTTCATCAATTGGCAAACGCTTCAAGTAATACAATGAAGAATAGCCTGTGCCAAAATCATCAATAGACATTTTCACGCCCAGATTTTTTAATTGATTAAGCTTATTCACCGTCTCATCAATATCTTCTATCAACATAGCTTCAGTTATTTCCAGCATAATACTGCCTGG